>Ga0207422_1000307_pt1 | contig 171869 bp, 168 predicted proteins | sample MarCyaLeptolynsp_FD_187757 | JGI IMG/M metagenome (GOLD analysis project Ga0207422, IMG submission 187757) | Marine cyanobacterial communities from Panama - species 1 Leptolyngbya sp. (SPAdes) | ecosystem: Environmental > Aquatic > Marine > Unclassified | place: Panama: Panama City | collected...
TACCCTTCCAGCAATTTGCCTTCGACCAGCCTAATCGAGGCATTAGCTATTTTCCTTTTGTTCTCCTTCCCGCGCTTATAGTCCCAATTGTGATATGGACACATTTGTTGGATTTGATAGCTCTTCTTAGCAAGGACCAATATTGAGCTCTGTCTAAATACCTTGTCCGATAACATGAAAAAATTGGAGATTTAAAAAAAGAATCTATCTTTGTACTGTAATATTTATAATTACAGTTGATAAAAAGTCAATTCGCCATAGTAACCCATATAATGACCCTACTCGCAGATGCGGAGGGTAATTACATGTCTTCAACCGATATCGCAGGCAGCTTAAACATTAATCCGGTGCTAGTTCGTAAGGAACTTTCTACCCTAATTAAAGCTGGTTTGATCGAGAGTAAGGAAGGAAAGAGTGGCGGATCGCGCTTATTGAAACCTGCCAAGGAAATTGCTTTATCCGAACTGTTCAAAATCGTTAAAGGTGAAGGACACACCCTTGGTCTAGCGAAAAATGAACCCAACCCCCTTTGCCCGATTGGCAAGAAAATGAACCAAAACCTCAATAAACTCTACGAGCAAATAGACCACGGAATTGAACAGAGCCTTAGCGGGATCACCTTAGAAGAATTCAAAAATCAATTCTAATATTTTTTTAACCCAAACTGTAACAATTTTAATTACATATGAATAAATCAGCAATTTTTAGCCTGGCCTTAATCGCCACTTTATCCGCTTGCAATCACTCAAATACCGAAACGCAAGAGCAGTCTTCATCAAAACCAAAAACAACAATCCACATGAAAGATTTAAAACCACTGGCCGAAAAGGCCCAAAATGCATTCTTCAAAGACTATAATCCTCAAGAGCTTAAGAATTATTTTGCTCCGGATTACATTCAACACAATCCATACACTCCTACCGGACTGGAGCCTATTCTAGGATTTCTACCGGCCTTAGAAGCCGCCGGAACTACTCACCAAACCCATCGCTTGCTGCAGGATGGTGATTTCATCATAGCTCATAATTCATATGACAATGCTGAGGCCTTTGGTGCTAAAGAGATGGTTGCATTTGATATTTATCGGATTCAGGACGGTAAAGTTGCCGAACATTGGGACGCTATCACCCCAAAGGTGACGGAAACTGCAAGCGGTCGATCTCAAACGGATGGTCCGACAGAATTGAAGGATGCCGAATTAACCGAGGCCAATAAAGCTTTGATCCAGAGTTTTATCGCCGACGTCTTAATGGGAGCTGCGCCAGAGAAAATCACAGACTACATCAATGCCGAATACTATCATCAGCACAATCCTAACATTAAGGATGGTTTAGATGGTCTAAATCAAGCCATTGAATATCTCTTGGCCGAAGACAATATGTTCAAATATGAAAGGGTTCACCGGATTTTAGGTGAAGGCAATTTTGTGCTCAGTCAGAGTGAAGGAACTTGGAATGGAGGAAAGAAGTATGCCTTTTATGACCTGTTCCGAATTGAAGATGGAAAGATTGTGGAACACTGGGATGTGATTCAAGAAGTCCCGGTGGAACAGGCCCACTCAAACGGGATGTTCTAGCCTAAAAAAAGGTGGTCCTCAAAAGGGGATCACCTTTCCTTTTAAACAACTTAGTCTAAGTCAATAATTGCTTGCTTACTTTTAAGGCTTAATCCAAGCTCCTGATGAATCTCCGCGGTTACCTAATTAGCTTCATTTGCCTCGGCCTTATTGCGGCCCTCTTCTATGGCATTTTCGACTACTACAATTCCGAACCGAATTGGTGGGAAGTGGACGATGAAAACATTGGAACCGTGTATAAGATTTCTTATGGTCGCAGCGGTGGGGCTTGGATCGAACATGAAATCGACGGAGAACTTTACCGAGCTTTTCAAGGGATTAATCCAGAAGGACTGGTTGTCGGAGAAAAATATCGCTTAAAATATCTCCCCGATCAGCCGGAAGTCTTCCAGGTATTAGATTACCGACCTCTTTTTACCGAGGAGGAAAATACCTTCGCGACCCAAGGCTTGATTATGAGTATTGATCGCATAAACTTCATCGAAGGTCAATCCACGCACAGTTTAGCATTTACTTATAATTTCGAGGGAAGACAATACCGTCGTGCACAAAGACTACCGCCAAATACGGAGCAGCGATTCCGAAAATTAAAGGCGGGACAAAATGTGGAAGTTGTAATTTGGGTGGAGAATCCACAGAGGGCCATAGTGGTCCTGGAAGACTAAGATTTTATGCTTGAGCCTGAAGAAATAATAATTCCTTCTTCTTACGGAAATGTATCTGCAAGCCTCTATTTGGCCAATGATATGGAAACCCTAGTGGTAATTAATTCCGCTACTGGAGTTAAACAGGAGTACTATCAAAAATTCGCTAGTTTTCTCCAGAGTCATCACATCACCGTTCTAAGCTACGACTATATAGGTATCGGGCGGTCACTTAATGGACGTATTAAGGAGCTGCAAAACTGCGTGCTTAATTGGGCGCAAGATGATTGCGAAGCCGTCCTACAATATGCCATTTCGCGATTTCCCAATGCACAGAAGGTGCTGCTTGGGCATAGCATCGGTGGACAAATAATTGGCTTAAGCCCTAGCTCCCTTAAGATGGATCGATTGGTTCTGGTGGCCGCTCAATCTGGATACTGGCGATATTGGTCAGGCTTTAGTCGCTATAGAATGTGGTTTAACTGGTATGTATTATTTCCTGCGGTTATTGGTGTCTTCGGCTATCTAAATTCCAAACGAATTAGTGGCATGGAGAATCTGCCCAAGGGTGTTGCTCATCAATGGCGATATTGGTGTAAGCAGCCTAATTATTTCCTCGATGATCGGAGAATTGAAAAGATGTTTTTCGACGAATACCAGAACGAAATTAAGAGCTTTAGTATTGACGATGATGCCTTCGCTCCCCGCCCTGCCGTTGAGTGGCTCAACCAATTATTTACCCAAGCTAAATTGGAGCCTCAACATCTGTCTCCAGCAGATTATAATGTATCTAAGATTGGGCACTTTGGCATTTTCAAGGAAGAGTTCCGCGATAAGCTCTGGCCAGACTTATTAAAAGCCATCAAGCAATGAAAAGTCTATTCTACTTAGGACTGGCCTTATTGTTTTCACTGAGCGTACCGGCTCAGGATTTAAGTGAAGCCTCCTTCCGATCGATCAATAATCGCCTGCTTAATACTCGATTCGACAATTTTACTGTAGAGCCAATTCTCGAACAAAATCCTGAACTAGGTCAAAATTGCCGCAGTCTGATGATGATGGTCTTATTCGATGGCCCAAGAATAGACTCTGTGCTCAAGGAGTCCTTGTTCAGGCGACTGCAAGAAATCGCCCGACTTCATCATCAAAAAGGGAAATCGCTAATTATCATTGGACCAGGAGCTCGCAGCTTTGAAAGGGCTTATAAGCTAAACCGCGAGCGCAAGGAGCGAGACCTCTTCTATGTTAGTTTCGGTAATACTTGCACCAGCACTAGTCTTTATCTTGAGGCAGTGGAGCATTTTAATAGGACCACCCTTGCCCTGCGCACAGGAATCCATCAAGCGAAAGCTGAAAAACAAGCCAAGCCCCATCATGGAGTATTTGGAACTTGGGAATTAGTCGAAAAACAATGTCTACAAGCAAAGGATACTGGCCGATATTATCCCAGTTCCACCTTTATACCAAGACCTAAATCTCCTCCCTACACCGCCTTAAACCTCGACAGCTCGGGCACCTTCAAAATATCGCAGTTTTGCATGAAATGCCCTTTGTTGGAATGGAGGGGTAGATTTGAAATCGACTCCTCTGATCAATTAATTTTTTACGATCAGCGGGATTCCACGGCAGACCAAGAATTCAACGGACGTCTTCGGCTCCTGGGCCCTAATAGCCTAGAAATCATGGATGCAGACCAATGCCTCCACATCTACCAGCGCTATATAGAACCTTAAAAGTATTCTTTATCTTATCATTTCAAGCGCTATTGACTAGCTTAGAGCATATTTGAGAAAATGAGGAAACTATTCATCATCTTAGGTCTTCTGCTAGGCATAAGCTCATGCAAATTAGGTCGATTTGTTTACTACAATTTCGCCGATATCACGGATCATAAAATCTTCCCTGCTAGGGAAATTAAGAATGATGAAAACCAGGTTTTCCGATTTCATCCCCACGGTGGAGACTCCCTGGTCTTGCATATGAAAGATAGCAGTCGCTTCGAAGATTATCTGGCCAAGAATAAAACGGTCGCCTTTTTGGTCATCCATAATGACACCTTAAAATATCAAGCTTATTTCAACGACTATCATCGGGAATCAATAGTGGCCTCCTTTTCCATGGCCAAGTCCTTTACTTCCTTTTTAATTGGCTGCGCCATTGAGGATGGATATATCCGTTCGGTTGATGAACCGGTATCACGTTACCTTCCGGAGCTCGCCGAAAAAGGCTTTGATAAGGTCACCATAGAAAACCTCCTGCAGATGACTGCCGGTTTGGATTTTAATGAAAGCTATATCAATCCATTTGGCGATGCGGCCAGCTTCTATTATGGAACGAACCTTGAAAAATACACCCTCAATTTGGACTTAAAAAGTGAGCCAAATCAATATATGCAGTATACCAGCGGGAATACGCAAATCCTTGGTTTGATCCTTGACCGGGCTCTAGATGGTATTAGTTTGTCCCAATACTTAGAAGAAAAACTCTGGTCTAAGGTCGGGATGGAATATCCAGCGTCTTGGAGCATTGACCGTAAAAAGGATGGTTTAGAAAAAACCTTTTGCTGTTTAAATGCCAGGGCCATTGACTTCGCCAAATTTGGCCGTTTATACCTTAAGGGTGGTAATTGGGACGGGCAACAAATTGTACCTCGTGATTGGGTTGAGCGATCCACCGCCGTAGACACTTCTAATGGTAGTTATTGGGGCTATCAATACCAATGGTGGCTGCCAAATAAAGATGGGGACTTTATTGCCGAGGGTATTTTAGGACAATTCATTTTCGTTAGTCCGAGCGAAAACCTGATTATTGTTCGCTTGGGAGAGGAATATGGTTCCGTGAATTGGAAGGGGACTTTTCAGCGGATCAAAGAAATTCTCGCTAAAGAAGATAGCTGAACACTTTTTTCCATACTTGGCAACTGAGGAATAGCCAAAGGGTTCATAAAAATATAAAAGGAATCAAATAGATTTTTCTGAACCCACATTTATGAGGACTAGGGCATTCGATTGCCGTGGTCTTAAAATTTTCAAAAAATTGGTGGAACCAAGCTACGACGGCCAATAAATCAAAGATCCTCAGGTTATCTCCCCGAACCCTAAATCCTTCATCCTCATGATGCATGAAACCGGCCAAAGACGACGAGAAACCTACTTCTTAGCCAGCTTAAGCCTACTTTGTTTTTGCTTCTCGGCATTCCGAATCTTCTATACCGAATCGCGCATGTTTCTATTCCTGAACTGGAATTTGTTCCTCGCCTTTATCCCCTGGGGACTGAGCAGCTTGGTACACTTGCGACCTAAACTAAGGGAAAGTAAACTGGCGCTGCTAGCTCTACTCACTTCATGGTTACTATTTTTCCCGAATGCCCCCTATATACTAACTGATCTTTTTCATTTGCGTATCACCACGGCGATGCCGATTTGGTTCGACTTGGTACTAGTACTGAGTTTCGCATGGACCGGCTTACTCTTTGGCATTTTCAGCCTGTTTGATATCGAAAAACTACTGAAACCTTGGCTTAAACAGTCGGGCAGGACTACCATTTCAATCCTTTTAATCTTCTTGGCCAGCTTTGGAATTTATTTGGGTCGATACCTAAGATGGAATAGCTGGGATTTAGTAGCTAATCCCTATTCCTTACTCCAAGACATTGGAGACCGGGTTCTCCATCCAGCAATATATCCCGGGGCTTGGGGAATGACCCTCTTTATGGGGATATTCTTAAGCATAGTGTACCTGTCTTTTAAATATATCAGGAGTAGGGAGGCTCCTGTGAATTACCATAAGGCCTAGATATTCAAATAATAAGTGGCCTTTAGTCATCGTCTGATTAAGTACTTTAGGGCTTAGATAAAATCTACCACTGCTTCGCCCTATGAAAACCTCTTTCGCGCTAAAAGCTCTAATATCAGGTCTGGTGATTTTCCATAGCTTGAACACCAAGGCGAAATTGGGCAGCCAAGCTAGCGAGCGCTGGTTTGAACCCAATTCTTTGGATACCAGCTTCATCTTAGCTAATCGAGCCAGGCTGGATTTGTCCTTTTCGAGGCAAGATTTTTCTGAAAACTATTTAATGGCGAAAACCAGTCTCGATTCGCTCATGAACCAATATCAAAACAGTTACTTATCGGCCCAAGCCTTAGAAGCCCACATGCTGCCAAAGTTTAGTACCAAAGTAACAAGAGATAGTCAGGGCTTAAGTTTAAGACTAAAAAATGGGCAGTGGCTCACCGTGAGGAACAATTCCGACTTTGATGAAGTTGCGCATAGTTTTGAATACTTTTTTGAGGAATTTGGCTACTACTCCCTTAGGGTACAATGGTCTGAAGGAAATGCTTACAAACTAGTAAATGCCGAAGACGGCAGTATAATTCGGCTCATCGGCCGACCCTACTTCTCCCCTGAGGGAAAATATCTCATTGCCATAAGCACGGACTTGGAAGCCGGATACAGTGTCAATGGCTTTGAGGTCTATACTAAACAAGCTAACACTTGGAAAAAGCTCACTGAATACCATCCAAAATTATGGGGGCCCGTGGATCTAAAATGGATTAGCCCTCAGCAAGCGATTCTGAGAAATCAGAGTGTAGAAATACAAGGTGGCAATCTCCAATATTTTGAATTCTACAGTCAAATTAAAATTAGCGAAATTCAAAATGAGGATTTCTGGATTTTAGCCAATCCGCAGAACACTTTGGTTTACGGCTCAGACTGCGGACTAGACGGAGAGACAAGAGTCGAAGGTAGAAAGGCTATAGAAAACTTGATAGATAGTGGAAACATCGGGCTTATCCATCAATTATTGGTTTGCCCAAAAGTTGAAGCTCAAATTTACGCCACCGAGGCACTCTTAAAGCTTAATTCCAGCAGTCAATATCACTTAACGGATGCTGATAGGGGAAAAATCCAGAATATCTTTCGGGCCAAGGAAATGCTAAACATTTGTTTGGGATGTGAATATGAGCGGGTAAGTGTCACATGGCTATTAAAAAACTCGGACATTTCGGAGCTACTGCGTAGAGGGGGGATAATTATTAAGGACTTGAAATGACCTATATAATCAACCATTTACTGATGGGTTTGGTATTTGGCGTTTCCATGTCCTTTATCTCTTGGATTGTTGGCATGGTGATCAATAGCATTATTATTCGCTTCAGTTTTTATCAAAAACTTGAGAATTTGAACTTCATTGAGGACCAAACCTTAAATCATCGCTTAGGGCTGCGAAGATTCAGTTGGCTGATAAAAAATACTTTCTTCAAATTCTTTAATCCCAAAATTGCCATCAAGAAACCAAAAACGGATTTGAGCTTAATCAGAAAGGAAATGACCTTAGCGGAAATCTCCCACCTTATAGCTTTTTGTTTTGTTATCATCGTAAGCCTTTTCCAGGCCTTTGCTCTGAGCATTTATTTTGCCCTTGCTATGCTAATCCCTAACATCTTGATGAACCTTTATCCATCTTTGCTTCAGCAGGAAAATAAGCGAAGGATTGACAAGATTCTTGCGTCTAAACAAGTTTGAGGCTTTCATCGGGGACATTGTCTCGATACCCTATCTTCGAATTTGTTGATTTAAACCCCCTTTCCATGTCGAAGAAGGCATCCCTATTCCAAAGCTTGCCCTATTATACCGTAGGCTTAATTTGCATTTTGTTGATCACAGACTTCTTGCTGACAGGGAGCCACTATCGCGATATCATTGTAGGGGTCGAAAAAAAACGCGAGCAATACTATAATGCGGCGCAGAATTACCACTTCTCTTACCTCTTAGTCACTAAAACTACCGATAGTTTTTACATTCCTGAGGACTTCGCTAAGGCCGCACAATCCGAGGAGTTTATTGAATATTCCAGATCATTGATATTCGATCAGGTCAATTGGTTTCGGTTTAATTCTGATCAAGATCGATCCTACTACAGCTTACGCTTAATTGGTGGTCTGATACTCCCTATCCTTGCCTTAAGCCTTTTATCCATAGCTCGCTTTGGCCATAAAGATTGGGGCATTCTCTCCTTCATACTTCAAATACTGGTAATCGGCGATCTGGTGTTAATTTTAATATAAAGCCTAAGTGCTAAGTGAACAATTCTACTGATAATCACGCTAGTACTAAAACAAATTTCTCTTCCTATGAAAATACTGATACCCATAATTGCTTTAGTTTGCTTTAATCTGGCTGATCTTAAAGCTCAAACGGAATTTACCTTGGAGCCTAGTCAGAGTATGATCATGACCGGTAAAGGGCCAGGCCAGGATGCCACAATCAATCCCTTCAGTGATCAGGACTGTATTGCTATTGTGGAGAATATTGGCGCTAGGGAATTTAGTATTCGCATCCAATTTGAAGGTGAAATTATGGAGGAGATCATCATAAAGGCTGGAGAAACGAAAAAAGTCAAATTGCTTAAGGCTTATCAATTATACCTCGACCCTAATCCGAAGGGCATTGCTAAAGCCAGAGTGAGCTACCAGGAAGAGGAATAGTATGCTCTCAGTGGAAATTGTATTTTCCAGCCGCGATAAAACTAATGATGAAAAAGATTCTCATTCTCGGCGGAACCAACTTCATTGGACGGAACTTAGTGGAGACACTAAGCTTGACCAATGACTTCGAGATTCACCTCTTTAATCGCCAGCGTACTCAGGTCGATTTATTCCCAAATTTAAGTCGGATCAAAGGAGACCGAGCTACTGAGGACACCAAACAGTTATCCGCTCAGGAATGGGATTACGTAGTAGACCTATCCTGCTATTATCCGCATCATCTTACGAATGTTTTAAAGTATATCGGGGATGTACGGCGCTACATTTACATCTCAAGCTGCTCTGTTTATGACAATAGGCAAAATCAGAGTATCGCGAGAGAGGAGAGCAGTGCAATCCTGGACTGTACAACAGAGGAAGCTATAGACACTAGCAATGCTTCATATGGCAATCGCAAGGCGGAATGTGAAAGAATCTTGGGACGCTCCGGTTTAAATCATCTAATTCTAAGACCTGCTTTGGTTTTTGGTCAATACGACCCAACGGATCGATTTTATTACTGGTTACATCAAGTTTATTCTGAAAATGAACTTCTCCTTCCAGAAGGAGGCAAGGGTATCTTTTCTACTACCTATGTTCATGACCTAGTCGCAGCAATTTTATTGGGTTTGCAAAGCAACAAGGCTCAAGCGACCTACAATATTATCAGCCAGACGAAAACAAGTATCTCACAAATTCTAGAACTTGGAATGGAGGCCCTCCAAAAAAGTCCGGATATCTACTCCTGTTCGGCGGAATTCCTCCACCAGAATAAGCTTAAACCTTGGCTAGATATTCCTTTGTGGTTGGAAGAGGATTTTTATACGTACAGTGGGGAAGCGATAAAATCAGCACTGGGTCTTGAGCTAAAGGAATTCCATCTATCCTTTGCAGAAACCCTAAAGTATTACCAAGACCTCCAATGGCCTAAGCCGAGCTACGGCATACCAAATGAAAAGCGATTGGCTTTAGTCAAAAAATGGAAAGCCCAGCACCCAAAATGAAGCTACTGATATTCGATATCGACGACACCCTTTGTCAAAGTGAATCCCAGCATCAAGAGGCCTTTGTTGATGCCATGCGAAAAATGCAAATTCATGATATCGATCAAGATTGGGGGAGCTACGCGCATCACACAGACAGCTTCATTTTAAAGAAAAATTATGAGGCCAATTTGGGGAAAGATTTTAGCCTGGACCTAATTCATAGTTTTGAATTGGAGATGACCGAATTAATGCTAGGCCTAAGCCCCGTGCAAGAGATTAGTGGCGCACTAGAATTCCTCGAACAAGTGCGGAAGAGCCCAGAATATGCCATGGCCTTTGCCACGGGATCTCTACTTAAACCCGCACTTATTAAATTGAGACAAGCTAAACTTCCGTTCCTTGAAGATTTGGTTGTCGGCTCCAACCAGCATTACTCTAGAGAGGAAATCATTAAATCGGCGATTGATAGAGCCAGAGCTCATTATTCGGTAAACCGCTTCCAAAGTATTATTTCCTTCGGCGATGGGATTTGGGATTTGCGAGCCGCCCAAAAATTAGATTTACATTTTGTCGGCATTGGACCTAAGAATGCTTCCGATTTCCAGGAAGCGAAGCTGGACTTTCACATTCTAGACTGGACCGATTTAAACCTTCAGCAACTAGGCTTAAACCTGAGACTAAATCATTCCGAATAAGTTTCAACTCCCTAAGCTGCTTATCTTTGGCCCTCGTTTCAGTCTCAGTTGTATGACCCTAATTATTATACTCATCATTGTCTTCTCCCTCGCGAATGGCTATATGCTATACAAGTTAGGCGGTAGCACTAAGGACCTGGAGCACTTGTTTAAAAGCCCCTTGGAGTTGAGAGTCCCAGAGGCCTATAAAGCCCTGGCTTTCATTTTAATTTTTGCCGGTTTCTCTCTAATCCCCATTGGAATCTTCAAATTTGGATTTGATGGAAACACCTTGATAATCACCGGTGCCGTTTTTCTATTCACGGTGCTTATTGGATCCTACACCCTGCTCTACCAAAGGAACCACGGTTTGCGTTTTGATGATGACTTTATTGTCAAGCAAGATGTATGGGGACGCAATCAGCAAATTGATTGGAAGGAAGTGCAATGCATTAAGCTTAATCGAACGGTAAGCATGTACGTCATTGAGACCGCCACGAGGAAAATATGGATTAATCAACATCTCACGGGGATTTATACCTTTCTAAAGATTGCGGTAAGAAAAGGGATAACCGTAAGTCCTGCACCTTAAAATCCAGCCGGAAAGTATGTTTAGCTCTACTCCCTTTATTGACCTTAAGCGCTTAGAAGCGTGGAATCAGGAGCTCAAGCTTGGCTTAGAAAAAAGGCAGGTGAAAAAAGGGGAATTAATCCTGAGAGAAGGGCAGCGATGCCATCATCTCTATTTCATTCGAAAGGGCTTCATCCGAGTATACTATTTAGATTTACAGGGAAATGAAATCACACATTGGTTTGGTGCCGAAGACTCCCTGATAACCTCGCCCTTTAGTTATTTTAAAGATGAACGGAATATTCTCTTCTTTGAGGCCTTAGAGGATTCAGAGCTCACATTGATAAGTCGGAGTCAGATGGATGATTTGATGAAGATTAAACCTGAGTTATCCGACGCATTGCGAATTACGAATGCAGAATTCGCCATGGTCTTAAGTCGAAGGGTAATGAGCATTCATACCGAAACCGCTGAGCAGCGCTATCTAAATCTTATAAAGGAGCATCCTAGTTTATTCCAAAAAGCGAAGCTTGCTCATATTGCCTCCTATTTGGGCATTACCCAACAAAGCCTTAGCCGTATTCGAAAAAATCTTAGCTGAAAGTCTTTTTTACCATAGGGTAAATTTTAGGCTTTTCGCCTGATTGAAATTTGTGGTGTCTTTAAAACTAAAAACATCACCATGAAGAATATTGCCCTTATCACCGGTGCTGCTGGTGGGATTGGGAGGGAGTTCGCCAAAATCCATGCCTCCCACGGTGGAGACCTAGTAGCAGTTGATCTCAATTTAGAAGGCCTGGAGGAGCTGAAGCTCGAATTAAGTCTTAGTCACCCACAATGCCAGATCCATCTAATTCAATCAAACCTAAGCGAAGCCGACTCCACCGCTAAGATCTATCAAGAACTAAAAGAGGCTAAAATTGACATCGACATCCTCATAAATAATGCAGGCTTCGGAGGACTAGGTATGTTTCACGAGCGCAACTGGCATGCCGATGAAAATATGATCAAGGTTAATGTCTTGGCTCTAGCTTCATTAAGCCGATACTTCTTACCTGATTTTGTTGCTCGAGGAGCAGGGAAAATCCTTAATGTCTCCTCCACCGTTAGCCTTATTCCAGGCCCTATGCAAGCCGTCTATTTCGCTTCAAAGGCCTTTGTGACTTCATTTTCCCATTCCCTTGCTGGAGAATTAGAGGGAACTGGAGTTAGTGTGACAGCGCTGCTACCAGGGGCCACTCAGACTGGCTTTGGCGCACAATCGGGGATGGATAAAACCAAAATCTACAGACAACCAGCTAGCCCTAAAGATGTAGCTCTCGTGGGCTACCATGCGATGATGGCAGGCAAATTACAGGTGATAGCCGGTTTACCATGGACCCAGCGATTAAGCCTAGCCATTAGCCCCTTAATCCCCAAACGCATCCTGCTCTCTAGAATTAAAAAGCAGCAAGTACCGAGCTAGGCCTAAAGTTTAGCCCCCTTTCCCATAGCCTTATTCAGCAAGTATTGCTGATCCCAAATAGAAATCACGAAAGTCCATTCCTATGAAAATAACACGATTCCTCATACTTCTAGGCATTCTAAGTATTAGCCAAATCGGTAAATCCCAAAACGAAAATCAATCAACTATGAATAAAGAAATTCAGTCAAAAACGGTGGTCTTTATCCACGGCCTCTTTATGAATAACCACAGCTGGGACGGCTGGGTAGAATTTTTTGAAGCGGCGGGCTATATTTGCTATGCCCCGGCGCACCCTGGTCATGCCGGAATCCCAACAGAATTAAGGCAAAAACCACCAAAAGATCTGGCTAAAGTGGAATTTGTGGATTGGCTCAACAAATTAAAAGCCTTAATTGACACCCTGCCGGAAAAGCCGATTCTAATCGGACATTCCTTCGGTGGCCTCAGCGCTCAAAAATTAGTTGAATCTGGATATGCAGAAGCGGCCATATTAATAAGCAGTGCGCCACCTAAAGGGGTAAGGAGCTTAAACTGGGGCTTTTTGCGAGCGAATCTCCCGGTCGTAGCGCCCTGGAAAGGAGAAAGCATCTACAATCCTGAGGAAAGCGATTATAAGAAATGGTTTCATCGCTCGATCACAAACACTCTTGAGCCCGAGCTAGCGGATTCTCTATTCGAAGCTTTCGCGGTTCCCGAGAGTAGAGCAACCCCGAGAGCGGCAACCAAGGAAATTGCCTCGATTGACACGCAAAAAGCACATGTACCACTTTTGTTTATTGCTGGTTTAGAGGATGTAATAATCCCCAATGTATTGGTTCGAAAAAATGTCGCTCTATACAGTGATGAGAGCAGCATTGTTGACTTCAAATATTTCCCTGGAAAAGATCATTTCATCTGCGGGGCTCCCGGTTGGCAGCAGATCGCAGAATACTGTCTTCAATGGATCCAGCAATAAACATGTATATTATGTTAAGCCGAATTCTTAAAATTCTCAGCATCACCCTTGGCCTATTTATGATCACTATTGGCCTTAATAAATTTATCGTCTTTACCGAGATTCCCGCTCCCCCTGGCGACGGCGGAACCTTAATGTCTATCTACATTAGCTCGGGCTTTTTGAAATTGGTTGGCGTCTTGGAGATTCTTGGAGGCTTGGGGCTAGTTTTCAATCGAATGAAGGGATTATCTCTAATCCTAATAAGTGCCATCATGTTTAATGCTAGCGTATTTCATTTATTACATGAGCCAAAAGGTATCGCACCAGCTTTAGTCTGTTTTGCCTTAGCCTTGGGACTAAGCCTAATGGAAAAGGATTTTCGGGAACGATTTAAGTAGTTTTAAGAGACTAGGTTTCTATGGAATCTAAGTTTATTGTATTGGATTTACCACTGGTATTTCCTTAACTTCCCAAGCCTTAATTTTTAGCATGAAATCCTATCTTCCCGTATTCCTCATTCTCCTGTTTACCGCCTGTAACACCATTCCAGAAGAAGCTACTTTCCTCAATGAAGATATTTATTTAGTCTATCCTCATTCTTCAGTGAATAGTGTGCAAGTGGACCCCCGGACAACGATAAATGCCTATTACAGCGACAGTGTGCAATATGCGGCAATCCTTACTACTATGGACGAAATAATAGTCCCTGATAGCATTAATTCCGTAGACGGCTTCGATGCAAATCTTTATCAGTTTGCCACGGTACGCGGAGGAATTGATTTAGAAGTAGAAGATATCGAGCTTAGCGGCCATCCTGCTAGTCGTTTTAGCTTTTCCAGCCCCCAATATGGCGAAAACCAGCAATGGAAAAGCGAAGGCATATTTCTCTATCATGACAAAAGCATGATTATTGTGGAATATGTCTGCCGGGCGGATATTCATGAAGCCATGGAAGGGGATCGGGAAAAACTCCTAAGCTCCTTGGGCGTAAAGAAATAAGCATTATTGCCAAGAGAATGATTGGACTTTTTAGGTTCTCACTACTATTAGCAAGCATCTTGAGTCTAATTTATTTGGATTATCCATTACCGAATAGTTCTCTTGCGACTTACCCTGATGTTGATTGTTTTAAATCGTATCGGGACAGTCTGCGAGCGCTTGAATTAAAAAGCTTGTCAGAGGAAAGTTATAGCTATACCCAATATTTGGAGACCGAATCCGCTTATCACCTGGTCTATCATCGGAAGGGTTTAGCCAATAATTCGCAGCAAGAACTTGGTATCTCCGCTATAAGTGTCTCTGATACGACCATTCGTCTATTTCTACTCCAGGTCGATAGGGAAAGCTGGTTGAGAATAGATTCCTTGGATTTGTTTATTGATGGTTTTTCACCGGCTATGTTTCATGCTGTATACTCCGACTATAACCAAGACGGCATTGAGGATCTTCGTTTTGTTTTTTCCCAATCAATGTCAGTCGCATACAGTTATGGCCCGGTGGTTTTGATTGGCGCTCAAAACAAACCGCTGACACTTTTGGCGAATTCAGACCAGATTCCAAATCTACAGGTGAAAGACGGTAAAATCATTTCCATCACCTACAACCATCCGGGTCATGAAAGTCGCTCCTATAAACGTAGGATTAGCTATGCTATCATTGCCGAGCGTTTACAGGCCCTTGACACTTCGCTAACATATCTGGATTAAGACCCAAAGCAGGCTTTCCCAACTCAGTACTTAGATTTCCCTAAATTGAGAGTCCAAATCATCTAAGGACCAAAATATGGACTCAAGTAAAGCCAATAGCAATCGCCGCGACTTCCTGAAAAAATCATCCCTTTATGCCCTCGGAGCAGGAAGCCTTCTAACTGTACCACTAGGTTTCACCGATGTAGAAAAGTCCCCATTGGAAGACTATAATATCATTGGACCCAAAGAAGGGTACAGCCCTCAAATTGGCACCTTAGTTTCCATGATGAATTGGATGCGCAGGGTAATCCTAATGCCTGTGGAGGGTATGAGTACTGCCGACCTGGATTATTTAGTGGACGAAAAGGCCAATTCAATAGGAGCCATGCTATGGCATCTGGCTGCCACAGAACGATTTTATCAAATCCACACTTTTGAAGGTCGAGATTGGGGTGACTGGGACAAAGAAGATGAAGAAGAATGGGGTGTAGCTTCGGGACTAGGTGATGCGGCTAGAGAGCAAATTAAGGGTAATGATTTGGCCTTCTACCTAGACAAACTGAGCACCGTCCGAGCCGCAACCCTTGCCGAGTTTGCCAAGCGCGACGACGACTGGCTCATGTCCGTAGATCCCGACTGGTACTGGGGTCCAACTAATAACTACTGCAAATGGTTTCATGTTTGCGAACACGAATCCAATCACAATGGTCAGTTTAAGTTTATTCGTAGTAGAGTTTCTCGTTAACCTAAAAAATATAGCCTCAACTTCAATCCCAAAACCATGAAATCCTTACTCTGCTTGATTCTGCTGCCCACAATGGCTTAAGTTCGACTAGACATTGGTAAAAACGCAACTTGGCGGCCCCATATCTTGGTGCACTGATTATAAATTCCTACCTTTAACGTTAGTAACGCTAAAGGTATGATTTCATCGTTTGGTTCTAAGCAAACCGAAAGAATATGGAATGGAGAACGGGTAAAAAAGATGCCTCTCGAAATTCAAAATGTCGGTAGACGCAAGCTTAGAATGATCAATAACTCGATTGATGTAAACGATTTAAGAATTCCTCCATCGAATCGACTTGAAAAACTTGGCGGAAACTTAAAAGAGTATTACAGTGTCCGAATTAATAAGCAATGGAGAATCATCTTTAAGTGGAATAACGGAAATGCAAGCGAAGTAGAAATTGTAGACTATCATTAAAATGGAAAGATTGAATAACCCTCATCCTGGTGAAGTTTTACTTCATGAATTTTTGGAGCCTTTGGAAATAACTGCTTACAGACTTTCCAAAGATTTACATATCCCACAAACCCGAATTTCAGAAATCTTGAAAGGCAGGCGCCGAATAACCGCCGACACAGCTCTTCGACTTAGTAAGTATTTTGGGAATTCAGCAAAGTTTTGGCTTGGACTACAAGATGACTATGATATTGAAGACAGTAAGATCAAAAAGCATAGTGATTTTGAGCAAATCGAAATTTATAAAAACCATAACGTGGCCTAAGTCTGGAGAGAGAATGAACCAAGGCCGGTGTTTTCCTCAGGTTTAAGTAGTTTCGTCGACGGACAGACCCAGCAATTTGGGACTAAGCTCAGAGTCAAGCTTTAAACGGATTAGCTCTCTTCGGTCGCTGATCCTGGGCGGGATACCGTTATCAAGAATCCCTAGGCCTGGCTTCGCTGCAGCCCCCGGATTTTTTATTCCCCAAAATCACTCAAGCTCGCTACGCGGCTTGGACTGCAATTCAAAATGGGATTAGCTCTCTTCGGTCGCTGATTCCGGGCGGGATACCGTTATCAAGAATCCCTAGGCTTGGCTTCGCTGCGGCCTCCTGTATTTTTTATTCCCCAAATTCACTCAAGCTCGCTACGCGGCTTGGACTGCAATTCAAAATGGGATTAGCTCTCTTCGGTCGCTGATCCCGGGCGGGATACCGTTATCAAGAATCCCTAGACCTCGCTTCGCTGCGGCCTCCTGTATTTTTTATTCCCCAAATTCACTCAAGCTCGCTACGCGGCTTGGACTCTTTGGGGAATAAAAAATCCCGCATCAGCTTACGCTGTTGCGGGATTCTTGCGGAGAGAGAGGGATTCGAACCCAACAAACTCCCTAACTGATTATCAGCAAGTTGCAATTAACCCTAATTGTCGTGTTAACAGTTTGTTTAAATTTACGAGAATTAACTCAATCCTTCGCGCAACTTCATGGACATTTTTTCTTTGCTAAAAGAATATGTTGGCTTCCTCATTTTAATAGCTGGTGCCATATACTTTATTCTTCCACGAATCCAGAGTAAATATTTTAAGCGACCCATTCTGGTGATGGAAATCGATCCGAAGCTCGGAATAACACATGGTCGTCAACATCAAAGTTTTTCACGTGACAACCCTCCTGATCGACCCGTAAACGACCCAGAAACCGTGAGCATGTATAAACTACATTGGAATTTTATTTTAACAATTAGGAACAACTCAGAGGTAACGGCATACAATATCAAGTTACTTAAAAAAGGTGTAGGGAATTTTCTAAAATTTGATGGTAATGTCAATGCAAACAAACCATTGCCTAAGCATAATGAAATATCCATCCCGATCGAATTTGAGGTATGGAAGGAAAGTAAACACAAAGATGTCGAGAAACTTAGCCCTCCTGTACCTCCTGAGTTTGAAGAGTTAGAACTTCTTCTCACATATGAGAACAGCCAAAAAACGAAGTTCAGTAGCATTTTTACCTTTCAGAACAAGACTATTCGCTACGAAAGAGAAATAAAACAAAAGGATCTTAAACAGTGGACCTAATCAATTGCAACCCTTACCTGAATGCTTCCTCTTAATTACTACAATAAAGTTTTACTTGATTTAGATCCGTCTTGTTAACTAAAGATATGCTCGATTTGATTACCCAACAACAAGCCCAATACTACGCACACCTTCTCTCCCTTCGTCGCGCTTCTGATGATACGGCAAAGCTTTCTTCTGCATTGATTGATGCGCGAGTTGACCTCAACCCCCATCAAGTTGAAGCTGCTCTTTTTGCATTTCAATCTCCTTTATCTCGAGGCGCCCTTTTAGCTGATGAGGTAGGACTGGGTAAAACTATCGAGGCTGGTATTCTATTATCTCAACTATGGGCGACACGAAAAAAGAAACTCATAATCATTTGCCCTTCAAGTCTACGTAAACAGTGGAGTCAAGAGCTAATGGATAAGTTCTACCTACCATCGCTTATTCTTGAAGGTAAAAATTTCAATGAGCTTTTTAAAGCTGGCATCCGTAATCCATTTGAAAGTAAGAAGATTATCATCTGCTCTTTTCACTTTGCCAAAAACAAAGCGGAGTTCTTGAAGCTGGTCGACTGGGACCTTGTTGTTATCGATGAAGCGCATAGACTTCGAAATGTTTATCGACCATCCAACAAGATTGGGAAAGCGATCAAAGATGCCATCTATCCCTCAAAAAAAGTTTTACTCACTGCTACTCCACTACAAAACAGTTTAATGGAACTTTATGGGCTGGTCAGTATCATTGATGAGAAAGTCTTTGGTAATGTCGAGAGCTTTAGATCACAATTCACCAGAGTTGATGAAGCATTCGACTATGCCGACTTAAAAGACCGTATCCAACCAGTGGTCAAACGAACCTTAAGACGCCAAGTTCAAGAATACATTCGTTATACCCAACGCATACCTATTACAATCGAGTTCAAACCTTCTAAGGAGGAAAAAGAACTTTATGATTTGGTCTCTGCCTATCTGCAGCGTGACCTGCTATTTGCTTTACCTGACAATCAGAGGCATCTTCTAACCATGGTGGTTCGGAAGCTCTTGGCCTCTTCCAGTTATGCTATCACTGGTACCTTAGATAGTTTGATTCGTCGCTTACAGAAACTTTTAGACGAACAAGCTCCTACCTATGATATGGAGAGCGAGTTATGGCAAGATATGGAGCACCTGGATGAGCTTATTGATGAATGGGACGAGGAAGTCGAGCAAAACCAGGGGACGCTCACCTTAGAAGATGTCGATGCAATCAAAGAAGAATTAGAGGAACTCAAAGGATATCGCGATCGCTCTATTGCTATTGAGAATGACGCTAAAGCTGATAAGCTATTCAATGCTTTAGATGTAGGCTTCAAAAAGATGCATGAGCTCGGTGCCGCTCACAAAGCGATAATATTTACAGAGTCTCGAAGGACTCAGGAGTACCTATATAAAAAGTTTCAAGAATCAGAATACGCTGGAAAAGTGATTCTTTTTAATGGCTCCAATAATGATGAGTTCTCTAAAAAAATATACAAATCCTGGATTAGTAAACACGAAGGAAGTGACCGAGTTACCGGCTCAAAAACGGCCGATAAGCGTCAAGCCTTAGTAGACTACTTTAAGGAGGAGGCTACTATTATGATCGCCACAGAGGCAGCTGCTGAAGGAATCAACCTCCAGTTCTGCTCAATGATGATTAATTATGACCTTCCTTGGAACCCTCAAAGAATCGAGCAACGTATTGGACGGTGCCATCGTTATGGCCAAAAGCATGATGTGGTGGTTATCAATTTCCTAAATACCGATAATGCCGCGGATCAAAGAGTCTTCCAGCTTCTGGATGAAAAATTTCATCTATTTAGTGGTGTTTTCGGGGCTTCCGATGAAGTGTTAGGCGCATTAGAGTCGGGAGTAGACTTCGAAAAACGTATCATAGAAATCTACCAGACCTGTAGATCAACGGAGCAAATTACTGAAGCCTTTGACGACCTGCAGAAAGAAATGCAGGACAAGATTGCTAATCGTTTAAAAACTACCCAAGAGAAATTAATTGAGCACTTTGACGCTGAGGTACTTGATAAATTAAAAGTGGTTTTAGAAGAATCAAAAGCTTATCTGAATAAGTTTGAGCGATGGCTTTGGCTAATCACTCAACTATACCTAAAAGACAATGCTGTATTTGACTCGAAAAAAGTAGCATTTAAATTGCTTTCCAACCCATTTGAATTTAAGGTTCGCACGGGAACTTATTCATTGGATAAAAAGAATGAAGATGCTTTTCAGTATCGTCTAAACCATCCCTTGGCTAAAGGAATCGTTGGTCATTACCGAGGACTTGAACTTCCGGTTCATGAGATTGAGTTCCATCTCAGCGGAAGCAAAAAGAATATTGCAATCCTTGACGAATTGCAAGGGAAATCAGGCTGGCTAAGGTTGAGTTTGGTTGAGGTTAATTCATTTGAAGTAACAGATCATCTGGTTTTTGTTGCTTACACAGACCAAGGAACCACTCTACAACAAGATCAAGCTTCTCGCATGCTTGACTTGAAGGCTGTGGATTTAGGTCTCGCTCCTGATAGCGTTAATGAAAAAAGGTTCCAAGAGATTTCTGAAGAGATTATGCAAGGGGTTAGAATTGAACTAAAGAATAAGGACGCACGCTTTTTACAAACAGAAGTAAACAAGCTGAACCGCTGGGCTGAGGATCGCATTTACATTGTAGAGAAGGAGTTAAAGGACACTAAAGCCCGAATCAAAGAACTAAATCGATCAGCAACCCAAACCTCTGAACCTGTCGAACAATTAAAGATTCAAAAGAAGCTCAGGGAACTCGAGAAAAAACAACGTAAGCAACGACAATATATCTTTGAGGCAGAAGATCAAATCAATGACCAACGCGACGGTATGATTGATGAGATCGAAAAGCGCATGCAAAGAAGCTTTACAGAGCAAAAAATATTTACAATACGCTGGAAATTAACCTAATACAATGACTGAACAATACAATAAATTGGTTAAAACCTTATCGGAGATTTTCCAATTGGACCAAGCTGACTTGGACTTTGGGATTTACCGCATCATGAACCAGAAGCGGGAGGAAATTACCGATTACCTCAACAATAGGCTCCTAAAACAAGTAGGCGAAATCTTAGGCCAAGCTCAGGGTGGAGATCAGTCTGAATTGAAAAAGGAACTCGATAACTTAGAAAGCACACTTCGCTCGGCAGGTGTCGATCCAGAAGCAAATGACAAAGTACAAGAGCTAAGGGCACAGTATAATAGTAGTGGAAACCCAGAGGCACTGACAAACGAAGTATTCAGTTACCTAACTAATTTCTTTAGACGCTACTCCATCAAGGAGACTTTATTAGCCAGAGGCGCTATAAAAAGGACGTTTATGCTATTCCATACGAAGGAGAGGAAGTGAAACTTCACTGGGCAAACCATGACCAATACTACATCAAAACCGGAGAGCATTTTAAAAACTACACCTTTAAAATTGATGGAGGCAAAACAGTGCACTTCCGACTCCGTGATGCCAATACAGAACAAAACAATAATAAGGCCCAAGGCAACCAAGAACGAAAATTCAAACTGGTAGAGGAAGATATTCTAACTATCGACGGCGATGAGCTTAATATTTGGTTCACTTATGAACCTTTGCCTAAAGGAGTAAAACAAGAAGATCTATTAAAACAAGCTTTTGAACAGACAAAAGACATCCTTCCTACCAACTTTCAAGTGGGCCTACTTAAAAAGTCCCCGACTGAAAAGCAAAAGAATAGGACTTTACTTGAAAAGCACCTAAAAGACTACACGGCAAGAAACACTTTTGATTATTTCATTCATAAGGATTTAGGAGGGTTTCTTAGTAGGGAGTTAGACTTTTTCATAAAGAATGAAATATTAAATATTGACGACATTGATTTAGATGCAAATCAAAGCTTAGATCGCCAATTAAGAGTAATCAAGGCCTTTAAGGCCGTGGCACAAAAAATAATAGCCATGCTGGCTCAATTGGAAGATTTCCAAAAGAAGCTGTGGCTCAAGAAGAAGTTTGTTATTCAGAGTGATTGGTGCATTACACTGGATTGTGTTCCTGAGGAGTTTTACGCGGAAATTGCTGAGAATGATGCTCAAGTTAAAGAATGGGTAAATCTTTTTGCAATAGATGAGATAAAAGATGACACAACAACCCCTGCATTTTCTAATCCGCTTTCGACAAGATTCCTTAAGGCAAACACCTATTTAACATTAGACACCAAGTTCTTCTCCTCTAATTTCAAGTATAAACTATTCAGTCATTATGAGAACTTAGATCAATTTTCTGATGGCTTATTGATTAATTCAGAAAATTTTCAGGGCTTAAGGTTTTTATCAGAAAGGTATCGAGGGCAATTAAGAAGCATCTACATTGACCCCCCTTACAACACTGTTCACTCAGAAATCGCATATAAGAACCAATTTAAACACTCTTCCTGGTTAAGTCTTATCCACAATGGTGTTCCGATTGCCCGAGAATTGAATAAAAAAACTTTCTCATTTGGATTCGCGATAGACGATTATGAACTACCAAAGCTATTAGCGTATATAGACCAACAGTTCTCCGATGTTGACATTTCAATAGTAGTTGTTAATCATCATCCTCAAGGGTCGGGTGGAAAGCTTTCTCGAACTCATGAATACTATATAATCTGCTCATCAAAAGACTCCCCAGATTTATTAGGTGAAGAGTTAGAATCATACCAAGAGGATCGATCTTTCATGAGATCGGGTACTGCTGATAACAATTACCGATCAGGCAGATGGAAAAGCTTCTACGCCCTTCTTTATGACCCACAAACTAAAATGATTATAGATTCTGAAGAACCTATTCCTTTAGGCAATAAAATTCCATTGGAGGACATAAATGGACTTAAACGGATCTATCCTATTAATTCACGAGGAGAAGAACGAGTTTGGAGATCCAGTTTCATTACGGGGAAAGAGCGAGCAATAAATGGAGAGCTATTCCTTTCAGATGGAGGTACAGTTTATCAATCGATTAATCATGAATCCAAGAGAAAAGTTTTGTTTAGTAATTGGACGGATTCCCAGTACAATGCTGGAATGTATGGATCCAATTTGATCAATGACATGGGAATTGGCGATGAATTTGATTACCCTAAGTCAATTAATACAATGATTACTGGGCTTTGGGCTCAAACCTTCGGAGAACCGGACGCAATAGTCTTAGATTATTTTGCTGGCTCAGGAACAACTGGACACGCAGTTATCAACATGAACCGTGATTTTCAAGGGAGTTGAAAGTACATTTTAATTGAGATGGGTACTTATTTCAATACAGCCACTAAGCCTCGCATACAAAAAGCTATATACAGTAAAACATGGAATAAAGGTAAACCCTTACCAGGTAGTGGTGTTAGCCAAGCATTCAAATACCTGCGATTAGAGAGCTACGAGGACTCGCTCAACAATCTCGAACTAAGTTTAAACAATGAGCAAGAAAGTCTTTTAGGCAAAGAAGAGTTCAATGAAGAATATCTACTTCATTATATGCTGAATGTAGAGAGCCGAGAAAGCTTATTGGATCTAAATATGTTCAAACGTCCATTTGGCTATAAAATCAAGGTTACTGAAAACAACGAACTCAAGGAACAAGAAGTTGACCTTGTAGAAACCTTTAACTATCTCATTGGCCTGGTGGTAGAAAGCATGCAGCTAATTCGTGACACCGTTGTGGTTCAAGGTAAAAATCTAAAAGAAGAGGAAATTTTGGTAATCTGGCGGGATGTTGAGAGGATGGATAATCAAGCACTGAATGAGTTTTTTAATAAGCTCGCTATCAACACCAAGGACTCCGAGTTTAAACGAATCTATGTTAATGGTGATAATAATTTAGAGAATCTACGCACCGAAGACGAGCAATGGAAGGTAGTCCTTATCGAAGAAGCATTCCATAAGTTAATGTTTGATACAAATGATATTTAATGGCCAAGCGTAGCACTCAAATCAAACTAAGCAAAGCCCTTGTTCTCAACCGCTGGATTCTCAGTCAATTTGGAGTACTCGACCTTTCCGCATTAGCCGATGAGGAGTTTAAAAGATCGGTTTATGAAGGTCTTGACCAAGATAATAAATCGCATTATCACCATTATCTTTTAAATCGCTTACACACTTTTCCAGGTGTTTCTAAATCTCAGCTTATTGCCTGGGATCAAAACATCGTCAGCCACACCCTCGCGATTTCCGAAAACCGAGACTTGCCTATAAAGTGGAAGTACTTCCAATACTTGGGACTGCTATTTACTGAGCTTTATTTAGAACGCTATTTTTCTGATAAAGAAGCGCTGGTAAGATCACTTAACGAATACGTGATTGCATGGAATGACCCTTTAGACACTACAGTTCCCAATAATGGAAACTTTGACTGTAGTCCATTCAAGATTGAAGACTTAAACAAGTTAGCCTTTTGGAATGCAACCGGATCGGGGAAAACGCTATTGATGCATGTTAACATTCATCAATATAGACACTATTCTAAGCTATTCGATAACGGAGAGGACTTTAATAAAGTCTTGTTGGTTACCCCTAATGAAGGCCTTAGCGAACAACATTTAACGGAGTTTGCAGGTAGTGGCTTAGCTGCTGAGCTATTCAGTAAAAAGTCAGGGTCTGCCTTTTCTGGGCAAATGGTGGAGATTATTGAAATCTCAAAATTGGCTGAAGAAAGTGGTGAGAAGACCGTTAGTACCGAATCCTTTGAAACCAATAACCTTGTTTTAATCGATGAAGGTCACCGAGGAATAGGAGCGGACCAATGGAAGCCAAGAAGAGACTATCTTAGCCAAACCGGATTCGCATTTGAGTATTCAGCCACATTTGGCCAGGCAGTTTCGGCTGCCTCTGGCACAAAAAAAAGTAGCTTAATTCAAGAGTACTCCAAGACCATCTTGATGGATTACAGCTACAAGTATTTCTACGAAGATGGTTACGGTAAGGATTATCGTATTTTAAATATTGCAGAGGATGATAATGAGGAGTTCCGAAGAAAATATTTGACTGGAGCTCTGCTATCTTATTATCAACAGCACCGCATTTTTGCTGAGCATGGCAATTGGAATAGAGTGTTTAACCTGCATATGCCCTTATGGGTATTTGTAGGAGGGAGTGTAAATGCCGTAAGGACTGTTAAGGGCAAACAAACCTCAGATGTATTAAGCATCATTGACTTCTTTAAAGAGTTCATACAAGATCCTACAATTTCCAAACAGCATCTAAACGAACTGCTATCAGGCAAAGATGGAATTGTAGACCAAAAAGGATCTGGCGTTTTTGCTGGTCAGTACACCTATCTCACCAAACACCCTATGGATGTAGATGCTTTATATAGCGACATCCTGGATAAAGTGTTTCATGCAGAAACTGCAGGAGCCAACATTTACATCGACCAATTAAAAGGTCAGGATGGTGAGTTAGGAATACGGGTTGGCAGCAAATACTTTGGAGTTATAAATGTCGGGGATGACGCTAAACTTTTCAAACTCTGCCAAGAACGGGGCGTTTTGGGCGAGGCTTTAGACTTTAGCTCTTCGCTGTTTCATACCATTAACGACAAGTCCTCCTCGGTGAATCTATTGATAGGTTCCAAAAAGTTTACTGAAGGTTGGAGTAGTTGGCGTGTCAGCACCATGGGGCTCATGAACATTGGGCGGAGTGAAGGTTCTCAGATTATTCAGTTATTTGGTCGAGGAGTACGACTAAAAGGCTTTGATTTTAGCCTAAAACGTTCTACTCACCTTGACCAAGATCAACGACCAGAAATGAAAATCCCAAGGGATTTGAGGGCTTTGGAGACGCTGCAAATTTTTGGGATTCGAGCTGACTACATGCAACAGTTCAAGGAATTTCTGGAAGAAGAAGGCCTACCTGCCAATGACAGCAACTTTATCCATGTTGACCTGCCTATTATGCTTACTACCAAACTGGGCAATATTAAACTCAAAGTCCTTAAAGTCCAGGATGGCATAGACTTCAAGAAAAATGAAATAGTCAACCTACAACACGATCCAGCAGTTGGCCGGAACGCAGTCCGCTTAGAGTGGTACCCAAAGGTTCAGGCCTTGACCGGTTACCAAAATAACCGCGGGCTTCCTGCCCAGGACAATTCGAGATCCTTAAGCGGCATTCATTTGGCCTTCTTAGATTGGGACCAGATATTTTTTAGTCTTCAGCAATTTAAAAATGAAAGAAGCTGGTATAATCTGAGCATTCAAAAGGAAGAGCTTCAATCAATAATAAGCCATGATTCCTGGTATGATTTGGTAATTCCTGAAGGATCTTTGGAAGCCAATACCTTCAGAAAGGTTAAAGAATGGCAAGAAATCGTAACGGCCCTGCTTAAAGGATATACGGAACGATACTACAAGATGAAGAAAAGCGGCTACCTCAGCGAACGCATGGAAACCGAAGTTCTTACTCCTGAACACCCTAACTTTTACGAAGAATATCGTTTCGAAATAGAACGCTCACAAGAAGAGATTGTAGACACCTTAGTACAGATAAAGGAGTTATTAGAAAAAGATGGCTTAGTCAGCGATAAAACCGTTTTGGGTAATATTGACTTTATTCACTTTCTAAATCATCTATATAGTCCGCTTCTATACTTTGACGCTCATCGGTACAAGGATATTCTTAAAGCATCTCCAGTGGCGCTCAATAAGGGGGAGAAGCAATTTATTCAGCACCTCAAACACTTCTACCAAGAAAACCCAGAATTCTTCACTAATCGCCAGTTATACTTATTAAGAAACCAAAGTAAAAGTGGTATTGGCTTTTTTGAGGCCAATGGGTTTTATCCAGACTTCATACTTTGGATTGTAGAGGAAGGGCATCAGCATATAACCTTTATCGACCCAAAGGGACTGCGCCAAATTAATGGCTTTGAGAACCCAAAGCTGCGTTTCTATGAAACAATTAAAGACACTATTCAGGCCAATGTTCGGAGATCAGACCCTGATGTTACTTTAGATGCTTACATAGTCTCACCCACTACTCATGATGAAGTACGCCATTGGCAGGATGGCGAAACCATAGCTGCCTTCAACACACGCCATGTGTATTTTATAAACGAGCAGAAAGACTATTACATAGCAGCTATCCTGGCCTCAATTATCGAATCGGAATAAGATGTTTTAATTATAAAAAAGGGCGCTCATTCTTAAGAGCCTTTACCTACTGCTCCTAAACCTCCCCTCCCCCAAACCACTTTTTTCTAAGGGGGGAGCACCCTTTTTTTTAAAGCTTCGCTTCCAACTTTTCAATGAATAAAATAAACCTAATCTTCCTAAGGTCCTACTCAACCTTGGGCAGGACAACTATTGCATGCAACTATCTCGATTTGATTAATCTGCTTGCTTCTATTTACAATTATTTATTAATCCTAAATCCGATGTCAGATGAAATCACGACAACAGATCTATGAAGCGGTGACCCAAAAAATCATCGCTAAACTCGAACAGGGTACAATCCCTTGGAAAAAAGAATGGGCTGGTCAATCGACCGGCCCTTTTAATTTTAAGACCAGTAAACCATACAGAGGTATCAACTACTGGAACCTCAGTAGCTATGATTTTAAGAGCCCTGCATGGCTTACTTTTAATCAAATTAAGCAACTGGGCTTACGGTTAGAAAAAGGCTCTAAAAGCGCTTCTGTGCTATTCTGGAAGCTAATTGAAGTCAAAGACGAAGACACCGGGGAATTAAAGAATATCCCCTACCCTCGTATCTACAAAGTCTTCAATACCGATCAGGTAATAGGCTTGGAGTACAATCCTTCGATTGCTACCCATCAGCCACTCGTAGCTTCGGAAGAAATAATCCAATCCTATCAATCAGGACCTAATATCAAAACCAGCAGTAATGGTCGTTGCTACTACCAACCTCTTATTGACGAGGTCCGCATGGTCACCCTGGGGGATTTCCATAACCCAGAGGGCTATTATGCAACGCTCTTCCATGAACTGATTCACAGTACTGGACATAGCAAACGTTTAGACCGTGGGCTTGACAAAGACCCTCATCTATTTGGCGATGAATCCTATAGCAAAGAAGAGCTCATAGCGGAACTGGGTGCTGCCCAACTATGTGCTATCGCCGGTATCGCACAAGAAACCATCGACAATTCAGCTGCCTATATCAATGGCTGGTTAAATGTTCTAAAAAATGATCAACAACTACTCATTCAAGCGAGTCAGAAAGCCCAACTGGCCGCGGATTACATCCTGGGCAAATTCACTAATTATTAATTCTAAATGCTTTAAAATGAAAAGTGAAAGCAGAATCGAGAGCTTAAGGAAGCTCTTCAAGGAAAATGGACTCCACAAAGAGGACGCATACAAAGACCCTCGAGGCTTTGTAATCATCACCCGAACTGGTATCGAGAAAATTCAAGCTCGACACAAAATCGTAGTCTCTTATGAACCCATCCACATCGCTTTAGACTTTGTGGTTATCAAAGCCATCGCGACTGGCTCTATGCCTGACAATAGCGAAGCGCTTATCGAAACTTTTGGCGAAGCCAGTAAGTCAAATACCAGTAACGCCTATATGGTAGCCATGGCTGAAAAACGCGCTCTTAGCAGGGCCGTATTGAAACTATCTGGCTTTTATCGCCATGGTGCCTATGGTGAAGATGAATTTGATAATAAACCTCAATACAATGGAAGCGTACGATCAAACGGAGTGGCTGGATAATTTCCTTGCCCCTGACCCCAACAATAGCCTTTATCGTCTCATCTGGATGGATGAAATGATTGGACGTAGCATTTTAGAAGAGATGTATAAACAAGAACTCGAAGCAAGTATCGAAACATACTCCGAAAAGGAGCTGAACGAACTTGCTGCCTATCTGAGAAATAACATGCCTTGTCCTATTGACCATGGGCTTAATTACAATCAGACTGCTATTCGAAAAAAGCTCAGTGAGCATTGTAAACCAAAGGAATAGCAGATAGGTATCTTCCTATACCTGACAACTAAAAAGAACCGGCCGGTCTCTTTATGCATTAATTGCTTAAAGTTTCAACTTAAAAAAGTAAGCGGGTGTAGATCCGACGAAAACCTCATCAAAACCAAATTGACCACCTTTCATTTCACCCCCCAAAGGGGTGGTCACAGATATTATTCCCTTTGTATTTGCACGTGAAATTCGAGCAAAGCCAAATCTTTTGTAAAAGATCACACTACCTACATGTCCCTTAGCTATTTGAACCTTTACCAACTTAGGGTCCTTCGTATACGATGAGATCCAACTTTTGTATTGTTCTATAAGATTTACAACTTCGCTAAATAAATTTGGAGTCATTCTCGAATCGACCTCATAGGCTTCAATCTGTTCCTCCAATTTCCCAATTATTTCTTCAGGACTGAAATACGTTGGCAACAAGGCATGTAAAGAGTTTAGTATTAAGAGCTTAAATATGGGATCAGCCTTAGAAGGCCATGAGTAGGTGAGTAAAAGAATTAATATTTTGTACAGAAGCCTCTCCCCATATTGATTAAAGCGTATACTCTCAACTTCATCCCCATCAACTCTTTCCGAACGGTTAATCAATTGCAGAACAAAACTGGAAACCCCTACAAAAACAAACCGTTCCAATTCAGAATACTTAGAATCGACTGGCCATCGAAAGTTTCTAAAATATGGATGATGTATCTCAATTGAAGGGCTTTGGTCCAAGTAGAGTAAAGTTATGACCTCATGTTCTTTAATCCTATCTCGCAATACCTCGGCTGATTTTTCATCTAAGCTGTATCTAATAATACTACTATTGGATTCATCTTGTATCTCTAAACGTTTAAGACCTAATGCCCTCTCAGCAAGCTCCAGCTTCTTTATCGGTAATTGAAGAAGTGCTTTGTCCTCTATAGTTGATGTTACTTTATTTTCATCATTAAACTTAACCGATAGTTGATAGCGTTTCTCTTCATAGGTCGAATACCTTAATAGAAGAGCAAAATGGCATCCCATCAGAACATTCTGTAGTCTTTCAAAGGATACTGGCGCCTTTTTCCAGTCCCTACTCGGCAATTTTATTGTCGCCCAGTTTTTATAAGCTATAAATTGCCCTGTAGTTCTATTCAATATCCCAGCAACTTTCCGTCTTATGATAACCCCAACATCGTATGGAGTCGTAGTTATTTCAGAAGGAACTTCCTCAATCTTGGAAGATCCCTTATCCATATCCAACTCTGCTTCTCGTTCGGAGCTATCAAACAACCCCTCTACCCTCTGACCGAAAGTTTGCTCCTCAAGGAAATCAATAATCATAGAGTTCTCAAAAACTCTTCTTTGATCATCTAAATGCTTAAAAGATGTACTTGGTTGATTATACTCCTCCTCCGAAAGGGAATTTGTCGAACTGACTTCATTTTCTTGATTCTTAAGTGAAACCTTAGACCTAATAGCATTAGAATAAACTTTTGGATTAGTGCTAATGATTTCAGGAACGTAATCCAAAAGTTCCAATAAGTCCGCTTCGTCAAACCTTTCCTGTTCAAGACAGCGTTGCAACTTGGCTCGCCGTTCATCAGGATTAGTTCGCTCAAGTTCCTTTCTAAAACTTACCTGCCTGAATCCAGACACGAACTCATCCTGAGATTTCAGCACGACCTTGAAGAGATCAAGCTCAATGTCTTTTTTACATTTTATCTCGATTTCTTCTTCAAAAGCCACCTCCTGAAAAAGTTCAAGAATCTCACCCTCTTTATCAAGAAGTAAAATATCCCCTCTTGCACATATTCCTGTTTTTAAAACCCATAATTTCAGTACCTGATTCTCGTACTCAGCGTGCTGAATAAAATGTTTGAGTGGTTGACTTTCGCTTGTGCTTTCCGTATTTACAGGGGGTTGATAATTCCTTATATCATAGTCTCCTTGTTCAGGAATTTCTAATCCCATTTCTTTAAAGAAATCTCTCTTTTCCTTGCAGAATATTAATATCCCTGCCTCGGAATTTTTGGAGTTTTCTCCCTCGGTACCCCAGGCTTCTGAAGTTGCATTTGCACTTCCTAAGAAAAAGTAGGTTTCTGAATCATATTCAAACTGAAAAGCTTTTGCATGCATTCTATGATGCTGAGAACGAATGTTGAGACTTTGCCAGTCACAAAAAGATATATCATCACCAAAGTCTGTTTTGTAGGGCAGCGTCCCTCTCTCTGAGTCTACGATGCAGAGTATTGATTGAGGCTTTATTGCCTTATGTAGATCATGAATAAACCCTCCATTTTTATTATAGAAGGGGGATAAGACCTTTATCTTAACAGGCCCTTGGGGCAGACTATTCATCAATCCTTTTAGAAGTGACTTGTCAGCATTGGTCGAAAAAAATGAAAAAGACAAATTCCTAAATTCTAAAGGAATGGATTGGCCTCTGTCCTCAACAAGGTTACCAACCCACTCGGAGTTCTGATAGGCCCATTTAATCTTCTCAAGATTTATACCAATGGCCCCCTTGTATAGTTGTTTGAGGAACTGCTCTGCAGAAAAAAATATGGGTCCGCACTCTCTAAGTTTATTTGAATAATGAAAGGCTGACCAAATTTCTTCATTGCTTTGTATTCCAGAACTGGTGAAGTTTCCCGAGCCAACGGCAAGCATACCTTTAGTTTTGCCAACTGCTAATAAGATTTTTGGATGAAAGGCTCCTTTCATTGCAACTGGAACAAGACTATACGAGCGTCGGGATGTTAAAAAACCTGGATGCTCTGCGCCGAGGTGTATCTCAAGCATAGCCGCGTCCACAAATACAATTACATTGCTAATTCCTGCCCTGTGAAGCATGGGCAATATTCGATTCTCAAAAAACGTAAAGTCGAAACTATAACTCGTTATTATACAAGAGTGATACTTACTTGAATCCCTACCCAATAAAGTCAGTATATTCTCCCTCTCGATCAAGATGGCAACATTTTAAAAGCATCCATCCCCGATGGAGTTAAGGCTCCTGCCGATTGATCCAGTAAATTCAGGTCCTTCAAAAATCCGATTATTGTGTTGATCCTTGGCGAAGAGAAGCCGTAGTCAATAGGCTCAATAAAACGTATTAAACCATCTTCACGAATAAACTTCTCGGTACTTTGAGAATCATTCATCTTGGCCAACGCTACGAATTGATGTCGCAGGACCACATGATTCATTAAGATATTCCTTGCAAAAAACAGCAGGGGCTTACTCCGTAATTGAGAAAGCTTCTCGAAATTATTTACCAAACTACTTTGTTCAATTAAGGAGAATTTAATGCCTGTTTGACGCAAAGCTTTAAGATGTGGTTTATTTTCTTCAATAAGCTTATTAATAAGCAACACCGAGTAAGATAGTTTATTAGTAGAGTTTGCATTTCTGATTTTCAGGTCTAAATCAAGCTCTGAACCTTCAAACCCTATGTCCTCTGCAGTGGAATTTGAATCGCATTCAAAAATGTTGCACAAAGATTGAACCGCTTTAATGGAATATTGATTAACAACCTCCCTTTCAACTGCCCATCCACCATCATAATTTTCCTGAAGAAACATGAGAAAACCTTTTAAAACTCCAGTGCATGCAACATGCCAGAATTGCTCCACTTGGAAATAGTACCACAAAAGGGTCGTTTGATCTACTTCTTCCCTGAAACCTTTGGACAAGTAACAATCGTTAGTAAATTCCAAATCAGAAAAACCTCTGCCATTATTCTGAACTTGAGCTTCCATCAAATATTTGATCGTTTCTCTCCTATAATAAGATCTATTTGATGCCTTGTTTGGGTTATCTTGGCCAATCAACAACGACCATAAGAGTTTATGTTCCTTCGTTTCCAATGGCACCGAGCGCATGTTTAGGGGCTGTGCTAACAGTTCGATATCCAACCTTGATAATTCTCCATTTAGTATGCAATCTTTAAACACTTCAATTTCATCCCCTACATTTTCAGCAAAAGCTGCCGCCAATTTCCGCCCTGAAATTCGGTCTTCGCTATCGAAATCGGTTCTTATAAAAACATCAGTGCTATCCTTGCGCTCTACAAGTACGCCTAAGAACTCTAATGAAGATTTATAATTCTGTCCAAATACCCCTCTGGGGTTCTTCCAGTATGACCCTTCTCGTGTATCCGCATTCTCCTTGGTTCCAAGGGACAACTTAATGAGTTCTTCATCCCCATTATATAGTTCGGTTGCCTTTGTATTCCCAGGTACTCCTTGTTGACCATTGTGAACACTAATCAGTGATAAGATTAGTTCTGATCTTCTCAGATACTTGAACTGCTGTTCTTTGATTGGCACTCCTATTTCCTTAGCGTAAAACTCAAAGAACCAGCAATAAAAGCTGTAAAACCTTATCCGCTCAGTGACATTGTTTAGCCCAGGAAGCAATACGTTAAAGGCCCGATCTGAGGTATTTAACAAACCTAATGGATCTTGACCTGCTATAAAACTGATTGGAGCGCCCAAAAACGGGGCTTTTACCCTATTATTCTCGAAATCAAGAACCCCCAATTGAACGACTTAACAAGTTGGGATTGATCTCAAGCCAGAACAAGTGTGGAGCTGAGAATGGTGAAAGCAAAGCATCATGTGAACAAATTCAAATAGATGTATAAATTTAAATCTATAAAGGAAATTTTCAAGAGAAATCACGAAATTGGTTACAAATAATTTTATTGCCTAAATGTATTTTCTGCTGCAATACAGGTCCATGCTTGAAGCAGTTAACGAATTGTATCGTCAAGCTCCATTTTGTCAACTTACCCCAAAGAAGTTTGTTGATTTGTTAAAAGAGTTAAGTACAGATCGCTCAGTCTCTGGGCTAATGTACCTGGAGAAACTTCTCTCAGAAGAAAACTCCAAAGCACCTACTGCATGGTTAGATCAAAACCAATTTGAATCTTTTCAATGGACTTTTCCGAATGAAAACCAAGAGAACCTTAAAATAGAGAGAACAGCCAGCTTCTACACTCAACTTAAAGACTTGAAAAACCGGCTGCAATTAAAGGAATTACCTGAATACTTCTCCCTTATTGGAGCAAGGGAAGCCTCAGACTTTGTTTATTTCATGGGAGGTTTCAAAAAAAAGAAGGTAGAAAACATCTATCCTAAAGAATCCGGCTACTTGGTGAAAAAAAGAAAAATCACAGATGAAGTATCAGGAGCAAGAAGGACTGCTCTTGGAGTTTCTCAAAACAAACGAAAAATTGAATTTTTTGATCATGAAGCAATTACCTTTAGCCATCCTCTTTCCCTTAAAATGATCTTTAACCACCAGCTAAGAAATTCATACACCGAGTTTTATTATCGATTGAATTACAATACCCGAAGATTCTTTCATATTAAATCCTTTTTAAGTCAATTAAGACATGAATATGCCGGTTACAACTTTAGCGCTAAGGAAAGGCAGTACCATCAAAAAGCGATTAGGAAAGCTCTTTGTGAATTGCACGCTCAATACCTTATCGTCTTTCCTTGGAATGTAAAACGGCTTCCTACGAGATATCAATATGAGGACCTAAACAGTGATTTCGGGGGGCAAGGGGATTACTGGGATTATATCTATCAGCGACTACATGGATACCTTTTGTTAGAAAAGGACACCCCCCCTGCATAATTCCTCGAGGTGCATCAAAGTGAATTAATACTCCCTTTGAAGTGAATTAAAAATCACTTTGAAATGGACCACGATTACCAAAAGAAAATTGTTCGAGAAGTATTAAAGGAGGAATTGGAGAATGCATTTAAGGAGTGGTCACTTGTACTTAAAGAATCTGTAAGTGGTCAACCATTACCTGAGAGAAAGCAATTAACCCGAGAAGAGGTTATTAAGCAGTATAATATCTCTAAAAGAACTCTTATCAATTGGGAACACAGAGGGCTTAAGACTCTAACAATCGGTCGGAAGAAGTACTATCTCATTGAAGAAGTTGAACGGTTTATTAAAAGCCATGATCAATGAGCAAAGAATTAGCTCTTGGTTTTGATCTATCCAAAGACTCCGCGGTTGTTGGACTGGCCATTGATGGTGGATGTGTCGACCTACACAAAATCAGTTTTCAGAATGGGAGACGCAAGGCTCTTGAAGAATTAATTCTTCAATTGAAAAGACTATACCCAGAATACCAACTTAAGGCGGCCTTTGAGGATGGGGGTAAACTCGACGTTTATGATCAACTATCGGACTTAGGAATAGACTGCTTAGTTGTTCCCCGACATTATATTTCAAAAAGCGATAAACTGAGGAGGAATAAAAATGATTTTTCAGATGCACAAAACTTAGCAGTAGAGCTTTCCTTAGGCAAGATAGAAGGCAGATATGTGTTTGATAAAGAGCACCGAGAATTTCAGCTATTAGTTAGAACTCATCGAAATCTTGTACAATCGAGGACTAAACTCATTCAGGATCTAAGGGATATTTTCGAAAGCTCAGATATTAAACAACCCTTAAAAATAAATGAAAGCTCTTTGGACCTTCTTATAGAAAGCGAGGATCTCAATAGGGAATATTCATTTAAAGTAAAGCAACTCATTCAAGGTTATACTGATCATAGTAGTCAGATCAAAATTTGTCGGATTGAAATAGAAAAATGGTTGAGTCTTCCGAGATACTTGGAATTCACCAACGCGCTTTTAAGAATTAAAGGTATCTCACACATCATTGCTGCCGAACTTATCTCTGAGTTAGGAGACTTTGGTAGGTTCGATTCCTTTTATAAGTTCAAGTCCTTTTGTGGCTTGGCCCCATACCGCTATCAATCTGGTCAGACTGATCGTCATTATCGCTCTCGAAATACGAAACCTCCTGTTCTTAAAAGAACCTTTAGTGATGCCCGCCGATGTCTTGCTACCCATAATGATTATTACAAAGAAAAAAAGGCCTTATTCCAAAAGCAGAATCAACGAAACTGGAGAATAAACTTAGAACGAGAATTTGCAAAGGAAATCTTCCACCTATGGCAATGTTGATGGACCTATATACCCATGTAGCCTTTAGGCACTATTACGCTTTGTCCAATTGCCCCATACCCCCTGGCCTAATTAAGCCCAATAAGAGAATGTTGAAGTATCCTAAACGCCGAGTACTCATAAGACCAATTTCTATGGAATAGCGAAGCAATGACATAGGAAGAGGTCTTATGAGTATAAGAGTGGTATATATTTATGCTGGAATTAATCCTGCATCTGGATCTTCTCGGTCCTTTCCCTTGCCTTTATTCTCCTTATTATCTCCATTCATAAATTTTCTCATCTCAGAATCCACTCGTTCCTTTTGCACTCTTCCGTATAGTTGCGTTGTGGTCAAGTTTTTGTGACCAAGCATTTTGGAAACTGACTCCATGCTCACTTTCCATTCGGCACTTGAGAGCATCATTGTTGCAAACGTATGTCTGGCGCAGTGAAAAGTTATAGGCTTTGTAATTTCACATAATTCCATAAGTTGCTTTAAGAAGGCATTAATCTTCTGATTTGACCTAACTGGCAAGGCCTTGTTTTCTGTCGTGCGTTCTATGCAAAATTGATACTTGCTTAATAACAACTGTGCTTTGGGAATTAGTGGGATATAACTTTCAATATTAGTTTTCTGTCGTTTGATTTCAATAACTGGAAAACCACCACTGTTCTGTATATCCTTCATTTCCAGTTTTTTGATATCAGAATAGGACAACCCCGTGTAACAAGAAAAAAGGAATACGTCTTTTACTCTTTCAAGTGATTCGCTCGGTGGCACATAAGATTCTATGGAATCCAATTCAGTCTGAGTCAGAAATGATCGGTCCACTGGCTCAAACCGGAATTTGAAACTCTTAAAGGGATCTTTAACGACCCAGCCATTGCTGGAGCAGTACAAAAAGACTTCCCGCAACCGTTGCATGTGTTTTAAAGCCGTATTATGGGCAAGATTCTCTGAAGTGACCAGAAAGGTCTTAAAACCTATAATAAAGCCATAGTCAACTTGGCGCAGGTCTACATCTTGCCTTTGATACTTTTCAGAGATATAGCTCTTAAGAGCACTTAGGGTTCTTCTATGTTTTATCAGTAAGGCTTTAGAAAGTCGCCCTTGCTCCACATAGGGCTCCTTATTCTCCTTTACGTAGTTATCATAAACCTCTGTCATGAATTGTGTCGTAGATAATCGTCCCCGGGCTTCCTGGACTAAGTCTTCCACAGTAAAGTAGACCTCCCGCTTTAATAGTTCATCTTTAGCAACTATCAATTTTGACTTCCAAGAATCAATCTGCTGATTGATAACTTTAGATCTCTCGGACCTTTTGGTATGACTTTGCTTTTTGGCATCCCAACCAACAATTGGGACCTTCAATCCGGTAGAAAAAGTTTTGGATTTTTTTCGAAAAGAAACTCGACACTGCAGGGTTACTTCTCCGTTTCGTTCGCGCTTCTTATCAATGTAGAAGCTCATTGTTAATCGTTCTCGTGTCATAAGGACTGATTATAAATTAATATTATGAGGGTAAACCTCACTTTAATTCACCACTTTAAAAAGCGCAACAAACTGTATTTGAGCGCATTAAAGTGCAATCCGTTAACATGACTCGATTCTCTTGGCTTATGTTAACACTTTGTTCAACAAAAAAGGATACGACCTTGCTTCTTGTTGCACATTCAGAAAACAAAAAACCCTGAAAATCAATCGACTTTCAGGGTATTGCATTTACTTGCTTGTAAATCAGCGGAGAGAGAGGGATTCGAACCCCCGGAGGTGTGACCCTCAATGGTTTTCAAGACCACCGCATTCGACCACTCTGCCATCTCTCCTTAAAGGAAATTGATTCCTTAAAATTGGGCTGCAAATGTAAAATAATTTTAAGCCCCACAAACAACCTTTTGCTGCTTTTTCCGTCTATATTCGTAGATCAGTGAAAAAATAAGACTATGCGCCACGTACTTGTCCTTCTCCTTCTTGTCCCACAACTATTTCTGGCCAAAAACACCAATCTCTACATTTCCATGAATGAATTTCTTAATGGAGATAGAGAGAACTATATCGAATTCAATTTTGGAATTGGAAGCGAAAGTCTAGATTATGTAAAAAAGGACGGGAAGTTTATCGGAGGATTAGAAGTGACTATTGCCATTTTCCGCGGAGAGGAAGTGATGGCCGCTGATCGTTTCCGAATTTTAAGTCCTGCCTATTCTGATACCAGTAATTTATCTGAATTACTCTATCACCAACAACGCTTTTTATTGCCTAAGGGCAAATACCGGCTCCAAATGAATATTCAGGATATCAATGAGCCCTCTGAGGTGATTGTGGACTTCGAGGATCGCCCCTTACAAATCCGCATCACCCAGAATTATGAAGATCATTCTCAAGTAGTTTATCTCGAGGACTTTAAACCTGCCAATGGTCAGGAGGCCGCCTACCAGCGCTCAGGTTATATCATGTATCCCATTATTAGTCTAGGTACTCCCTATATGCCTGAAACAGTAAATAGACTTGCTTTTTACAATGAACTCTACAATTTAGATAAGGTGCTAGCGGAAGACCCCAAGCTCTTCATTAAGTATTACTTGAAGGATGAATCTACCGGTCGGGAATTAACAGAGTTCGGAGGCTTCCAAAGGGCCACTGCCGCTGTTGTTAACCCAATTCTCGGGCAAATCGACATCAGCAAATTGCCAACGGGAAATTACTTACTGGTGATTGAGGCCCTGAACTCCAAAGGCGAAGTTGTCCTGAAGCACGAAAATTTCTTCTATCGTCGCGGTGAGCAAAGCGAAATTATCGCAGGAAATTTTGAAGAGCAAGCCATTACCGGAACTTGGGTTGATAGGCTAGGCAATCTGGACACCATCGTTAAATACGTGGAGTACCTCTACCCCATTTCTACCGAGCGAGAACAAGCCATTCAGGATGCCTTGCTAGCGGAGGCCGATGAGGAGCAGCTAAAGAGATACTTCTATGCCTATTGGTATGGAAAAAAGCCCTTAGCTGCCCAGGAAACCTGGTATGAGTATTACAAGGAAGTGCGGATTGCTAATAAATTATTCACCTCAGGCCTAACCGAAGGATACCGCAGCGACCGAGGAATAGTATGGCTCAAATACGGGCATCCTAGTCAGGTGGAACGCCGCGACATGGAACCCAATATGCCGCCTTATATTATCTGGCAATACGACAATATCGCCACTACTTACACGGTGCCACAGAATAACAGAATATTCATCTTTGGCGAATTTGAACCCTCTACCCGAATTTTCAAACTAATCCACTCTACCGCCATTGGGGAAATCAATAGCCCCGACTGGAAGCAAGAACTATTCTTCCGCGCCTATGGCGGACCCGCGGCTGGGGATGGTGCTGGCGATCCTAATGAAAGGGAGTTCGGCAGCAGGGCTAACCAAAACATCATTATCGGAACCACCGGAGCAGACAATAGAAACCGCTAAATTTGCGGCATGTTTGGATATTATCTGGCGCTTTTCTTTGGGCGCCTGCTTTCCCTTTTACCCTTTGGCTTGCTGTACCAGCTAAGTAATTTTATTGCCTGGCTGTTGTCATCAATACTGCATTATCGCCGGGAGGTTATCAATGGCAACCTAGAGCGTTCTTTTCCTGAAAAATCAGCCCAAGATATTAGTAGGATTCGCAAAGGCTTTTACCGAAATTTCAGCGATATCATTGTGGAGTCATTTAAGTCTTTGAGTTTAAAGGAAAAGACCATGCGCAAGCGTTTTGTGCTGCGTAATCCCGAAGTTTTCCAGAACTTATATGAGCAAAAGAAGGGACTAATTATGGTTATGGGGCACCATACCAATTTCGAGTGGACTGCCATGAGTATCCCTCTAGTAGTACCTCAAAATTGCTACGCCGTATACCATCCGCTAAAAAACCCTCGCTTTAATAAACTGATTGTAAAAATTAGGGAACAATTTGGCCTTAAGCTTTTTAAGATGGCCGACACTTATCCCTTCATGTTGGGGAACCCCGACCCAGCCCCGCTCTATGTTTTTATGGCGGATCAAAGTCCGCATCGCGGCAAGATTAAGTATCGCACCCAATTTTTAAATCAAGATACCCCGGTACATTTGGGGGTAGAAAACTTAAGCCGCAAATGTGATCTGGCCGTGGTATTCATCAATATTCACCGGGTAAAAAGAGGCTATTACGAAATTGAAGCGCAACTCTTATTTGAGGATACTAAAGAAGAACCGCCATATCGAGTAACGGACACCCATGTTAATGCTTTGGAAAAATTGATCGAATCAGACCCGAACAACTGGTTGTGGAGTCATAAACGCTGGAAGTATGCCTAAACCTATTGCCCTTGCGGTACTGAATTGGAACGGCCTGGAACTTCTAAAGGCCTACCTCGGGAAATTAGTAGAGGACTCCGCCGAATTAGGAAAGGTCTATCTAGTAGATAATGGCAGTACCGATGAAAGCCTAAATTGGACCAGGGAAAACCTGCCGGAAGTTTCTATTATCGCCCTAGAAAATAATGGGGGTTATGCCGGCGGCTACAATCAGGCCTTACAGCAATTGGAAGAGGAAATTGTAATTCTGATTAATTCAGATATCGAGACAAGCCCTCATTGGTTAGCGCCCATCGCGGCGGCTTTCGAAGCGAAACCAAAACTAGGTGCTCTACAGCCTAAAATTCTAGACTTAAAAGATCGGAGTAAGTTTGAATATGCCGGAGCCAGCGGAGGATACATGGATCACCTAGGCTATGCTTTTTGCCGTGGTCGATTATTTGATGAATTGGAGCCGGATAGCGGGCAATATGACTCTTACCAAGCCTGCTTCTGGGCCACCGGAGCCTGCCTCGCAGTGCGGAAATCGGCTTTTGATGAAGCCAAGGGTCTCTATGCCCCTCTTTTTGCCCACATGGAAGAAATCGACCTTTGCTGGAAGATGCAAACCTTAGGTTGGGAGGTCGCGGTGGAACCAAAAAGTGTGGTCTTCCATTTAGGAGGAGCCACATTAAAAACAGCTTCTCCCCAAAAAACCTATTTGAATTTCAGGAACAACCTAATCATTATCTTTCTCAATCTGCCTCATTTTGAAGCAATGCGGATAATCTTGGTTCGTCTGGTGCTAGATGGGTTTGCAGGATTGCGCTTATTGGCGCAAGCTAAGCTGAGTCATACCATCGCAATCGTAAGGGCTCACTTTGCGTTTTACGGAATGTTCAATAAACTCTATGCCGAACGCAAACGCAGAAAACAATTGAGTTTTAAGGAGACCAAAGGGGTATATCACCGGGCTTTAATACTAGACTATTTTGCCAGAGGAAAAAAGAAATTTGATGCACTTAAGGCTGAAGACTTCTCTTAAGCCTGAAGCCTTCCATATCTAAAAATTCGCAAGCGTAATTTGAACCTAGGCCATGAGCGCATAGTCGAGTGAAGCGCTGCTTTGGGCCATAGGTAGGCCTGGTGTTTTCTAGCTTAATGGACAGCTCTTTACTAAAAGCATTGTAGGTGTAAAACACTCTGAAACCGGGATAAGGAGATTCAAAAAGCACCAACAAATTGAACAGGTCCCCCTTTTCTACGCCATGAAAGATCGGTTGCTTAGCCCAGACCGTCCAGTTTATCAAGTCCGGTTCTACTTGAAAGTCAGCAATAAGACTGTCAAGACCTTGGAACATCTCCTCCATGGACACATTTTCCATTTCAAACTTCCAAACTCGAGGGCGATAACCATCGGCTAAGGCCAATTCTGTAGGATGAAGACTATCGTCGATGCAAAAAGCACCTCTGCGCGGACGATCGCAATCAACTTTCTGCCAAGGCTCCGAAACTTGATAGTCCTGATCCCAGACATCATTAAAGGAAATTGACCAGAAGCTAAATGGCAAGAAGTATTGCTCAGTCTGGCTGGGTAGACTTAAATCGCGGTTTTGCTTTCCCCAAACCGGGGCTCGCTTTGCCATCTCGGCTAAGATTGAACTGTCCTTAAGGGCTGTACTAAGGTATACCTGATCCCCTTCGGCTTCATAGCTATAGTAAATCCACTGAGCCTGGGCACTATCATACCAAACTACCTGAATTTCCGTCCATTCAGAAAGATTCTCAGGATTATCCAATACCCAACCGGCTTGAGGAATCCCCAGCTTAAATAGATTTCCAAGGTAATGATGCTCCGCGGCATCTCGACTCATCGTTTCTTGAGCCTGACAAGCAGGAAGCACAAAACCCACCGCAAAGCTTAGGGGAAGTAGTAGAAGCCGGAACGGTTTCAGCATTTACTTCCCGGGCTTGTGACCGTAAATAGCGTCGTAGTGATCCTGGTGAATTGACAAAACAATACGTCGCTTTAATTTCATTGTTGGCGTTAGCTCTCCAGTATCCACAGTCCACTGGTGATTACTAAGTTCAATTTTCTTCACCTGCTCCCATTTTCCGAAATTGGTGTTCAAGGCATCAATATCCTGCATGATCCGTTCCTTGATACGATCATTTTGCACGATCGCCTCCTCAGAAGCATATTCGATACCCTTTCGGTCACAGTATGACTTTAAAAATTCAAAATCGGGCTGAACAATGGCCGCTGGATGTTTTTCCCCTTCACCGATCACCATAATTTGCTCGATAAAGTGGGACTCCTTAAAGCGGGTTTCCATTAATTGGGGGGCGATGTATTTCCCTCCACTCGTTTTGAAAATCTCCTTTTTTCGATCGGTGATTTTTAGGAAATCTCCCTCTACAAATTCACCAATATCACCAGTATGGAACCAACCATCTTCCGTCAGAACCTCAGCAGTGGCCTCGGGCTTATTGTAATAACCCATCATCACATTAGGGCCCTTGCATAAAATCTCACCATCTGCGGCTATCTTCACCTCTACATTATCGATTAAGCGGCCCACTGTACCGATGCGTTGGCCATCTACATCTGGACCATTTACGGAGATTACGGGAGAGGTTTCGGTTAAGCCATATCCCTCCTGAATATTCACTCCGGCTGCGGAGAAAATTCTGATAAGACGAGGATTCAAGGCGGCAGAACCACTGGCGATTGCCTTTACTCTTCCGCCCAAGGCTTCCATCCATTTGCTAAAAATAAGCTTGCGTGCAATTTTCAACTGAAAATTGTACCAGCCACTTTTACCCGTTAGCTCATACTCCTCCCCAAGTTCTAGGGCCCAGAAAAAGAGACGTTTTTTAATTCCTGTCAACTCTGAACCTTTCGCCACAATCCGATCGTAAATCTTCTCTAATAATCGAGGAACGGCGGTGAAAATGGTAGGGTGTATTTCGCGAATATTATCGCCGATGGTCTCCATGCTTTCGGCATAGTAAATGGGCACACAGGAATAACAGTACAAGTAAATAAGCATCCGCTCATAAACGTGACAAAGAGGTAAGAAGCTCAAGGCAATTTCATTATCCCCTTTAGTGGGAATACGTGGATAGGAATCCAAGCTGTTGCTAGCCACATTGCTGTGTGAGAGCATCACCCCTTTGGGTCTACCCGTAGTTCCAGAAGTATAAATTAAGGTCGCTAAGTCCTCAGCCTTCACCGAGTCCATGCGTTTTTCAAGCTCTTGCTGATGGTCCATGGCCTCACCTTTGGCCATAAAATCCATCCAATGAGGCGCCCCAGCCACCTCATCAAAGGTGTAGATTTCCATCAGACCATCTACCTTGTCCTTGATGTGGACGATCTTTTCGTAGAGTGCCTCATCAGAAACAAAAACCAATTTCACTCCCGCATCATTAAAGATATATTCGTAATCATCCTCGGAAATTGTGGGATACACAGGAACGTCGACACAACCCGCTTGCAGCGTGCCGATATCTAGAATATTCCACTCATATCGATTGTTAGTTGAGGCAACGGCAATTTTGTCGCCGGGCACTAAGCCCGCCTCTATCACCGCTCTCCCGAACTGCTCGCTGAGATCAACATATTCCTGACTTGAAATTTTCTTCCATTCGCCATTCACCTTGGTAGCAAGGGAGTCGGCAAGTGGCTTAGTAGCTAATTGATAGCGAGGGAAATCAAATAAACGAGTGGGTGTATTTCCTTTCATAGATGGTTCAAAAAATGAGAAGGCTAAATATAGCGGAAAATGAGATAAATGTTAGGCTCACACTTAAAGCACAGAGCATTTAATTAAACGGGCCTCAGGCTTTTTGTTCGAATTGCCTTTGAAATTTTTGTAGTCGCATTAGGACCTTTTCAGGCATAGGCTGGAAAACGGCATTAGAGCGTCTATAATGCCAGTCTTCTAAAATATCTGAGCGCTTTCCTCCTTCAAAAAAGATGCGTCGATCACGCTTAACTTCCCGAAAGAACTTTTCGGTGCGATACCAATAATGCTTAATGTGGCCCTCTTCCAAAAGTAGTCGGGATTCCTTAGGACGGAAACGCTGACCATCAGACCAGAAGAGAGGAGCCAAGGGAGAGTAATTGGGGTAATGTGGATTCTTGTTAAAAAAGCGTGCTCCATAGGAAGTTCGCACAATGCTCTTCAATAAGCGGTGCTCTTCATGCCCATCCGGAAAGCGGCGATTTAAAACCTCGATCATCAATTGGTCCTTCTCTAGCTCCTCCACGTGCGCCGTACCATAAATCATCCAATTCAAGACCAGACCCGCGGCCTTTCTGGGAAGTTTCTCCAATTGCCTGAGTATTCCTTGGTGGATATAGCAGAATTCATCGCTATCCAGGAATATCACCCATTCAAAGTCCCTCCTGGCTTTCGCCAAGATGCGATTTTTGTGATATTGCTCCCGGTAATAAAAATCAGGATGATCCAGGCTATCCTCATACTCTACGTAGCCCGCATCGACATATGGCTGCACAACTTCGAGCCAATTATCGCTACTCCCATCATTAGTTAGAAAGATGTGATTCACCCCTTGTGAAAGATGATAATCCAACCACTCCTTAAGAAATGGGGCTTCATCTTTAAACATCATATGCAGGGCCAGCTTCCCATTGCGAGTCTTAGCCAAGAAAAGATATTGCAAAGTACTTATCAACTTGCTAATACCATTGCGAAGAATATAGTTCCCTTGGAGCATTAAAGTCCGTACAGTAATTCTCCATGGATAGCCGTGGCCTGAACTTCCAATCCACCAATTTCCGTGACACCCACAGATTCTAAATCCTCCCGGAAAACCACAAAATCCGCGTAATAACCCGGCAAGAGCAAGCCTTTCACCTCTTCTTCAAAACTGGCATAGGCGCCGGACCAGGTCATACCGCGCAAGGTTTCCTCAAAGCTCAAGGCTTCATCTGGGCGAAAGCCTCCTGGAGGGTAGCCCGCCTCATCCTGCCTAAATTGAGCCGCGCGCATGGTATATAGTGGATTAATGTCCTCAACGGGAAAGTCAGTACCTAAAGGCACTATTAAACCTGCCTTTAAAAAGCTTTTAGCGGGATAGGCATAGCTTATACGCTGGGCTCCCAGCCTTTCCTCTGCCCAATACATATCAGAAGTAGCATGGGTCGGCTGAATAGAAGGTATTAGCTTGATTTGCGCCATGTGCTCTAAATCGTCGGGGTGCACAATTTGGGCATGTTCAATTCGCCAACGGTGATTTTGGTTATGCATATAACCGATACCAAATAATTCGGTGGCTAGGCGATTCGCAGAATCTCCGATAGCATGTATAGCCATCTGCCATCCTAAATGGGCCAAAGAATCAGCCATCATCATAAAGTAGGAGTTTGACTTCAATTGCAAGCCTAAATTTCCTGTATCGTCGGAGTAATCATCCAATAAAAGAGCACCCCTCGAACCCAGGGCTCCATCTAAATAAAATTTCACCGTTTTCACCCGGAACCTGGGGCTCTCAATTACAGGCGCATTTAGGAAATAATCTAAGGAGAGCGAGTCATCAGATACCATCACGTTTAAGCGCAACTTTAGGGCCCCTTCTTCCGATAATGCCTGTAACATTTCAATATCTCCTCGCTTCAATCCCGCATCAGTTATAGAGGTTAATCCTGCGCGCAAACAAAATTCCTGAGCCTTTAATACTAATTCTCGATCGCGTTCCAAACTGTTCTGTGGCTCTTCAACCAAGTCAACCGCATTATCAATTAGCACCCCGGTTGGCTCGCCATTTGCGGTATAGACCAAACCACCTTTCACCTTGGTCTCCCCAGTAATCCCTGAGAGCTCCAAGGCAGCCTGATTAGCGATAGCCGCATGACCATCAATCCTGCTTAAAAGCACTGGGGTGTTTGGATACATAGAATCCAAGGCCGCTTTGGTGGGAAACACTTTTTCCTCCCAATCATTTTGATCCCAACCTCGGCCCAAAATAAATTCACTCGGATTGGCATCGGCAAAAGCCTTAAGTCGATCCAAACACTCTTGCCAAGATTTCGTCCCGATTAAATTGACTCGACCCAAACCACGGGCATATCCCAAAAAATGAGCATGAGCGTCATTGAATCCAGGATAAACATTCATATCGGCAAAGACCTTAGTTTGCTTCGCCTGATAGATGCTTTGTAGGCTATCGGCGCTGCCAGTAGCCAGCACTAAACCTTCCTTTATGGCTATTGCCTCAACGGTAGTACCGTTTCCTAAATGAATGTGTTTAGCTACTAAAATTAAGTCTGCCACTTCTTTCTCCGAGCCCGAATTACAGGCGCTTACAATTAGCAGAGGAAGAAACAGAACATATATTGACTTTAATCGCATCCTTTTTTATTTGCTTTAAAGATAAGCCCCTTCAGCTGGAAAATAAAAAAGCCGCCCCGAGAGAATCGGAACGGCTAAATATTTTAAATCCAGTCTAAGCGGTGCTTAGGCCTCGTCTTCTTTATGACCAATCATCCAGTAGGCTAATTTGGGCGAAACTTGCTCAATGCCTAAAAGCGTTAACCAGTAGCCAACAAAAAGGCCTAGGAATAACAACATACTGAAGCCCATCAAAAAGATGAACAAAAAGATAAAGAATCCGAGTACTTGGGTAAACATCCTTGGTAAATTTGTGGGCGCTAAAATACGCGAAAAACTCAAATCGCTAAAACCCAAAACTTATTTTTAATGAAGCTGCGGATATTTTTATTAGCGAGCAGCCTAATTTGCTCATTATTCTTTCTTTACCTCGCCTTTTATGGTTTAGATAACCGGTTCTTTAAAGCCTTTGAACAAAGCTTTGCCATGGACCATAATACTCCAATGGACTGGTCGTCGGGTTTCATAACGCTTGGTCTTATTTTGGGTCTTGGCAACCTTCTGCTTTATTTTTTAGCTAAAAATTGGCGACTCGGCATATACCTAGGTACTTTTGCAATTATTATGGTTCTCAGTATTTTGATGGGAACCTTTATCATAAGCCATTAAATAAATTCTAAGACATGGAATATCGTATCGAAAAGGACACCATGGGTGATGTACAGGTGCCTGCCGATAAATACTGGGGCGCCCAAACTGAGCGCAGTCGAAATAATTTTAAAATCGGTGCGGCAGCCAGCATGCCCATCGAGATTGTACGTGGTTTTGCTTACCTCAAAAAGGCTGCGGCCTACACTAATGCAGAACTTGGGGTATTGGCTAATGAAAAACGGGACCTAATCGCCAAAGTTTGTGATGAAATTTTAACCGGGAGTTTGGATGATCAATTCCCATTGGTAGTTTGGCAAACCGGCTCTGGCACCCAGAGCAACATGAATGTGAATGAGGTAGTGGCCAACCGCGCACATGTTTTAGCCGGCAATAAATTAGGCGAAGGAGAGCGCTTTATTCATCCAAATGATGATGTAAATAAAAGTCAATCTTCGAACGACACCTTCCCCACAGGTATGCATATTGCCATCTATAAAATGGTATTAGAAACGACCATTCCTGGCGTTAAGCAATTGCGCGACACCTTGGCGGCAAAATCCGAGGCCTTTAAGGAGGTGGTTAAAATCGGCCGGACCCACTTAATGGATGCCACACCCCTTACCTTAGGTCAGGAATTTGGTGGATATGTTTCCCAATTGGATCACGGCCTCAAAGCCCTAAACAATACTCTAGATCACCTTTCCGAGCTAGCCTTAGGCGGCACAGCGGTGGGTACAGGTATCAATACACCGGAAGGTTATGCAGAATTGGTGGCCAGCAAAATTGCTGAGTTTACCGGTTTACCATTCCGCAGTGCGGAGAACAAATTTGAGGCCTTAGCGGCACACGATGCATTGGTTGAAACTCATGGCGCACTTAAGCAATTGGCCGTTTCCTTAATGAAAATCGCAAATGACATCCGCCTATTGGCCTCAGGACCAAGAGCCGGTATTGGCGAGATTTTAATCCCCGCTAATGAGCCTGGATCATCTATCATGCCTGGAAAGGTAAATCCAACTCAGGCCGAAGCGATGACGATGGTGGCTGCGCGCGTAATGGGTAATGATACCACTGTCAGTGTTGGCGGTTCAAATGGGCACTATGAATTAAATGTCTTTAAGCCGGTAATGGCTCAGGCCGTTTTAGAATCCGCCCGTTTAATTGGCGACGCTTGCGTTAGTTTTGAAGAGCATTGTGCAATTGGCATTGAGCCCAATCACGATGTTATCAAACGCCACCTCAACAACTCTTTAATGTTAGTTACCGCCTTAAACACCAAAATAGGTTACGAGAAGGCCGCTAAGATTGCAAAAACCGCCTACGAAAATGGCACGACTTTAAAAGAAGAAGCCATCAACTTGGGTTACTTGAATGCAGAGGAATTCGACGCTTGGGTAAAACCTGAAGACATGGTAGGAAGCTTGAAGTAGATCAAGGTCCGAAGCTAATTCAGGCTGAGTCCTAGAATTAATGAAATCAAAAGACCCTAGAGCCTGGTTATTGAATCCGGTAGCTAGGGTCTTTATTTTTTGGGGGATTGAATTTTAATCAAAAATTCATAGAAACTTGAGGCTTTTGGTATTAGCCGGATCTAGTTTCATTGATCCAGTCATCTACCGCCTTCTGCAGTAGCGGGTAAAACTCTTCAAAGCCCTCCTTAAAAAAGCTCTTCCTCCTGCGCAATAAATCAATTGCCTCGGCCATCTGGTTTTGATGTTGTGCTCTTCGCGACATACCACTCAAGGTTCGCTCAATCCCATTTTCAAACTGATAGTTATAAAGCCAATTTCCTTTTTGCATCCAAGTAAAGGTATGCTGAGCCCTTTCGGGGAGATAGTCCCAGTGCTCACGTAAAAGGGCATAAACCCTCTGAGCGAAATCCTCCAGGCTATAATTCGAATAAGTTTCAAAATCCATGGCTAGAAAATGATCCATGATAATGTCATTGACGACCCCCGCATATTTACCTTGCCTAGGCCGCCATTGCTCGCACATTTCCTTAATCAGGGGATGAGAGTCAGTAAACTCATCAATAAAGTGATGCAGGGCAATCCCTTCTTGCACCCCAGCGCTAAAATCGCTGTAGTACTTACGACGGGTGAAATCCGCCACGGCATTGCCAATCATTAAGTCAGGATCATCCTTGCTTAGCGCTAAATGGGCCAGGAAATTCATGTAGTGAAGGTAAGAATTTGCCTTGGCTAGTAAATCTTAAAAAATTAGCGAATAGATGATATTAATCACTAGCCCCAAGACCCTCGCTTCCTACCTTTGTGCGGTGATTAAAAAGTTGAACGCATTATTTCTAAGTCTAATTTTAGCCTGGCAACTGTTCTTGCCGGTTCCGGTGATGATTGACTATGGTTTGCGTTATCAAGAATACAGCGAACAACTTTGCGAAAATCGCTTCGATAGCCAGTCCACCTGTCATGGCTCTTGTCAGATTAGTCGCATCTTACAAGGGAAGCTCCAAACTGATTTGGCGCCCCAAATCCCAAGTTTTAATCTGATGCCCGACTTTTTTTGGTCGGCCTTCCAATTAGCTATCCACGGACTTCCCACAGAATTTCAGCCTACAAGCTTTATCAGCCTGAACTACGAGCGAATTTACCTCTCGGTTCCAGAGAATCCACCTCGTAATTGTGTTTTTGAACCTAAGTCATAAACACAAATCTAATTTTCATGAAAAGAATATTTCGGCTGGGCTTTTTAGCCCTGGCCCTGCATGCCTATGAAGTTAAGGCCTGCGATATCTGCAGTTGTGGTAGTATGCCTCTGGGGATAGGCGACTGGGCACAACCTGGAAGTAGCTTAATCGGAAGTAGCTACCAAATTCGTCAATTCTCGGGTAATCTGGGGCAAGATTACATTCAACAATATCAACTGAACGGTATTTGGGCCATAAGAAACTCCTGGCAACTAAAGGTTCAAGTCCCCTGGATGTACGCTCACCGGCAATCGGAAAATGGCCAGGAGGAAAAAACACTCAATGGTCTTGGAGACTTTCATTTATCAGGACAAAGACTAATTTGGGCTAAGATTGACACGAATTCCCTGCACAATCTCTATGGCTCTATCGGTATTCAATTACCAACAGGCGAATTTGAGAACCGCCCTTTGAGCGATGCTTTTGGGCAAAGCTTTCAAAGCGGCAGTGGAAGCTGGGACTTTTCTTTTGGCCTCCAATACGAATATCGATGGAGGTCTAATCTGCTTGTTTACCAAGGAGTCCATCAGCTTAATACGCGAAATAAATTTAATTATCGCTTTGGCTCCCAATGGTACAATGCCCTCCAATTGGGAAGGTTGAAAGAAAGAAGTCAAAATCTATCGAGCCTAATTTACCTCAGCTTAAGTCATGAATATTACTATAAGGACATTAACAGCCGAGGCTACTATCAATTTGGCACTGGAGGTCAAAGTTGGTTTGCGGGTTTAGGAGGTCAAATTCGATATAAGAGCATATTAATCCGGGCCGACCTCCGAACCGGCCTGAGTAACAATCCGCGAGAAGGCCATTATCAGGGTCGCAATCATTTTAAGCTTGCCTTAAACTACTTATTCTAATGAAAGAGATTCTACAAATTCTTGGACTAGGTTTGTTAATGATGGCATGCCAAAATCAAATGGGACTTGAGGATAACATGGCGCCCCAAATTAGCATTATGGAACCCCAAACATTCGAATTTCAAGCTGGAGACACCATGAAAATAAAGGTTCGAATTGAAGACAACGACCAATTGCACGATTGGTATTTAGGCCTTAATAACTTAAGTCAAATGAGAAAGGAAATCCATTGGTCTCAGCACTATCACGGTCAGGCCATTCAACTTGACACCCTTTACATCCTCGACAGCAACTCAGGAAGCAGCCATTACGAGCTGCAATTGGAAGCATCCGACCATCTTGATAATACAAGGGAAATTCGCATTCCGATATTCGTTCTATCAAAGAATTAAATCAAAAACCCCGCTCACAAAATGAGCGGGGTTTTCTTATTTCTTTATCCCCTCCAGGATGGTGGAGCTCCGAAGAGATTTAATTTATAAATGAATTAGGGCCATTGATCTATACGGCGCTAATTTCAAATTCATAGCCCTCGGTTATAGGGTTAATTAGTAATTTTTTACAAGCTTCGTCAACCTTAGCGCGAGCTACTTCTTCGGATTCTGCTTCCACTTCCAAATGAATATGCTTACCAATGCGCACTCCGGAGATTTCAGACAATCCAATATTTTTCATACTGTTACTTACCGCCTTACCTTGAGGATCAAGTAAAGCTTTATGGGGCATGATATTGATTTCGGCTTTGAAATTCATAAGTAAAACATTAATTGCCTTTACCGGGCTTAAATAAGATTGAAATTAGAAGGTACAAAGGTATAACAAAGGCTAAAGCTCTAAAGCGTAAAAAGATAAAAAGCAGCACAATTGCCAAAATCAAGACAATACGTGAGCGATTACCTTTCCAAGTCCAGTCTTTCACCTTCAATGACATCAAAGGAAGTTCCGCCACCAATAATAGCGAAGACGCTATCGTGAAAATGGTAAGGAAAAAAGGATGGAACAAAATCGCTTCGGTGGTGGCATTTTCCGTCCATTGAGCCCAAAGGCTAATCGAATAAATCAAAATGGCATTGGCGGGAGTTGGCATACCGATAAAATGCTCCGCTTGCCGGCTGTCGATATTGAATTTCGCCAGACGCATTGCTGAGAATATCGGAACTAAAAGTGCCAGGTAAGGTAAAAACTCAGGTATTGGCTCCCCCCCTCTGCCCGCAGATTGGAAGGTTTGAAAGAGTGCGATGCCCGGAGCTACGCCAAAACTGACCATATCGGCAAGGGAGTCTAGCTGTAATCCCAATTCCGAATGCACTTTTAGGGCCCTTGCCACAAGGCCATCCAGTAAATCAAAAACTAAAGAGGCTCCTAAAAGCCATAAAATCAAATCCCAACGTCCATCAAAAACTGCAATGATGGCTAAAATCCCGCTTGCTAAATTAGCCAGCGTAAGGATGTTAGGTAAATTCCGTTTAAACATAGAGCAATATTAGCCAAAGCCTAAAGTTATGAAGGAGGATTTTATTTTTATTTGCCCTAAAGTTTCCCATTGAAACACTTAATACTTTTTCTTGCCCTGCCGATACTGGCTTTTTCTCAGAGCCGTAAATACTCCAATGCCTTCTTGGAAATTGGCGTAGATGCGCGTTCTATGGCTATGTCGAACGCAGTAGTAGCCTCAACAAATGACGTTAATGCTACGTATTGGAATCCGGCGGGACTCACCCATGTTCGTCAAGATTGGCAGGCCTCGGCCATGCATGCAGAATACTTCGCCAGCATCGCTCAATACGACTATGCCGCCTTTGCCCAGCCCTTGGACAAACAAAGTTCCTTTGGACTAGCATTTATCCGCTTTGGGGTAGATGATATTCTCAACACTACCGAGCTTATTGATCAAGATGGCAATGTAGATTATGATCGGATACGTCGTTTCTCCGCGGCAGACTACGCACTAATTGGTTCCTACGCGCGTATTTCAAGTGAAGTTAAAGGTCTGAGTTATGGAGGAAGCTTTAAACTAGTTTACCGACAAATTGGCGAATTTGCCAGCTCGGTAGGCTTTGGTTTTGATGCCGGAATTCAATACAAAAAGGGAGCTTGGCAATACGGCGCGACCTTACGAGATGTAACTACCACCTTCAATGCCTGGACCATTCACGAAGATGAATTCGGAGACATTTTTGAACTAACACCCAATGAATTGCCCGACGAAAATCTTGAACTCACTTTACCAAGACTACTGCTTGGTGTAGGCCGAGGTTTCGATATCAATGAAAAGTACCGCCTTTATACGGAATTCAATGCTGACCTAACATTTGGCGGACCACAAAATGTACTGCTTAGTTCTGAACTACTAAATTTCAACCCTAATCTTGGTATTGAATTAGGCTATCGGAATTTCATCTTCCTGCGCACCGGTTTTGGAAACGTTAAGGCGCTACAGGATTTTGATGGCTCCCAATACTTCAGTCTTCAGCCTAATTTAGGAATTGGCTTCGCTTACAAGGGTATTCACTTGGATTACGCCCTAACCGATATTGGCAGCGCCTCGGGCACGCTTTATTCCAATATCTTTTCTTTACGCTTTAACTTTGCGGACTTTAAACGGTCCTAATGCGCTTAAAACATCTTCCGGCATTTTTCGCGGTAATTCTTTACTGCCTTCCTTTTGCCTATCCACCACTGGCCCTAATTAGCATAGCACTAGGCTGGGCCTGCTTGCTTTATAGCGTAGAAGGTGATTATCATTGGACATTAAAAATTGGACTTGGACTGGCTGCCTTTATTTTGGCCGCTCTACTTAGTCCCTCAAATCAATGGCCTCTTTTTCAAAGCCTTGCCTGGGTGATATATGTATTGGCACGACCCTTATGGGGAAGACAGCGATCCTATTTAGCCTTTTTATTTCTTTTCCTTAGCGCCGAGGCCTTGCCTTATTACCTTAATCAAAACCCATTTAATCTGAGCCTGAATCAAAATTTGACTCTTTACAGCTGGCCTTACTCCCTTGCCTGGTTGGTTCGTGCGGGGGACTCCCTTGCCAGTTTTCAGATTCTACTGACCGGGCTTTTTTGTTTTTTGAGCTTTGAATATTGGCAGGCAAATCGGAAAATAAATTACTCCCTTTTCGGGCTAAATCTGCTAAGCCTACTAATTCCCTTTGGTTTTGCGCTCTCGGCAAGCCAAGAAGAGCTTTTGGCCCTGACAGGGGGTTTAAACCGCACCTTAAGAAGCCCGATGGACCAATTTATGGCTAGACTGAGCTTTTTCCTTTCATTCTTTCTCATTCTATTCGCCTTGGTGCGTAAATTACTACCCGAAAAGAATGCAGATGATCGATTTACGTAGCGATACTTTTACCAAGCCTTTGCCCGGAATGTTAAAAGCCATGTGGGCTGCAGAGGTAGGTGATGATGTATTTGGCGAAGACCCCAGCATAAATAAATTAGAGCGGAAAGCGGCCGAGATGTTCGGTATGGAAGCGGCAGTTTTTTGCCCTTCAGGCACTATGACCAATCAAATTGCCATTAAGACGCATACGGTGCCAGGGCAAGAGGTAATTTGTCATGAATATGCTCATATATACAATTATGAAGGCGGAGGGATTGCCTTTAATAGCAGTTGTCAAGTTCGCCCTTTACCAGGTCCAAATGGAAAATTAGAAGCACAGACCGTAGCGGCCTCCTTACAAAACCCACTGGACCATCATGCGGCTACCAGCAGATTGGTGGTTCTGGAGAATACTACTAACAAAGGAGGTGGAGCATGTTACGATTTGGAAACCATAGATGCCATAGGCGCAATCACCCGAGAAAAGGGCTTAGCCTACCATCTTGATGGCGCAAGATTATGGAATGCCCTTGTAGCAACTGGTCAGACTCCAGAGGATTACGGATCTAGATTTGATTCGATATCCATCTGCTTAAGCAAGGGCCTAGGATGCCCCGTTGGCTCCTTACTTTTAGGCAATAAGGACTTTATACACCAAGCTCGATTTATCCGGAAAAAATTGGGTGGAGCTATGCGTCAGGCTGGCTATTTGGCCGCGGCTGGAATTTACGCCCTAGACCATCATATTGAAAGACTATCTGAGGATCATGAGAAGGCCATGCAGCTAGCTGAGGCCTTGGAATCGAGTACCTGGGTAGAACCAATTGAATTAGTAGAAACCAACATCCTCATCTTTAAGCTAAAGAAGGATAAAAACATTGAATCCTTCAATAAACATCTCCGCGAAGCGGGAATTCAGCATATTGACATGGGACAAGGAAAGCAGCGCTTTGTGACGCATCATGATGTGAGTTTCCAACAAATCCAAATGGTTTGCGATCGACTTAAAGCATTATCCACTTAAGGCCCTGCTTGGAAAAAATCGCTCAGTGAGTATTTGAATTGCTTAATTCATAAGAATCCGTTTGGACCAATTCCCATTGCTCGCTTTTAAGGTGTATAAACCTTTAGCGGCCCTTAGGCTAATTTCTTCATCTGGGACAGGGAGAAGTTCCTTTATTAGCCTGCCATCAGCATTGTAAATTTGTAGAAAGCCCCATTCCATCGGCCAGGTATTCAATCGAAACTGATCTTGAAAAGGATTTGGATAAACCTCTACTTGAACTGAGGGAGCATTTGAAAGCCCTAAGCCGCCTCCCCGAAAAACTAAATTCCCCCAGGTAGATGGGTCCTTTTCAGAGGCTTGGGCTGGCCATAAATCCCACTGACTAAAGGTATTCGTACTCACCAATCCAATCCCAAGGGTATCGCTTTCATCAAGTGTGTACGATAAAGTGGTCCAAGGAATATACACTTCCACCGTGTCAGGATTCTGAGCGCGAGTAAAATTGGGTGCCGCTAACCAATTGGGCCTTACAAATTGACAAGAGTCATAATTCCCATACATACCCTGATATTCGCAATCTGTGGCGGAAACATGAAACCACCAATCATCCTGATCGAATGCATTGGCTTTGTTATTGGCGATATCTAGGTTCACTTCGGGGAAGCGCACTTTTGACCCCAAATTGTTGACAAATGCCAAGAATAGGCCCGTGCTATCATATTCAATATAAACTTCCGTCTTGGAACCGTCACGCAATAAAAGTTCCTCAGAAAATGGTTTTGGCCATTCCCCAGGACTAAAATGTCCATCAATGGTTTTTACACTCGTATTTAATTCAGCGACTATAGTTCGCTGTGCCCATAAACCGGTGGTTAAGATGGTGATCAGTAAAGAGTAAAATGTTTTCATACTAAAATTTGAGCCCAAGTTAAAAGCTTCCGAAAGCCGTTTTCCTTAAGAAATCGTTAAAGGCAAGAGTCGACAAATCAGCGCTTTGCGACCTATATCACACAAGGCCGAAAGCTAACTTTTATCATATTTTTTCCTAGCAAATCTGGGGACCTTTACTCATGTAATTGAAACCCATAAGTCATGAAAGATTTAGTAATCCTTGGAGCTGGAACTGCGGGTACGATGATGAGCAATCATCTTGCTAAGCGCCTACCTGAAAATTGGCGTATTCGAATCGTCGATCAAAGAAAGATCCACCATTACCAGCCAGGCTATTTATTCATCCCATTTGGCACCTATAAGGAAGAGGACATCATAAAGCCCATTGAGAAATTTATCCCAGAAAGGGCCGAGCTCCTTCAGAAGGGGATTTTGAAAGTGGATCACGATAATAATCGCGTCTATCTGGAAGATGGCCAAGCCATTGATTATGATGTCTTAATCATTGCCACCGGAACGGATATCGCTCCGGATGAAGTTGATGGCATGCTAGGTAAACATTGGCACGATTCTGTTTTTGACTTCTACACTTTAGATGGAGCGGTAAAACTTCATCAAAAGCTGGAAAGTTGGGAAGGGGGTCATCTGGTAGTGCATATAACGGAAATGCCTATAAAATGTCCCGTTGCACCCTTGGAATTTGCCTTCTTAGCGGATGCCTATTTCGAGCAAAGAGGTATGCGTGATAAGGTAAAAATCTCCTTTGTCACTCCGATGGATGGTGCTTTCACAAAACCAGTGGCCAGCGCTCATCTAGGTCACCTATTAGAAGAAAAAGACATTGAGGTGATTCCCAACTTCAACATCATGAATCTGGACGGGGAAAACAAAATGATCTTTGACTATGAAGGTAAAGATGTAAGCTATGACCTTTTAGTAACGGTTCCCACCAATAAAGGAGCGGATTATGTTGAGCGCAGTGGCTTAGGGGATGAATTAAATTTTATTCCCACCCATAAGGGCACCCTCCAAAGCAAAGCAAAGGAGAACATCTTCGTTATTGGGGACGCTACTAACCTCCCGGCCTCTAAGGCGGGCTCTGTGGCCCATTTTGAGGGCGAAATATTACTGGAGAATGTAATCCGCTACACGGAGGGTAAGGAACTTATGGATGAATTTGACGGTCACGCAAATTGCTTTATAGAAACGGGTCATGGTAAGGCCTTATTGATTGATTTCAATTACCACCACCAGCCTGTTACCGGAACTTTTCCGATTCCCGGAGTTGGCCCCTTAAACCTTCTTAAAGAGAGCCGCATGAACCACATGGGTAAAATGGCTTTCAAATGGATTTATTGGAATATGCTGATCACCGGCCGGCATATCCCCTTCGTGAGTGCGAAGATGAATGAAGCCGGAAAAAACTTAGTAGAAGAAACCATTTAAATACATAAATCATGGAAACCACAATTGCCGGTCTCAATATCGACCTAAACCCCGAAGGATACCTTACCAATTTAGACCAATGGACCAAAGAGGTTGCCCTTCAAATTGCGGAGGAAGAAGGAATTGAAATAAGCGAGGCACACTGGCCTGTAATCGAATACCTTCAGGAACAGTATCGCAAGGAAATCCCGCTTAACATTCGCAAAGTAGGAAAGAGTGGAGTGGTAGATATTAAAACCTTTTACGCCCTTTTCCCTGGCGGCCCCTTGAAAAAGGCCAGTCGTATTGCCGGAATTCCCAAGCCCGCTAGTTGTATATAATTTAAAAGCTTAGATCATGGAAACTCAAGTTATGGAACCCAAAGTGGTTCAAAAGGAAGAAGCCAAGGTTAAAAAAATGATGCTTATTCTGTCCAAGGCGACCATCGACAATGTCTACGCATGTTTTATCCTGGCCAATGGAGCGCGCATGGAAGGAATCGAAGCAGAAATCTTCTTCACCTTCTTCGGGCTGGAAGCGGTTCAAAAAAAGAAACTGGAACACTTACATGTGGCGACTGTCGGAAATCCGGCGATGCACATTCCCACCCTATTAGGCGGGCTACCCGGTATGGAATCCTTCGCCACCAGTATGATGAAAAAAGAAATGGAAAAACTCGATATTCCTCCGGTGGGAGAGTTTATCGAAATCCTTGAAGCTTCCGGAGCCAAATTATGGGCTTGCAAGCTGGCTATGGATATGTTCCACCTAGAGCGCAATGACCTGGTGGATGAAATCTCCGATGTAATTACGGTGGGAGATTTCTACACTCGCGCCAAGGGCGATAATACGCATCTATTGTTCATCTAGAGCAAATTGTGGGTTTCATCGGAAAGGCTCCAAGCTATATGCTCGGGGCCTTTCTATTTTCAGATGTATTGAACTACCTTCGAAGCATGAAAAACCTCCTGCTTTTCATCTTTAGCTTTTCCGGCTTCCTCCAGGCTCAATCAACATTTGAAAAGACCATTTTGGAGGAGGATTGGCAAAAAGTAAATCAGTATTACCTTTTTGAAGGCTCTTGGTCCGAATCCATAGATTATGACTTTATTGGCGCCTCCGGATACCTATTCGAAATAGAGCCTATTCAAATTGACTTTAGAGTCAAGGTTAATGGCGAATGGCAAGCCTGGCAAAGCATGAACGGCCATCATGATGCCAATTCTGTTGAGGATCGTCAAATCTTCGTAGCCCCGACTCTCAACGAGAAAATTAGCGCCTGGCAAATTCGCAGTCACCAAGCTATTTTAAGCGGTTTTAGGTTTAGAATATTCATTGCTTCGAAGGAAAATAAAACCCAGCTTAATCAATCCACAGAAGTTTCCAGCAGCGATTCCTGCAACTGCCCCCAGCCCACTTTTTGCCAGCGCAGCTGCTGGTGTCCAAATAATGATTGCCCCGCCCCTAGTTCCTACACCCCAACTAATCCCACTCATCTAATTGTGCATCATTCCGCGGGCTCTAATAGCTCCACTAATTACGCCGCCGTGGTCGCCTATATCTGGGATCTGCACAAGAATACCAATGGCTGGAGTGACATAGGGTATAATTGGCTAATCGATCCGAATGGAGTGGTCTACGAAGGACGTGGAAGCGGGGTCTCAGGAGCGCATTTCAGCTGCCTAAATACGGGCACTTTAGGCATATGTATTTTAGGTGATTATCGAAACCATCCTGTAGCGCCTGCAAGCTTACAATCCTTGGCCGACCTGCTACTATATGAATCATGTTCCAACGGCATTTCTCCAGCAGACTCTAGCCTGCACGCTAGTTCCCAACTAGTCCTCCGTCATATTTCCGGCCATCGTGATGCCAATTCTGCTCAGGTGGGTTGCCCAAGCGGCACAGTATGCCCTGGAGCCGTGCTTTATTCTAAGCTTGACTCCTTGGCTAGCGCAATGAATAAAAACGCCTGCCTCCTAAACTTGAATACTTATTTTGTAACGGAAGGAAATCATTTTTACCCCAATCCTGTGAGGAATATTCTCTACGGAGATTTACCAGAAGCCGCCGTAAATCTTTCTCTAATTGATCTTCAAGGTCAGGAGTATACCCTAGAAAGAATTGGGAATCAAGAATGGGACCTCAGCCCCCTTTCAGCGGGAACTTATATTATTCAATACTATATTGACCAGACGGTCATCCGTCAGAAAATCATCATCCAATGAGATTAGCGCTAAGTCTAATAATTCTCAGTCTCTCCCTCAGTGGAAATGCCCAAGAATTAAAATCCTATCAGCTTTATAATAGTGATAATGAGGCCATCGGTTTTTCCGAGATGATTGAAGAATTGAGTACCGCCGATGTGATCCTCTTTGGCGAATTACATAACAACCCCATATGCCATTGGTTGCAGTTCGAATTGACCAATCAGCTGTACAGCAAAGACTCCAATATGGTCCTAGGTGCGGAAATGTTTGAGACGGATAACCAGAAGCCCTTGGACCTCTTCTTGATGGATAGTATCGATTTAAAAGGTTTGGACACCCTGGCCCGCCTGTGGCCCAACTTCGAGACGGATTATCTCGGATTGGTAAATTTCGCCCGGGACAATGAGCTTCCTTTTATTGCCACCAACATCCCCCGAGTTTACGCCCGCCAAGTCTTTAAACAGGGGATACAAAGCTTGGATACCCTAGATGATAGTATCAAGGCCTGGATTGCTCCACTACCCATGCCATACGATGGCAGTTTACCAGCTTATCAGGCCATGCTGGAAATGATGGAGGGGCACGGTGGAGAAAACTTCCCCAAGGCTCAAGCCATTAAAGATGCCACTATGGCCCATTTCATAGTTCTGAATCTGCCGAAAGAAGGCATATTCATTCACTATAACGGTGATTACCATTCTAAGGATTTTGAGGGTATAAGCTGGTATCTGAATCAATACGCGCAGGACCTTAAAATAATGACTATCAGCACCCAAATTCAAGATAATGTTAGTCCCCTCGATAGCGCGAACGCAGGTCATGCTGACTTCACCCTAGTGGTAGACGGCCAAGTAACCACTAGTTATTAAGCTCTTCAATCACCTCACGGATCAAATCGGATTCATAACCTTGACGCATTAGATAAGCGAATAGTTTTTGTCTCCGCTGATAATCATTTTTCGCCTTTGTAAATGGCCAACGTTTGGCCGCTAGATATTGAAGGTTCTCGAAATATTGATCGGGATCTATTTCGCTAAAAGCCTTGCGCAGCACGTAATCACTAAGCTTGTGCGGGTATAAACCTTGTTTAATTCGGGTTTTACCCCAGCGCTTTATTCTGTATTTTCCTCTAACATAGGCCCGAGCGAATCGCTCTTCATCAACAAAACGCTCCTGAATCAATTCACTTAATAGGGTGTCGGCTATCTCGGGCAGCAGCCCATAGCCCAGAAGCTTGTCCCGAGTTTCAGTTTGACTCCGCTCGCGATACAAGCAATAGGCCCTAATCTTGTCACGGGCCTCATTGAGGTCGTATATCTTACTATTATTATCAGGCACTAAGGGCTAAGGTCTTGCTCTATCTTGAGAATGGTGCGAAAAGCCACAAATTTATCACGATACCTTGCCCTGTGCTCAAGCTGCAAACGAGAGGCAAACTTCTGACGGTATTCCTCCAATTGCTTTAGGTCCTCCAATCTATATTGGATAGAATAGGTAATCCCCTGTTCCTCTTCAACCATCACTTGAGAAAGTCGACTATCAACAAAGCAACCGGTAGCGAGAACCTCAGGAATATGAACCTCCTTCATCCAGTTTAACCAATCTTGCTGCACCGACTCTTCAATATTGACCGTTACATTATATATGTACATGAGCTTAGTTTAATTGATCTCCGCGTAAGCGACGATATGCCTTTCTCGCCTCGCTACTATAGAAGCTGTCTAGGTAAACCGTGAAAATTTTTTCATAGGCTGCCATGGCCTTTTCAGTATTACCACGGCTTTCCTCAGCTTGAGCAATTTTGTACCAGGCATCGTCAGCGAGGATATCTTTTTCGTGCTCCTTGGCTACTCGCAACCATAAGGAGACTGCCTGTTCTAAATTCCCTTGGGCGGCCTGGATATTTGCTCGCATCATAAGGCTCTCATCGGCGATAGGATGATCCGAATAGGCTAATTCTAAAACCTCCAAGATAGCAGTGGCCGAATCGTAAATCTCCCGGAAGAAATACAAATCCGCCTTCGCGTATGCCGCTAATGCCTCGGTGGTAGAATCCAAGGCCATATTATCGGTTATTAAAAGCGAATATTGCATGGCATCATTGGCAATTAACTTGGAGGTCGATTGCTTCAAGACCCCGAAGATACCTTGAGCCCATTCGAAATCGCCCACATAATACGCTGCCTTTGCCCGTTTGAATTTTGCCTCCTGACCAATTACAGATTGGTCCAAGGCTTTCTCCGCCTTTCGATAATAGATGATAGCATCCCATCTTCGACCCGTGAACAGAAGTAAGTCAGCGTAAGCGATTTGACCCAAAGCCTGATCATCCGGACCAATCCAAGCGTGATCAAAGAGAGACAATAAAATGCTTTCCGCCGAGTCCGTTTTATAGAGTTGATAAGCTAAGATTTCCGCATAGGGAATAGCTAAATCCGCTTGGTATGGATCACCGCGGAATTCTTGCACATGTTTCTGGTAATCTTCGGCGAGCTCCTGCCATGCCTCCAAATTCTTAGGCTTAGACTTCAAATCGAGGGTCCGAGCATCTAGCCAAGAAATTACCGCCGTTTGATAATAAGAATATCCTGGCCCCTTTTCCATTTCATAAGCGAATATTCTTTGCGCTAGAGAATAGTCTTCATTGTTGAAGGCCAATCTTCCCAAATTAAAGATTTCTTTTCCTTCCAAGACCTTTTGCCGATCCAAGGACCTTAGTTGGGTAAAAGCCGCTCTAAAGTTCTCCTCCTGACTGTAGATGTGGATCAACAAATCATTAAAGCGTTTAGGAGCCCCTGATTGAATTCGCTTGATTATAGATTGCTTTAGAAGTTCAATATTTTCATCGCGAAGTCCGGGGCTTATCGACTGAGTGAGCAACATTTTAACTGTCTCCAGATAGCCCGGGGTGCGCTCCACCATTTGCAAATACATTTGGTGCATTTGCGGAATATCCCCCAGCTCACCATAGAGCAAAGCCATCTGATAATCGAAATTCATATTGGGGTTACTTTCCAGCGCCGACTGATAAATCCTCAAAGCCTCTTGGGTAAAGCCTTTATCACCGAAAGCCTTACCATAGGCATAAGATTGCCCTGGACTGCGTTGAATTACCTGAAGAATGTCTTGCATTAAGGATGCGGCATCTTTTTCATCCTCTTGTCGTTTATGCAGGGAATATTCATCAACTTCAAAAACCGCTCTCCGCGCCGGAACCCTTCGCGCCCAATTCCTGGAAAGCCGAATGGCCTTACGGTACTCTTCGAGCTCCAGATAGGATTGCGACAGCAAATTATAGACCTTTACATCGGTACTCCTCGAACCAAGATCCTCCAATCTATCGAGGACCTTCTCATACTCCTGCTCCGTAAAATACTTTTCCGCCAGGGCGAGATCCTGGGCATCCTTAATGAGTTTTTCCTTTTGCCCCGAAAGATCAAAGACGGTGAGGGACAAACCAAGACTTAAAAATATGTAGAGTAAATTCTTCAAAGGACGAGAGCTATGGAAGCAAGCTATCGTTTTTGCTTAGCAATTGCAAATACATTACTTCAACCGAATCCCACAAATGCAAAGCTTCCTCAGTAGGTCCTACTCTTTTTCGAGAGAGCAGTAATACTTGGCGCATAGCTTCTTCCTCAACCTGCAGATACTCTTGAACCTGATTGGAATCCAATTGCTCATCGACCAAGCTATTTCGCAAACTAGATAGTTGACTCTGTGAGTAGACCAAGTTTTTATGCAATTTGGGATAATCACGCAGATAGCGACCGAAATGATGTCGAATGTTTTCGATTGGCCCTAATTTTCGCACCCAAAACTCCTTGTCATTTTTAGGAATGTTAAGAGCTGGCCCCGTCAGTAATTCGTATATCGAATCAACCCGTTTGGCTTCTTCCATCACCCTATTAGAATCAATGGCAAAAACCACCTGATGGAGGCTGTCCCCAATGACCATTAGAGCATCCACCTTTTTGATTTCATTTTTATGGGCAGCGGGAATTTCTTGGCAAGCAGAGAATAAGTAACCAAGAACCAAAAGCAGAGTAATTCTTTTCATCTTAAATCAATTCAAATCCAGTAAAGGACTGCAGGGCCTTGGGAATGCGGATTCCTTCTTCAGTTTGATGATTCTCTAAAAGTGCCGCAACAATACGGGGTAAGGCCAAAGCACTCCCGTTGAGACTATGCAGTAAATGGGTCTTTTTATTATCACCTTTATAACGAATCTTCATACGGTTGGTTTGGAAGGTTTGGAAGTTAGATACAGAACTAACCTCTAACCAACGCTCTTGTGCCGCGGACCAAACTTCAAAATCATAGGTAATTGCTGAAGTGAAACCTAGATCTCCACCGCATAGTCTAAGGATGCGATACGGTAGCTCTAATTGCTCAAGAAGACCAGCAACATGCGCGACCATATTATCCAGCATGGCCATAGATTCTTCCGGTTTAGTTAAACAGACCACCTCCACTTTATCAAATTGATGCAAACGATTTAAGCCACGTACATCCTTGCCGTAGGAACCAGCTTCACGACGGAAACAAGCCGAATAGGCGGTAGCCTTAATCGGTAATTCTTCTTCCTTAATGATCTCATTGCGAAATATATTGGTAATGGGCACTTCCGCGGTAGGTATAGCATAAAGCCCATCCTCGGTAATATGATACATCTGACCTTCCTTGTCCGGTAATTGCCCCGTACCAAAACCAGACTCCTCATTTACCATAAGGGGTGGTTGATATTCCTCAAAACCAGCCTTGATGTTTTCCTCGAGAAAAAAGTTGATTAATGCGCGTTGCAGACGGGCCCCTTTACCTTGATAAACGGGAAATCCAGCACCAGTTATTTTAACCCCAAGATCGAAACGAATCAATTTCTTTTCCTCGGCCAATTCCCAGTGTGGCTTTGCCCCTGAAGGCATACTTTCCACCACCCCGACGCGCTTCACTTCCTCATTATCCGCTTCAGAGTTACCAGCCGGTACGGTTTCCAAAGGCACATTCGGTAGGGCAACTAAATCCTGATCCAAACTATGCTTCAACTGCTCCTGCTCCTGCTGCAAATCCTTAATGCGCTCCTTCAATTCAGAGGTGCGAGCCTTGGCTGCATCCGCCTCCTCACGCTTACCCTCTTTAAACAACATGCCAATCTCTTTGGAAATACGATTGCTTTCCGCCAGGGCTTGATCCAATTCATTTTGATTTTGCCGACGAAGTTCATCCAGTTTCAAGATATCCTGAATACTTTGCTCTGCATCAAGGCCACGTTTTTTTAATCCTTGAATGGCGGCCTTGGCATTTTCTCTTAGGTAAGCTATTTCGAGCATGCTAAAAAATTTGGTGCGAATTTACAATAGAGCCTGATTCTCTTTTAAGTTGTGTTAATTCTTAACACAAAAAATCCTTCTCCAACCAATGGCCGAAGAAGGATCTATAATTATGGTCGTATTCGATTAAGCTTGTGGCTCTACCGATACGTATGACTTGTTATCTCTTTTCTTCTGGAACTTTACAGTCCCGTCGATTAAAGCGAACAAGGTGTGATCTTTACCCATACCAACATTAGCACCGGCATTATGACGAGTACCACGTTGACGTACGATGATGTTTCCAGCGATAGCTGGTTGTCCACCGAAAATTTTAACTCCTAGACGCTTACTTTCCGATTCACGTCCGTTCTTGGAACTACCTACTCCTTTCTTATGAGCCATGTCTTCTAAATTTTAGGTTTAAGCCAACAATTAACCGATCGCAGTAATCTCAATTTGAGAAATGTACTGACGGTGACCGTTCATCTTCTGATGACCTTTACGACGTTTCTTTTTAAATACTAGGACTTTGTCCGCACGAAGGTGCTGAACCACTTTGGCACTTACTTTAGTACCTTCTATAACCGGGGCGCCAACTTCTACCTTACCGTTATCGTCTGTTAACATTACTTTTTCGAAAGAAAGCTCGCTTCCTTTCTCGGCGTCTAGACGATTAACGTAGATACGTTGATCTTTTTGTACTTTGTACTGGTGCCCTGCTATCTCTACAATGGCGTACATATAATTCATTTTTAAGGGCTGCAAATTTAAGACAAATATCTACGCCGCTGATACTTAGAATGAAAAAATTCTCACGAATCTTCAATTCTTTGGAGAACCACAAATCTAAAATAAATGTTAAGGTCCTTTTCCCTAGTGGCTAAAACAGGCCACAAGTCTTAAAAGGCTCATTAAAAAGTGTTAAAATTGCCATCCGCAAAAGCGGTTATTAAATTGTAAATCGAAAACAACATGAAGAATAGACTATTAGGCCTAGTTCTCCTGCTTATGTTCGGTTCGGCTCAAGCCCAATCGGATATACGCTTCGTGGAGTATGACCTTCCCAACGGAATGCATGTAATCTTGCACGAGGATCACAGCACCCCCATTGTTGCCGTAAGTGTATTATATCACGTGGGCAGTAAAAACGAAAAAGAAGGACGTTCAGGTTTCGCGCACTTCTTTGAGCATTTAATGTTCGAAGGTTCTCCCAATATTGAGCGCGGTGAGTATATGAATATCGTTCAATCCAATGGTGGTGCCCTAAACGCGAACACCTCTTTCGACCGTACTTTCTATTATGAAATACTTCCCTCGAATCAATTGGAATTAGGTATTTGGCTAGAGAGTGAGCGTATGCTGCAAGCCAGGGTAGATATGGAAGGGGTTGAAACCCAGCGCGAAGTTGTAAAAGAAGAGAAGCGCTTGCGTATCGACAACCAGCCTTATGGTTCATTCCAAGAAAAAATGTTCGGAGCCGCCTTTAAAGGTAGTTATTATGCCATCCCTCCTATTGGCACCATGGAAGATCTTAATGCCGCTGAAATCGCTGATTTTGCCGATTTCTACGCAACTTTTTATGCCCCGAATAATGCCACACTTTCCATTGCTGGTGATATTGACGTGGAACAAACCAAAGCGTGGATTGAAAAATACTTCGGTGGAATCCCTACTGGCACCAAAGCTGTTCCCCGTCCAACCGAAGAACCTCCTGCCTTAAGTGGTGAGATTATCGACACGGTATACGACAACATTCAATTACCAGGGGTAATTATGGGCTACCGCAGTCCTAAACAAGGAACCAAGGAAGCTTACGCCATGGACATGATCTCCACCATCTTAAGTGACGGACAGAGTTCACGTCTTTATAAGACCCTAGTTGATGACCAACAATTAGGCTTGGTTGTTCAGGCTTTCCCTTTCACCTTAGAAAACGCAGGATTATTCATCACTTTCGGTCTTGCTAACCAAGGGGTTGAATTAGATCAATTCATTGCGGCCATCGATACCGAAATCGAAAAGATGACCACCGAAATGATCAGTGAAAAGGAGTACACCAAGATTTTAAATCAATTGGAGAATGACTTTATTTCCACCAATGGAAGCATGGCGGGTATTGCTGAAAGCTTAGCAAACTACCATGTATACTTAGGTGATGCCAACCTAATAAACACCGAAATTGAAGAGTACCGCGATATTGACCGCGAATTCCTTCTGGAAGTTGCACGTAAGTATTTACGTTCCGACAACCGCGTGGTACTTATTTACCTTCCTAAAAACGAACAATAAAACAATAAGGATGAAACGCATTTTAACTAGCACCCTTGCGCTACTTATAAGCTTCGGTTCTTTTGCGCAACTCGACCGCTCCATTCGTCCTGAAGCTGCTCCAGCTAAGGAAATCGAAATCGGAGATTATGATGTTTTCACTTTAAAGAATGGCCTGACCATTATCGTGGTTGAAAACAAGAAATTACCCCGAGTATCTTTTAGCTTGGTAGTAGATCGCGATCCTATCATCGAAGGTGAAAAGGCGGGATATGTTTCTCTCGCAGGTGAATTACTTCGTCAGGGTACAACTAACCGTGATAAAAGCACTTTAGACGAGGAAGTTGACTTCATCGGTGCCAGCTTATTCACAGGTTCTAGCAACGTGTTTGCGGCCGGTCTAAGCAAGTATACCGAAACCTTGGTTGAGCTTTTAGCGGATGTAGCCTTAAACCCTTCCTTCCCTCAAGAAGAGTTTGATAAATTAAAAAACCAGTCTCTTTCCGGTATCAAAAATGCCAAGGATGATCCTAACAGCTTATCTAGCCGTATTTTCAATCAAAGCATCTACGGAAGTGCTCACCCGAATGGTGAACTAGATTCGGAATCTACTTATGAAAGCATCACCCTTGAAGATTGTAAGAACTACTACAATCAGTATTGGGCACCCAACAAAACCTACATTACCATTGTGGGTGACATCAAAGCTCGTAAGGCCAAAAAGCTGATCAAGAAGTACTTCGGAGACTGGGAGGCTAAAGAGGTTCCTACTACCGAAGTTCCAGCTGTTCCACAATATGATGGAACCATCGTGAATGTGGTAAATCGCAGTAGCTCCGTTCAAACGGTGCTTTCGATTGGTAATAGCATCAAACTAAGCCCCGGACACCCTGATATCGCAGCCTTAACGGTGGCAAATCAAATTCTAGGTGGCGGAAGTATGGGTCGTTTATTCCGTAATATTCGTGAAGACAAGGCTTATACTTATGGTGCTTATTCTGATTTCAAGACTAGCCGTTATGATGGCGTATTTAGCGCTGGAGCATCGGTTCGTAATGAGGTAACTGATAGCGCCATTGTTGAATTCATTAAAGAATTCAAGCGCATGCAAGATGAAGCGGTAACAGCGGAAGAGCTGCAAGCCGCTAAGAACAACATCATCGGTTCTACCGGTCGTTCTTTGGAAAGACCGCAAACCATTGCCTCTTACGCCTTGAACATTCAGCGCTACAATCTTCCAGAGGATTACTATCAAACTTACCTATCTCGCATCGATGCCGTAACCGCTGACGATGTGATGATGGCGGCCAAGAAATACTTTAAAACCGAAGCATTAGTTATCACCGCCGTAGGTAAAGGTGGCGAAATCGCTCCTAGCCTTGAGAAGTTTGGCGAAGTTAGCTTCTACGATTTCTACGGTGCTGAAACCGGCCCTCCTAGTCTTCCCGTTCCAGATGGAGTGAGTGCAGAGACTGTTTTATCCGCCTACCTAGATGCTATTGGCGGCATGGAAAAACTAGATGCAGTTAAGGACTTAACCATCAACAGTACCATGAGCATTTCAGGCATGCCAATGGAAGCAACTAGTGTTAGCAAGCGCATGCGCCCTCATTATCTATTCAACGAGATGAGTGTAGCTGGCATGGGAACGATCCAGAAAACTGTTTATGATGGTAAAACTGCCAAGGTAAGCGGCATGGGCGGCAGCCAGGAGCTTAGCGGTGAGGAGGCTTCATCGGCTAGAGATCAGGCGACTTTATTTTCCGAGTCTAAGTACGCTGAAATGGGCTATACCTTAAGCTTATCTTCCATTCAATTTGTGGATGGAGAAAAGGCCTATGCCCTAGAAGTGGAAACCCCCAATGGCGATAAATCGACCGAGTATTACTCTGTAGAAAGCGGATTGAAATTAAAAGAGGAAACTTCGGTAGACGGCCCAGAAGGCCCACTAACCGTATCGGTTTCTTTTAGCGATTACCGCGAAGTTGAAGGATTGATGCTACCTTTTAGTCAAACCATCAATCAGGGAGGACAGAAAATTGAAATGTCAGTTCAGAGCATTTTAGTTAACAGCGGATTGAAAGTTTCAGATTTCAAATAAGCTGATCCTAAAAAACATCAGAGCCGCCTTTCTGTATGGAAGGCGGCTTTTTTATTTCCTAGAAAGGCGCTTACGAATTCGATCAGCCGGCGCTCCTTTGAGATTCACCAGATAAACACCTGTAAGAATCAATAGCATTCCAATCAGATGTTCGATTCCCACCTGTTCATCGTCCCATACTCCCCATAAAAGGGCGATTAGGGGTATGGCATAGGTGACGCTGGCGGCAAAAAGAGAGCTGGTGCCCTTAATCAAAATATTGAATAGGATTACCGCTAAACTCGTGCCGACTACTCCAAGAATGCATATATAGGTCAAGTTTGTCCAGGCTTGAGGGTCATTTTGCATAATCTCCAAGAAATCAGTGCTGAAGACATAAATCAAAGCCAGCGGTCCGACCGTGGTGGTACTAAACAGGGTGATGGAAAGGGAATCCAGATTCTGCATTTTAGAATTGATGGTATTAATGCTTAAGGCATAGCAGACCGTGGCAATAATTGGGTAAAGGCCATACATCAAATTATCGGGGTTCACCTGCAATCCTGGCAATAGCAACCAAAGGGCACCGACAAATCCCAAAATTATTCCAGTGATACCAATCCAACGCACCTTCACACCAAACCAAACCAAGCCAATTACTAGAGTAAAGAGGGGAACCATAGAATTTAAAATACCCACCAAACTGGAGTCGAGACGAGTAACCGCTAAAGGGAAAAGAATGTAGGGTATGGCATTCCCAAAATAACCTACCACCGCCGAAGGGCCAGTATCCGAGCGCTTCCATCTCTTCAATCTTGGAAAAGCAATCGCTAGGGTAAAAATCCAGGCGGTTCCTATGCGGAGCATGCCAATTTGAGTGTAATCGAAGCTCTGTAATCCACGCTTCATCAGAATAAAGGAACTACCCCAGATAAGGGCAAGTAGTAGGAACATCCCCCAAGCGAGGGCCGGATTTAACTTAGGTGCTTTCACGCCGCAAATGTATTTAAATCATTGACCCCTATATTTGCCCATCTACATGTTTCAGAAAGCGCTCAAATATTTAGGAATAGCCGCAGTATGCATTAGCATAGCGGTACCTAGTCTTATGCATTTTAGCATGTACCACTGGCAAAGTCTAAAAATCCGCCAAGAGGTTAAAGCCAAGTTTAAAGAGGGCCTTTCGGCAGATGAAATCCAGCATTTTAGCTTTAACAAGAATCAATACGAGGCCTTAAACCGGGAAGGAGAAGATGAGTTCATCTGGCAAGGTCATAAATACGATATTATTAAGATTACCAGGCAAGGAGGAAAAATTTTCATTGAAGCCTGGTTAGATGATGCAGAGAGTGCTTTGCGCCACCGCTTCCACGATATGTTGGATCGTCAGCTGCCACGCAGCACGGATTCCGAAATTAATTTGCTTGATTTTTTTAAGTCCTTCCATCTTTTGCCTTTTAAAGAAATGGCCCATCAGGAAGAAAATCCGCCCTTATTCAGCAAGTACCTCGACTTAAAAGGGAAGTTATCACTTCAAAGCCTTAGCCCCCCGCCAGATGAGGCTTAGTACATCCAATTGAATCGATTTACTAAGCTTAATTCTATACCTAAATGAAAAATATATGGAGCCTGGTCCTGCTTTTTCTGACCGGACATGCTCTGCATTCTCAAACCCTGAGGGTTATTGATGCCTATGAAGGCCTGCCAATTGAACATGCAAAGGTTGCAGTTTATACTGATGATCTCGGTCCATCTTATACAGATGACAAGGGACTAGTTAATATCGGGTTCGCCCGCAATAAGGCCTTCTTTATTGAAGCTATGGGATACATCACCCAGTCTTTGGAATTCTCAGACTTGGAAGAATTGAATTTTACCGTAGCCCTAACTCCTAGTCCGCTGGCCCTGGATCAGGTTGTGATTTCCGCATCCCGCTGGTCTCAATCCTCCCGTGAACTCCCCTTTCATATTTCGGGGCTAAAGTCCAAAGACATCATCTTACAAAGCCCTCAAACCAGTGCCGACATGCTGGCGGGTAGCGGTGAAGTCTTTATTCAGAAAAGTCAGCAAGGCGGAGGTAGCCCTATGATTCGTGGCTTTGCCACCAACCGATTGCTAATTGCGGTGGATGGAGTTCGGATGAACAATGCCATTTTCAGAAGTGGGAATTTACAGCAAGTGATTTCAGTAAATCCCCTAAGTCTCGAGCGAAGTGAGATTTACTTTGGACCTAATTCGGTGATTTATGGTTCTGATGCTATTGGCGGGGTTATGAGCTTCAATACTTTATCGCCGCAGATTAGTAGCGATACCAATCTGCTTTTCTATGGCTCTGCTTACTCCCGTACCTCCTCGGCAAACAATGAGCTTAGTCAACATTTCGACTACAATGTTGGCGGCGAACGATGGGCTTGGCGGGGTAGCTTCAGTTATAACCGATACGGTGATTTAAGAATGGGATCCAATGGTCCAGATGCATTGTTGCGATCTTTTTCGGTCAAAAGAATTGACACTTTAGATTGGGTGGTTTCCAATCCTGACCCCGAACTTCAATTGAATACAGGTTTTGAACAATATCATCTTTTACAAAAGCTCTATTATCGATTAAACACTTATCTCGATGTAGAATATAGCCTGCTATTCTCGACTACAAGTAATTACGACCGATATGATCGCTTGATACGCACCCGTGACGGACTACCACGCAGTGCAGAGTGGTACTATGGCCCCCAAGTATGGTCTATGAATAAATTGGAAGTGAATTATCGTAAATCTAAGACCCTTTTCGACCGTTCTACCTTGCGACTTGCTTTTCAGAACTTTCAAGAAGGAAGGTTTGATCGAGATTTTCAGGATAACATTCTTAACAGCCGTCAGGAAAACCTAAATGCCTATACCTTAAATTTCGATTTATTGAAACGCATTTCAGCATTTCACAAAGTTTTCTATGGACTAGAATTCGTGCATAATACCCTACAATCAGAAGGGAGCTTTGAGGATATTAACACCCAAAATATTCAGACCGGAGCGGCTCGATATCCGAACTCCGACTGGACTAGTATGGCCGCCTACTTTAATCACGAGTGGGAATGGTCTTCCGAACTCACATCTCAGCTTGGAGTTCGTTATAATCACATCCTAATTGAGAGTGACTTTTCTAATAATCAAGCATTCTATCCCTTACCATTCTCGCAGGCCAGTTTAAGCACTGGGAATGTAACCGGAAGTGCAGGCTTTGTTTATCGTCCCTCGGAGGAATGGAAATGGAGAGTGAATATAGGCACTGCCTTCCGCGCTCCCAATGTAGATGATATAGGAAAAGTTTTTGACTCTGGAGATAATGTAGTGGTCGTGCCGAATCGCAATTTGAGAGCCGAGTACGCCTATAATTTTGAAATGGGCCTTGCCACGATTCAATGGCAGCGTTTAAAATTGGACGGTAGCATCTACTTTACCTTATTAAATCAAGCATTAATCAGACGTCCCTTTGTTTTAAATGGGCAAGACTCCATCCTTTATGACGGTGAATTAAGTCAAGTTCAAGCGGTACAAAACGCCGCGAGTGCTCAGGTTTATGGCGTTCAGGTTGGCTTGGATTGGCAGATTTCAGAAAATTGGTCATTCGGATCTCGGTACAATTGGCAAAACGGTGAAGAGGAAGATCAAAGTGGTCAGCTAGGGCCTTCTCGTCATGCGGCACCCGCCTTCGGAATCAGCCGCATACGATATAAGCGTGAAAACATGCTCTTTGAACTAAATCTTCAATACGCCGGGGAGATAAGTGCGGATCAGCTAAACTTTGAAGAAGCCCAAAAGCCTCATTTGTATTTGGAAGATGGAAATGGTCAATTATTCAGTCCCTCCTTGCAGAGTCTAAATTTCAAATCAAGCGTGAGTTTAAATGATCATTGGACCCTAAGCGGAGGTATTGAAAACATTCTCGATCAACGCTATCGGCCGTACAGCAGTGGTTTAGTAGCAGCGGGAAGAAATTTCGTCCTGGCGGCGCGATTCAGCTTCTAAAACTAGGATCTTGCTCATCTCCTCCTTTACCTCTAAGAGAACTAAACCTTTGGGTATTTTTTTTCGTTATGCTCGCATGAAGAAACTACTATTTACCTGTACAATTATTTCTCTGGGCTTTATGCTAAACGCCCAAAATCAGACCTGGATTGGCTTAAACGGCATTCCTGGCGGTGTACACCATCCCGTCACATTTGCGATTGGTGATTACGGCTATTCCATAACCGGAACCTCCTCTTTCGGGTCAGAAACCGATAATGTATACCGTTATAATCCCAAAACTGACACTTGGGCCACTATGACTGATTTCCCAGGCGGAAACCGTGGTTTTGCCATCGGCCTGGCCTATCAAGGCAAAGGCTATGTTGGCTTTGGAGCCGCAGGCAGTCAATATTTTAAGGATCTATGGGTTTACGATACAGCGAGTATGGCTTGGACCCAATTAGCGAGCTGCCCCGGAGCAGCCCGACGCCACCCGGCTTTAATGGCGGCTAATGGGAAAATCTACATGGGCCTTGGCAATGATAACACAGGAGACCTTAAAGATTTTTGGGTATATGATATTGCTACCAACGCATGGACTCAATTACCGGATATCCCAGGACCTTCACGTCACCACCCTTTCATGTTTGCGGTTAGCGGCGAAGTTTATGCGGGCATGGGACATGGTGGAAACTTCATTTTTGGGGATTGGTATCGGTTCGACACCGTGAATAATAACTGGCAAACCATGTCCAACTTTCCAGGAGAAAACCGGGTGGCAGGAACACAAATTGGTCATCTGGATCACGGATACGTTTTAAGTGGTGATGGAGATAACCACAGCTTTATGAGTACCGGTGAATTTTGGGAATACGAGCCTAGCACCGATAGCTGGTCGCAATTGAGCCCCCATCCTGGTCCCAGCCGTTGGGCACCTGGCTCTTTTGTAATAGGCGATACTTTGTACTTTTTTGGAGGTTTTGATCGATTCAATCAGTTCTTCCCCACAACCATGTTCAAATACGCTTTTAACAGTGCAGGTATTGGCTTGGAAGAATTTGATACCCCCATTGCTTTTTACCCGAATCCGAGTGAAGGCTGGATAAACATTGACAATTATGAGGATTTTGAAAGAATCGAGATCCTTAGCATGGATGGTAAAAGCGTATTCCAAGGATCTATCGAATCGGATCGTATGGACTTGGGAAATCTTGAATTAGGGATGTACCTGGTTCGGCTGTATCGCCATGATGGTTCCATGCAGCAGGAGCGACTCCTCATCAAGTAAACTTATAAAATGGAATCCTTCTATACGGGTTCCTAAACTAAATTTGCCACATGAAAAAGTGGTTGATTCGTTTATCCCGTATAGAATTGGTTCTCATATTCTTGGTCATCATTGCCGGTTCCGTGGTAAGGATGAGTGGTTCTGGTATGGGTTGTCCTGATTGGCCTAAGTGTTTTGGCCATCTAATTCCTCCTACCGAACGATCGCAGTTGGAGTGGCATCCGAATACGGCGTATCATCGCAAGCAAATCATAATAGTTGATGAAGCTTTATATTTTGCTTCCCAGGATTTCACCTCTGGAGCCAATTATGACGCCTCTAATTGGGAAGCTTACACCCGGCATGATTACGCCATCTTTAATCCCGTTCACACCTGGATTGAATATATCAATCGCTTAATTGGTGCGCTCTCGGGTTTACCGATGCTAGCCCTGTTTTTCATCAGTATTTTCTTAGTGCGCGAGAATTGGTCATACCTCTTGCTATCGGCCGCCGGCCTCTTCATGCTTGGCTTTGAAGCCTGGCTCGGTAAATTAGTGGTAGATGGAAACCTCATTCCAGGGAGCATCACTATCCATATGATTGGAGCTTTAATGATAGTAGCCATATTACTGGTGCTTAACGGCCTAGCGGAAAGAGGCGAGCCACAGGCGCTTTTTAGCACGCTAAAATTTAAGTACCTGGGCCTGCTAGCTATAATTTTAAGCTTAGTGCAAATCGGTCTAGGAACCCAGGTGCGAGAAGTAGTGGATACCCTGCAACAATCCGGAATGCCTCGCGACCAATGGATGGAGAATATGGATCTTAGTTTTTATATACACCGCAGTTTTTCGATTCTTATTCTTCTGCTCAATCTTTGGCTCTGGCGCCAAAATAAAAATGAAGGCCTAGGTTTCTGGCAGTGGAACTATATTTTAATTGTGCTTGGTTTGGAGATTGCGGCAGGCATTATCCTAGCCTATTTCGACCTTCCTTACTTTGCTCAGCCTCTACATTTGCTTTTGGGCTCGATACTTTTCGCTCTGCAAGGGCATGCTTTGATTCAATTGATTTTGAATGCTGAAGCTAGACCCCTGATCAAAGCTTAATTGGATCATCGCTAGGATTCTCAAAAAGAATATCTACTGCCTTTAGACTATCGCTCAAGCGGACTTTTAGTTCCACCTTGGTAAAAGCCATTCCGGGGTAAAGGCTATTCATACTTTCATTGCTGAGAAAACAAGCAATCCCTTCAGACTCCAAGCGACTGCGATAAATATGGGCTTGAGCTAAGGAATCAAACTCCGCAACGGATACTAATTCTTCCATTCGAGGCTTTCGATCATACGAATCATTTCCCCTTGCATGAAATGATTAACTGGTCTTAGGGAATCCGCATTGGGACTTGCATAGTAGTACAATACCCCGCGAAGAAAATGATTGGTACTATCCGTCATAAAAAATTGCATGGAAGTCGCAGCGTCTCCCTGTAATTGATAAAACAGGCCATAAACCCGTTTTTCATCGTTCAGAAAAAGTTTCTCCTGAATCCCATCAGCCTTAACCGTGTGCTTATAAGCTAATTGGTGTCCCTCCGCCAAAAGCGTATCCAAATTGGTAGGGCTAACTTCGCGGTAGGTTAATTGCACCGTGGCCCTTAGGCTTGGGTATTTAATATCGTACCAACAACGTCCTTTAGACTTAAGATTAGCCGACTGATTGTATTCGAACCTATAGTTACAGTCCTCATTGAACTCTTGGTACTTTGGCTTCGGCACATCAATGCGGAAATATCCCTTTGGCTTGGGAGTGTATTCCGAATCGCAGGCCCAAGAGCAGAGTACTAAAAGGACACTTAATATTTTAACTTTCTTCATCTTCCAGTCTTTCCAATAAGGTCACCTTGATACGTTTCATCCTGCGTCCTTCCAAACTTTCGACCTTAAATCGATAATGCTTGTAGTCGATTTCCTCATTCTTTTCAGGAAATTTACCCGCCACCTCAAGCAGGAGTCCTGCCAAGGTTTCCGCTTCATCGAGAAACTGCTCGAAATCCCCTTCTGAAGCCTCTATTACCCTAAAGAAATCGGTCAGGTGTATCTTGGCCTCGAAGACATAATTGCGATCATCTAATTTTGAATAGAAGAGTTCTTCCGCATCAAATTCATCACTAATCTCTCCGACAATTTCTTCAATTATATCTTCAAGGGTAACGATGCCGGAGGTGCCTCCGTATTCATCAACGACTACGGCTAAGTGGATTTTACGGTCCTGGAATTCCTTTAAAAGGTCATCAATTTTCTTATTCTCAGGAACGAAGAAAGGCTCCCTGATCAGGCTTTGCCAATTAAAAGTATCCTCGGCATCAATATGAGGGAGTAGATCCTTTACATACATAATGCCGGCAACTTGATCAAAGTTCTCTTTAAATACAGGTATCCTTGAATAACCGCTATTGAGAATTACCTGCATAATTTCCGGATAGCTTGCTCCCCTTTCAATAGCCACCACATCCATTCGTGGCTTCATAATCTGCTTCACATTCGTGGAGCCAAATTTGACAATCCCTTCTAATATTTTTTGCTCTTCTTGCGGACTTTCATCATTGTTGGTGATTTCAAGTGCCTGACTTAAGTCATCTACAGAAATTGCCTCCGCACGAGTTTGTAAGCGCCGTTCAAAAAAGCCAGTTGACCTTACCAAGAGCACACTTATAGGCTTAAAAATTCGGCGCAGGACAAACATCGGGCTGCACATAAAAAGACCAAAACCCACCCGGTTCTTATTCGCATAGACTTTAGGCAAGACTTCACCAAAGAGAAGTATCAAAAAGGTGATAACGCCGATTTGTACAAAAAGGCCTAATTCGGGGGAATCACTAAAATCGAACAGAGCATCGCTTAAAAACTTGGAAAGGATAACAACCGCCACATTGATAAAATTATTGGCAATTAAAATCGTCGCCAATAGAGTCTTAGGATGGTCTAACAATTCCGTAAGAGTATCTAGACGAGGGTGTTTAGAATCCTTTAAGCCCTCTAAATCACGTGGGGTGAGTGAAAAAAACGCCACCTCGGAGCCACTAACCAGGGCCGAAGCAAAAAGTAAAACTAAGAGAAGTATTAATGGAAAAATCAGCTCTGCGCTAAAAGGCTGAAAGATTTCACTTAAGAAGATATAACTCGAAGGCTCAGGGTCCAAGGGCTAAATTTTGATTAATACTTAGAAGGGCAAGTCATCCTCCTGCTCTCCTGAAGGGCTGCTCAAATCAGGGCTAACACTTGGGTTAGCCATCGAAGTTGCACTTGAAGGCGAGGCGGAACCAGCGGGTCTTCCGCCAAGCATCATGAAATTATCCGTCATAATTTCGGTGGTATATCGCGTTTCCTTACTGGCCTGATCTTGCCAGCTTCTAGTGCGAATCCTCCCCTCTACATAGACCTTATCTCCCTTATTGAGGTATTTATTCACCACTTCCACTAAGCCTCCACGGACCACAATATTGTGCCATTCAGTTTGACTCACTTGCTCACCGGCTCTATTGGTATACGATTCAGAAGTAGCAATGGGGAAACGAGCGAGTGAGCCCCCATTTTCAAAATGCTTAATTTCTGGATCTGCCCCTAGGTTTCCAATGAGAATTACTTTGTTTAAACTGCCGTTGGCCATACTGTGTTTTTGGGTGGGATGATTAACAAATATAGCTAATCAAAGCTGCTAATCAAGGGGCAAAGTTAGTTGATCTTCATCTAGATAGAGACGCAGGGGCTTTGGAAAAGCCAAGCTCTTCAAATCTTTGATTCCCACAAGTTTACCCTTAAAACCAAAGTCCGTAGGTCCTTCTTCAGTTATTTTAATTCGCCAAATACTAATAAACAGAGTCTGATGACTCAATTTGTGCTTCGCCAAACGATGAACCTCGATAGACTCCACATGAGGGAACCAAGGAAAGGAATTCCAATAAGCTTGCATTTCGGAGGAAGTACTTTCCCGGTCAGTTTCCACTAATGGAAATTGGTAGAGGCCCTTCCAAATACCTTCTTCTCGGCGCTCGACGGTGGTAAATCCCCTATGCTCCAGAAAGAGATAATTCAAGAAGCGCTCCCGATCATACTTCTTTTTCCTCTTCTGAGGATAATCGTGGATATTAGCTTGTTTATATGCAAGACAAGACTCCTGCAATGGGCATTCTCCACAAAGGGGGTTTTTAGGCTTGCAAACTGTAGCTCCCAGCTCCATCATGGCTTGATTATGAATGGCGGGATCTCGCTGATTTAAAAACTCATCCGCTAAGTTTTGAAAGAGTCGTTTGCCTTTCGAGGTATTAATTTCAGTTGCCTCCGCGAAAAATCGACTTAAAACCCTCATCACATTGCCGTCTACAACTGCATATGCAAGATCAAAAGCAAAAGAAGCAATGGCGGCTGCTGTATAATCACCCACCCCCTTTAAAGCCCTGATCTCCGGATAAGTGCGCGGGAAATCACCACCATGTTGATCTCGCACCATCTGGGCTGCGGCATGCATATTCCTGGCCCGACTGTAGTAACCCAGACCCTCCCATAATTTTAAGACCTCTTCTTCCGGGGCGCTGGCCAAATCCTGCAAGCTAGGGTATCTTTCTATGAACCTTTCATAGTAAGGACGCCCTTGTTCCACCCTTGTTTGCTGTAAAATAATCTCACTCAACCAGATGGCATAGGCATTCTTCGTTTCCCTCCAGGGTAATTGACGATAATTCCGATGATACCAATCCAGAAGTTTCGTTTGAAGTGATGATGAAACCAAAATATTTGTTTATGAGCAGTTTAGGAGCTAAAATAAATCACCAACAAGCTAGTTTTGTTCTGAAAATCTATTTTATATTTGCAGCCCTCAAAATTAGAGTTTTAACACATAATTGATATTCAAATGACTAAAGCTGACATTGTAACCAGAATTACTGATAAGACTGGCATGGAAAAGTCTGATGTACAGGCCGTTGTTGAGTCTTTCATGAAAGAGGTACGAAACAGCTTGGAAACTGGTGATAATGTTTACCTCCGTGGATTCGGTAGCTTCATCATTAAGAAGCGTGCTGAAAAAACTGGTCGTAACATTTCTAAGAACACCACCATTATTATTCCTGCACACAACATTCCTTCTTTCAAGCCTGCGAAAACCTTCGTAGAGTCAGTAAAGAAAAAGGTAAAAGTTAGCTAAGCAGTCTTGAAAAGAGGCCCCATCATATTAGTTCTTATTGGCATTGCCCTTATCACGGGCTTAATGCTTATGCCTCGTAGCCCCAAATTGGAGCAAAGCGAAGCAATCAATGGTGAGGCCGGTCATGATCATGACCATTCGGAAACAAACTCCTACTCAGTTGCGGATTCACTCGTGCAAGACGCCCTAAATAAAATGCAATCCGGTGAATTACCACCGATGCAAGCGGTGCTAGCTATTCGCGACATTTCCGAAAGATTCCCAGAAAACATCATGGCCAATTTCACATTGGGCTTGATGAGTATGCAAACGGCCCAATATGAGAAAGCGATAGATCGCTTTCAAAAGGTCCTGGACCAGGATGAGCAGTATGCAGATGCGCACCTACTCCTTGCTCGTGCAAGGGCGGCGTATGGCGACACCTCTCAAGCTCTGGATGGTTTGAATCATGCTTTAGAGATTCTTAGCGGCGAAGAAATTAGAAATGCCATTGAAACTGAAATGGCAAGTATTAATCCCAATTAAAAATTATTGTTATGCCTAGCGGTAAGAAAAGAAAACGTCATAAGATGTCGACTCACAAGCGCAAAAAGCGTTTACGCAAGAATCGTCACAAGAAGAAATAAGCCAGATCTGAGGATCTTGGTGTACCGCAGCACCCCATACGAGGTGCTTTCGGTGCTTCTATAGATTTATTTAGACATCTAACCCTGAACTAGAGTTCAGGAAAAAACTTTCCAGGTGAGTACAGAATTAATAATTAATTCGCGTACTGCCGATTCTGTAGCGGTTGCGCTACTCAAAAAAGGTAGACTATCGGAATTGCATTATGACAATACTGATGAGTTTGCGGTAGGTGACATATACATGGGCAAAATCAAGCGCATCGTACCAGGGCTAAATGCAGCCTTTGTAGATGTAGGCTATGAAAAAGATGCCTTTCTTCACTACCACGACTTGGGACCCCAAATTAAGTCCCTTTTAAAGTTTACCCGCAAAACGCAAACCGGCAAGCAACGTTGGTCTTTAACTGACTTTGAACCGGAGGCGGACATTGATAAGAACGGCAGTATCGATAAAGTTCTGCGTGAAGGCCATAATATATTGGTCCAGATCGCCAAGGAACCCATATCCACGAAAGGCCCGCGCATTACCTCAGAGTTATCCTTAGCAGGTCGCTATGTAGTGTTAGTACCTTTCTCAAAACGCGTCAGCGTAAGTAGCAAACTCCGCGATAAAGAGGAAAAAGATCGCTTAAGGAGATTAGTAAAAAGTATTCGACCAAAAGGCTTTGGGATTATTGTCCGCACGGCAGCGCAAGATTGTTCTGTTGCCGATTTGGATAGTGATATTCAAGAGTTAGTCGAAAAATGGAAACAGCTGCACCGCGGCATCCAAAAAGTACGCTCCCCCAAGCGTGCTTTGCGCGAACTAAACCGCGTATCAGCACTCCTGCGTGATGTCCTAAACGATTCCTTTAATTCTATTGTGGTAGACGATCTCGATCTATTCAATGAGGTGAAGGACTATATGCGCAGCATTGAGCCTGAAAAAGAAAAAATCGTCAAGTTCTACCAGGGTAGAATGCCCATCTTCGAGCACTTTGGGATTGAACGTCAAATCAAATCGAGTTTTGGCCGGTCCGTAAGTATGGGGAAAGGAGCTTATCTTATCGTAGAGCACACCGAGGCCATGCACGTTATTGATGTAAATAGCGGTAACCGTACGAATTCATCAGAAAACCAAGAGGCCAATGCGCTAGCGGTGAACCTTTCTGCGGCAGAAGAAATTGCTCGTCAGCTTCGACTACGAGACATGGGGGGCATTGTGGTAGTCGACTTTATCGACATGCACCAAAGTGAAAACCGCAAGAAGCTTTTTGAAAAATTAAAAGCTGAAATGGCCACAGATCGCGCTAAGCATAAAATCTTACCCCCTTCTCGTTTTGGCTTGGTAGAAATCACTCGACAAAGAGTTAGGCCCGAAATGGCCATTCAAACCAGGGAGGAAAATCCCGATGGTAATGGACAGGTTGAAGCACCGATTTTAATTGTTGATGAAATTGAAAATCGTCTGGATCTAATTGCCAAGCAGAGCAATGATAAAAATATCTACCTCCATCTTCACCCATTTATAGCGGCCTATTTAACTCAAGGATGGTTTAAATCTATCCGTCGACAATGGGCTAAAAAGTACAGTCGCAATATAAAAGTAACTCCTCGTGATTCGTTTAAGTTTTTGGAATATCACTTTTTCAATGACAAAGACGAGAAATTCGAGTTTAATTAGAAATACCAGGGTTTTTGACAATTAATTTTATTGGTAGTTTTGCCACTTATACAAGTTAAAACAATGAAAAAGGGAATTATCTTAGTAGGAACTGCTTTATTACTAAGTTCTTGCGTTAGCAAATCAAAGTACACCGCCTTGCAAGGTCAATACGATGAAGCCAGCGATGAATTGAGTAAGACCAGAATGGAATTAGCGGCCTGCTTAGACAATAAGCAGAATGCGCAGAAGGAAATCAATTACTTAAAAAAGACAAATTACCAATTGCTAAAGAACATCGGTAATATGTCAACCTTGAGTAAAAAGGAAGCAGAAAACTTAGAGCGTTCATTAGAGCAATTAAAAGAAAAGAGTCTCACTATCAAGAGTCTTCAAGAAGCTCTTAATAAGCGTGATTCTGCAACTTTCGCCCTAGTGACTAGCCTTAAAGGTTCGACTGTAGGGATGGACGACCAGGACATCAGCATCAACGTAGAGAAAGGTGTAGTTTACGTTTCCATCAGCGATAAGCTGCTCTTTAATAGTGGTAGTTCGAAACTGAGCCCCGAAGCCCTGAACGTCTTGGGAAAAGTTGCGCAAGTTTTAAAAGCGCAATCTGATCTTGAATTTATGGTAGAAGGACATACCGACAATAAATCGGCTAAAGAAGGCGCACCTTTCCAAGACAATTGGGAATTAAGCGCTCAGCGCGCCGCCTCCGTAGTTCGCGCCTTGGAAAATGATTTTGAGATTGCACCAGAACGTATGACCGTAGCCGGTAGAAGTGAATACGCTCCTATTGCAGATAATGATAGTGCTGAGGGACGCGCTCGCAACCGTCGAACTCGCATTGTGATTTTACCGAAACTAGATGAATTCTTCACCCTAATTGAAGAAGGAATGGAGCAAGCGCAGAAATAGCGCTGCTTCTAATACTAAAGGCCTAATCCCTGGCATCTGAAATTTTCATTTTAGATGTCAGGGATTTTTTATACCCGCTATTTCCGCCTCCCTTTGTCAGCTATTTGCCCTTTATCCAATAACTTCACAGCATTAAATAAATCAATCATGAAAAAATATATACTCCCCTTGCTCTTGGTGGGCTTTGGCCTTTCAGCGCAACAAGCTGGCCAAAATAGCGGACAGGCCACCGAAGTAATGAACCCTCAAAAATTGTGGGAGCTAGGTCGGGTCAGCCTAGATGCCGTTTCACCGGATGGCATGAAATTTATCTACGGTGTAACCCGATATAATCTTAAAGCCAATGCCGGAAATCGGGATCTCTATTTAATGGATATTAAAACCGGGAAAACTAGCCAGCTTACTGATTTAAAAGGAGGGGAATACGGTGCCCACTTCTTCCAAGGTGGAGTTGCTTTTAATCATGGCGGGCAATTACATTGGATTGGACTAGACGGTCAAGGCCAAAAAGCTCTTACCGCTATAGATGGTGGAATCTCCGGAGCTAAGGCTTATAGCCTACCTGATGGCAGGGCAAAAATCCTATTCAGTAAATCCTTCAAGACTGCCCAAAGCCCAGCGGAAATGTATCCAGAATTGCCCAAGGCTGAATTCAGGGTCATGGACGACCTAATGTACAGACACTGGGATTCTTGGGATGACTTTGAATCTATGCAAGTTTGCATTAGTGATTTCGTGAGTGAAGCCGTGGTAGATTTCACTAACCTACAAGCGGGAAGCACTTACGATTCGCCGGTTCCGCCTTTTGGAGGCTCCGAAAGCTACACGCTTAGCCCTGACGGGAAATTTGTAGCCTTTGAAACCAAAATGTTAAGTGGTAAAGACTTTGCCGAGCAAACCAATAGTGATATCTACTTGGTAGACTTAAGCACGGGAAATATCAGCAATCTCTCGGAGGAAATGATGGGATATGACAAGAACCCTCAGTTCAGTCCCAATGGCTCTCAAATCGCTTGGTTAAGCATGGCTACCAATGGCTATGAAAGTGATGTGAACGATTTAATCGTAATGGATCTGGCTAGCAAGGAAAAGATCCATGTTTTGAAAAGCAGTGGTCTCTATGATGATTATACGCTCAACTCTTTTGCTTGGGACGAAGAGGATGAATTCATCGTTGGTATCCCTACAATGGGTAGTAACCAAATCTTCGAATTGGAGAAAGAGGGTTCCAAATGGGAATTAGAAAAAATCAGCAAAGGTGATTTCAACCACAATCACTTTGAAATAGCCAAGGGTGGTTTGGTAGTTGATCGTCAAGACATGAATCACGCCACCGAAGTGTACTTCATTAAGGAAAACGGTAAGGCCAAACAATTAACTCATGTAAATGATGAGATTTACAACAACTTAGCCATGGGTAAAATTGAGAAACGAATGGTCAAAACCAGCGATGGCAAGAAAATGCTGACCTGGGTGATTTTACCTCCCAATTTTGATCCAAATAAGAAATACCCCACCCTACTCTATTGTCAGGGAGGCCCGCAAGCACAAGTTTCTCAATTCTATAGCTTCCGGTGGAATTTCCAATTAATGGCAGCGCAAGGCTATATCGTAGTAGCGCCCAACCGTCGTGGATTACCTGGGTTTGGACGCGAATGGAATGAGCAAATATCTCAGGATTGGGGCGGTCAATCGATGAGGGATTACTTGTCGGCAATTGATGATGTTGCCAAGGAACCCTATGTGGATAGCGACAATTTAGGCTGTATCGGTGCCAGTTATGGTGGTTACTCTGTGTATATGCTGGCCGGTATTCACGAAGGAAGATTTAAGAGCTTCATTTCCCATTGTGGTTTATTTGACCTAGAAAGTTGGTACCTCAGCACCGAGGAAATGTTCTTTGCGAATTACGATCTTGGTGGACCCTTCTGGGAAGAGGCTAATGCTAAAACCTATAGCAGTTTTGACCCTAAGGATTATGTGCAAAATTGGGACACCCCTATTTTGGTGATCCATGGGGGTAAGGACTTTAGAGTTCCTGAAAACCAAGGCATGGAGGCCTTTCAAGCGGCTAAATTACTTGGTGTACCCGCTCGATTCTTATACTTCCCTAACGAAGGACATTGGATCTTAAGCCCACAAAATGGCCTAGTATGGCATGATCAATTCTTTGGATGGCTCGATCAATGGCTTAAATAATTAAAGACCCGAAGGATTTTTAGGCCCCGAACACCTATAAAGGAGTTCGGGGCTTTTTGTTTCCCCGAGGTAGTCATTCCGATTCATCAATCTCATTTTACGGTTCATCAGCTCATCTTACGACTCGTCAAGAATATATTTCGAGAAATACTAGGCCAGGATAGTTTAGCCAGCAAATCAAAGAACCATGCAAGGCCTAATACTATTTTTTCTCAGCATTTTCACCTTTCAATTAAGCGCGCAAAATGAGCTTAAAGGTTGGGTAAGTGACCAACACGGCCAGCCATTGGGTGGTGTCAATATCTACCTCGAAGGCTCCTATACCGGCACCACCTCAAACCCAGACGGAAGTTTTGTTTTTTCCGATCTACCCAAGCAAGGAGTAGTCGTTTTTAGCATGATGGGCTTTGATACCTACCGCTTAGATCTGGAGAAAATCGATTTCCAAAAAGAACATCAAATTCAGATTCGGGAAAGCTTTAATAAGTTGAAAGCCGTGACCGTCTCAGCGGGAAGCATTGAAGTGAGTGACAAAAAACAAGCGGTAGTCTTAAAACCTCTAGATATTGTTACCACTTCGGGTGCTCTTGGTGATGTGATTGGCGCCCTAAACACACTTCCAGGCACCGCCAATAATGCTAACGATGGTCGACTATTCGTTCGCGGAGGGGCCGCCAATGAAACCGCCATTTTTATAGATGGATTGAAATTAGGCAATGCTTATGGGAGCAGCCTTAGCGGAATCCCTACCCGAGGCCGATTTAGTCCTCAGCTATTTAAAGGCAGCTTCTTTAGCACCGGAGCCTACTCGGCTGAATATGGCCAAGCACTCTCCTCGGTTTTATCATTAAATAGTCTCGACTTTCCCCTTCGCAATCAAACCGACTTTAGCCTGATGAGTGTCGGGGCTGCCATTAGCCATACGGAAGTGGGCGAGCGTCAATCCATTACTACCAACCTATCTTATACAGATCTGAGTCCTTATATGGGCTTAATTCCCCAAAACATTGACTTTCAAAGAGCACCAAATGGACTAAGCACCGAGGCCTTATTTCGTCAAAAAGTAGGAAAGAGAGGTTTACTCAAGGCCTTCTACGCCTATCAAGGCTCAGCCCTGGAAATCAATCGTCGTGGACCAGACGATACTACCGGTTTGAATACCTCTCTCATTAACAATTTCCACCATTTTAATTTAAACTACCGACAAGACCTAGGCAAAAAACACCTGATTGATGGAGGCTTGAGCTTTTCTTTAAACCATGATGCCATTGGTTTAGACAGCAGTGATGTAGAACTCCTTTCTCGCCTAAGTCATATCAAAGCCCGGCATCAATATTTCCCTCATCCAAAATTTAGTCTTAAGTCTGGAGTGGAATATTTCCTCCAGGATTATCAAGAAGGCCTAAACCAGAGCTACCGCGGACAATCGAGCTTTTTGACTGCCATTTTCACCGAGGCTAATTATTACTTCAACAGCGAATTGGTAGCCAGAGCCGGCATTCGGATTACCCAGAACTCCATAAGTACATACCGTACTCCCCGGCTCTCCTTAGCCTATCGCTTAACTACCAATTCCCAAATTTCCCTAGCCTTTGGCCAATATATTCAGTCCCAAGATCCTGCTACAATTTTGCAGGCTGGAGATTTACGTGCCTCTAAAGCTCAACACTGGGTCCTTAATTATCAATACAGTCGCAAGGGACGCACCTTAAGGGTTGAGGCTTACCATAAAGCTTACCGCGAGCTTTTACGTCAGAACCCCATATTAAACACTAGTGGTAACGGTTACGCCCGTGGCTTCGACCTATTCTATCGAGATCGGACGGGCATCAAAAACCTCGATTATTGGATTACTTACTCCTTTATAGATAGCGAACGCCACTGGCGAAACTTCGAAGGTCGTGTCCAACCTAGCTTCGCCCCTAATCACAATGCCTCACTGGTAGGGAAATACTGGGTATCTACTTTAAACTCTCAGATGGGAATGACCTATAGCATTAATGATGGCTATACCTATCACAATCCAAACAAACCGGGAGAAATGCAATCCAAAACCAAATTCTTCAACAGCTTAAACTTCAGCTGGAGCTACCTACCTAAACCGAATCTGATCCTTCATTTGGAAATTACAAATGTCCTTGGCAGTGAAAACATCTTTGGATACAGGTATGGATCTGAAGCAAATCAAAATGGTGAATTCAATGAAATGGCCATTCCTCAATCGGCACCAAGATTCATTTTTCTTGGCCTGTTCTACACCTTATCAGACGACAAAAAAGCAAATCAACTCAACAATTTATAATCAATTCAAAAAATCAGAATCATGAAAAAAGCAATTCTATTTAGCCTAGCCCTTGTACTAAGTTTAGGACTTAAGGCCCAGAGTAATGAGCAATATCAGAGTTTTATGAAAGAAACCATTAGCTTATACGACAGCGTAAAAACGATGGATGACTATAAAAACATCCTAAACCGATTTGACCGCATTGCTCAGGCGGAAAGTCAAGAATGGCTGCCATCCTATTACGTTGGACTTACTTATATCTACATGAGTTTTGCCAAAGGACTGGAAGATGATCAACGCGATGATTACCTAGACAAGGCCTTAGAATATGTAGATCAGGCTGAAGAAATCGCGGGAGAGAATTCCGAAATAGTCCTGTTGCGCGGATATATTTACATGGCAAAGGTTAGCGTAAGCCCCGCTATGCGAGGTATGACTTTATCCGGCAAGGTTTCAGCCCTCTTTGAGAAAGCCTTGGCTATGGACCCTCAAAACCCACGTGCCAATTTAATGGTGGGTCGTTGGAAATACGGAAGCGCCCAATTCTTCGGCTCCAGTACGGATGAGGCTTGTAATTACATGAACAAGGCCTTGGAGCTTTTTCAATCCTCAAGTGAGGAAGCGGGTTTAAATCCTTCCTGGGGACTAAATCAAGCTCAAGCCATGAGCAAGCGTTGCGCAGAAAATAAGTAATTTTCGAGCATGAGTACTTTCACCCCTGAAGATAGAAGACAATTGTTAAGATGGATTGGTATCAATGCGCTCATCGGCGTGTTGGTACCAAGCTTCTACGCTTTTGAGAGCTATTGGAGCCTAGAAGGCCTCAGTAAAATATGGGATGACATGTTATATTCCTTTTTAATGTCGATGGGAATTAGCGGAGCGGTAGGAATAAACGAACGAATCCTCGATAAGCGATTCCCATGGCTTGAGCAGCCCATTAAGAGGTTTTTTGCTGAATTTATCGGAGTGAGCTTTTTCGGTTTCTCCGCAGCTTTCATCATGAGCACTCTATTCTTCACGCTCTTTGGGATGATAGATTACCATGATTTCCCTTGGAAAACCTTGGCCGAAACCTCTCTCATTCCGCTCTATATTGGCTATGGGATTACCGCCTTTTTTATCAGCCGTGGGTTTTTAAATCGCGCTCGTGCAGAAGCAGTTCGCGCCGAAAAACTCCAAACCGAAAAATACCGCAGTGAGGTGCGGATGCTTAAGGATCAACTCAATCCACACTTCCTCTTTAATGCCCTTAATGTCCTAACCAATATGGTGTATGAGGACGCGGATAAATCTGCTTCCTACATCAGGCAATTAAGTCGATTCTATCGATATGTCCTGGAGGTACAAGATGAGGACTTAGTAAGTCTGGATCGAGAACTAAAGTTTTGTGCCGACTACCTAAAGCTTCAGCAAGAGCGTTTCGGGGAAAATGCTTTGAAATATCGTATCTCCTTACAGGGAATCGAGCAACATAAACTACCCCCTTTGGCCTTGCAACTTTTAATGGAGAACGCCCTTAAGCATAATCGACTCAGCGAAGAGGAACCTCTTGAAATTGTAATTGAAGAAAAGGAAGGTCAATTATCGGTGCAAAATAATGTGCAGATAAGGAGTACTCCCTCGGACCATCTAGGAATTGGCCTTTCCAATTTAGTTCGACGTTATGAATTGCTGAAATCCGCAGCCCCCGAGATAAAAAATAATTCCGGTGTCTTTATCGTAAACCTTCCCTTATTTAAAGCCTGATGAAAACCTTAATAATAGAAGACGAAAAACCGGCGGCCCAACAATTAATGCGCTTATTGGAACGCAGCCCAAATTTTGAGGGCACCGTAGATGGACCCTTGCAAAGTGTGGCCGAGAGCATTGAACATTTGCAAAACAATCATGACTACGACCTGATTTTCATGGACATACATCTGGTAGATGGGCCAAGTTTTGAAATCTTTGAGTCTGTCTCCAATGAGATTCCGGTGGTTTTTTGCACGGCCTATGACCAATATGCCCTAGAAGCTTTTAAGCTGAATAGCGTAGATTATCTTCTGAAACCTATCGAACCAGAGGAATTAGATCGAGCATTAATCAAGTATAAGCAATGGTACCGAAGTGAAGAAAAAAATGGCCTTTCGGCTGATGCGATCCTTGCTATGCTAAAGAAACCGGCGGATAAAGAAAACTATAAGCAACGCTTCCTGGTGAAATTAGGCGATCGAATTATCAGCTGCGAGACCCAAGAGATTGACTTCTTCTATTCCGCCGAGAAAGCCACCTTCCTGCAGAATAAAGAAGCTAAGTCCTATCCTCTGGAATACAGTCTTGATCAGTTAACCGACATGCTCGATCCCCAGCAGTTTTTCCGAATCAATCGGAAATACCTAGTGCGCTTGCGAGGAATCGAAGACATGCGATCCTACTCAGGCTCCCGCATTAAGTTATTGCTGCGAAGCTGCGAAGACGATGACGTTTTAGTTAGCCGTGACCGCACCACGGAGTTTAAGCTGTGGCTGGACCGTTGAGAATCACTCCTTTTCAATAGCTTTGCAGGCCTTTTCAAAAGCGCAATGCAGTTAGATATTTTCTCATTAAGTAATGGAATTCGCGTGGTGCACCGGCAGGTCAACCGTCCGGTAGCACATCTTGGCTTTCTGATAGCCGCAGGTTCAAGAGATGAACTAGAAGACGAGCAAGGACTAGCCCATTATATTGAGCATTGCTTATTTAAGGGAACTCAGAAACGCAAAGCTTATCACATCCTGAGTCGGATGGAAGATGTTGGAGGTGAACTAAATGCTTTCACCAGCAAAGAAGAAACCGTTATTCATAGTTCTTTTTTAAGTCCCGACTATCCTCGTGCAGTGGATCTAATTTGTGATATAGCCTTTCGCAGTGTCTTCCCACCTAAAGAATGCGAGAAGGAAAAGGAGGTTATTATTGATGAAATAAACTCCTATAAGGACAATCCCTCCGAAGGGATATTTGACGACTTCGAAGAGCTGATATTTCCGAATCACAGTTTGGGTAAAAATATTCTAGGCAGAATAGAGAGTGTTAAGTCCTTTAGCCCTGAACATATCAAAAGCTTCTTGAAAAGGAACTATTCCTCAGAGCGAATGGTTTTTAGTTCAGTCGGGAATATAAGCACCGCTAAATTGAGAAAGCTTTTGGAGCAGCAGTTAAGCGAGATGGAGTTCGGTAAAACCAGTCCTCGATCTCTTATTGCACCAGAGGGTTTTACCGTACAAAAAAAGGAAGAAGAACGCAGCGGTTATCAAACTCATGTAGTGATGGGCACCACTGCCTATGCCGCTCGACATGACTTAATGCGACCCTTAGCCTTATTGAATAATATTCTGGGAGGGCCAGGCATGAATTCTCGACTGAATTTAAACATCCGGGAACGCTATGGATTCACCTATCACTTGGAGTCCTTCTACCACCCTTACCTAGATACCGGGCTATTTGGTATTTATTTAGGTACCGACCCCGGAACGGCAGATAGAGCAATTAATTTAGTGGAAAAGGAACTCCGCAAGCTTCGCGATCAAAAACTTGGGGTCTTGCAGCTTTCTAAGGCGAAAAAGCAGATTCTTGGTCAATTTGCCATGGCCCAGGAGAACAATGGGGCCCTGATGTTGGCCTTTGGCAAGTCCTTATTACTTCACAATGAAATAGAAAGCTTCGAATCAATTGTGAAGGATGTAGAGTCTTTAAGTGCAGAAACCCTTCAGGATGTCGCCAATGAAATTCTGCATCCTGAAAACTTTAGTAGCCTAATCTTCAGAAACACTCCTCCTTCAAGTTTTTAGCTCCGTAAATAATTCGCTTTCTTTGACTAATGAGTCAAACCGAAAGAGCCGGTAATGGCGAAGACAAAGGTCTTAGTCAGGGAGCTGGATTTGGAACCTTCGCCGGTGTTTTTACGCCTAGTATTCTTACCATTCTGGGGGTCATTATGTACCTACGATTTGGCTGGGTCCTGGGACAGGTGGGTTTAATCGGCACCTTGGTAATTGTTACCCTATCTACCGCGATCACTTTTTTCACCGCGCTTTCCATCGCCTCCATAGCCACCGACCAACATGTGCGAACCGGCGGCGCCTACTACATGATCAGTCGTTCTTTAGGAATTGAAACTGGCGGCGCAGTAGGTATTCCCTTATTTCTTGCCCAGGCTTTATCCGTAGCCCTTTACACGATTGGATTTGCCGAAAGTGTCTGTCGAGTTTTCCCTCAATTAGACCCCGTATGGACTGGAATGATCACCACTATTTTAGTGGGTGGCCTGGCCCTTTTTTCGGCTAAAATCGCCATCCGCAGCCAGTTTTTTATCATGGCCGCGATAGCCCTTTCTCTCTTAAGCTTAATCTTCGGTACTCCGCAAGAAACCGCCGGCGATATTGCCTACTGGTCGGGAAATGGACAGGTGGGATTTTGGACTGTGTTTGCGGTATTCTTCCCCGCAGTTACGGGGATAATGGCAGGAGTAAATATGTCGGGAGACTTAAAAGATGCCAAGCGTTCTATTCCCAGAGGAACTTTCTTTGCCATAGGCGTTGGCTACCTCATTTATATGCTACTCCCAATTTTATTAAGTCAAAGAGCTAGCAGCGACAGTTTATTAAGCGACCCCTTAATAATGCGCAAAATTGCTTATTGGGGTGATGCTATTCTACTGGGTGTTTGGGGCGCCACTTTGAGTAGTGCCATCGGTAGCATACTTGGTGCCCCTCGCGTTTTACAGGCTTTGGCCAGAGATAAAGTTTTACCTTCTTCTTTGCGATGGTTAGGTAAGGGTAAGGGAGATGATGATAATCCTCGAGCAGGAACCATTTTCACCTTAGGCCTAGCTCTAATCGCTGTATACTTTGGCAATCTTAACCTGGTGGCTCCGGTGCTTACCATGTTCTTTCTAACCACATATGGGGTTCTAAACATTTCCGCTACCTTGGAAAAGGTACTGGGCAGCCCTTCCTTTCGTCCTACCTTTAAGGTTCACTGGTTTTTCTCCTTTTTGGGTGCCATAGCCTGTATTGCAGTGATGCTGCTGATCAATACTTTAGCGACCGCCGTCGCCATTATTTTCATGGTCTTACTCTTCATTTGGTTACAAAGAAGAGAACTGCAAACCACCTGGGGAGATGTGCGACAAGGACTGTGGATGGCCATAAGTCGGACCGCTTTACTTCGGGTAAGAAGGACCGCCGACCCTAAAAATTGGCGGCCTCATATATTGGTGCTCTCGGGCGCTCCTACCAAAAGATGGCACCTTATTGAATTAGGTCATGACCTTAGTCAGAATCGAAGCTTAATGACCGTAGCGACTGCCATTTCCAAAACCGACCTTCCCATTGAAAGGCAGTTAAAAATGGAGAAAAACATCAAAGATTATCTCCTGCAGAGAGGAATCAATAGTTTGGTGAGAGTCTATTATGCCCAAAAGGTATTGGAAGGGACCCAAAATATGATTAGCACTTATGGATTGGGGCAGATTACTCCAAATACCATATTAATGGGTGCCTCCGAAAACCCGGAAAATCTTGAGGGTTATACTAGCTTGATTAAATACGCTTATGCTCTACGCAAGAATATTTTAATTGCCAAAAATGCGGACAACATCCCTAATTACTCGTATCGCAAAATTGACATATGGTGGGGCGGTTTAAAGGCCAATGGTGGCCTAATGATTGTACTCGCTCACTTATTACAGAGGAGTATTAATTGGAAAGGCACAGAAGTAAATGTCAAGATGCTGAGTCGCTCTGAAAAAGCTGCGGAGGGGGCATCTGAAAATTTGTCCAAGCTCTTGAAGGAAATGCGTGTCGATCACAACGAGAAGGTAATCTTCGATGAAAGTAGGAACTTTTACGAGGTGCTGGAACAAGAATCCTCCAATGCCGATTTAATCATGTTAGGGATGGCCGTTCCCAAGGAAGACTTTGATTATCAAGCCTATTACCTTAATCTAAGCTCCAAAACAAAAAACCTCCCGAGTACCCTTTTTGTATTGGCATCTCAGGAGGTAGAATTTGGTGAAGTACTGAGTTAGACTTTATCGGCCCTTGTACATATCTTCATAGTATTTCTGATAATCACCTGAGGTCACACTATTAAGCCATTCCTCATTATTCAAGTACCAATCAATTGTTTCTGAGAGGCCTTGTTCGAAGGTTACAGATGGCTTCCAACCTAATTCCTGATTAATCTTGGATGCATCAATTGCATAGCGACGATCATGTCCAGGACGATCGGTTACGTAGGTAATTAAAGATTCTGAAGTGCCTTCAGGACGACCTAATTTCTCGTCCATTTGCTTGCACAAAACCTTGATCAGGTCGATGTTTTGCCATTCGTTGAAACCTCCGATGTTGTAGGTCTCGTGATTTATGCCCTGATGGTAAACTAAATCAATCGCTATCGCATGATCAATAACATAAAGCCAATCGCGGGTATATTTACCATCGCCGTATACTGGCAGTGGCTTATTATTACGCACATTGTGGATGAATAAGGGAATTAACTTCTCCGGAAATTGATTCGGTCCGTAATTATTGGAGCAATTGGTCACCACATAGGGTAAGCCATAAGTTTCACCATAAGCACGTACAAAGTGATCCGAGCTAGCCTTGGAAGCCGAATAGGGCGAATTTGGATCGTAAGGTGTAGTCTCTTCAAAAAGACCTTCATCACCCAAGGTTCCATAAACCTCATCGGTGGAAATATGGTAAAAGCGTTTACCCTCAAAATCGCCCTTCCAAGTATCCCGAAAAGCATTAAGCAGGTTAACGGTTCCAATCACATTAGTGCGCACAAAGGACAATGGATCTTCGATGCTCCGGTCAACATGGCTTTCTGCCGCAAGATGAAGCACTCCTTCAAACTTATGCTCTTTGAAGATACGATCCATAGCCGCACCATCAACAATATCCTCTCTCAGGAAATGATAGTTGGGCTGGTCCTCAATATCCTTTAAGTTTTCCAAGTTACCGGCGTAGGTGAGAACGTCCAGGTTGTATATCTCATATTCCGGATACTTGTTTACAAACAATCTCACAACGTGGGAGCCAATAAATCCAGCTCCACCCGTGATTAAAATCTTCTTAGCCATCTTTAATCGATATTTCGAATTTTCTTTTCCCAACGCCAAGCATCTGCCATGGCGTCATCCAAAGTTTTCTCTGCCTTCCAACCTAGCACATCATTAGCTTTGGTTGTATCGGCATAGGCCGCCGTCACATCACCAGGTCGACGCTCAACTATCTTATAATTCAATTTACTGGCCGAAACCCGCTCGAAGGATTTCACTACTTCAAGCACGGTAGAACCAGTTCCAGTACCGAGATTGAATACCTCAAATACTTCTTGATTACTTCTATTTAGTAGTCGATCTAAGGCTACAACATGGGCATTCGCTACATCCACCACATGGATATAGTCTCGCTCGTTAGTCCCATCCCTTGTTTCGTAATCGCTACCAAAAATCGCCAGTTGCTCGCGCACTCCAGCCGCTGTCTGAGTTACATATGGAACTAGGTTTAGAGGTACACCTAAAGGCGATTCTCCGATCATAGCACTGGGGTGGGCACCAATGGGATTAAAATATCTCAGGGATATGGCATTAAAACCATGAGCCTGGATTGCATCCTTGATAATCTCTTCGCCCACCTGTTTCGTGTTTCCATAAGGTGAAATAGCAGGCTGTACGGGACTATTCTCGGTAATAGGTAATTCCTTAGCCTCGCCATAAACCGTACAACTACTGCTAAAAATGAGATTATCCATTCCCAGATCCCGCATCTCCTGAAGGATATACACCAGGGATGTAAGATTATTCTCGTAATACTCTAAGGGGAGTCCCATGGACTCACCCACTGCCTTATAAGCGGCAAAGTGAATTACACCATCGAGGGAGGAATACCGGCTAAAAAACTTTCTAACCTCAGACTTCACCTTTAAATCGACCCTTTCGAAAACTGGTCGAACCCCAGCAATGGTCTCAATACCATCAAGAACCGAAACTGTAGAGTTACTAAGGTTATCAATGATAATCGGCTCATGGCCCTTCTTAATTAGCTCAACAACTGTATGAGAGCCTATAAAACCCAGCCCTCCGGTTACAAGAATCTGTGCCATGACCTACTTTTTTACTCGGATGTACTCCTTGAAATCCTTGTGTTCTTTCTTGTAGAGTTCCTCCTCTGGTAGGGATTGGAAATATTCATAGGTTATCTTCAATCCTTCCGAACGGCTAACCTTAGGCTCCCAGCCCAAAATCTCCTTGGCTTTGCTTATATCAGGTCGTCTCTGAGTAGGATCGTCCTTTGGTAAGTCTTTATAAATTACCTTTTGATCTGTTCCCGTTAATTTGATGATCTCCTCTGCAAAATCCCCGATGGTAATTTCATCCGGATTACCAATATTAACAGGGTGAGGATAATCGCTCATTAACAATCGATAAATACCCTCTACTAAATCATCAACATAACAGAATGAGCGCGTTTGAGAGCCATCTCCAAAAACAGTAAGATCTTCCCCTCTTAAGGCTTGACCAATAAAAGCAGGTAAAACCCTACCGTCATTGAGTCGCATTCTCGGCCCATAGGTGTTAAAAATTCTTACAATACGTGTCTCTAGACCATGGTAGGTGTGATAGGCCATGGTCATGGCCTCTTGAAAGCGCTTCGCTTCGTCATATACTCCTCGAGGACCAACGGGATTTACGTGACCCCAATATTCTTCCGTTTGGGGATGAACCTGCGGGTCGCCATAAACCTCAGAAGTAGAAGCAATAATCAGCTTGGCCTTTTTACTTAATGCTAAACCTAAACAGTTATGGATACCTAAGGATCCAACCTTTAGAGTTTGAATAGGAATTTTCAAATAATCAATTGGGCTGGCGGGCGAGGCAAAATGAAGAATGTAATCAAGGTCACCGGGAACGTGAATAAATTTAGAAACATCATGATGATAGAATTCAAAATTATCTAAACTGAAGAGGTGCTCTATATTTTTTAGATCACCCGTAATTAGATTATCCATTCCGACTACATGGAATCCTTCAGCAATAAAGCGATCGCAAAGGTGAGAGCCCAAAAAACCTGCCGCTCCTGTGATTAATACTCTTTTCATTTTGTTTAATTAAGGGTTAAGATTTCACTCCGACGCAATGGTATTCGAAGCCCAGTTCCGCCATTCTTTGTAGTTCAAAAATGTTTCTCCCATCAAAGATGAGAGCGTTATTTAGAGATTCCTTGATTTCCTCGAAGTCAGGCACCCTAAATTCACTCCATTCGGTCACAACTAAGAGGGCATCCGCATTCTTCACAGCTTCGTATTCATTCTCCGCATAAACAATGGTATCGCCGAGGTCGTGTTTCGCCTCTTCCATAGCGACAGGGTCATATGCCGATACAGTTGCTCCTTCCGCCAATAACTTATTAATGATTACCACTGAAGGTGCCTCACGCATATCATCCGTATTAGGCTTAAAAGATAAACCCCATATCGCAAAATGTTTACCCTTCAAGTCCCCATTAAAACGTTTGTATACTTTATTGTAGAGCACAGACTTCTGATCTTCATTCACGTCCTCCACCGCTTGCAGAATTCGCATTTCATGACCATTTTCACGTGCAGTACGCACAAGGGCTTTTACATCCTTGGGAAAACAACTACCCCCATATCCGATTCCAGGGTAGATAAATTTGTTACCAATACGAGGATCAGATCCGATTCCACGACGAACTAGATTTACATCAGCACCCATGATTTCACAAAGATTGGCTACATCATTCATAAATGAGATTTTAGTCGCCAACATCGCATTTGCAGCATACTTAGTCATTTCTGCCGATGGTACATCCATGAAGATTACAGGATGACCATTCAAGGTAAATGGATGATATAGTTTTTCAAGGACTTTACGTGCTCGGTCGGACTCTACTCCAACCACAATACGGTCTGGCTTCATGAAGTCATTCACGGCGGCTCCTTCCTTCAAGAATTCCGGGTTTGAAGCAACGTCATAGTCAATCTGGACTCCTCGACGATCCAGAGCGTCTTGAATCTCTTTCTTCACTTTAGCCGCGGTGCCCACTGGTACGGTAGACTTGGTGATAATCACACCATAGTCATTCATGTTTTCGCCAATTTCACGAGCTACGGCCAAAACATATTTTAGATCTGCACTTCCGTCCTCTCCCGGAGGAGTCCCTACCGCAATAAAGGCCGCATCCGCACCTTTTATGGCTTCCGAAAGATTGGTAGAGAATTGTAAACGACCCTTTTCAAAGTTGCGATGCACTAGCTTATCCAGACCGGGCTCATAGATTGGCAGGATTCCCTGCTTTAGATTTTCAATTTTTTTTACATCAACGTCTACACAAGTAACGTCGATACCCACTTCTGATAAACAGGTTCCGGTCACTAAACCGACATAGCCTGTTCCTACGATTACTATTTTCATGGTTATTGGTTGTTGATGAAATTCTTGACTTCTAAAGTTATAAATTCTAACTGTTCCTTCTCCAATTCGGTATGCATTGGTAATGAGAACACTCGGTCAACCAAGCGCTCCGTTACCGGGAAACTTCCGCCGTGATATCGCTCATCTCGATAAGCCTTTTGCATATGCAATGCCACCGGATAATAAATCATGGCCGGAATGTCTTTGGTCTTTAAATATTCCACCAAGGCATTTCGATCAATGCCCTCAGCAAGTTGCAGGGTATATTGGTGAAAAACATGGGTAGATTGACTATCCCTTGCCGGTGTTTTAAGTTCATCTACATCGGCAAAAGCTTCATCATAGAAAGCGGCAGCTTCTTGTCGGCTAGCGATATATCGGTCCAAATGGGGCAGCTTACATCGTAATATCGCGGCCTGAATTGAATCTAAACGCGAATTCACACCAATCATATCGTGATAATAACGAACCGTCTGGCCATGATTAGCTATGATTCGCATTTTCTTGGCCAATTCATCATTGTTTGTGAAAATTGCTCCGCCATCGCCATAGCAGCCTAGGTTCTTACTCGGAAAGAAAGATGTAGTACCAATGTCACCTATGGTACCCGCCTTAGCCGTAGATCCATCGTTGAAGGTATAATCCGCACCAATCGCCTGTGCGGTATCTTCTACCACTGCCAAGTCATGCTCCTTAGCGATTGCCAAGATTTCATCCATATTGGCACATTGGCCAAAAAGATGAACGGGAACAATAGCTTTCGTCTTATTGGTAATGACACTTCTTACTTGATCCGGATTCAAACCAAAAGTAGCTTCATCAACATCCACCAAAACCGGCTTCAAGCCCAAAAGAGCGATCACTTCTGCGGTGGCTACATAGGTGAAAGTCGCGGTGATAACTTCATCCCCCGGCTGCAAGCCCAAACCCATCATGGCAATCTGCAAAGCATCTGTACCATTTGCGCAAGGAATTACATGCTTAACCCCTAAATATTGCTCTAATTCCTGTTGAAATGATTTTACTTCTGGCCCGTTAATATAGGCGGAAGATTGAACGACATTGGTAATGGCCTGATCGACTTGATCTTTGATATGCTCATACTGGCTGATTAAATCAACCATTTGGATTTTTTTCATGCAAAACTTATTTCCCTAACAAAGATAATCAGCATTGAGAGAAAGGAGCTTACTTTTGTAATGAATATGAATATGACAAAAAAAATCGGATTCCTTCTAATCTTAGTACTAGTAGGCGGTGGACTATTTGCTCAAGATGAACAAGAGGCGGATAGAGCCTGGATCTTCGGAGCCAGTTTAAGCACCAACTTTCCCAGTGGGCCTTGGACGGAACTCTATACCACGAATTATAGCATTGGGGCCCACGTGGCTCGTAAAACCGCCAACAATTTCATCTACTCCCTAGAATGGGACTATCTATCTGGTGGCGAAATACCTAATCGAGCTGAGACCTTCGGAAGCATTCTCACGGATAATGGCAACATCCTGAACTCCAGCGGCAGTTTTGCTACCTACAATATTAACCAGCGGGGAACATCCTTTAGTTTGGGCATTGAAAAAATACTACCCTATTTTCAGCAAAATCCGAATAGCGGCTTGAGCATAGGGCTTTTCGGTGGTTACACCTGGCACTGGCTTAATATAGATAATGTTGGCAATGATGCCGCTCAGATCTTGGAGCCCTACTCCTACGGTTATGACCGAATGTCTGCCGGTTTTCATTTAGGAGAATCAATTGGCTACATGTACCTATCACCTAACCGGATGATCAATTTCCGTATCTCTTTTGACATGCGTCAAATTTGGTCTTCAGAACTCCGCAAATATCAATACGCCACAGGTTTACTCAGTGATCAACAGAGCCTCAACTTACTGTATAGCTTAAAGTTGAAATGGTATATCCCCATCTACCTGGGCGGTAAAAAGGAAGAGTACTATTACAACTAAGATTCTTGAGACTGGATACGACCTAGGCATTGCGACCTACGGATTAATTATACAATTCGCCAGCCTTTGGTCGAAAAAAGCCCGACTTTGGCTTCGAGGTCGACAAAATTGGTCGGGACACCTCCAGGATTTAGTCGATGAATCAAGACCTAGAATCCTATTTCACACCTCATCTTTGGGTGAGATGGAGCAAGGACTGCCCATTCTAAAGCAAGTTCGAGAACAATTACCTGAACATCAAATCATTGTAAGCTTCTTCTCGCCTAGCGGATTTGAATATTTTGAAAGAAAGGAATTGTGTGATGCCGTTATTTATCTGCCCTTAGATAAAAAAAGTAATGCTGAGAAATTTGCGCAAATCTTAGAACCTGAATTGGCCATCTTTATCAAGTACGACATCTGGCCAAATCTATTGAGAAGCTTGAAAAATCGAGGCAGTAAACTAATTTTAGCGCCCGCTCTTTTCCGCCCGGAGCAAATATACTTCAATAGCCTTTTAGGTGGTTTTTTTAAGGAGACCCTCCTAAGATTTGACAAAATAGTTTGCCAAGATCAAAGGAGTTTAGACCTTTTAAAGTCCATCGGCTATAATGATGCCATTTTAGGAGGCGATAGTCGATTTGATCAAGCTCTGGAAAACACCAAACAAGATTTTACCTCTAGTATCCCTATTAGTTTCTTTCAGGATTCTTTTTGCATCATTCTAGGTAGTAGCTGGCCCCCTGAAGAAGAAATCAGCCTCAATACCCTGAAGGAAAATCCTGAAATCAAATTCATAATTGCCCCTCATGATATAAGTACGTCAAACATTGATCGGATACAGAATATGTTTCAGGCTTTTAAACCTCTGAAATATAGTGAGCTCCCCGGTAACACTTCTAATTCCAGGCTTATTATTGTGGATGGCATTGGGCAATTGAAATACTTGTATCGGGTGGCGGATTTGGCATTTATCGGCGGAGGTTTTGGTAAAGGCCTACACAGTACAATAGAACCCGCTATTTATCGCTTACCGATCATTTTCGGCCCAAATCATCACAAGTTCATTGAGCCAGGAGAACTAATTTCCGCCGGACTTGCAATGGAAGTCCAAAGCAAAGAACGCTTTAGTCGTAAATACCAAGAACTTCGAAGTCGAGCTCTGGAATCAGGGTTTCAAACAAAATATCAAGAATTCCTTAAGTCCAAATTGGGTGCGAGCAACAAGATTATGAAGTCCATATTAGATCTGCTTAGGACCGATGAAAAGTAAGGCCGAGATACGACGTCAGAGTCTTAAGAACTTATCCTCCTTAGACCCGAATCTTAAACGCTCCTGGGACCGGGTTCTTTCGGATCAATTAATTGAAGGAATCAAGCATTTAGGTGTTCAAAGAATCCACTGTTTCGTGTCTACGCCCAGTGAATTCGACACCCGAGAAATAATTAGTTACTGTTGGGAAGCAAGCATTCAAGTTCACATCCCCAAGATCGAGCCTCATGGTCAAATGAGTCATTGGAGATACCAAAAAGGACAGGAATTAATCGCTGGTCCAAAAGGTATTTTGGAACCTGCAAATGGCTTGCTAATGACTGAGGAACCGGAACTCATAATTGTTCCCGGCCTTGCCTTTAGTCGTGATGGAAAAAGGATTGGATATGGAGGCGGCTATTACGATCGGTTTCTGTCGAATAAAAAGGATATCCCAAAATGGTGTATCGCCTATTCCTTCATGTTGAGGGATGAAATCCCCAGTGAGGATTTTGACATCATCGTAGACAAAGTGTTCACACTGCCTTAATTATTCCGTTTTTCACCCTTTTCTCCCTCATAGTGAGCACTTAACGCTCGACAAATAACTCCTCTTATACCTATCTTTCGCAGGTTTTTTCTGAGGGATATAATTATGGAGGGAAACATTCTTATCGTGGATGATTATCCAGTAGTGCAAATGGGTATTCGTGCATTTATTGATCGTTACAAGCTATTCTCAAGGACCGATATCGCAGGTTCGGGGAAAGAAGCGGTAGAATTAATTAAAAAGCATAAGGGAGAGGACTACTATCAAATGGCTATAGTGGACATTAATCTCCCGGATTACGAAGCTCTAAGTTTAGTCAAATTCATAAAGGATCATTCGCCCAACACTCCCATCTTGATGTTTTCCATGGAGCCGCCTCGCTTATATATGAAGCGCCTAATAAACCTTGGCGTGAAGGGCTTCTTAAACAAAACATCTCCCGACGACGAACTGCTCTTCGCTATCAAATCCATCAAGGCTGGGAGGTGTTATTTCGCAAGTGAGATTATGACTGAAATTGTTTGCAATGCTGATTCGGATGATGAATTTCAATGCATAAGCAAGGATTTATCAGGAAGAGAATCGGAAATTTTATCGCTCATGATCCGAGGAAAGTCCCATAGCGAAATTTGTGAACTGCTGAAACTACATAAGAGTTCTGTAGCTACCTATCGCACCCGAATATTCAAAAAAATAGGGATTAGAACTAATTTCGAGTTATATCAATGGGCCTCAATCCAAGGACTAATCAAGCCCTAAGGGATGAATATCTGGAGAACCTGAATGTTCTCTTTCGGGGATTCAGGTTCCTAATACCACGAATATGATAGTCGCTACGGTAAAGGGTGATTTTCGATTTACTGCCAATTAGGCGTACAAACCTAGGCCCTAAGAGTGATTTACGGACGTATATAGAATGAACACGGCCCAAGCACCTTTTAATAAGGCCATTTCTGTAGTAAACCAGACCATTGTATTCAAAGACTGAGGGTCGGTACCATTGCACCACGGATCGAGCAATACAGATAAAACTTCCCAGTCCAAAAACAAGGGCAATCACATGCACCGTATTAGGACCGGTAACCAAAAAAGCCAGCATGGCAATTACAATAATTACCAGCAGCATCAGATGAAAAACCAGGCATCTTATAATTCCCCTTGCACTGCGATAAAACATAGCTATATCAACTTTTTCTCAGCTCCTTCACCTGCTCATCCTCGAGGCCTAATGGGTCAGTAACTCCCACAAATTCCCTAACCTTACTCATAAAAAACTTACTATTCTTGTTGGCGAATTCCCAGCCTAAAGACTGGTAGATCAACTTAAGACGACCGAGCAATTCCTGATCTGAACTCATTACTAAGACTTTCGTTAATCCTAACTGGGATACCTGCGCTAAAAAGGTCTCCGTGGTACCAACTGGCATGTGTAAATCAGAGATAATCATGTCGGGCTTAGTCGCGGAAAGATGCTGAACCGCCTCCTCCTGATCTGAAGCCAAGCGATGGTTGCCAGAGAAACCTGTCAGACTGTTAATAACAAGTCGCTGGAATAGTCGATTATCTTCAACGATTAATAGGTCCTGCATTTGCTGATTATTTGGACACTAATTTCTAGTTAGTCAGCTAATTCAGACGTCGTATTTATTGAATAATTCGGTAGAACTATTTCTACAATTGCTTAACAGATCTCGATCCGAAGCCCGAACATTACCCGCAGCATCCCCTCGGGCGCTTTCTCCAAGTGATTCCCACAATTCAGGCAACCGGTTCTTATTTATCCGGCCAAAACCCTTGCCTTGGCCTAATCAAGAATCAAGAGATCTGAGTTAAAGTAATGTCGTACCGAAGTTAATTAAGCCTTCCTGAAGATCGCCCGTCGCCTATTAGGGGATTAAAAGTAAAAACCCTTGCTAATCATTTAACTAACAAGGGTTTTAACTTATTTAATGGTGCTCCAGGCGGGACTTGAACCCGCACGGCCGTAAAGGCCACGGGATTTTAAGTCCTGAAAAATAACTTTATCACTTTTTATCGATTTTCAGCAAGCGCACGCTGCATCTGCTTCTCAGAGCGAATTTAGAAGACTTCGAATTATCGCAATTTATCACGATTTAGCGTCTTTTATCACTTTTGTGTGCAAATTGTGTGCAAATTTTGGAGCATTTGCACACAATTTCAGACCGCTTCTGTATGAAGTTTAGTCTCGTTGAAACTTCTTAAGTCTAGTTAAATATGCCTGCTGATAATTTCTCTTCAACTTATCTGATAAGAAAGAGTTTTGAATTAAATCAAAAACTTGATCTTGATTCGAGGTAAGGTTTTTCACGACTCTGGCGATAATTTTTTCACCTATGCTCGCCTTTTCACCTAAAGCAATGAACTGATCTTTTATTCTCCCTTGCGCTAGTTGCGGTGGTAACAAACCATCTGCCAAAGCAAAATCAGCATCGGCAATATGGATTCTGCTATTTAAAAGATCATAAGCTGGGCTTAACCGATAATCCCCTTGCTCAGTCTGGAGAAGAGAGAAGTTCTTAAAGTGAGCATCTCCATTAGAAAACAGATAGTTAAATAAAATTAACTGAAAGAGCTTTGGCGCTTCAACCCTGTAAGCGGGGACATATTTTTTAAGTAATTCGAATAAGTCCAAATAGCTCCCTAAGTATTTATAATTTTCACCATGTGTTTGAGGCGTTCTTCCTGCCAGGGCAGCAAAATCCTCTTGCCCAAGCTTTTGCCCCTCACCTTCTATATCAAAACGCTTTGTTATATAGGCTGGCTCACCATTTGAAAAGAAAGCCAAGGCATTTTCTGCTGTTTCAATTTTAAAAATCTGTCTTGCGATTTGCATTGTTAAATGTTCGTTAGCCGGCATCATCCCAGGGTTTTTACCCGCTACAGGAATTGGTTTTAAGATGTAATGACCTTGTTCACCCTCTTCGACTAGGCGAAGCTTATTTTTTTCGAGTAAAACGGAAAACTTCTCCTGGACACCAGAAATGGACATCCTGCTCCGATTCTGTTCAAATAGTTCATCGGTCAGCTCATTTGTAGCCGGCGAAACATAGGGCAGGATATGACTCACGCTCCTGCCATTAAAAACCCTACGTAAAGCAGTGGGAGAATATGAATTATACCCCCTTTTTAATATTCCTGGACAGACCTCAATTTCCTTTATTGACATCAGCTATCGACCTTAATTACTCTTACCGCTCCGATGGTATCATGCTGAGCTGTGTTTAACAATAAGCCAAAATGATCATTTTTATCTATCCTTAAAGAATGACAAACCACCTGTTTATTGCTCCCCTCGGGCAACATATTGTAAAAGAAGGGAAAAAGATTGTCAGAATGATATTCCTTTAGATTCTTGGGAAGCGTAAGACTTACCGGAGGTTTATCAGCGGCTCTATACCAACTATCCGAATATCGAAACACAAATGAACCATCATCATGCTGGAGTAGCTCACCGGCTTCCTCATTCTTATAAAGGACTTTAGCTCGCCTCATCCTCAGGGCTTATCGATTTAATCTTTAATACTAACTCCATCCCCAAAGCTTCCGAGACTTTGGCCAAGGTCGACAAAGTTGGGTTGCCCTTCCCACCTTCAAACTGTTTTATGGTTCGAAGTCCAACACCGGATAGCTCTGCAAGCAGCTCCTGATTCACATTCAAGGAATCCCTCCGTTCCTTGACCGCTTTAACCAATTTCTCAAAGTGCATTATACCGCTCTATTTACCGCTAAATAAACAAATAAAAATGAAATACCCTCAAATAGTGCAGCAAAAAGCACTATTGAACATAGTAAATCAAACAATCCTATTTTCAAACACAAAAAGTGCAACTAAAAGCACTTTACCTGGTAATCTCCTTATAAGACTACAGATGCACCAGTGCATCTGACCTGCATACTGGAATATTTACTTAACAAACATGAAAATTGACCCGGAAAAAAGATTAGTATTTTAGCATTCCGGACTTCGCAATCCAAAACCTTAAAAAACCTGAACCTCATGACTGAATCTCAAATCAAGGAGGTGATTTCAGCCATTTCCATTAAAATAAAAACTACTGCTCTTCCTACGATTACAATATCAAGTATTCTAGGCCACCCAAGCCTGCAATTTAAGATCATCCTCCAAGAGGAATCCAAGCTTATTGAGTTGTTTTTAAATCATGAATTCCAAATGGTAAATGTCGCCAACTTGGCTCCATATAAAACCGGTTCAATTATTAAAATTGGCCCGAATGCATATGCACGATACCACCTTCAAGCGGAACCCAAAAAGGAAGCACCCTTTGACTAAAAACACATAAAACGGAATTACAAGTTTGATCCGATCGATAATTTTCTAAAAATAACTCCTATCTAACTTAGGGCGAGAAAAATCCTAAATTCAAGCCTGAAAAAATAATTATGCTCAGGCTTAAATCGGTAGATTTTTTCCTGCTACTTGTAAGCACCTTAACTCTCTAATAACCTTGAAGCTGTTTCGAATAATTCCATAAATATAAGATGTAAGCTTAAAGACCCAATCTCAAAATACGACCATATCAAATATCTTTGGAGTTTTACAAACCACCTGTTATAATGACATGAAAGAAAGGCTGAAAAACTTGCTGGAATCAACTAACCTCCTATCAAACGCAGAAATTTCTAAGGGTCTAGATTATTTCGAATTTAAGACATTCAGGAAAGGTGAAATTCTCATAGGAGCAGGCAAAGTTTGTAATTGGATGGCATTTGTCAACCAAGGTGTTTTACGGAATTTTTACATATCAAGTAAAGGGGAGGAAGTTACCTACTGTTTAACATTCCCCTTAAAAGTAGTATCAGCCTTTTCTTCATTCATGACCCAAAATGCCACCTTTGAAAATATTCATGCACTCACTGATGGAGATCTTTTAGTAATCAATCGTACACAGTATTACGAGTTGATGGATTCCAATGAAAATTGGTTGAAATTCTCAAGGCTAGTAGCAGAGCAATCCTATATCGCCATGGAAAACCGATTACTTGCCTTACAGATAGAGTCAGCAAAAAAACGTTATATGGATTTAATCTCAAGTGACCCGGAAATCATTCAAGAAGTACCGCTAAAATACTTGTCATCATATTTGGGTATAACTCCAAGGCATTTAAGTCGACTCAGAAAAGAGGTTTCATAATTGGACAATTGTCCTTTCCCTAAACTTTTCAAGACAATATGTTTGCGCTCTGAAAAGGAGGAATCATGAAATCAAAAAAAATCTTGATAATTAATGGCCACCCGGATTCGGAAAGCTTTAATGCTAGCCTAGCTGAATCTTATTATAAAGGAGCCAAAAAATCAAGCTCAGAGGTCTCAATAATAAATATCAGAGACTTGAAGTTTAACCCAAATTTAGAATTTGGCTATCGCGAAAAATCAGAATTAGAGCCTGACCTTTTATTAACTATTGAAAAGTTAAAAAAAGCAGATCATTTAGTTTGGATTTTTCCTATCTGGTGGTATGGCTATCCCGCTCTTATGAAAGGCTTTGTTGACCGAGCATTTCTCCCAGGAATCACCTTCAAATATGAAAAGGGTAAATCCATGCCAAACAGATTGCTAAAAGGCAAGTCAGCAAGAATTATAGTAACGGCTGATACTCCAAAATGGTATAATGCCCTAATCATGAAAAACCCAGCCATCAATCAGTTTAAGAAGGGCACTTTACAATTTTGCGGAATTAATCCCGTGAAAGTCACCTACATTTCACCAATAAAAGATTCTACCATAGAGTTTAGACAAAAGTGGATGGATAAAATTGAGCAATTAGGAAAGGGGAATCAATAATTAAATGCATAACATTTTTACTGGTAAAAAAGCGGTTTGGGTTTACACTTGGATCGCTTTTCTGTTTTTTGAATTATCTTGTAGCCATGCGTTATAAACCATTAAGGCTCACTATCTAACTGGCCCCATACTCTTGAATCAAAAGATTTAAAAAGTTATACGCCGAGCTTTTTGATTTTTTGTCCACTAGCCAAATAAGCAAATTACCATGCGGAGCAATCTTAGAAAGAGTTTTGAGTCAAAGGTCGATTTAAGCGACGAAGCTTTCAATCACATCAACTCAGTTCTCAGGAAGAAATTCATTAAAAGAAAAAAGGATTTGTTACACGAGGGCGAACATTGTCGATTTTTAGCCTTTGTTGAAAAGGGTTGTTTAAGATCCTTTTTTATTGACGAACATGGTCATGAGAGCGTAATTCAAATCGCCCTCGAAGGTAGTTGGATTTCAGACCTGGGTAGTTTTCTAGCTCAAAAAGAAGCAGATGTTAGCATTGAAGCAATCGAAGACTCCACAGTTTTCCTTCTTTATTATGATGACCTAGAGCGGCTTTATGACCAATTACCTTCAATGGACAGGTTTTTTAGGATTCTTTATAGTAAGGCTTATGTCAATACTCTTAACAGACTTAATCGATCAAAGACTGAGTCAGCAGAATCAAGATATCTGCATTTAATCCAGACGCAATCAAATATTTTAAATCGCGTTCCATTGAATCATATTGCTTCTTACCTCGGAATAACTCCAGAAAGTTTGAGCCGCATACGCAGAAAAATAGCGAAGAATTAAACAGTCTTAAAATACTAAGAGAAAAGGTTTCGCAATCTTTGCCCAGAATTTTCTGCGGCTATCTACTCCATCCTCTTCCTAAAACCAAACCAAAGGGAGTTCATATCCATAAATACCCGACTATCTATATTCTTGGCCTCGGGGTTCTCTCAGTATCCTTCTTTGCTTCCGTAGATATTTAGATGAAAAAAATTCCTCAAAAGTCTATTTCGGACCGCAGAGCATAGGTCCTCTAGCTCGTAAAAATGAAATCAAAACTTTGATTATCAAATATTTACAACTCTAGCCCTTGACATACATCAAGTGGTTTTCTTACCAAAGGTCATTTCTCCCCTCATAATACCACCTCACCTTTGAAGTGTTAACATTAATATCAAAATCAATTAAAATGGAAACACTAATTAAATCATCGACTGATGAAAACTTAAGAGAATTGAACAAAATGATTCTCGCTGGGGAAATTCTTCCCGCTTTCGAAAAATTCTATGCAGAAGACATTGTTATGCAGGAGAATGAGAATGAACCAACCATTGGAAAGGAAGCCTGCCGTATTAACGAAGAAGCTTTCGTTTATGGCATTACGGAATTTCGAGGAGCCCAAGTAAACAATATCCTTATTAGCGATGGAATCACCGTTGTTGAGTGGAAATTCGATTTCACTCATAGTGAATGGGGGGATAGAAACTACACCCAAGTATCAGTCCAAAGGTGGAATGATGAAGGTCAAATTATTAACGAAAAATTCTACTACAACAATTAAGAATTAAAGTCACAAAATCAGTATTGACTGACTATGGAAGTGTGATCGAATTAAATCAAAATCAAACACAATTTTACTATGAAAAGTACAAAAGTAATTTCAATGACCTTAGCAGCTATTGTCATTGCCGTTTTCTCCGCACCAATTAAATCAAATGCCCAAACCTATGCACCTGCATTAGCAAAAGATTATCCAGGTTTAACAAAGCAGGCTGAGGAGTTGCGCCAAAAAAACAACCTCACCGCTGAAAATGCAGTGCTCTTAATCGTAGATCACCAAACAGGATTAATCCCCGGGGTCACAGATATTAACCCACATGAATACAAGCAAAAGCTTATGGCTTTAGCAGAAATTGCTAAAGTTTTCGGAATTCCAACAGTTTTAACGACCAGTAGAGACGTTGGAGTGAATGGATTCTTAATCCCAGAATTACAAGAGATCCTTCCTGATGTCGAAGTTATCCGCCGACCTGGAGTCATTAACGCCTATGCATATGACCCTGTTAGGAAGGCTATTGAAACAACAGGTAGAAAGAAGGTTATAATCGCGGCCATTACCTTAGAAACTTGTGTCTTGTATCCTGCTCTAGACATGATTGATGATGGCTATGAGGTATATCCGGTAATTGACGCCAGTGGCAGCTGGAGCAAATATGACGCCGAAGCCGCTATGCAAAGATTAACGAGCAAAGGCGCTAATCTTACCTCAGTTTTCTCAGTACTATGTGAGCTTCAATATGATTGGAGAATGCCTACTGCTCAAGCCGCCGGAGCCATTTTCAAAAAGTATCTACCACAATACTCCTACTCCATTGACACCTATATCAATTTCACTAGTGAAAGATATAAAGATGTGCCAGCTGAATGGAAAGAAGGAAAGTAGATATTCAATATTAATCTCAGAATCAGTGCTCGCTGATTCTGAGATTATCAGTAACCATCAAACATCTCGAGCCAACCTTAAATCATCAATAAAAGGGAAGCAACAGAAATCATACCCATTTGAGCCATGCGCTCCCCTTACCGGAAGAGCTCTTTTTAGCTCTTTATGAAACTCATATTAAATAATTCAACTCTTTAAAAAACAAGCTAATGTTAGACAGAATATTAAACACAAACAAAAAGAACTACACAGCCTTGATTGCGAGAATAGCGCTAGGTGTGGTTTTACTGCCCCATGGCGCCCAGAAATTACTTGGCCTATTTGGAGGTTATGGATTTGAGGGGACCATGGCATTTCTCACGGAGAACCTTGGAATACCTACATTTATAGCAGCAGGGGTAATTATACTAGAATCATTTGGAGCCATAGGATTGATTCTAGGTTTGGCCACAAGATTTACTGCCTTTTGGACGATAATCCAGTTCATTGGGGCAATTCTCATTGTTCATCTTCCCTATGGATTCTTTATGAACTGGTTTGGAGCTCAAGCTGGAGAAGGATTTGAATTTCACATTTTGCTTTTGGGGTTAGCTACCATCCTTCTAATTACAGGGAGCGGTGCACACTCTGTAGATAATTTACTAATCAAAAAAATAACAGATAAAGATCATGGATACCTTGAATAATTTAGAGCTTTTTGGCTTTTCGGTTTTATTAATTACAAAAATAATCTTTGGCATTTTTTTGTCAATCACCTTCCTGCAAACAGGACTAGATAAAGTTTATAATTTTAAAGGAAATAAAGATTATTTCGTTGATCATTTCAAAGGGACATTATTAGAGAAATCCATACCACTTCTATTTCCTTTAATAATAGGACAGGAACTTCTTGCAGGAATTTTGTCCTCAATTGGAGTAATTCTTGTGCTCGCTGGATATGACACTGTAGCTCAATTAGGAGCTTTGATTTCGGCAATAGCATTTATTAGCTTATACTCTGGCCAAAGACTTGGCAAGGATTACGAAGGAGCTTCTTCCCTTGTTCCCTATTTTATCACTTCGGTATTAGGTCTAATAATTCTAAGTATAGGATCATGATACTGAACAAAAATAAGTTACTAGCTAATAATGACTTGGCGCTTCTCTTTATAAGGGTTGCAGTTAGCATGTCTATGATAATTGTTCATGGGTTCAAGAAGGTGATAGACATTCATGGGACCATTGAGCACATACCTGACCCACTGGGAATTGGAAACACCGCTAGTGCAATCATATCGATTATAGCCAATATCGTAGCCCCTGTCTTTGTAATTCTTGGCTACAAAGCTCGACTAGCGACAATTCCTACTTTGGGAGTAACACTTACAGGCCTGATTTTAGTTCATTGGGGCGACCCACTAGCTGTAAGAGATGTCCCTTATCTCTATTCAATAGTATTTCTTTTTATCCTCCTTGCTGGACCAGGGAAATACAGTATCGATAACATTCGGTTTAAAAGCCCTGACAAAAAAATCACACAACTATCAACGGTTCTGTTAACGGTCATTGTTCTTGCATCCTGCTCTGACAAGGAAGCAATGCAAGCTGATCTTATAGTTAAGAATGCCAACATAATTACACTGGATGATGAAATTCCTAGAGCTTCCGCAGTCGCAATAAAAGAAGGGGAAATCATCTATGTGGGAAATGAAGAATTAGCGGAGGATTACAAATCTGAAGAAACTAGAATCATTGACGCCCAAGGCAAAATGATGATTCCTGGACTTAATGATTCTCATTTACACCATATTAGGGGAGGCCTCAATTATAATTTGGAACTTAGATGGGACGGCGTAACCTCAATTAAAAGGGCGTTAGAGATGCTTAAGGAACAAGCTAATCGAACTCCAGAAGGACAATGGGTTAGGGTTGTCGGCGGTTGGTCCGAATTTCAATTTGAAGAGAGGAGGTTACCTACCTTGCAAGAGATAAACGAAGCCGTTCCAGATAAGCCTGTATTTATACTGTATCTGTATAGTTTGGGGTTCATGAATAAAGCTGGCCTGGAATATGTGGGCTACGATTCTTTAACCTCCTATCCAGGTGGTGAAATTCAACTGGATTCGGAAGGGATACCAACTGGATTGTTGGTTGCGAAGCCTAGCGCATTGATTTTGTATAGCACTCTAGTAAAGGGACCTTCCCTTACTAGAGAAGAACAAATCAATAGCACTATGCAATATATGAGAGAATTAAATCGATTGGGTATCACTAGTGCAATAGATGCCGGTGGTGGTGGCCAATACTATCCAAATAACTATGAGGTAGCTCAGCAATTGGCAAAAGAAGGTAAGCTTACTGTCAGAACTGCCTATTACCTATTTGCTCAAAAGAAAGGAAAAGAGTTAGAAAGTTTTAAAAACTGGACCTCCCAGGTTTCCCCTAGACATAATGACGATCTATTTAAACCAAATGGTTATATGATGCACGGAGCTGGGGAGAATTTGACATGGGCAGCAGCAGATTTTGAAAATTTCTTAGAACCCAGACCCCATCTTGGGGAACATATGGAAGGTGAATTAAAACCCATTATAGAACTCCTAGTTTCTAAACGTTGGCCCTTCAGAATCCATGCGACTTATGGAGAATCGATTGAACGTTTTTTAGACGTATTTGAAGAAGTGAATGACAGCATTCCATTTGATGGCCTAAGGTGGATAGTCGATCATGGTGAAACTGTAACCGACCAACAGCTAGAGAGGATCAAAAATCTTGGTGGAGGAATTGCGATTCAAAATAGAATGGCATTTCAAGGCGAGTACTTTATAGATAGGTACGGAGCTCAAGAAGCCAGTAATACCCCGCCTTTTTCAAAAATGATCGATAAAGGTCTTCCTGTCGGGTTGGGCACGGATGGGACTAGAGTTAGTAGTTACAACCCTTGGTATTCAATCTACTGGTTAGCCTCTGGCAAAACAATGGGTGGCACTCAATTATATCCTAGAGAGCGCCTACTTTCCAGGGAGAGTATCTTAAAATTAATGACCAGGGGAAGCGCGTGGTTTTCTTCTGAAGAAAACGTAAAGGGAAGCATTAAGAAGGGAATGTATGCGGATTTGATTCTTTTAAATCAAGATTTCCTTTCCATTGACGATGAGAAAATAAAACAAATGGAGTCTTTACTCACAATTGTCAATGGCAAGGTTGTGTTTGCCCAGAATGAGTTTTCCTATTTGGATCCAGGAGTACCTTCGGCTATTCCTAAATGGTCTCCCGTTAACTATTATCAAAGCATCGGCGGGCAACAAAAAAAGCAAATTCGATGAGAGCTTATATAACCATTGTACTTATTATAAGCGCGTTATCGAGTCGGTCTCAAGAAATTCCGATAGAGTTTTTTGCAGGTAATGATTACAGTACAGTTGATATTAGGTTTGCCCGAACGCTCAAAAGCAGCACTCATTTCTCAATATTTAGTAAAAATGTCATCTATTCAGATTGGCAAGGTAGTACTAGTGTAAATTCAATTCAAAACCTGAATTATAGCTTTACAGAACACCTAGGACTTGTAAGTGCCTTACAATTTAAACCCTCTGGAGTTGCTTGGAGAAATGGTCTTCGATTTATCGATCACGGTGAAAATCATCTACGAGTTGGACAATTACTTTACGAAATAGGTCCCACTAACCGAATAGCCTATTTAATTATTCTGCGCCAAGTCCTTCCGATAAACAAAAAATACCATTGGGTGTATCAAATTGATCTTTTAGGAGGTTTAAGTGACAAGGACCTATCCTTTCTAAGCGGTCACCAGCGTGTGAGGCTTGGTTTAGGGAAAGGGTCCTCTCAACTCGGGCTCGCTCTAAATCTAGCGGAAAATCGAGTGCTTAACAACTCGGAAACTAAGAATAATCACCTATGGAGTACCGAAACAAACCTTGGCTTGTTTTTCAGACAGGAGCTCTAGGTCTTGAACCTTTAAAAAGATGAATATGAAAAGAAGAGATTTTGTTAAAGCAGTATCTATTGCCTCACTTACCCCATTAGCCATGAAATTAAATGAATTAAACAAAATAACCAATGGATTCTTGAGCACTTCCAAAATGCCCGTTCTATTTATCGGTCATGGACATCCTATCAATGCTATTCTAAACAATGAGTTTACTCAAAGACTTGCGAAGTTGAAAAATGAAATGGAAAAGCCAAATGCTATCCTTATGATATCTGCACATTGGGAGACTTCAGGAACTTACGTTTCTACCAATCCTTGGCCCAAAACTATTTATGACTTCGGAAATTTTGATAATCGTCTTTTTCAAATAAAATATGAGCCTCAAGGTAATCCTAGCCTGGCCAGAGAGGTTCAAGGACTTGTCGATAAAACAAATATTAAGGAGGATCGCCACATGGGATTAGATCATGGTGCTTGGACTGTCCTAAAGCATATTTATCCAAAAGCCGACGTTCCGGTATTTCAATTAAGTATTGATTACAACAAAGGGCCAAGCTTTCATTATAGTTTAGCGAAACAGCTGTCCAGTTTAAGAAGAAGAGGCGTCCTAATAATGGGTAGTGGTAATATAGTTCACAACCTATATCAAACCATTTGGAACGACATTAATGCAACGCCTCATTCCTGGAACCTGGAATTCGACAACAAAGTGAAAAATATGCTAAACCAGCATCGATTCGATGATTTAGTTGAATATCAAAAATTAGGTGCTGCGGCAAGATTATCGATTCCAACAAACGAACACTACCTGCCTATGATATACACATTAGGTTTAGCAGAGTCGGATGACGAAATCGAACATATATATGAAGGATATCAGTATGCCGGGTTAAGCATGAGATGCTTTAAAATTGGGTAAACAAGAATAATAATGCCATTACCGGCATCCATAAAACTTATAAAAAATGCGCTTTTTAATTATAAACACATTAATTATTATGTCATCACTAATAACATATCAATCCGAAACCAGCAGGTGGCTTAAAGGAAGTCAACTCCTACTTGAATACAAAATTCAGGAGCCAAAAGATAAAAATAAGTCCGGAAAAAATCCAGTAGTTATTTTACTTCATGGAGTAGGAAGTAATGAAGCTGATCTTTTCCAATTAAAAGAGTACTTCCCAAAAAACTATTACGTCATCTCTGCAAGAGCGCCTTATAAATTTGGATATAATTCCTATGGGTGGTATGAAGTGGATTTCTCTACAGGCAAACCTGTCTACAATAAAGAACAATCGGTAAAAAGCAAGCAGCTCATAGTCCAATTTCTAAATCAACTTTTGGACAAATATGATATAGACAAGGAGCAGGTTTATCTGTTCGGCTTTAGCCAAGGGGCAATCATGAGCTATTCAGTAGCTGTTAATTATCCAAATAAAATAAAAGGGATAATTGCAATGAGCGGAAGGATGTTAGAAGAAGACCAGCAACTACTAGAGGCAAAAAAGAGTCTGGACGTTGACATTTTCATTTCTCATAGTCAATATGATAACGTACTTCCCTACAGTCATGCTCAAACAGCCAAAGGAGTTCTTGAAAGCAAGGCAAACTCTATAAATTTCTACACACACGATAAAGGTCATAGTGTTGATCTAGAAATTCTGAGGAGTATCTCAAATATGCTCAAGTCATAGAATCAAGTTCTGAATTGATAATTAAGATCCCTTTGCTATCAACATGCATTACTTTTTCTCATCGAGAAGGTTAGATGAGGGAATCACTCTCGGGTGGGTTGTAAATCTAGCACAGACCCCTAGGTTTACAACCTTACCCTATTAAAATGAATTATTTGAGCGACAATCCTTAAACCAAGACTGGTTGAAGCTATTTAAATTCAACGTCTTGAAAATAGTGAGGTAATTGCTTTTTGAGTCCCGAGCATAAAAACCATTATGGAATCGTTGTGGCTAACCTTTTAAGGAGTACTTGAAGAGAACCTGTATAGCACGACCAAGATTATTCTCGGTGAATTCTGGCACTATTGGATAAATAAATCGCAGCAAAATTATCTCTTCCTTTTTTCGCCCTCAGTCATGACCTTCACGTAATATCTGCTCCTTGGCCTAATTATATAGCAAATAAGGCCCCTGCTATTCCATTGAACAACAGGGGCCTCAACACTTGAAAGAAAGGATGATGATAAATTCTTTCACCAATCCATATTCTTATTCAACCTTAAGATTTCTTATGCACAAAATACCAAACTGGAATTCCATAAACAAGGTGTCTGAGTAGAGACACTAAAGGTATCATGGCCCCAAGATTTGTTCCTGCTATCCCTGCACCAAGTAAAGGAAACATAAAGAACCAAACTAAGGCTATAGTCTCGGCGGTCACAAAAATTAGAGTCCTAAGCCATGATGGTCCCCAAAGAGACGGTGCTATTCCGGCGTATAAAACTGCCAAAAAGATGCCATTCGAAAAATGACCAAATATGCCGTATAAAAATCCAAGTCCTGTCTTCTCACCTAATAGTGAAGGAATATCCCACCATGTACCAGTAAAAAGAAATCCTAGAAGATCAAAAGCAATTGTTCCTAAAACGCCTCCGATGATTGCATTCTTCCAATTAATTTTCTCGTTTTTCATAATTCATTTTTTTTGTTGCTACTACACACCTGACATGTGCAGTCCTATTTTGAGTTAATCCTTAGAAAGACCATTAGAACTGGATTGACCATTTCTAACTTCCTCAATCTTTAGATCACTGCTGATTTGTAAGATTATTTAGTAAGTTTTAGAACTTCCTCTGTTAGAAAAACATGGCTAGCCATCATCCTAAAGTTCGTTAAAGCGGCATTATAGCCATCAAGTTGGGCATCTGGGATAACAGCTGCAGCTGTTCCATCACTGACCACTGCAACTTCAAAACCCTGTTCCAACAATTCTCGAAGATGTGACTCTACACAAAGGTTGGCTGACATGCCTGCGAGAATTACTTTGTCGATTTTTCTTTTTCTTAGTTGCAATATCAAATCATTGGTTTCTGGGCCATATACCTTATGGGGATTCACCACTATCACATTATCTCCCTCTATATATTCTTTATACTGGGGCATCCAATCCGCTCCAGAATTTTCAAAATCTTCTAAGGATAGAGGATCCTTTCGGTCAAACATGCCAATCTTGTGCATCAATACCTCCAATACTCCCTCGATCTCCCACGCGTGATCATGAGGGTAATAGTAATGTGGGGAAACAAATACCAAGACGTCGTTTTCCTTGGCCCATTTAAAAATAGAATCAAGGTTGTCAACGGTATTGTTCTCTTGAACACTTTTACCGACTACCCCCCAAGTAACTCCATCTGGGCTTAAAAAATCAACCTGAGGATCAGTTATCACAATCGCCGTTGTGGACTTGTTGAATTCGAACCCTGGTGCTGGCAATTGTGCGTACGCAGTGATACTCAATAGCAATGCGGCTAATATTAACTTTAAATTTTTCATAGTAACTTTTATTTGAAATTTGATAGCAAGACCTAGGTCAGCCAATTATCAGTTTTACTTAACTCAGTTCAGGTATAACTGCGGTATTAATTCCTACCAGCCATTACACCACCGTCTATATCTAGTATTGAACCCGTTATCCAAGAAGAATCTTCAGACAATAGGAATAGAATAGCCTGAGAAATTTCCTGAGCAGTCCCATTTCGGCCAATTGGATGGAAATTATTAAAACCTACTAGTGCTTCTTTGGCCTGTTCTTCTCCACCAAACACTCCATGGTAAACAGGTGTTTCTACAACAGCGGGAGATACCGCATTTACCCTAATGCCAAAATCAGCCAGTTCCATAGCCATATGTTGGGTTAGGGAATGTAATCCCGCTTTTTGCATGGAATATGCTGAGGATGGAGTGGCCTTAACTGCTTGTTTCGCCCACATAGAACCCACATGAACAATTGCCCCACCTCCTGAAGCTTTCATCACTTTTGAAGCGGCTTGACTAATAAAGAAAAAACCTCTGTTTAAATCTAGATAAGAATCATAATCCTCCTGAGTATGATCTAAAAATGGTTTAGGGCCAAATATTCCAGATGCGTTAACCAGGAAATCAAGGTTTGAGAGCTGAGAGATTTCATCCAACAAGTTGTTCACCTCCTTATGATTAGTAATATCCACCTGATGTTTAAAAAGATTAGGAGCATCTGAAATCTTATGAATTGAGCGTCCAACGACGTGAACCTCCGCCCCATGCTTTAGCAATTCTTGAGTGGTAGCTTTTCCAATACCGCTAGTACCACCGATAACTAGGGCTGTTTTAGAAGAAAATTTTGACATAACAGTAGAATTATACAGACAAGTCTGTCTTTTAATAAATATATATTGAACATTTCGAGAGGTTGCTGACAAACGTTTTAGTAATCAAGCTTTAACTCGAATATGATTTCGGAGCAAATATACAGACAAGTCTGTCTATTTTCCAAATTTTATTAAATTCTATCTAATTTATCCTTTAAAATGTCGATGGATGTTACAATCGGCCAATCTGAAGCATGTATATGACTTTCGGTAATTGCACCTTCATATAATATATATAGCTGATCAGTCAAATATCCCTGTTGCTGATTAGATAGTTCGGGCTTGTTATCACTAACTACATCTGAAAGAAACTTGCGAAACTGAACCTTGTTATCTTTAATTTTTGATCTTATTCTATCATTCTCACGCGGAACTTCGGCTACTGTTCTAATACACCAGCAACCGTTAAAGTTTTCTTGATTAAAGAAAGGAAGAAGGAATTGGAGGACGGCCACAATTCTATCATTCCCCCTGGGCTTTGTACTGATGAAGGAATCAATTTTACTAAGTAGTTCGGAGTCTTTCGCATCCAAATAGGCCAGCAAAAGTTCCTCTTTAGTCTGGAAATGGCTATAGAGTGTGGCTTTAGCAATTCCCGATTCTTTAATTATTTCATTAATCCCAGTCAGATTGTAACCGTTTCTATAAAACAGCTCAGAAGCCGTTTCAATTATTTTATCTCTCGTATCTCTCTTCATAATTATCAGACACACCAGTCTGTATTTAATCTTATGCAAATTTAGCTAAAATCATTAGAGCTACACTAGAAAGTGTATTCCCCGAACCTGATATTATGATCAATCCCGATATACCTTCAGAATCGAAAGAAGGTATGCCTAAAGAGTTACTAATCCAGTATTAGAAGCATAGGCTAAGAAACTGGAAGTGGGTTTACGTTTTCCAAAATTGCCGAAATATAGATTATAGTTTGTTGATATAGCAACTAATACATACAGACTGGTCTGTTTTTACAAAATGATTATATATTTGCGCAACGGAAAATCCATACTTATAGTCTTCACCTTGCAAGACTAAATGCATCTGATTTGGGTTGGAGGTCAAGCTGTAAAGAAGTAATAACTTTAAGTCCATTCCACCTTGGGTTTCGGCCTAATATCAAAGAATGAGGGTCTCTTGTTGAAGGTAGAAAGCAAATTTTAAAGATCACTAAATGTAGGATGTATTAACCTCATGTCCACTTTAATTAAAAGGAGCATATGATAATCATAATAGGTGCCGGTCTGTCTGGCTTAGTGACAGCCTACCGCTTAAAATCTCAAGGTATTCCGTTTAAAATACTGGAGGCAAGAAATCGGGTCGGAGGTCGAATAAACACTGTCAATATGGCTTATAATACTCCAGTTGAAATGGGAGCAACCTGGTTTAATGGAAGTCATAAGAACCTAAAAAGGTTACTAGAAGAACTTCACCTAGACTATTATGACCAATATTTAGAAGGGATTTCCTATTTCCAACCCTTTTCTAATCAACCCGCAAATTCCATTACAGTTCCAACGCAACCTTCTAGTTATAGAGTCCAAGGAGGCACTTCAGCGATCATTAGAAAGCTAGTCGATAAGATATCCCAAGAAAACATAATCTTGAATGAACAGGTTTCCTCAATAGAATTTTCGGAAGAATCGGTGCGGGTTAGAGGCATCCATGCCTACACTGCCTCTAAAGTTATTCTTGCATTACCGCCAAAATTATGGGCCTCAAACATCGAATTTAGACCAAACATGCCAATGGATGTTAAAAGTATAGCATTGCAAACCCAGACCTGGATGGAGGAATCCATAAAAGTAGCTCTAACTTTCAAGAAAGGGTTTTGGAGGGAACAGGGGTTTTCCGGAACATTATTTAGCAATGGCGGTCCGGTGAATGAGCTCTATGACCATACTAACTTTGAAGACGACAAGTTTGCTTTATGCGGTTTCATCAAACCAGGATTTAGAAGCCTTGACAACAGAAAGAGAAAAGATCTAGTTTTGGCACAATTAGAGGCCATATTTGGTCCTGAGGTCAAGAATTTTGCTGAATACTCCGAGCAAGTTTGGAGTAACGAACGCTATACCTTCGTTCAGAGCAAGAGTGACCTTTATCCTCATCAAAATCAGGGCAACCCTATTTTCCAAAAGTCCTACTTTAATGAGCGTCTACTAATTTCCTCAACGGAGACATCTTCGAACATGCCAGGCTATATGGAAGGAGCGGTAAGTTCCGGAGAAGTTACCGCTGCAAAATTGCTTTCACTCCAGCAATAACATACTCCATAATTCCTGTGCCGATCACGAAGTTAAATGTGTGGTTTCTAAATAGACCTGGAAATATAGGCAATGGTCTGCTTAGAAGACAATGGGTCATCTTTTTAAAAGGCCAAGGGCATATCAATATTTATTGGCTCTTTTTGAAATATAATTGATCTAATACTCCACCTTTCCCGCGGTCTAACTTCAAAAAAAGTTCAATTTATTTTTATAATTAGGAATCCTAACTATATTTGCATCAGTAATAACATAACTCTTTTAAACAATTACAATGAGCAAATCAATCTTTTATCACGCGGGATGTCCAGTGTGCATAAGCGCTGAACAAGACATCATTAATCTAATTGGCGAAGACAAAGTGGAAATCGTCAACATTGGAGAAGAGAAAAACCGTATTGACGAAGCTGAACTGGCCGGTGTGAAATCTGTCCCCGCTTTACTTACCAATAACGGAAATGTGCTTCACATCAATTTTGGAGCTTCCCTTGCTGATGTCAAAGCATAATTTTTTTATCACAAACTGTTAGGAGTCCTAATTTAAATTAAACAAACATGAAACCATTTCTTATTTTATCCTTCGCACTACTGTCATTATATAGTTTGGCTCAGGGCAATAACGAAGATCCCGCATTTGCCACCAGTATGGATTTAAAGATTAGCAGTACCTCGGTAAGCTATGACGACCAATTAGAACAGTTAATATTCTCAATTACCACTCAAGGTTCTACCGGAAATACAATCCCTACTGCCTTTGGTCAAATGGATGGCGCGCCTGTTCTGGGGTATGTCTTCCCTACAAGCTTAAAACCTACCGATGTAGGATTTAGTAGTACCGATGGAATTGTTGCTTTAGCTTTAACCTCCCATCCCGATTTTGACGACACGCCTTTATGGGACGAAAATAATGACCGAAACTACGGCAATGATGGTGTTAATTGGCATTCCCATTGGGTTGTACTCACTCAAGATTCTACTGTTCAAGGCGGCTTATCGGTTAAACAGTTTGATCCTAATAACTCCAGTATTACTCTTCCGCCTACTAACCCAGGTATGCCCATGTTCATGGACTCTCCCGGATTTCCTGTAATTACGGACGGAAATACCATTAGAGTAGCGGTCCCGGCTTACAGAGTAAGCTATAATACGCAGTTCAATTTTGACGCTGTTTCGGCATACATGGAAGTAAATACAGCGAATTCAAGCCTTCCATTGCTGGGTGTTTATGCGGTGTATTCGATCGCCTCAGGGGATCTCTCCCTTCCATTCAATGTCAACCAATAATTTTTAAAATAGCAGCTATGAAATATCCGAATTTCCTATTGGCCTTATTTACAGTTTTCGTGCTAGCATCTTGTTCAAAAGATAAGGATACACAGACGATAAACCCGATTAATGCCAGTTTTGACCTAAAAGAAACTAAGGCAAACTATGATAGCGCTCTGGAGCAGATCGAAATGAGCATAGATGTGGAAGGCCTAGCAGGTGCTTCTATTCCAAGCCCAATTGGAGGTCTCGATGGAGCCCCAGTTTTTGGCTATGTCTTCCCTACTTCCTTGTCGAGCAATGATGTTGGTTTTGGCAACACAGATGGAATAGTTGCCATGGCGTTAACCTCACATCCTGATTTTGATGACACCCCTTTGTGGGATGAAAACAACGATAAAAATTACGCTAATGATGGTGCGGTTTGGCACCCCCATTGGGTACTTTTAGTAGAAGACACGAGAGTTTCAGGAGGTCTGTCTGTAAAACAATTCCAAGCCGGAGACCCTAACGTTGAACTTCCTCCTACCAATCCAGGCATGCCAATGTATATGGACTCTCCAGGCTATCAAGTTATAGTGAAAGGACATTCAATTACTGTGGTTGTTCCGACTGCCTCTATCAACAATCAAAAAGACTTTCATTTTGATGCCATTTCCGCACAAATGAAAGTTAATACTTCGGACCCTAATTTGCCCATGCTAGGGGTCTATGAGGTGATCAACATTCTGTCAGGGGATTTATCCTTACCCTACTCAGTTAATTAAAATGGGGCACCTGGTAATTACAAGCACATTACCAGGTGCTCTTTCCACCAACCTTAATTCAAAAAGTCTTCACTAGCTCTCCCTAAAAGCTTAGGAAATTATTGATCAATACCAAAAATGAAAGTAACAGTTTGGGATACCTACGTTATTAAAAAGGATGGCACAACCATGCATTTTGACATCATTGCTCCATCCGCGGTGTCTGAGGAAAAAGTCATCTACAATTATGGCAAGGAGTTTCTAAAAGGGAAAAACCAGGAGGGGCTCTCGCTAAGTTCCAATGAATGTCAGTTTTGCCATGTTGAGTTTGCAACACCAGCCATGCTCGAAAGTATAGCTGAAAAAGGATACTATATCATTGAAATTGAAAACTGTGATTAACAACGAGAAGCATTGGCTGTTTTCCTATGGGACTTTGCAACTGGAAACCGTTCAAATTTCCAATTATGGAAGAAAACTACAAGGATGCCCTGATGCGCTCCCTGGATATTGGCTTGAACAGATAATTATTCTTGATCCAGAAGTTTTAAGAAAAAGTAAGCAGAAGCACCATCCTGTTGCCCTTAAAACCCTCAGAGCAGAAGCTAAAGTTCAGGGGATGGTTTTTGAAATCAGCGAACAAGAACTTTTAGAAACTGACAAGTATGAGGCAAGGCATTATAAAAGAGTTCTGGAAACTCTTGAATCTGGGAAAAAAGCATGGGTTTACACCGCAAAGAACCCTTGAGCATGGGAAGATTACATCTACATATTGGAGAAGCACTTCAAGGGAAATTCGATCTTCAAAAGTTAAACCTATTGCTCATTTTTCAAGTTAATTGCCCAGGTTGTTTTATATACGCCTTACCAATGTTTGCCGAACTCCATAAAAGGTATTCAGGTGAATTAGGTTTTTTAGCTATGTCGACTGCATTTGAAGACTTCGCACTAAATACGGCCTCAAATACCCAATTATTTCTTAAAGATGGAGAATTAACCGGTGAAGTAAGAAAGGCAGCTAAAGCCGTATATTTGAACAGCTTAGATTTTGAGATAGATTTTCCCGTAGCAATGGATGCTAAAATGGAAAGCGCTCAAAAAGAAACCATCATTAATAATATCTGTTCCTCAAACCCGAATTTCAAAAATTGGCCCAGCCAAAATAAAGACCTTATGAAGCAGCGAGTAAGCAGTTATCTTAACCTTCAAGAAGAAGTGTTTATGACCTTTACATCAAATCAGTTCCGAGGCACTCCAACTTTTGTGTTATTCAATGACAAGTATGAGCTTATTGACTCTTGGTTTGGGCACTCCTCCACAGATACAATAAGCACTCGAATAGATTCTGAAATTAATTAGGAATTCTAACTTTGTCGAAATTTACGATTCAGAATTGAGCTTAGAGAGCAACATTGTACAAGGACTTGAACGGATCTCCGAAGTTTTTAAAACCCTTCTTCTGGAGAAGGCTAAAAAACATGGTATAAGCCCTATCCAAATTCAAATTTTACTTTTTATCAACTCTCACAGGTCAGACTTAACTAATGTTACACATCTAGCCAAGGAGTTCAATCTTACCAAGGCTACCGTGAGCGATGCGATTAAATCACTCTACAGCAAAGCTTATGTTGAAAAGGACTTTTCTAATCAGGATAGCAGAAGCTATTCTTTATTTATCTCCCCTAGCGGGAAAACCCTAATCCAGGATTTGGAAAATTACTCCTTATCCCTAGAAAAAATTTTAATAGAAAGTAAACTCCCTAATCCCGAGTCACTTTACAGTTCTCTGACCCAAGTCATTTTCCAACTCAACCAACAAGGTATTATTCAAGTTCAACGGACCTGTTTTGCTTGTAAATTTTATTCAAACGAAAACTCTAATCATTATTGCAAGCTTCTTAAATCTTCACTAAAACAAACTGAAATCAGATTAGATTGTGAAGAGTTTGAAGAAAAAAGCAAGTAATTAGGTGTGAAATTGGCCGAAGCTATAGCTCCCTGTGACCTCCCCTAAACCCAGACTGGGTTTAATTAGTTCAAATAATTGATCATTGCTAAAACATTGAATCAAACAGTTGAACACCTTATAATTTATGATGTTGGCGTGGGTGGGGTATCCGATACGACTAAAAATCTTTTTTAAATTGAATATATAACTCGGTAATAAATAAAGGTACAGACCAACTTATCCAAGTGTGAAAAAGAAAGGCTTCATTCGTAGAAACACCGATATATTCGGATGGGAAGTATTTTGTTAGAATGACAACAATCGTAAAAAAGAAAGTAACAACATAACTTCGAAGCACCCACTCCTGGTGTTGAATTATTTTATGTTTAATAATAGACAGAAATCCAAAAACCACGGTACTCAACCAAACAAGAGAAACCACTAGAAAGCTTAGTTTCCCTAATATATTCATACCCGGAGACACAAGAGCAATATAGACTGCTGTTAAAGACGCAATGGCTATACAGCAGATATACAGCCTTCCAATGATTCTGTGCAGTTTAAGATTCCGAGTTCTAAAAGAAGGAATGAATTGATACCAACCAACTAATGTGGCAATTAAACCTGTAAATACGTGTATAAAGAGCCATGGCGCTCTAAACCAGTAGTATTCGCCATAAGAGTCTTTAGTTACTATCAATTTTGGAAATGCCGTAGTCCAAAGAAAATAAAAGGTGATGATAGAAAGGGCTATTACCAACAACACCTTCACCATTTTAAAGGGATTTACCATCCTAGGCAATTTGGAATTAACTTGTTAAAAATATCTGTCTAATTATCTTTTATGTAGAGTACATGTGAATTCCAATTATCAGTCAATGAAATGATTTTATTATCATCATCAAATTCGATTATAGAAGTAACGATAGAAGAATATTCAAACTTATCAAGCTCAAGCCCATAACCACTGACAGTCATGTTGCCAGATTGTTTCCATTTCAAAACCACAAAATTCTCCCCTTCATAAGCTTTAATTATGGTCATTTTAAAATTGGGAACCATTTGTAAAGTATATTGTAAAAGCTCTTGAAATTCTTTCTTATTTGAAGACTTCATTTGCCATGCTAAATCCTCAAATACAACGTCTTCAGCAAAAAAACTTAGTAGTTTTTCTTCATCTTGGTTCGACCATGCTTCTTCATATTCGCTTATTATCTCTTTATACTTTTCCATATGTTTTTTTTCTTCTTTACAAGATGTTATTAATGTGATGATGCCTATAAGTATTAGTGACTTTAAAATTGATCCTTTAATCATTTTTGAATTTTAAGTTTTTCTACGCAAGAATCTATAGCTTCCTGATAGGCAGTCCTATACTAGCTCTGGATTAGAGTTTACGTTTTACCATGTCTGGTAGTTGTTCAATCACTTACAATATTTAAAACAATTCGTCCACGTTTAGACTTCTGTGATAATCTTTTAAGAGCTTCATCAATTTCTTCTAAAGAAAACGTACTATCAACCACAGTTTTGATCAAATCACTGTCAACCCAATTACTTAAAGAATTTAAATCTTGTCTATTTCCTTTATCAACCATTAAATACTTGGTTTTAGAAGCAGCTTCAGTTCCATCCTTAAAATCAGCTTCATTTCTTATTGGGTCTGCAGGAACAAAACGACCGTTTTCAGAAAGTATTGATTTTATGTCTTCATACATCCAAATGGTAGCCAGATCCAAAATAACATCGTATTTATTGTTTGACTTGGATACATCCCTTTCTCGGTAATTGATTACGTGGTCCGCACCTAAAGATTTTAAATAATCTTCTTGACCTGCTCCTGCAACTGCAGAAACTTTAGCACCAAGTACTTTCTTTGCTATTTGTATCCCTAAGATTCCAAGACCACCCGTAGCACCATTTATTAAAACATGTTCACCACTTCTTGTTTCAGCAACGTCTCTAAGTGCACTAAGAATAGTCAAGCCGCCACAAGGGACAGTTGCCGCTTCGGAAAATGAAATTGAATTAGGCATGAATGCAATAAATTCTGGATTTATTGAGATAAACTCTTTATGCGCCCACTGTCCATTGAAAATATCGACATACCCATAAACTTTATCGCCAACATTAAAGTTATTGAGACCTTTCATGACTACACCCGCAAACTCTAACCCAGTGCGAACTAGATTATCCCCTTCTGCTGGAGGTAGGTGCTCATCAAAAACACCGGATGCTACAATAGGGTCGCCATAATTGAGTGCAGCGGAATGAACTTTTACCAAAACTTCAGACTCTTTTTCAAGTGTCATTGGTAAATCATTCTTGAGTGTAATCTTTTTACCAATTGATATTAGCCCCTTCATAGTATGTTTTTCTATTTTGAGAGCAAATGTCTAGAAGTCAGAAAAGCGACACAATAGACATTGGTCTATTAATTATGATTTTGGAGAAATAATAGTTTTTGTAGCAATTCAAAAACAACACTAATCATGCTAATTAGATGCGTTTCGTTTAAACGAGTCTGAGTCGAGAACCAGGAATAAAGGGATGAAAAAAGGTTAGAGTGATAGAGGGACAAGGATAAGTTAAAGAGGCTGAGTACAATTCGACCAGCTTAAGGCTGGTACTATTTCATTTCTTGGTGAAATAATAAGTAATAGCTTCTAAAATCATGGAGTTCTGGTGGCTAGCTCAAAAGCGGTATTTATTCCTTTCGAATGCGGCTTAAATGACGAGGAGAAATGCCAAGGTACGATGCTAAATGCTTCATGGGTGTCTCTAATATACATTGCGGATGCTCTTGAAGTATTTTTTCATATCTATCTTTTGCGCTGTAGATATTTTTTTCTAACGCATATTTTTCTAGCTCTAAATACTGAATGTCAGAAGCCAGTCCAATTAACTTTGACCAAGCCAGATTGTCGTCAGCCAAATTTGATATAGTTTCATGACTTATTGTCCAAATTTCAGCATCTTGGATACATTGTATTGATTCTTTGCTTTTAGTTCTTGTTATCAATGATGAATAGGCAGACACAAAGCTACCTTTACAAGCAAACCTTACCGTTATTTCTTCATTATCAATGATCTTAAATAAGTGAAAAGCACCTGAACCGATAAAGCCAATTTCAGAGTGTTCTTGACCTTCACGTGCCAGAAATTCTCCTGATTTAAATTCTTGTTTATTAAAATAACTGACTACTTCCAAAATTTCCTTTCTATCGAAAAATCCTGTTGAGTTTATAAAGCTTTCTATCATTCTAAATTTTGATCGAATTTGCGGGTAAGAAAGAAATTAGTGCCCTTTTTGGATAAATATTTAGTTACCATTTGCTCGATTGTCAAAAAGACATTTTGTTTAACTCAGCTTCGCAAGTTGAAGAACTTAAACCTTTTGAGGTTTTGCAAACCTTAAGAAATATAAATTTACGAAATATACACTCTCTACGCATAAAAGGATTTTCGAAGTTGATAAACAGCAATAAAACCACTAGATTCAAAACCGATATAATCCCAATAAATCTAAGTTGTGTTATTTGGCTATTCAGTTTTTGTTCTAATCGCCTAAAAAGTATTGTAGATAAAACGGATTAAGACTACATCACTGTTGCTATGTAATGCCGATTAATTCAAAATTACTCCAAAACCTTTGAGGTAATTATTATCAAGATATCGAACTTCGCTGAAACCTTCTTAAACCCAGATTCGCCCATATGCTCCGCTACTCTGCAACTGTAGTGCTAGACACGCGCACCCCTAAAAAAGACGAAAGTTATCCCGTAAAACTGCGTGTCACCTATCAACGAAAACACCATTATTTCACCCTCAACGAAAGCCTGACCAAAGAAGAGTGGGGAAAGATAAATGCTTCAAATGCCCGAGGATCATTTCGGACCGCTAGGCTGAAGTACAATAAACTTGAGCTAAAAGCAGGCGGAATTCTGGACAGCATGCATCATTTTTCCAAGGAGAAACTTGGAGATCTTTTATTTGGAGAAGGAAAGAAGACCCATGACCTGCTCAGTCTTTTAGAGTTATACATCACCAACCTGAAGAAAGAATCACGATTTAGTACAGCGGAGACTTTTAGCTCAACGCTGAGCATTGTTAAGCGCTACAAATTCGATGGTCGTAAAAATCAAATTCCTATCCTATCCATAACTGAAGAGTGGCTTCAAGATTTGGAGAACATCCTATTAAAAGAAAACAAGACCCCTTCTACAGTTGGTAAACATATGCGCAATATCCGCGTGATCATCAACCTAGCCATTGATAGAGGACTAATGGATAAATCCGAATACCCTTTTGGTAAGAGACGTTATCAAATTCCCGCTACCTCAAATCATAAGCGAGCTTTAAATCAAGCTCAGGTTGCAGCCCTAGCTAACTACCAAACTATTATTCCGCAAGAAGAACGCGCGCGCGATTATTGGTTATTTAGTTACTTGGCCGCCGGTATCAACATGATGGATATGGCACATCTTAGATATCGAAACCTTCAGGGAGACAAACTCACTTTTTATAGAGTGAAAACCGAGAATAGTCGCAAAACCAACCTCACTCCTATTGAGGTAATCTTGCATCCTAGAGCTCTTGAAATCCTAAAGGCTTATGGCAGACCTAAGAAGAACCATGATAGCTTGATCTTCGATCTAATTTCAGGAACCAAGTCCAAAGAGGATACGCTATCTGAGCAGAAGAATTCAGTTGCTACTATAAACAAGTACTTGAAGCGTATTGGCGAAAAACTAGAGTTTCCTTTTAAACTCACTACCTACACTGCAAGGCATAGCTATGCCACCATATCTATGAGAAGTGATGTTCCCATTCAACATATTAGCGAAAGCCTAGGCCATTCCTCTTTAAAGGTAACAAGCACCTATTTAGGGAGTTTTGATGAAGAGGTGAAAAGGGACTGGTCAAATAAACTGCTTTGACTTCCTGATATGAAAATTGAAAAGTATCTGGAAGAGTTTCGCCAGAGTAAAAGATATATTCCTGCAGAAGTAAACCTAAATAAGGAGTACATATATAGCTATACTATTTTTAGGCTTGGTTCGGGAGAAATAGACGCAGATGACCTACAATCCTGTGTGAAAAAGATAGAGTTGGCATATCAAAAGCTCACACGATTTGGCCTAATCGGAGAAGATTACAAACCACTAAAAAACAATATCGAAGCCGGGAAGCACTTGCTTAGCTTTATCAAATTATTTGATGAAAAAACGATAATGTATGGGTCTCAACTAATTCCCTTGAATCAAAGAAAGAACGAGACTAAAATCCAGGCCATTGAAAATGCCCTATCTCAAGCCATGCTTTTAGCGCCTACAGATCCGAATCTACCGGATAGGGAAATTCAAAAAATCGGCTTAAAATATATACCATCGTCAAAAGACCTCATTTACAGCGAACTATCAATCCTTAACCTCCCATTGGTTCTTTCTCAACTTGATGTAATTAAGGCGGTAATATATGATTCAATCAAATTTGCTGAGACCCAAGATTTAATCACTCATCACACTGGAAGACTTCACTTAAGGTTCAAACTAAAGTACCTCCCAATCATAAAGTTAGCCTTTGAGCTATTGATCGAAAATGGAATACTTGAAGAACCCAGATTTTCAGAGCCGAACATGGAACCTTGGCGTAGAATATTTAGTTCCCAGCCGGAATATCGTAAGGCAGAATTCTATCGCCTCATACGTTTCAAGGGCAAACACCCAGTCAAAAGCCCCATTCTTCGACTCCTTTGGCATCTCTACCAATTGAAAATTATTGAAACTGAGAGAGAAGCAGACCTTTACAAGGTAGCTAGCCAAACGATAAAACTGAAATCAGGGTCTAGTATTAGATTTTCCAAGAGCAACATGCAGGACGCTAAAAATGCTAAGACACGTGGATGGCTCCACCAGTTTCTGGAAACCGAACTACCTGAACTAAAAATCAAGGCGGATAATGAAGTTCTTCAGAGCTTCCAACAATACTTCAATTAGCTCGATTTGCTGTACCAGCTGTCCATTATTGAATTATTTTCAAAAACACTAGACCGAAATACAGGCTTTTAAGAGCAAAAAGTGAATAATCAATAAATACCCGAAAAGCCCGACTGCAAATTTGTTCCATCAATTTATAATTGAAATTCTATGAACAAATTTTTAACAACAAAATCTGCAGCAGAATACTTAAATGTATCGCGGGCGACTATCTACCGGTGGATTTCCGAAAGGAAGATACCCTTTTACAAACCAAACAATGGTAGGGTGTATTTCAAAATCGAAGATCTGGACGATTTGATAGAGTCATCTCTAGTAAGCTCACTTTAAAAAAAGTGGCGCATAAAAAATCCAAGGAGAAAGCATTTTGCCAAATGCAGAAAATGATCTCTCCTAAAAGCCAAGGAGGTCCGGGAATTGGTAAATCCTGTCATTTTTTTAATTCTTAATATTCAATAGATGAAAAAACATCAATTGCTCCCCCATCCGGGGACCCTAAATGATTGGGAGGATGTGGCAATTCCGCGCAAAGACCATGACGTAGAACTTATTTGTGAAGCTTTTAGAGAACTTCATAAATCAAATTTCGACGACCCGAATTTCATGGTGCCAGGATACCTTCTAAATCGGCATTTTACTAGTTATCCGGTCACTAAGGAAGACCTACTAAAAATTCTTGATCAATCTTCAAGGATAATTCCTGAGTTTAAACAGAATATGAAGTTTAGACTTGCCCAAGAGGGCGCCTCTATGTTTATTCGAGAGGTTCTTATTAACCACTCCACCATTGTTCTTTTTTGCGAACACGTTAAAGGCATGGAAATCTTAGAACCCTTTAAATCCTTCTTCGACAAGGGACTTCAAATCGTTCCCCTTGAGATGTTAAAACTATACGAGTCATTAATTGAAAAACCACACTACTATGAAATCAAATAAGTTAACGCAATTCACTGATGAATTCAAAGGAGAAGGGCAACATGCCCTCCTTCAACTAGGAACATTAGCCGCTTCAACGGCCTATTTCCCAAACACCTTTTTCCGGTATAAGAAGGGTATTGAAAGTTTATCATACTTCGCTCTTTACCTCGCACCTCCAGCAAGCGGAAAGGGAATACTCAAAAACGCACATCATATTCTTCACCCCCTTAAGGAGGAGATAGGACCTGGAAATGTATATCTGTCCGCGGATTCAACCGACGCCATGATTTATGAGCGTCTTAATCACGCGAAAAGTTCTCCACTAGTAATGCTTGATTCGGAGGTGAACATAGTGATCGCTAATGGAAAAGGTGAACATGGCAGAAAATTTAGGACCAACCTAATGAAGATCTTTTCTTTTGAACAACTAAGTGTGGAGCGAAAAGGGGTTAAAAAAGAAGATCGCATTCAATATTACATCGACGATCCTAGGTTATCGGCAGTCTTCACTGGCACTCCGGCAGCCTTTAACGCCTTGAACCTTGGTAACGGTGATGGATTTCTATCGCGAATACATCTACGTGTTATTCAGAACAAGACAGCTTGGGAAAGCCCTAAACCCACAGTTCGAGTTAACCACTATAAGGAATTAGGTATTGAGTTGGGAAAGCACCTCCTTAAAGCCTACCACTTTCTAAAGGACCACGATGCATTTGAAATACTCTTTCAAGATTCACACTGGGAACAAATTAACCAGGTAGGAAGCGATCCGAAAAGTTTTGGATTCAACATTGAAAACGATGCCGTACATGAATCAATATTGAGGGCAGGACCAAGAATTTGTAAGCTTGCAGGGATTTGTGCCCTCATTAATAATGCTGATGCTTTATCTGGCCAGAGTATTACGGTGGATGACCAAGAATTTGAATTTGCATTTAATCTTGTGATTGAGGATCTGAGAAAGATTAGCCCTCGACTCGTTGGAACTCAGACCACCTGGGACTCCCCAAAGAAATCGGAACTGATCGGATATGAGGTACTGAAAAACCTCGACAAAGAGTTCAAGTCAAAGGATTTTCATGAGGCAATGGGAGACAGTGGGCTTTCTATAAGTACAAGTAAGAGAGTACTTGAGCATCTAAAAACCCACAATGTTATCCGTAGAAATGGTCACGGGCAATTCAAAAATAGAATAGAAGAGGTCATAGAAATAGATGAATTGTAAAACCAATAATAAGGGAAAGAGGGGTAGACACACCTCTCTTCCCTTCTTTAGCTCAATAGCTCATAGGTTCATGGGTGTATAGCATTTTCCATGCGTTTCAAAAGAAGCAAGAGTGGACTAAATGAGTATTATCTTTAGGATGATGATAAAATCATTTTCTAATCACTTAAACTAGTAGCATAGATAGCTAACCAAGATTTTAAAGATTATAGAAATCACATCTTCTGGATGAACTTTTGAGCCTATGAACTTTTAACCAATCATTTTAAAATAGGCTGATTTCAGTTTTCACTTTCGTTTTTTGAGTAGTTCATATTTATCAGGAACCTGAGAATCATTCGTGCACAGCATTCCTAAATCTCTCAGGTACTTCTCTGTTGTTTGAACACTACTATGATCCATTAGACGCTGAAGCTTCGCTATACTTTGATGAGTTTCATAGTGCATGATTGCTGCAGTGTGCCTAAAAGAATATAGTGACTGACCTGAACGTAAAATCCTAGAATGTGGGTTTGCTGGATCCTCCCCCATCCTTTTGTCCAGTTCGCGCATCTTCCTCCATTGGTTATTAAAATAAGATTCGTTGAATGGCTTCACTGACCTAGACCAAATATTGATTTCGGAATCCAGTTCTTGTACTCCAATCTCAAGCAGTAATTGTGTGGTCTCTTGATCTATTAGTACTGATCTGTTTTTAGAGTTCTTAGTTCTTTCCCCAGAGATGGAGATTCTGGTAAAATCATCGTTGAAATCTGATCTTTTTAAGAGCCTAACCTCCTGATGGGGTCGAAGAAGTGAGGAATAAACCAGGTTAGCGCAAATCCTGAGCTCTTTAAATCTGCCAAGACCATCAATAAACTCTAAGAGTTTGATCATCTGTTCCAACTCAAATGCGACGTGCTTCTTCTCAATTTGCTTCTTGAATGGTATTTTTTTAAAAGGGTTACTTTCAAGCATTCCTCTGTCCACACCAAACTGAAACAGTGCACCCATATTGCGCTTTACATTATTGTAGTAGGTCCAACTACTTACAAACTGATCCATGTACAGCTGCGCCTCACTTTTGGTAAAGTCCTTGGGTAAAACGCGCTGCCCTATTCCTTTTGAGCAATAGTTTAAAAATGCATTTGAATGATTCTTTAGATCTCTACGATAGACCTTTGAAAAGTTCTTGTCCTTGAATTTTTGGACTACAATACTTTGAATCAATTCCGTGAGGGTCATTTTAGCGTAGTCTTGGTTGGTTCGGATAATTTCTTCCATGATATTTATGATTCTTTATTTCCGGCTAAGAAATAAAACTCCTAACAACCTGATTTTTAGATTATTGTAGAACTCACTAGGGAGACCTAACTCCGAAATCATCAGTAAATCAATACGTTGCTTATTACCCCCAGACTATCTTGTAGAACTCCACTTCAATTTTGTAGAACTTACTGAAAATCAGCACTTATGAACAGTTTTACTAACGACCACCACTAAAAATATGCGTGTACGATTTACAAGGGTACTATAGAACTACCTCCCCCCCTTCATAATTCTACTACCTACCCCCCGGGGGTTCTATTTGAGGAATTAAAAAGTCTGAGAACAAACCAGAATAAAGTACCCACCCCTTTGGGGTTCAAACCAAAAAAGTTTGAATTATGTTAAAAAGGGTACACAGCTCTAAATCTCCGAAGTTCACAAAGGGATACGAAGCGGAAATTTTAAACCAAAGCACATTTGCAGCTCTTCTCCTTGCCCGGGAGTACAGCCAGAATTGGAAAGAAATATGCATCATCTCGGAAGGCCCCTATACCGCAGACCCATTTCGTTTACTTGGCGATTACCAGGTTCTCGAAATAGACCAAGAACCGAAAAAAGAGCATTATAGCCAAGCAATTCAAGAAGGAAGGGAAATGGGCTGTAAAGTCTTCGTTATTACCTCTAGGTTGTTTCGATGGTCGTTAAAAAATGACCAAGCACACTATGACCAGAAAGAGCCACTGTATAACAGGGGCTTGGAAGCCGCAATGGCAGATGCGAAACTTATGATAAGCATTACTAGCAAAAAAGGCTACATGCTAATTGAAGTGGGAGAAAGTAAATTTTAAAAGTTTAGGTACAAACTCATCGAATTCGAGGTAAAGCAAGCGGGGAAACTCGCTTGCTCTCTCAGCCATATTTCTCCTCTAATTCAAGCTTGTTAATCCTAGACCGAATAGCACCCGTTGTTCGGGCGAAATGCTTAGCCATATCTAAAACCGTTAAGCCTTCACAATAAAGTATTGTCAACTCATCATCTAAATCACTCGTCCAAGGTTGATACGCCTTCTTATGGGTTTTCTTTATTCGAGTCATATAGCTTTCCTCATTTTTAGCCTCGCCAAATTGACCCTTCTTCCCTACGAATACCTCCTGTTCCTTTTCAGCAGATTTCAATGCAATCACGGTCTTCGAAGGATTCATCCCTTCGGGAAGCAATGTCAACGGCATATACACTTTTGCTCTAGCCCTAGTAACGGCCACATACAAAAGGTTAACTTCCTCCGATAGCTTGGCTATATCAAGATCCTTATCCTTCTTATTGGAGTAAACTTTCTCTAACTGTTCCGGGCTAGCAAAATCATCTACAATATGCACAGCATCATACTCCATACCCTTACTGCGATGCACAGTAGAGAATATCAAATCCGCTTCACTTTTATTTTCACTACTAATATGTTTTTCTTTTAGGTCCTTCATGATTTTAGGAATCCGCGAACCATATTCTTTGACCAGATCCACCATCATACCTAACTGATGCTCCTCGGTTTTTTCCACATAATCCTCCAGCTCATCTAAAGAAGTCATTTGCCTTAGGAGCTTATCCCTGATTCTATTGAATTTCCCCTGATGTAAGTTCAAAACATCATACAAGGATGTCCCATCTTCGGCATAGGCATATGAGCTAATGTTTCCCTCAAAGTATATATTCTTTACGCTCTTTTTCTCCCCAACATAATCAATGGCCTTAATGAGTAAACCAAGATTGGTCCTAGCTAAAACGGCTTTAGTCTCGACTGTTTTTCGATTGCCTTTGCCGACAATACTAAATTGAGGCGACTTCGTAAAAATCCCTTTGGTTCTCAATACCTCCGATGCTAGGTTCGCAATATCCTCCCCAAACCTAAAACTGGTACTTAGGCTTAGTTTCTGAAAGGCCACCTTTTCCAAGGAATTAACTGCAAATCGCCAGTTGTAAATCTGTTGATGCGTATCACCCACAATTACCTTAATGGCCCTTTGGCTTCTAAACACATTCAGCATGGATGCAGAAGCGTCCTGTCCTTCATCAAACAGGATGTAATCAAAAGGAAGCTGTGGATCGGAAAGCTGAAATTTCTTTAGATAAAAGTCATGCGTGATATCTATTTCAGCACGATCCATTTTAGCCAAGAACAATCTCGTATACCTGAGAATAAGCTCCATATATTTAGATACAAATCCCTTTGCCTTTGGATCAAAAACCGTAGCCAGATAATTTAAATCCCCCACTCTTTTTGCTTCACTATTGCAGAAATAACTGAAGAACCTAAGGACATGCTTTGCCAACATGTATTCACCATGCTTATCTCCTGGGCTTTCAATCTTCAAGATTTCTGCTACTTCATGCGGTCGGTACCCAACATTATTCAAGGTGTAGTTGGATGACGTAACAATATGCTTAAATGCCAGGGAATGGGCCGTGTCTACTTGCACATTTAAGAGGCCTTTTTCTCTGAATTTCTGACTAGCCTCCGATTTAACCGTCTTATTAAATGCTAGGTAAAGAATTCGAGCGCTCTTGGGTCGGGTACGAGCATATTCTATTATAGTGGTGGTTTTGCCAGATCCTGCGACGGCATTAACAATGAGATCTGAATCAGAAGCAATAATTGCTTCCTGCTCAGCAGTGAGTTTCATGAAAAAAATTGGTTCAGGTTATAAGGCTTAGCTGCCTATTTCTATAACCTAAAGATAAGCTGGAACACTAACAATAATCGATTTCCTAGCATCAAATTTTAAATTAAATCTACTGTTAGCAAACCACGTTGCATGTTGATGCTTTAGCATTGTTCATGTATATCGGACAGAGCCACCAATGATGGTTGCGCTCTAATTCCCTTTCCTCTGGTTTGGATTCATCTGCCTACCTCGATTCCCTTGGTTTTTAGAATACTGAATATTTACTCCTCTTGTTCCTTTGTTCGCATTTCCCTGATTTGCTTGATTTTGTTGTGGGGTCATTTTTTTTGACATTTCATTGAGATTTAAAATGATAGATTTTTAGATTAAACCTTTCGTGACTTTAAGTTCAAGACAGCTTTTATTAGTGCAAGACTGAAAGGTTTTACCAATATTAAAGCAAACAGAAATCTAAAACGGCACAGTTAAAGGATCTTGCAGAAAAAGCGCAATGAAATCTCAAAGTATGGAACCAAATAATAGCGAGGCCATTAAAAGTACCGCAGAGCTGCTGGAGCAAATGGATTTAAATGATTATTCTGAATTGTCCGAAAGACAAAAGGAAAAGCTGTATAATCCATTAAATATTTTCTTTGTCAAAAAAGTCCAAAACGCATCAGTTATCAATTTCGTGTTGCACTTGGACTCACCTATCCAGTTCGATAATGACCAGGCCAAAGAAACTATCGACAAATTGAAGATAAAAGTCTCAAGCCTTCTACGGCTAAAAGATATACTGGGCTTTGGTTTTGAGATCATTAGCGAAAGTTACTTAGTGCCCCTAAATAGAATCAGTAGAATAGATAAAGGTTTAGAAAAGATATTACTTCGTCGGTACCTTTTATCAGAGGAGGATCAACAGAAATTTAAACTAAGGCGTGAAATTTGGATTCCTGCAAGTCGAAAATTTGTGCACAATTTCGATATCAGAAATTTCACAAATCACATGAAATTCAGTCGAAACTCCTTGCGCGAAGGATCATTGATTAATCTACCAGGAATTATGGATGGCATTAACGTTCTCTTTAACCCGGCGGACATTGCCTACATGGAGTCTAGAAAGGACCATATCAAGCATGTTCAATTTCTGTCAATTCTTAAAAATGAACGAATTTATCCGGCATTCAAATTTAAGGAGCGTAAAAGCTTAAAGGAAATTATTGGAAGAAGCATCCTCTCTCAAGAAAGCCCTCAGAATTGGTTTATTCAAATTAACAGATTCTGCTTTGTAAATATTAATTGCCTTTTTCGAGCGACTTTATCTGATAAGCCTAGAACGCTCCGTTTCCGGTTAGGCCCCGAAAATTTTGAACTCAAGGTGGGGGCTCAATATTTAGATCAGATTCAGGTTTTTTTTTGCAGGCTAAAGAAAGACGGCAGCACCAATAATCCATCATAAATTCTGGTTAGGAACAAGTATTCTCCGCCTTACTTCCGCCCAGAAGGCATTGCGACGATTGGTCTGAAATCTGTGTCATCAGTCAAGGCCCATATGCTGTGGATTCGTTTCGCCTGTTAGGCGAATATCAAGTTGTAGAGCTACCGAACAAGCTTGAACCGGTGGATTATGGCAGTCTGATCCAAGACCGAATAAACAATGGGGTGACGGTTTTCATCCTGATGCAAAACCAATCGTTGGGCCCTGCTCTTCTATCTGGACAGAAGGAGCACAATGACATAAAAGGTCTGCCGCAACCTTATCCCAAAGTTAGCTTCTTCATCACTATTCAGTATGAGAAAGGATATGTCTTGATTGAATCAGAAAAGAGTAAACTTTAGAAGTTGTTGGGTAAACCTTGGAAGTATGGGCCAGGAAACTAGCTTGTCCTGCCCTATTTCATTTAAGTAATTTATCCTACTGCATATATTGCGTCCATCCCGAGAGGTCAATATTTGCCTCAATCTTACTTTGTTCTTCTTTAGAAAATGAGTTAAAAAAGTCTAAACCGCTTATGGCTTCGAGATAATCCACTGAAACAAGGAATTGAAAAATATCTCTTTCTTCAATGTCATCCTTATTATCAGAATGTGGGAACAGAAAGACCAGCACTTCTGGCTGGCCATTGCTATCCTCTTTGATTACAACCTTGTAATACAAGTCAGGAACGGCAATATCATTATTAGGACCAACAGTTTCTATAAATCTATCATCGATAACCAAACCACCACTAAATTCCCAAACATCAACCGACTCGCTAACCACCTTGTCCTGAACCCATCTCTCAGTTTTAAACCATAACCCTCCACTGCCGTTAAATCCATTATGCAACTGAGGGGCAATATTACTCATGTAATTTCCCTGGAAAACGGTGAGGTCATCATCAACATCTGAATCGCCGTCTAAAGCAGCATACCTGCCATCATCGTCACGATCGCCTCCCAATATCTTGTAGGGGGCCAAATGTCCTCTCGCATAGCCTAAGGAATCAAATAACCCGTCATAATCATCATCACTAACGGGATCAGCTACATCGGGGTCTTCTCTAAATTTTTTAAATCTATTTGTCCTGGTAGGGGTGTTTAAATAGTCTTTGGTAATATGATAGGCACACCAATTAGGTATGCGTAACTCGGAATCGTAATTAGCGACATAGGCATTCCTTACTAGGACGGAGTCATCGTCAGGCTGGCCGCCGTATACATGTTCTAAATATAAAGCCTTCGATTCTTGGTCAAGGTCTGAAAAAGACATCTGGCCAAGAAGACCTTTAGAAGAAAAGAAAATTAAAAAGACAACTAAGTATGACTTCATGATAGAGTTATTTGATTACAACTTTATAATTAAGCTTATTCCGCACTCCAAAATCCATTCAGATTATAAGCCAGTCCTATGCCAATCCATGACCGATTATTAAAATTCCAATTTCGCGCTTGGCTACCTACACCTAAATCCCAACCCCAAAAAACACCCAAATTGACATTATAAAAATCTACCATAACTCCTAGCCCCGGAGACACAACACCAATCGTAAAGTCTTCATCAGTGATTATTGGATTTTCTCCAACCGTGGTTACAGACTTGTTTAGGGTGGCTGAGCTTAAACTTATGAACCCTCCAATAGAAAGCGAAAAACTTGGTAATCTCCGAAACCCATTCTTTTCGTATCTCGCCCGATACTTCCCAAATCGATAAGCTCCAAAAACTCCAAGATTGAGGTCTCCATTGACTTCTGAATTAATTTGAATTGAATCTCTCTTAAAACCAGGTCTGAATTTGAACGGCACTGTTAGCGGACCAAAATCAAGTCCGGACTCTCGGTATGAAATAAACTCTCGATTGGCCAGCTTAAGCTCATACTCTCCTTTTCTATCATATTTATTGACTAGTATCCTCTCGACCTCTCCGCTCTCACCTAACACCTGAATTATCATGTCAGAGTGCACATACCAACTAGCATTCTCAGCATCGGTAGCCTTTCCATCCTTTTGTGGTATTTCGGTAAGATAAACTACCGAATCAGCTTTTAGAGTCTTAATAGTTTCCGTCAGAAGGTAATCAGTCTTTTTAGGCTTACTACCTTTTGGACACTGTAGTGTTCTTTTTATGATTTTGATTTTAGTCCCGCACTTTAATTTGACTTCATTATTTAGCCAAAAATCGATAAAGACTTTAGACTTATCATCTGGATCTGTGAATAAGGTCCCTTTCCCAGATAGGTCGGTCATTTTGATCTGAACCTCCTTGTCAAATTGAATAGAACTATCTGACCTCAAAGTATCTATGGTTGTAACGGTTATAGTTTTGGTTCCACTTTTTTTAATCAAATCAGTCCTTACGATCGCAGCAGAATCAACATTCAAGTCGCAATCCTTGACTTTAACCGTTTTAATAATAGTTGCACCGTTTGGAATTTTTATAGAGTAAAGCGCAGTGTGCTTCTGAGCTAGAATTGCAGTAGAAAAAAGGACAAACGCAGTTAGATAAATATTCTTCATAGATAAAGCAGGTTTTTACACAAAGGAAAGATCGGGATAATCATACTTCCAACAGATCATTTGATAGATTAAGTTTTTGTGAAATAATTCTTGAAAATAGTCTTTCAGCGCAATAACACCCCCTCTCTAATACTTCAAAGGAAGCTCTTAAACGATCAGTATAATACCTCCAATCTACCAGGAACAATCCTCCCCGATCAGGAAAAAGTATTCAACTAATAGATAACCTGACTTCTAATCTTTCTTATCTCCTTAAGGGCGTTCTGCGCATAGTTGAACTCGAAGCACCACCCGAATCGGTGGATTAAAGTAGCCTTATCCAGGAGAGCGTAAAGAAAGGCGTGACGATTTTCATCCTGATACAAAACCAGGCTATAGACCCTACTCTTCTATCTGGACAGAGGGAGCAAAATGATATAAAAAGTCTGAAGCAACTTCATCCCTCGAAAAGCTTCTTCATCACCATACAGAATGAAAAAGGATATGTCTTGATTGAATTAGAAAAGGGCAAACTCTAGAAGTTGTTGGGTAAACCCTGTTAATCAATTTATTAGCAAGGATCCCCCTTTACAAGTGAAACATAATTGAAACTTTTTTGGGTCAATATTAACTGGGTTCATTGACGTTTCCTCTAAGCCTTGGTTTTGAATGAACGTATTCTTGATTATCTTCACGGCGCTTTAAACCGCGCTTCGCTACTCACCTTTAATTTCCGGATTTACCCCTCCTCCTTTAGCAGGTTAACAGCAGGTTTTATCGGCAAATAAACAAGTTGCACAAAAGAAAAAAACTAGAGATCACTGTTAAATATATCATCCAAAGAAATGATTAGACAGAACCCTCAACTGTTAATAAGTATCCAATTATGAGCAATCCAAAGTCACTTTATTTCTGGGGTTTTTGCCTTGTAGTTTGTTTAGTACCGAAAGTAATGTTCGGCCAAAATTTAAAAGTCAATTCTTCGCCAGTTCCTTTCTCAATTTTCAATATGCCTTTCACATTAGGTTTAGGTGTGGAGCAAAGCTTAAGTGTGCGTCAAAGTTTAGAATTGGGAGGTGAAGTTTACTTCCTACCTTCATTTGGGGAAGATGTTGGAGGTGGAGAATACGGTTACCGAATCAACGTGGGATTTCGCCACTATTTTGGTGATAACGGGAAGTACCGAGGCTTTTATGCAGCACCCCATTTGACATATTTAATGGTTGATCTTCCAAATGGTGGAGAATTTATCGTGCCCTGGGAAAGCTTTCGTCAAGCTGTTGGCCTGCAAATTTCCCTCGGGTATCAGTGGATTCTTTACGACAGGATAAGTCTTGGTGTTAGTTTTGGGCAAACTACCTATCGTAGTTATTATTTCAGCCTAGAAAATGGTTCAAAATTGAATGAGCGTTGGAGAAATGATTTTGATTTTAACTTGTAGCTAAGTTTTGGTATTTTAATTTTTAATTAATGGACAACTATTCTCCAAAACTCTATAAAATCGAGTCAAACAATTGTACCAACAATGGCCATAGCAAATAAAGGATTACCTCCTCGCTTATTGTTCTCGATATTGAAAAACCTTAATTAATATAAACTACGGGATAACCATGCTTCGCTTCTTGTGTACTTGCCATAGCCGGGTCCGTTGGGCGTCATGGAAAACCAACTGTTGGGAATTTTTGACTTCTTTAAAAACAAGGGTTAATTATCTAAAATCGATAATTTGGACCTATTAGAATAAAGGGAGTTTTACAATCCTGCAATATTAGAAACTCTAATATGCCAATGAAAATTACTAAGATTTGAAAGCTTTTATAGCGATCCTGCTCTCCTTATCCAGTCTGGGACTTTTGGCTCAGGGCTGGGTTAAGGAGATGCCTGCTATTCCCAAGCAATTTCCATCAGTTAATGGGGCATCTATATCTGGTACTGGTGGCAATTCAGATACCATAATAAATGTTACTTCTATTGATTATGGAGCAGCTAACTTTAAGGAGATGTATGTCATTTCCCATAATAAAGATGGATTGCTTTTAGACTATTTCCAACTGCCTACAATCGAGACCAAGAAACCGCGATCTAGTTCAGAATTTTTTTTTTTGGATCGGAAAGACTGTTAATTCACTCGTTTAAAAATCAAAATGATTCACTGACCGTAGAAGCAATTGATGTAAAGACTAAAATTGTAATTTGGTCAATAGTTGGATATAAAATTAAGGATGTAGTATCATCTTTTGATTTTACCTACGATGATATTCTATTCGAAACCCCTTCCGGAGATTTTGAGTTTATTGATAAATGGAGCGGGAATACGGAAAAATCTTATTCTCGAGATTCCTTTTACACATTAGTGAACTCTTACAGCCTCAAGGATTCAATCTCTGACCCTCAAAGAGTAGCAGGAACAGATTCAATACACTATTTCAGCTTCTTCAATTATTCACCTTCTGGCCTATCAATTTTAAATTTCGCTGAATACAGTCTAAAATGTAATTGTATTACTGAGGTTTTTGAATATAACCACCAATGGGGATGGAATACTAGATATGGTTTTAGCGAGCCTGTCTTCATTAGAATTAATGAAAATTATCAAGCACCCGATTCTATATTTTCAGCGGAAATACGAGTTTTCAACTTCAGCCAGGACACCTTGTTTTCCAAAAACATAAACGGCCCCGCCTTTAAAGGATCCGATGGGAGCTGGCAAAGTCCTAGCCCATCTGCGTACATGTCAATGGATGGCAATTTTATGGTGGAGTATTTAACGGGTCGAATTGAGGATTTATTCGGCATACCAACTTTTCAAACCGGTAATCACTTGGAGTTTTATAACCAAGATCAAGATTTGATTCTAGAATCCGAGGTTTTCTCAAGTACCGTCGTACGTACAATGAGCCGTCCATTGAGACATTATGGGCAATCTTCCTTTATAATATACCCTGACTCAAGCGTAATACTCAGCCTAGGGTTTAGTTACAAGGTAGGCTTCGTCGGAGCTATGCTTGCTAAAATAAATCCTGATGGTTTTAACCCACTATCACCACGCTCATTAAGGGAGTTCAAAGATTTTTCCATTTTCCCTAATCCGTATACTTCAAACTTTGTAATTCAAGTTGATGACCAACTTAATCCCACGGAAATCGTGATATACAACATACAGGGGAAAGAAGTATTAAAGATTGCCTGGGGTCTTAGGCATCGAGCAAATGTTGACGCAAGCGAACTAGTTCCTGGTATATATTCAGTTGAATTACGTTCTAATAGTAGAAGTCTTAGCTCAACAATCATTAAGCAATAATTAACCTTCTATGGAGATTTCAATTTTCAGGTTTGTTGGAATAATTGAGGAGCTGCGAACAAGAGGAATAGAAAAGAATATTAAAACACGAACGCCCAATAATTGCTATAGCAAAGGTTCCCGATACTAGAAAACCCTAATTAATCAAAATTCAACCCGACCTCGCTTCGTATTTCCTTTACTTGCCAAAGTCGGGTCCGTCGTGGCCAATTTGAAAAATGAAAATAGTCCTTTCAATTGCTTTGACCTTTTCTATCTTCATACTCAAGGCACAGACCTGCAGCTTAAGCTATCATGAATGGGATAAAGCTTCCCCATATCAGTACACAATCTGTAACCTCCTCTAAGTTCAGACTGGGTTTAAATGTACTTTGTTTTGTTTAGAATAGCTTGTTTCTTCATCTAAACAAGCTTGCTTGGATGAAAATTTCCCTTCATCTTGGTGGGGTGTGATTCCGCCAAGTGCCTCATGTGGTCTGCTATAGTTATAATCGTCCATCCATTGTGCAGCAATATGTCTCACCTGATAAATACCGGAGAACAGATATGCAATTAGTACGTCTTGCCTAAAAGACTGGTTAAATCGTTCGAAATAGCCATTTTGCATAGGTTTTCCAGGCTGGATGTAATGAGGCTCTACTTCCAGTAACCTGCACCATTCACTAAACTCTAAGGAGGTAAACTCGGGACGATTATCTACTCGGATCTTACTGGGCTTTCCTTATTCTTCAAAGGCTCTCTTTAAACTTTGGATTACCCCAAAAGATGGAAAAGTAAACTCAGCTTCTACCGTTACGGCTTTGCGGTTAAAATCATAGATGACATTAAGCACGAGGAACCTTCTTCCATTTTCTAAAACATCACTCATAAAGTCCATGGACCAACCAGGTTTGGTTAGGCTGCTCCATTTGAACCAAGAGTTCTTTCACACGTGCAGGAATACGTTCTTGGTCTTTCTACGAAGGTTTAGTTTAAATTGTCTTAACCAGTCTAGCGTTATCAAAAGTTACAAATTGAGTTCCAGTCATTCGAGATTGGATTATATGATAAATTTCCTGCGCTCTTTCATGTTCCCGAACAGTTTCGCGCAAAATGCGCTTTAATGCATCATATACAGCGCTAGGGGCAGGTCTTGTTTTTTCGGGATTCTGTCCTGGTTATTCCTTGTGTTCATTTATGCGTTTTTGAAACCACAGTCTTGCCATATTATTTCATTTCCATCCACAATACCCTAAAACAAAGGCACCCAGCTTATTTGCTGGGTGCCAACTATAGCGTTAGAATGAGTCCTAGTTTATTTGCGCTTACGTAAAACCTTACCGAATAGCTATTTTTTGTGAATTAGAGCCATTTCGTATTAGGTATAAACCTGATTCAAAGCTTCCGTTAAGCTCTTTTACTTCAAACGGATCGAAGATTAATATGTCAACTAAATGACCTGACAAATTATAAACTTCAATGTTCATAGGGGAGTTGGTATTATTCCTGATAGCTGTTATCCCGCGGAAATAGAACGGAGAGTATTTTTCCGTTGTGCTGGTGCTAAGTTTTCGCCCAGTTTTGTAATCCTCAGTATCTGAATCCTTAACCTTAATGTCGCTGTTTTGAATATCAGCAAAGCTTACAAAGGCATTTACGTGCATGGTTCCGCAGATTGAAGGTGAACGCTGATTCCCGGAGAGGGTATTATTAATTCTGTAATGAGTAAATGATGCTGGTCCAAGGGTAACTGAATTAGGTAAAAAGTTAACAGTACTCACCAGAGCTTCAAAACCATCAAAAACCGAATCGCTACCGCATCCGGCGTTTGAGTTATGTTGATATACCACCTGAATCATATCGTTTACATAAGCCACACCAACATTTCCTAAACCACAAGTTATCCAATTTGGATTTACGGTTTCATCTGTGAAGTTTACCCCTGATCCGTAACCCCTATATAGATGAACAGTGGAGATGCCAGATTTCCCACTATTAACGGATGCTGCCCAATAGTCCTCGTCTGAATACCGTAATCCGGCAGATGTGTAAACTGTGTAGTCATGCCATGTATCAATTTCGGGCCTGCCGTATAATCGAGACGCTTCGTTGTTTAAAACATGAACCTGTCTTGAACCTGTGCGGTTATTGCTCAAAAGAGTCCACCGGTTTAAGCAGAAATGTTCAAATGTTTGATCTCCATTTACTTTATAATACACCATTGCAAAGTGAACAATTAGCCTCGAGTCCTCATTATAGACGGAAACGCTTACGGGTGATGCGGTGCTATCCACTGGGCGATTTAATTTTTCAGTCAAATTGTAAGCCCCTTGTTGTCCCCCCGCATTATTAAAATTGCCGGAGATATTTCCCATTTTCACATAAGCTTCGAGTTCTGGAGAATTACCATAGGATATAAAAGTTACCGCGATTGAATCAGTTGATTCCTCAAGGTCTATACGAGGATTACCAAAAACAAATCCCTCTGCTACATTGACAGCTATTGTCCCGTCATTGGTGTAGGAATATGTACTTCCATTCCATGTGAAGCGCTCCCAGTAAACCCCTGAGCCTAATTGGTAAACCACCATGGCAGTTCTCCCACCATTCCCTAAAACAATATCTGGATTTAAGATACTTGCTGTTTCATTTAAGCTGGTCGTTCCAGAAGAGGTACCAAATTCCTAGTAAAACTTGGCATTAGCACCTTCAGAGATTACTACCTTGGCACTTTCATTATCATACATAAATGACCTAGTTCGGTTTGCTCCTCCAGGTAGTCCGATTGAAGTAGATGTTTCAGAAAGTGTTGGAGTATTTACCGTTTGTGCACTAGAGTCTAGCGAAATTAACGCAAAGCAAATTACGAGTAATAGATAGCGAATCATGATTAAAAATATTTAGATTAGGATATGAATTTAAGCAAAATAGCTTTGATTTCACTTTTTCTTTTGGCAGCTCCTAAGGTATATTTTGAGTTAGGCGCTAACTCGGATTCCTCAATTAGGCTAGTTCAAAATCATCTGTTTAATCAGCTCGCGAATGGTGATAGTGCCTACTCGGTGGTTCCACATGGGGTTTTAAGTTTTCTTCAATACCCTCTAAAAATCGGATCTAATTATTCTGTCTTTTTGATCTTTAATTTTTCAATATTACTTGTACTTCTCCATGAGCTTTTAAAAAAGGGACCATTAATTGGAGCCTTATCATTTATAATCATATATTTTTTAATTGGACAGCGGTTTATCATATTTCCTTGCTTTCTTTTATTAATTTTTAACTTCAATATCAAAGGGATATTATGGGCATTATTAATGGTTTTAATACAATTTAACGTGAGATTGCCCATGGCCTTAATAATGGCTTCGGTCTGGGCTATTGGAGCGATCCTAATTGATAAACCATTGATCTCTCGTATTATGCTAATTGTTTTAGGGGCGGCATTAATGCTTGTTTCTTTTTTATGGTATCCACTATTACTAGGAAATGGACTTGAAGATGTTTCTTCAGTAATGATCAATAACGCACTGCTTTTGAAATCTTCTCCGAATCATTTAATAGCTCTGCCATTCCTGGTGTCATTTGTCGTGGTGTTCGTGCAAAGGAAAAATATCTCAAACAATACGTATTCTGGTCTAGTAATATTGGTCCTTACTTCTATTTTAGCATATTTATACTATTTAAGCAGACCAGGTTTTGGTACGTTTTATGTTGGGTATAACATTACTCTATCTGTACTAATTGTATTAATGCTGCATTCAGGCGGTCGGAATGTTTTTGATTATTCAGGTGTTTTTTCCTTTTTTATTTTCTCCTATCTAGTTAGCACGATGGTCTTTGGAAGGAGCATGAAAATCACAAAATTTGATCCCACCTATGCCTGGAAAACGATGTTTGAATCTAGCAATGACGAGGAGCATAGAGTTTTATTTGCTGCAAATAACTCTGAAGGTGTTACTATATTTCCGTGGAACCAGTCCTTAAGTGGTAACTTTAAGAAGCGTATATCTCCATATTACATAAGTTATTGTGCGGTTGATTCTGTGTTTGATGTGGCAAATTGGAACTCATTAGGAGATACGCTTCTGATACATAATGCCAATATGCAAGGAGGGAATCTATCGAAAAACGATATAAATGGCCTGTATTTAGGGTTTTCTAATGGTTTTCTTGTTTCAGGAATAATACGTGATTTTGAAGTCCTTGTTTCTAGTGAGCGATACACCACCTATGTGAGGAAAGCTTCAAAAAACAGTTCGAGTGATTTCTCCTATTGTTACCATTCTTTGGGTGAATTTATGAAAGGAATAAGCCTGAAGGATTCAAGTAATTGTGACCTAATAAAACTTTCGGACCCCGAAAAGCTCAATAGGGAAAATTTGAATATGATTATGAAATTGGAAAGTGGTGTTCAGATTATAAAGCCTTTGAATAAAGGGCTTTTGGCAAAAGGCATATTTCTCAATCGTTTTCTATTCAATCATAACTACAAAGGAAGCTCGCAGAGAATTGTAGCTGTCAGAATTTTAAAGGAATCTGATACTCTCTAGTGTTTGTTTTGAGGTTACCAATTCCCTCTATGAGCTAATTAAGGTAGTAAAGTGACCCTAACAAATCTTCTCAGCATGAACTCCACAACTAAGCTTCTAATATATTCTGATGATTCCTTTTTATGTACAGAAGTGTGGATACCCCCAAAAATGGCACTATAGGTTAAATATTTGAATTTACTGTTTTGGTCAAGAAGAAAGTTCAAGTCGAAGATTAAGACCAAGGTGGTTTTAGAAGATCTAAAAGAAGGACCCAGCTTACCGGAGACAGCACTGAAGTAAGAGCTTCACCCCAATCAGGTAAGTACCTGGAAATGAAAGTTACTATAGGGTGCGTAACAAGTTTTTGATAGTAGGAAGAAGTCTCCAAAAAGCGAAGAGATCAGGAAAACGATCTTCTACTGAAAGCCATAGTGCAACTCAAAGTGGAGAATGATTTTTTAAAAGACGTCTTGCGATAGCATCGCTATCATAACGTCGCGCAATAATAAGCAAGGGTCACTCAAAGCTGAATCTATCCCAACAATGCCAAGTACTAAACTTGCATCGTTCAGGGCTTTATTACCAGCCCAAAGGAGAGAGTAAACTGAACCTCCAGTTGATGCGAGCAATGGACGAGCACTATTTACATCATCCTTTTAAGGGAGTACCGAGAATGCACGTTTGGCTTACTAAAGATAAAGGCTACAAGGTGAGCAGGAATCGAGTGGAGCGGCTCTATTATCGAGTTATGGGACTAATAGTGATAATGCCTGGCAGACATAGTTCTAGAAGGTGTAAGCAACATACTGTTTACCCTTATTTGCTCTGAAACTTAAAAGTGCAGCGCTCAAATCAGGTCTGTGCTGCTCATATTACCTATATCCCCATGGAAAAAGGGTATATGCACCTAGCAGCCATTATTGATCTAAATAGCCGGCATGTAGTGGGTTGGAGTGTGTCTAACAGCATGGACCCCACTTGGTGCAAGCAAACTCTAGAGACCGCTATAAAAGAACATGGTGCATCTAAGATAATCATTACCGATAAGGGAAGTCAATTTAACGCCGCAGCGCATTGTAACCTCCCCTAAAACTCTGACCGATTTAAACTATTCATATATAGCCTGAGTTCTGATTTTCTTAATCTCGTTACGTGCTTTCTGCGCATAGTTGAATTCGAAGCACCACTTAGAACATTGCTTTTTAAGATCCTTATCGAGGTACCGGTCAAAGTGGAAAATATGCTTAACCATAGCATAGGAACCATCATAGATATCAATAAACTCAACTAGTTTATCCCTATCATATTCATCCATCAGAGATTTGAGATGGTCTAAAACCTTCTCCTTAGGTGGGTGATTATAAGGCTGCGTCTCTATATTCTTCAGGTTCTCCGGAATTTTAAACCGTGGACGCTTCTTCTTTCCCTGCTTGAGCTCTAGGACATACTTATTGAACTTCTCCTTGTCTTCGTCAAGTTCCATGTAAGTTGCCAAGTTGATCTTTCGAGCTTTGAGCTCCTTATTCAGAGCTACTAAGTCTTTCCTATTAAAGTAGTAGCTCCTTCCCTTTTTGAAATAGTTGGTGAAACCAAACTTCTCAATTATAAACTGGCAAGAATAATAAGGGGCTGACCTTATAACCTTTGAGATCTCTCGATCAAGAATCCATTCGCCTCTTGTTACCTGAAGCTTCCTAAATTCAGAAGCAGCCTTTCTCAATGCCTCTTTGGAGAATTGTTCTCTTTTAGTCAAGTCTTGAGTCCCGACTACCGCCGCTAATAAGGTCTTAACTTGCTTCACCTCTTTCAATATTTTTTCTGATTCCATCTTATTCCAAATTGCTCTTGATTTTTCATAGTCAACGAATTCCCTTAAATTACCCTTTCCTGATTTAAAACTTACTGACTTCCCTCGATTTGAGGCAAGAGGCAGGCACTATTATACCTGTTTTGCAAATGAAACTTCGCGACCAACAATTCATCTATTCCCCTTCAGACCTTTCTAATCACATTAACTGTAAGCATTTAACACAGTTAAATAAGTCTACGACAAAGGGTGAGATCGAAAAACCCGAGTCCTACTCCAACCTGAGCCTTCAGGCCCTAATTGAAAGAGGACAAAGCTTTGAAGAGGAGCATCTTGAAAAACTAAAGGCTGAAGGGTTAGAGATCTTGGAACTGGAATATGCCGAGCCTGATGCAGAGAAACGCACCATTCAAGCCATGCAAAAAGGCGTGGATGTTATTTTCCAAGCATGTTTGAAAACCGAGAGCTGGTCTGGTTACGCTGATTTCGTTAAGAAGGTGGATAAACCTAGTAAGCTTGGTGACTGGTCCTATGAGGTCTGGGACACTAAGTTAGCCACCAACACTAAGGCGAGTACCGTCCTACAAATAGGGCTTTACACTCAACGGATCGCAGAAATTCAAGAGCTTGAACCCGAATTTATGGGAGTAATTAAGCCCGATGGTGAAGAGGTCTTCCGCTATCATGATTATGCGGCATACATCCGTCTATCCCAGCGTCGACTGAAAGCCGCCCTGGAGGAAGATAAGGACACTTACCCCGAACCCGTTTCCCACTGCGATATATGCGATTGGTGGAAACATTGTAATGCTCGAAGAAGAAAAGACGACCATCTGACCTTTGTAGCCGGAATGGGTAAAAGTCAAATCGCTGAATTAAGAACAAAGGACATAGAATCCTTAGCTCAACTAGCTGAGCTATCACACCCCGTACCTTTTACCCCGACTAAGGGAAATATCCACACTTACAATAAGTTACGCAATCAAGCTAGGATTCAATATGATAGTAGAAATCAAAGTCATAAACCCCTAACTGAACTGCTACCATTAGAGCCTGGACAGGGATTATTCTTGCTACCAGAACCGTCTGAACACGATATTTTCCTCGATTTTGAAGGCGCCAGAATGGTAGAACCAGATGGCTTAGAGTACCTCATTGGATACTATTATAAAGGAGAGTACACTGCACTTTGGGCCAAAAGTGAGCAAGAGGAACTTGCCATCTATGAACAATTCATCGCATGGGCTCATGGCTTAAAGCAAAAACACCCCGAACTTCACATCTATCATTATGCCCCCTATGAAACCAGTGCTTTTAAACGACTAATGGGGAAATATGCCAGATATGAAAATGAAGTAGACGAATTATTACGTTCTGAGACCTTTGTTGATCTGTACAGAGTGCTTCGACAATCTTTCATAGCAAGTGTTGAACGTTATTCGCTGAAAGACCTAGAACCGTTTTTTGGCTTTGAAAGAGAAATGGATCTAAGAAGCGTATCAAGACCTAAAAACACTTTTGAGTTTCTACTAGAAGTTAAAAAGCCTGAGGAGGCAAACGATGCCGATTTGCAGATAATTGAGGCGTACAACAAGGATGATTGCCATGCATTAATACACCTTCAAAAATGGCTAGAAGGTTTTCGGGAGCAACTGATTTCTGATGGTAATCAAATCCCTCGACCTGAACCAAAAGGTGGTCAAGCCAATGACAATATCACCGCTCATCAAGAACAAATTCTTCCTCTATTTAATGCGCTACAAGAAAACCTACCAGCTCTAAAAGATGAGAGGGATCGAGCTCAACAAGCCAAGTACATATTATCTCACTTTCTTGATTGGTATCGAAGAGAGGAAAAAGCCATGTGGTGGGAATATTACAGGCTCCAAGAGCTCGAGCTTACTGATTTACTTGACGAGCGAAAAGCAATTTCGTTTTTAGAATTTACTGGAAACAGCTTCCCTCATGCCCAAAGCATTGTCTTCGAGTATCGCTTCCCGCCTCAAGAAGCAGATATTAAGGAAGGTTACATGGTGAACCAGAGCGGAGATACAGTAGGTAGTGTATATCATTTTGATAAAGAAGGGGGCATTCTTCAGATAAAAAAGAGTGCTCAGTATCAGGAACTACCACATCCTGAAGCCATAATACAGTTACAACGTATTAAGCCGACAGTTAAAGAAGAAAGCATCATTCGTTTGGCTGAGTGGGTGGTCGCAAACTCAATGAGTACTGAGATTGAGGGTCACTCAGTGGCTAGAAAGCTGCTCCAAAGATTTCCTCCAGAATTGGAAGCGAGAGGTAATCAAAACTACATTGATTACGCTTTTGAAGTGCTTTCTAATATGGAAGGTGATTACCTAGCCATACAAGGTCCACCTGGTGCGGGGAAGAGTTATACCGGAAGTCATCTAATTCATAGACTTGTTCAAGAAGGTAAAAAAGTGGGGATAACCGCCATGTCTCATAAGGTCATCACCAATCTGCTTTCATCAGTTCATGAGCGATTCATTGAAACTGACGAAGAGGTGCATATCATTCAGAAAGGCGGAGACCAAGAAAGTCCCTGGACAACAACTAATAATAACTCGGCCATTTCTACTCACTTAGATCAATACCATGTTATTGCCGGGACAAGCTATATGTGGGCTCGAGAAGAGCTCTACCAGTCTGTGGACTACCTGTTTGTGGATGAGGCAGGACAGCTAGCTTTGATAGACACTGTTGCTCTTGCTCAGGCTACAGATAATTTGGTGCTTCTTGGGGATCCAAACCAATTACAGCAACCCCAACAAGGGGTTCATCCTGCTGACACTCAAGTGAGTGCCTTAGAGCACGTCTTAAACGGACAACAGACTATTCCTGAAGATCAGGGTATTTTCCTTGGGAGTACCTGGCGAATGCACCCGAGTATAAATGAAATTGTATCGGAACTGTTTTATCAGAATCGTTTAATCGCTGAAGAACACTTAGCCACCCAAAAAATAATTGGCTCTGACCAGTTCAAAGAGGGATTAGCTTTGATGGAAGTTGAGCATGAAGGCAACACTTCCTCCTCTGCAGAAGAAGTTCAAAAAGTACAGGAGCTGGTTAACAGACTGACTCAAGGGAACATCCGATATATAGATGGAAAAGGTGAGGAAAAAATACTAGAGAGATCTGATATTAAAATCATTAGTCCATACAATGCGCAGGTGAACTTACTTAAAGAGGCCCTACCCGACCTTGAAATCGGCACAGTGGATAAGTTCCAGGGACAAGAAGCTCCCATTGTTATTTACTCAGTGGCAAGTTCAAGTCCACAAGAAGCGCCACGTGGCATGGACTTCTTGTACAGCCCGAACCGCCTTAATGTGGCTATTTCCAGAGCGCAAGCACTTTTCATTATGATCGCAAGTCCGGAAATATTTGAAGCCGAATGTAAAAGCCCTAAAGAGATGAAGTTGGCGAATGCTTTTTGTAGGTTTTTGGAGTCATCATGAACACAACACCGTCATAATTTTTATGTCATTGCCCACTTCTAACTTTACTTTTTAATAATTGAAGTTGCTGATGCAGCTCTAGCTTCTGATTAAACTGTATAGTGCTTTTTAAAACTCCTTCGATCCTTCTGATCTCACGTTTGAGTTGAGATTGCTCTTTTTCCTTTTCTACAATTGTCTCAAGTGACTTTTCATTGCCTAAGGGCTTGCCTAAGATACTGATGCTAATTTCTTTGAAAATATAGTCGAGCGACTTTTTTAAATCCCAGCTTAATCTTTGGTCTTCGCTATTCTTCCAATCCGAGTTGAAAGTCCAGTCAATGATAGACAATGAGGGGTTTTTAGGGTTTTCATGCTTGACGCTAGTGCTATAATAGAATTTATTCTCAAATGCAACGACTGCAACAATCCTGTACGGAATAGCCTTTTGAATAACCTCAAGCACTTTGGAAATAAGGCTATCTTCCTTAAGTTCAATAAGGAACAATTGTATTTCCTTAATCTCTTTTCCGTTCAAGTTGATGGTCTCCTTTGAAAGCTTATGCTTCCAGGTGATTCGTTTTACTAGCTTGGTAAAGTCTTGTTTCTGTTTGGTCTTAGCAAAAGGTTCAAACTTATTCTTGGGTACAACACGATCAATTACAGTCGAGGCAGGCAGCCCTGGGAAATAGTCCATGTTATCGGATGATTAAAAAAGAGATTAACTTAAAATCTTCTATCCCCTTAATCTTTTCACCAAGTGCCGCTGTTCCACCTGGCTGGAAAAGACTTAATACCTCGCTCTCTTCATCTTTCTTGAGAATTGTACCAATGGACTTCTTTAGTAGGTCTGAATAAAACCCCATTTGGTGGTAATCATCTGTTTCAGCACTTAGTTTTTGGCAAACTTCTACCAATGGTTCCTTAACACCTTTCGCTGCCATCCTCATGGCATCTAATGTTTTTTTTGGTTCAACATGACTGTAATTTGTACCCCCATCATTTTTTATATAAACGAGGTAATAGGGATGCAATCGATTTAGCTTATTTATGTTTACTGACGTGTTAATGTTTTTTAGAACAAAAATTGCTCCCTCAGGTAGTAGCTCTTCCGCTCGAATACTTGCATGAAGACCCTCTGGGATATTCTTCAATTCTCCATATTCCTTAATCAAGTTCGAGAGGTCAACTCGGAAGTCATTTAACCCAAGGTCTGTGATGCTAACTCCTTCTCGCAAATCCTCTAGATCAATAACTTCCTCCTGTAGTCTCCTTAATTGGATTTTACGATACTCTAGGTCTTTTTCTTCAGTATTCAGGATATTGTCATCACCAGTACTAGTCATATTACTGATGAGCATCTTATTTTCTACCCTTTGTTTTAAGTTGATGTAGTTGTCTAAAGTGACATCGGGCCAGTAATTCACCATGGTAATACTTGCGTTCTTAGAGCCAATTCTATCTACCCGACCGAACCGCTGTATTATTCTTACTGGATTCCAATGAATATCATAATTAATTAAGTAGTCTGCATCTTGCAAATTTTGACCCTCAGATATACAGTCAGTAGCAATCAATAAGTCAATAGAATCCTTAATTTCTGGGTATAGTTGATCTTTTCCTTTTGATATAGGGGAAAAGCTAGTTAGAAGTGCATTTAGCTCAGAAGGCGCTTTTTTAGAAGTAGTTTGCCTTTTTGAGCCAGTAATCAATGCGGTGTTGATGCTATATGTATCCTTGAAAAGGGACTTTATGTTTTCATAGAGATAATTGGCTGTATCCGCGAAGGCAGTAAAAATAATTGCTTTCCGATTACCTGAATTAAAAGGATGTTCTACCTTATTCTGTAGAAGCTTTATAAGACTTTGAAGTTTTGCGTCCTTCTCACCTCGTATATCTACGATACTTGCCCATAACTGACTTAAAATACTGTAGTCATCCTCTAAGTCTTCCTTCCACTTAGTAGTGTCCATATCTGAGATATGTATCTTTATTTTCTTACCAATAACTTGTTCTTGATCAGCCCAGTTGGATTCAAAATCGTAGTTCTCCTCCTCAAGGACTTTATGGATTCCCTCATAATCTCCTTGTCCTCCCTTTTCGATGGCTTTGAGTGCATTTTCGATTTGGCTGATTATACCCTCCAAGGTTAGTCGGAAAGAGTCAACACTGCTTTCTAACCGCTTTAAGAGGTTAATTCGCATCAAGATTCTTAAGCTATTTTCTCTATCTAACTGGGTTAATTTACCAGTTCCTGTGCGTACCTCCCGATCATACAGATCTGCATAAGCTTGAACTTTACTAGGAAGGATGTAATTAAGCGGGGTATAGATTGATAGATTAAGCAAAGTCAGGTTCTCGGCTATATCCTCATAGGTGATTTCACCTTCGTCTTCGGTGAGAGGACATTGGATTGATACAGGTTTATTTCTTTTTGGAAACTCCCCTATGTCGGCAGTATCATAATAGGTCGTTATATGTTTTCTGGATCTGGCAATAGTTAAAGAATCTAGGATTTCAAAAAAATCGAAATCTAGCATATCTAAAAGCCTTTCTGTGGTTCTTTCTGAAGAATCGAAACGACTCCAGACATTAAATGCTTGTTGGGCATTTCTAAATATTTGATCTATTCCACTCGAAGTCTCTAGCTTTTCATCAATCACTTCTGAATCGCCTTCATACGCCAATGCTAGCTGATTTCTTAAGTCAATAAAACGATTGTTTACAGGCGTGGCGGAAAGCATAAGAACCTTGGTCTCGATACCTTCTCTAATGATTTTGCGCAAGAGTTTCTGATAGCGATTTTCACGGTCAGAATAGGCGTTATTGTTTCTGAAGTTGTGACTCTCATCTATCACAACCAAACCATAATTGCCCCAGTTCACATTCTCTAACTGCCTGCCGTTGCTATGCCCCCTTTCACGAGAAAGGTCGGTGTGAAATAAAACATCATACCGTAATCGATCTGAAGCTAAAATGTTGTTTTTATCGTTGTGCCTGTAGGTATTCCAGTTTGCTTCCAGCTTTTTGGGACAAAGCACAAGAACATCTTTATTGCGCATTTCATAGTACTTAATCACCCCAAGGGCTGAAAAGGTCTTACCAAGTCCTACCGAGTCTGCCAGTACACAGCCATTGTATTTTTCAAGCTTGTTTATTGCACCAATAACTGCATCCTTCTGAAAGTTATATAGCTTTTTCCAAACTAGACTTTCCTTGAACCCTATATGCTCGTTAGGCAAATTGTCTAAAGAGAGATCATCTAAGAAGTCATTAAAGATGTTATATAGGGTAATGAAGTAAATGAACTCAGGGCTATTCTCTTTAAACGCGCTTTCAAAATAGGCTTGAACTTTCTCGGTCACATCCTTCAAGCCATCTTCATCTTCCCAAATCCCATTAAACCACTCAAGGTATGCCTGACTGCCAGGGTATTCAGCTCTATTTATCAAGTCTGGAAAACCCGACTTAGGACTAACTCCAAGATCAGTTGTGGTAAAGCCGTTTACGTTCAGGTAAGCATAGGACTCATCTGTTCTATTTTGCACATGTACCAAGCTATTTAAACTCTGTGTACTGTCTTTATTCGTTTTGAACTTAACCTTCTTTCTAACCCACTCGGCACATTCTTTTGCAATGGCTCGTTGGTTTAATTGATTCATAAGACGAAGCTCAAAATCACCTCCGCATAATTCAGCTTCTCGGTAAATATGTGGGATGTAAAATTTGCGGCTTTGTTTCTGAAATTTCTCTTCAATAAAGGCAGGTGAGCTGAAAATGAACCTTAATTCCTCGATTCCATTTAGCTCTTTACGAAGTGAGTCAAATGCATAAATAGAGAAGGTAGAAGCGGCTATGCTAAGCTTGCTACCTTTTTTTATAGTCTCTTTTAAATCATCACCTAACCTTGAGGATATGTTGTCTATGAGCTTCATTACTTAAGCTTTACAACCCATTTTGCCGTTGCCTGTATAAGGTAAGTCATCTTGGTAACCATATCTGAGGAAAGCGCACGGAAATCTTCATTACTCTTGTATCCTCCGAATTCGTCTGAGTCATACCTTATGCTGCATGACCGATAGCCCTCCAGAGCTTCCCAATTCAAAGCACTGCCAAAGGTTTCATTTATTTCTTCCTTGTGTTGAGCTAATTGATTGAATAGTCGAAGGTTTTCGTTGTCCATTTCTTTTCCTAGGTCTATTCGAAGTTCAATTCTGTAAGAATGCTGGTTTATCCAATATTGATAGGTTAGACCCTTCCTTCCTGCTGTAGCTCCAATCCATGAATCCTTCGAAGGCGAGATGGACTCAAACTGAAGTAGTCCTTTTTGTTTAGAGAGGTTAAGTACTTGCTCCCAAAGTGATTTACGTGAAGCATCTCTCTTTGAGTCTTCTTTTTTAACCCTTCCAATCGCTTTACTTTCCTCACTGGGGGCAATGATTGAGGTTAGTAATGGTGCGATTTTACTTTCACCGATAGTAACGGCTTCGATTTTTAACAGAAAAAAGTCGCATTGATTGTCGGACTCATTAAGCCAAGATATGGCATTGATATGTTCGGGTCGTGCATCTTCTACAATCCATATCGCCATTTTAGCTTCAAAAGCGGTTAAATAGGTGATTAATTTACCTAAATGGTCATGGTTACTTTTACCAAACTGATTTTCTATTACTACGGATCTTCCGTCCTCTGTTTCTGCCTTGATGTCTACTGAGAAACTACCTGTTGATTGCTCTTTTTCAGCATTAGTCAGGGTAACACCAATTGCTTCAGATATTACATCAATGTTTTCAGTTAACCATGGGGTCAAGTCTCTGTCTTCATAGCGAAAGGCGTCCTTAATTGGATGCTTGGTTAGCTTATCTATTTTTTTCATCAAAAGCAATGTTTTTACTATTTAAGGATTTCAATGAGCCTGTCATAGCCACTCACCCTTTCAAAGCGGACTTCTTTATCACTAATTTCCTTAAAGTGCTCCTTCGCACAATGGATTTTCAGTCTTTCAACCCCTCTTAAGTCAGAGTCTTTGTCAGAGCCTTTTGTCTCGGCAACAAAGTAGATCTCCCTTACTTTTTCTTTATCGAAAACAATAGCCCAATCAGGTGAGTAATTTGCTACTGGGGTTGTGATATAAAAGCTCTTGGGAAGCTTTGCATATACCACTACATCTGTACTATTCTCTAATGCTTCCGCGAAATCGGATTCAATTTGAGAGTCTGATTGTAATAGGTCATAAATGTGCTTTTGTAGAGGGGTAGAATCTCTAAGTGCTGTTCGGTCATTGGTGAATACAGTTTTAGCATCATAGGTCTCTTCAAGCTTTTTATACCCAATGTTCCCAATAATTAACTCTGCTTTTGCTTCGTTGATGTAGTTGCTAGTTTTGCCTATGAACTCCTCTGGGTTTTTCTTTAGTAAAGCAAATTTCTGAGGATGAATACCCTTTAAAATGGCTACGATAGACTTGCGAGTGAGGCTTGTTTGAGCTTCGATTTCACCAACAATATCATAAGTGGTGTCAGTGTATATATTGTGCTTCAATTTGATCAATTCTCGCCTGGTCTCTCGCACTAAACCACCTTGCTTCATTTCCTCAGCCGTGCCATCTTGCAGCTCACCTGTTTTTACCTCATATTGGCGATCAGCAATGTGAAGTTCTGAGTTGATGATTTTAATTGATTCATCTATAAGCTTCTGAGAGTTGAACTTTACTTCGTAAATAGTCTTGAGATTAATCTTGTTCCAGAGTTCCTGAAACTCTTTTCTTGTGAAGTTTTTATTGAGTTTAAGCTCAACTTTTTGGCGTTCATCTTCAGGCTTGATCTCGGCTCCTGTGTAAATGCTGGAAAGAAGTTTACATGTTGCCTCTTTAAAAGGCTCTAGGCTTTCAGGTAGGGGAATCTTTTTCTTCTCAATTAGCTCTTTACCTAAGGGTGTGATTTTATCTTCTACATCAATAATATCATGCTTAAAGAGTAGCTTATTGAGCATTTTTGAATCAGACTCCGTTATGCGATGCTGATTCCCTTTTTCATCTTCGAGTAGCTTTCCGATGAAGAATTCAACCTCGGCTTTTCGTGGACGGTCTTTTAGGGTATCGCTAATTTCTTTCTGCAGTCCTTTGGCGAATGATTCATAGGTCTCAGAGGCTATAATTGTTAGGCGGTTGATATCGTGAACTTGTTCTCCGACTAATTCGAAATCCTGCCGTACACCATTCTTGTCTACACATAAACGCATTCCTCTCCCTACCTCTTGTCTTCTTCTAGTAGTATTACTAGTGTCAACATTTTTCAGGGCACAGATTTGAAACACATTTGGATTATCCCATCCTTCCTTCAAAGCTGAATGCGAAAAGATAAAGCGCGTTGGCTCTTCGAAAGAAAGTAACCTCTCTTTGTCCGTCATAATTAAGTCGTAGGCAGAAACATCGTCACTATCCTCTTTCCCTCGACCAACTTTGGGGTTTATAGACTTACCTTTTTTGTCAATTGAGAAATAGCCATCGTGAACTTGATCTGCACTATCTCGACCTAAGTATTCTTTGTAGCTGGTAGGTAGATACGCCTTATGGGCTTTTGAAGGCGCATTATCGATTATATAATCACTAAAATCTTGGTCAAATAGATCGGTGAAATTGTTGACGATGTTATTGTATTCCTCTTCAAATATTTTAGCATAATCACCCAGCTGCTGCTCACCCATTTCATCATAGATGCGGTAGTTTTCTACACTATCAATAAAAAACAGCGAGAGAACTTTTATCCCTTGAGCATATAGTTGCTTTTCTTTCTGTAAATGGGAAATAATGCACTCTCGAATTTGCACTCTGCGAAAGGATAGTTCGTCTTTATCGTTTAGGATGTCGCCTGGAAATATGTCTTCCCCATTGACCACAATTTTATTGTGGTAACCATTTATTTCTGTGATTACTTGGTTTTTGTAGGCGGGCATCTGACCAGAGTTGTCGTAAAGGTTGTAACCTTCTTGAACCTTCACTCTGGTTTTTTTGATTTTTCCAGATTTGGTGCGGATTTCATGTTCCATCCAGGCGAAAGGTGGTTTTGTGGTGGAAAGACTTATACCTTCGAGGTACAGGTAGCCATTTGTACCTGTTGATCCTACCATATTGACCCCCTTAACTTGAATGCGCTTAACTAATTTCTTGTTGTAGGCATCTAAGGCATCCAATCGGTAAACTTTATTATACTCTTCACCTTCGGCATGGGTAGCTGAATAGCGTAAAGAGAAAAGGGGGTTGAAATCCTGCATCCCCTCCATGGTCTTTGAGCCCTGCTTACCCACCGACTGCGGTTCATCGATGATAAGGATGGGATTTGTTTGAGAGATGATCTCGATAGGTTTCCGAGAGCCAAACTGGTCAAGCTCCTGATAAATTCTTCTTGCATCTTTACCTCTAGCATTAAATGCCTGGGTGTTGATGATCATAACACTAATTCGGCTGTCTGATGCAAAGTTTTCAATGTCTTGTGGACGGGATGAGTTGTAAATGAAAGGGCTTATTTTATGCCCATACAACTCCTGAAAATGGTCTTTGGTTACATCAAATGTTTTATAGACTCCCTCACGAATGGCTATGCTGGGCACCACAACAATAAACTTACTCCAGCCATACTTTTTATTGAGTTCATACATTGTGCGGATATAGGTATAGGTCTTACCTGTGCCTGTTTCCATCTCAATGGTAAGGTTGTAACCGAGCTTAACTCCTTTAGGTCTTTCGATTTGCTGACTTTCAAATAAGTCATTTCGGCTTTGTACCTCCTGAATGTTCTTTAAAATTTGGCTATCTAATATCTGAATGGGGGAATTTCGATAGCCAATTTCAGCGTAAAGCTCTTCTTCAAAAGTAACCTCTGATTGGTATTCTTTTGCCGCATTTAGTTGTTTCGCTTTTCGAATGAGTTCTTTGCTTTTTTCTAGGGTGAAGCTTTTTGTTTTTAAGGTTTGCCCTTCAAAGCAATCTACTACCGCTTTTACAGCATCAATTTGAAACTTCTGCTCTTTAAACTGTAATTTCATATCAAATAAGCGTCAAATGGTTAAGGTCTTGTTTTTGAGGGGTTTTCGTGAAAGTTGAGCGAAACATATCAAATAGTCATCAAATAAGATTATGCCCAGAAAGGGATATATTTCATATGTCTTCTTGAGTTGTTGGTTGGATCGTCAGGTTTGATCAAATCCTCTTCTAGGGCTTCTTTTATCATTCGTGAAGCGATAGCAGAGTTCTTATCCTCAATTTTAAACCGTTCTCTTAAGGATTGATTGGTGAGCTTTTCATTGGAAACATGGCAGAGGCAAGCATGCTGGTAAACTGCCCTTACTCTTTCTGCCTTATCCATTTCCCCCAGTTCCTTAAAAGAGAAAAGAATTGCTCTAGTCTGTTTCTCTGCTTGCTGAAAATCAGGGGCTGGAAGCTGATACATTTCTGAATAGAAAACGACCTTATCAATTCCACTTCCTTTTTCTTCACAAATACCAATTCTTCGCATAAAGCTAGCTAGAGCTTCGTTCCGCGACTGGTACTCATCAATAAATCGATTTGTAGTGATTAAGGGTTGACCAGGGTTTGAAAACACAATTCGATCTGAAAAAATCTCAATCATTGGGGCTGCTCCTGTTTCCCTGAAGTCCTGATGAATCAAGGCGTTTGCAACTAATTCACGTACTGCTATTTCTGGATACATTCTAATATCCTCCCTAAAGGCTCTACCAATAACTTCATTGGAAGGCAGTTGGCTGTTTATCCAATTTATTAAGCCTTCAAATCCGATAGCATAGCCTTTGACTCCTTCTTGCTCTCTTAGGGTTTCTACTTTGTTTTTGCCTCTGTAAACAATGACCCGTATAGCTTTTCTGGATAGCCCTTCAAACTGATTAATATTTTTAGCAAATAGAATTGCTCCTAGGTTGGTGATATGATGCTTAGAGCCTGCCTTTTTAACGAACTTTTCATTTATGAACTTCGATATCACCTCTTCACGGTTCGTAGGGTAAGGGATTTTACACAAGTCAAAATAACCTTGGGTATCGAGTAGACTTACAATTTGATCTGGACTCACATTTCGTTTGGCTAGTTCCTCTTCAAAGGCACGGCTGGATCTTCGTCCCCAGATACGCGCTTCTTTTTCGGGGTACTCATTTAGCTTTTTAGTGTATGAGCCAATTCGAACGTAAGCTTCGTGTAGGAACCTAGTAGGGTGACTATTTGCCGCGGGAATCTCAAAAATCACTAAGTTTTCTCCTTTATATCGATGATTGTAATATTGAAAGTCCAGCCTAGGTTCCAGTCTTTGGATGAGCCAGTTTTCAAGCTCTTGACCTTTTACTTTCTTCTTACTTGGATTGAAACTTGTGCCTAAAACTTTGTGCGTCTCGTCCTCTATTCCAAAAACAAGGTATCCATTGGATTGCTGGCTTAGACATGCTCCATTTGAAAGTGCCGAAATGCGTTCTCCTATTTCTTTGGCTGAATGGAAGTTATGCTTAAACTCCGCCCATTCATTTTCCTTGGGTAGTTTTAAAAGCTCTTCCAATAAAGCATCTAATTCTTGAGTGTCCATCAAATAAGCATCAAATAAGGAAAGTCAACACAGGAAAGGGTTTTCGTCTGTTTGTCGTTTGTTTGTCGTCTGTTCATCAAATAACCTTCATCTCCGTTTCAGGGCTCAATTGCTTTAACAATTGCTGCACATTGGTTTTAGCCGTATCATCGGCAAAACCACTATCCTTAAAAACGACCCTTAAAGGTTTGTCCTTAGCAATAGTCTTGGCGAACTCCTCGTCAATGCCATCATCAAAGCAGGCATATAGAAAATTACCAGCAACCTTAAAAAGGTTCTTGTTTGTAGTATTTACTCGCTCAATTCTTAGGGACAAAGGCAGACCCCAGTCCAGCATCACTTGCGCTAATAAATCATCCGCAGTGCGTTCTGGTTTTACATTATCCGCAAACAGCTCTAAGTTATTTTGGTTATAGTCTTGCGGCTTGTAATAGACATCTTGCATGTTGCTACTGTCTAGGCGGTAGACACGAAAACCATAATCTATTTCTGCATTAGTTTCTTCTTTGATTTTCTTGGCGGCTCTGCGGATTCGTTCTTTGCCTATTTCGCAAAGATTCTTGTAGCCTGCCTTAAAAGCATCCGTTTTTGATCCAGTGCTTTCAGGAATTTGGACCATCACAAACTTTCTTTTTCCCGAGTCCTTAGAATTCATTTGAAGAACCGAGTCAGCAGTTGTCGATGATCCTGAGAAGAAGTCTAAAATAATATCATCATTTTTAGTCGATACTTGAATAATTCTATTGATCAGCCCTGTTGGTTTCGGATTATCGAAGGGCGCACTTGTTTGAAACAGTTTCTTTAATTCTTTTCTCGAACTATCTGTATGACCCACTTCATCATAACCCCAATAGCTGTTCGGAACTATACCATCCTGAACCTCTGATAAATATCGCTTTAATTGAGGCGCACCATCTCCTTTTTGCCCAAAAAAAACGCGTCCTTCATCAATCCATTTCTTCATCGTTTTTTCGTTAGTCAACCAACATCTACCTTGAGTCGGTAAATAAGTCTTGCCTGTATTGGGATTCAATATTTCGTACAGATATGACTCAGAAACTGTTTTTACCGTTAGATTATCAGGTCTCCATCTTCCTTTTCCGTCATTACTGTCATATTTGTACAAAGAATTCTGCTTCTCTGTTCTTGGTAGTAGCCCACGGTTAAATAAATCAGATTTCTGATAAACTACCACATGATCATGCATTGAAGGGATTCCTTTAGCATCGTTAGAAGCGGCATACCGTTTATGCCAAATGATATTCGATAAAAAATTCATTTCACCAAAAATATCATCACAAACCTTTCTTAGGTTGTGGATTTCATTATCATCTATTGAAATGAAAATAACGCCATCATTGGACAGTAAATTTCTTGCCAGCTTTAACCTAGGATACATCATACTTAACCAATCCGAGTGATAGCGTCCTGCCGTTTCAGGATTAGCCACTAGGCGTTGATTATACTCGTCTTTTTGTCCGCTTTCTATGAGTTCTTCTTGCGTGTCTTTGCTAAAATTGTCTTTGTACACGAAGTCTTTACCCGTGTTGTAAGGCGGGTCGATATAGATCATTTTAACCTTACCCAAGTAGCTTTCTTGTAGTAGCTTAAGCACTTCTAAGTTGTCGCCTTCTATGTAGAGGTTCTCTGTGTTATCGAAGTCAAACGAGTCCTCCCGAATAGGGCGCAAGGTCTTTGTGGTGGGTAGATTAGCCGTTACGATAGCTTCGCGCTTACCAGGCCACTCGAGGCGGTAACGTTCTTTGGTTCCTTCTACTACGGCATGGCTTAGTTCCTGCTTTAATAAGTCGAAATCTATGGCTTTTCCTTCTGCGCTCTCTGTTACACAGTTGGGGAAAAGAGCAGCCAGCTTTTCAAAATTTTCGTTTACCAAATCTGGGGATTGAAGATCTAGTTTATCGTTTGGCATCTTTAGCGATTTATATAGGTTTTGAGAGCGAGTTCTAATGCAGCTTGAGCTTGATGCTCGTTTTCTATCAAATGCAGAACCCTGTCAGCCAGCCAAAGTCTTTCTAGGGTAGAGAAATCTACTTTAAGCTGGGTCGCTATTAAATTTAGATGTTCTCGCCTAAAAGCGCGAGACTCCCTTTCCATCCTACTCAAGACGGCTGGGTCTAAATCTAATTTGTGGGCGAGTTGACGCTGAAGCAGATTGGCGGACAAATATTCCTAGCATTAATTCTTGTCAAATAAAAGTCAAGACAATTTTTTGACAAGTTAGAAATAAAGGCGGTTGATTCCTAATGTACTTAGTTAAGCAGGGGCTAGCTTTTAGGTTTAGTGTAGATGAGTTTACCTACACCAAATTTGGCTATCGCGTCATAGATTTTAGAACCTTTCTTAGGCTTCGCCTTCTTTCTGGTCTTTGCAACACTTACCGACTTAGCTTTAGTAGCCTTTAGCCTTTGTTTAGTTCCATAGATTCTTTCAGAAAGAAAATCATGTAGTATTTCAACATCATCTTTCGTGATGACTCTTGAAAACACCTCGGCAGATTTTATGCCCAGTTTCTGGGCAATTGGTGAAGTTGGTATTTCAAACTTGGAAATTAAAACTGACCATTCCTTACCAATATATGAGCGGGAGGTGTCGGATGCGCGCCTAAGATCTGCTTGTCGCTCTTCCTCTTTCTCTTTTTGTTTAATCTGGGCTAAAAGCTTCTTGGTCTCTTTATTGGGCACCGCTAATAATCTTGCCTATAAAAATACGGACAACATTTGAAGAAATGCAATTACCAACCCATACCCTGTGTGCAAATTGTGTGCAAACTCCAAAATCCCCTAAAAACAAAAAGAGCGTCAACTTTCGCTAACGCTCTCTTTATCAATGTGCCCCAGGCGGGACTTGAACCCGCACGGCCGTAATGGCCACGGGATTTTAAGTCCCGCGTGTCTACCAATTCCACCACCAGGGCGGCTTATTTAGAATCTAGAGTATAGAATCTAGAGCCTAGAACCTTGCACCGATTAAAGTGCAAAAAAAAGCCCTCTCCTGAGGGCCTTTGAGCGGGAGACGGGATTCGAACCCGCGACCCCAACCTTGGCAAGGTTGTGCTCTACCAGCTGAGCTACTCTCGCAATAATACATTCTTAAAAAGAACTGCCTTAGCTTTCGCTTTGGGTCGGCAAATATAATATCATTTATTAAACCCACACAAGCCTAAGCGCCTATTTTTTTCTTGATTTCATTCAGCTTCATTAAGGCCTCCACAGGGGTTAGGGTGTCAATGTCTATTAATTGAATATCCTGACGAATTTCCTCCAGTATGGGGTCATCTAACTGAAAGAAACTGAGCTGCATCTCGGAGGACTGACGCTTTAAAACATCAGCCTCCTGACCTTTAGAACGTTGGGCTTCTAAATCAGCTAATATCTTTCTTGATTTACTAAGCACTAAGCTGGGCATGCCAGCCATCTTCGCTACATGGATTCCAAAACTATGGGCACTCCCACCGGCCTGTAATTTTCGCATGAAAATAATTTTATCACCCAACTCCTTTACACTTACATTATAATTTGCAATACGAGGGAAAAGGGATTCCATTTCATTTAACTCATGGTAGTGAGTAGCAAAAAGGGTTTTGGCACGACTCGGATGCTCATGGAGATATTCCGCAATACTCCAGGCAATGCTAATACCATCATAAGTGCTGGTCCCGCGTCCAATCTCATCTAAAAGAATTAAACTACGTTCCGATAAATTATTAAGAATACTAGCCGTTTCATTCATTTCTACCATGAAGGTAGATTCACCTTGACTAATATTATCAGAAGCACCTACTCGCACAAAAATTTTGTCCAGATAACCTATTTCAGCCGACTCTGCCGAAACAAAACTTCCAATCTGGGCCATAAGACATATCAAGGCACTTTGCCGAAGCAGTGCAGACTTACCGCTCATGTTTGGCCCGGTAATCATAAGTAACTGCTCGGCCTCGCGATTCAATTCAAGATCATTAGATATATACTCCTCGCCGGCCTTTAAGCTTTGCTCAATAACCGGATGCCTTCCCGCTTTAATCTTGATACTATGGCCATTAGTCATATCTGGCCTATGATATCCATTGCGTAAAGCCAGAAAGGCGAAGCCTGCTAAACAATCAAGCTCCGCTATAACACGGGCATTACTTTGAATTTGATCTAAAGCCTTGAGCAGCTTATCTAAAAGCTCCTGATAAAGTGCTTGTTCAATGGATATGGTGCGTTCCTCTGCCTCTAGGATCTTCTGTTCATACTCCTTAAGCTCAGGGGTAATGTAACGTTCCGCGCTGACTAAAGTCTGTTTCCTAATCCAGTCTTCTGGTACTTTGTCTTTATGAGTATTTCGAACCTCCAGATAATATCCAAAGACGTTATTAAAGGCGATTTTCAAATTGCTGATGCCGGTCTGAGCAGCTTCTCTCTGCTGAATTTCGAGTAGCTTGTCTTTACCGTGATACAAGAGCTCGCGATATTCATCAAGTTCCGGCGATAGTCCCTCCCGTATATACTCTCCTTTGGCCAAATTATTTTGAGGATCATCCTTCAAACTTTGACTTATCTGAGCAATACTCTCCAGACAGGGATCAATAGTAGAGACCAAGTCCTTTAATCGGGTTTGAGATTCGCATTCTCTGCGTATCTCATTCGCATATATGAGAGCCTGTTTTAGCTGAATTAACTCGCGAGGCAAAACTTTTCCGGTGCTTACTTTAACCACCAAGCGCTCCAAATCCAACATCTCGCTTAAGGTCTCCCGCACAGTCTCTAAGAGGACAGGAGCTTTATGAAACTCCCCTACCCCTTGATGCCGTTCTTCTAACTTCTTCAAATCCAACAAAGGCATTGCCAACCAACGCTGCAAAAGCCTCGAGCCCATAGGTGAAGAGGTTTGATTTAAGACCTTAAGTAGCGATAGACCGCCCGGACTATTGGACTGAAACAATTCCAGATTCCGAACCGTAAATCGATCCATCCACACATATTGATCATTCTCAATCCTTCTGATGGCCTGAAGATGAGCCACTCGATGATGGTGGGTCTCCTTCAAATAATGAAATATTGCGCCACATGCCGTCACTGCTTCGGGCATACCATCTATACCAAAACCCTTTAAGGACTTTATTTTAAAATGATCCAATATATGCTGTTCCGCGAAGTCGTATTGGAAAATCCACTCATCTAATGGAAAGGAATAGCTCGAATCGCCATAAACCTCCTGAATTATATTTCGCTTGGGTCGAGGGTATAAGATCTCTGCCGGTCGAAGACTCTGGATTAATTTATCTACTTGATCATGATTCCCTTGAGCCACAAAAATTTCACCGGTAGATATATCACAAAAGGCCACCCCATTAATATGAGCCCCAAAATGAATAGCGCATAGGAAATTATTAGAACCACTTTCCAAAACTTGGTCGTGGGTTGTTAAACCGGGGGTAACTAGTTCGGTAACGCCTCTTTTAACAATCGTTTTAGTCTGTTTCGGGTCTTCCAGCTGATCGCAGATCGCCACTCTTCGCCCTGCCCGCACCAATTTAGGTAAGTAGGTATCTAGGGCATGATGAGGGAAACCGGCCAATTCGATATCTGCGGCCGCTCCATTTGATCGTTTGGTAAGAACAATACCCAAGATTCTGCTGGCTGCAATCGCGTCCTCCCCAAAGGTTTCATAAAAATCACCTACTCTAAACAATAGGATTGCATCAGGGTGTTTTTGCTTAATCTCACCATACTGTTGCATCAATGGGGTCTGAGTCTTCTTTTTAGCGGCCAATTTGAATTAATTTGCGGTCGAGCTAAAATACAAATGACTATGAGAAAGCTTCGCATGAGTGAGCTTAATCGACTGACGGTCGATGAATTTAAATCCCAAGATAAATTTCCATTCTCCATAGCTTTGGACGAAGTGCGAAGTCTCTTAAATGTGGGCTCAGTTTTTCGCACGGCAGATGCCTTTAAATGCGAAAAAATCTATTTAGGCGGACTCAGCCCGAGTCCCACAAAAGAAATGCGTAAAACGGCCTTGGGAGCCACTGAGTCGGTAGAATGGGAATCCCTTCCAGATGGTATCGCCACCTTAAGGCACCTCAAGGATCAAGACTACCAAATTTGGGCTATCGAACAATGTGAAGGTTCAATTCCCTTACAAACCTGGCAACCCAATCTAGCCCAAAAACAACTATTCGTTTTCGGTAATGAAGTTAGTGGAGTAAGTGATAAAGTATTATCATTTTGTGATGGCGCCATTGAGATACCACAATTTGGCACCAAGCACTCCCTGAATATAGCCGTTAGCGCAGGAATTGTTCTTTGGGACTACACCAAGAAATTACTCAAATAAAAAAGGCTGCCAAATGGCAGCCTTTTTTGATATTATAAAGCTTCGCTTATTTAGCTACACTTACGTCTACACGACGGTTGATATTGTTACGACCATTCGCTAGAGGGTTGTTTTCTCCCTCTGAAGTAGTCTGGATACGAGAAGCATCGATTCCGAATACTTGTACCAATTCTTGTTTTACTTCATCGGCACGACGCTGACCTAATTTGCGGTTGTACTCCTCAGGACCAGAGCCATCGGTGTAACCAGTTAGTACCACGTTTACGTCAGGGTTAGCTTTCAAGGTATTAGCAACAGCGGCTAAACGTAAGTAGTTGGCCTCAGTTACTGTAGCACTATTGAAGCTAAAGAACACTGAAGGAAGGTAAGCTCCAACACCACCGCCACCGGAAGTCGCGCTAGCTACAGAAATACCTTTAAAGTTAACCAATGCACCAGCCGGGGTGTTTGGTTCAGCATCCATGTGATCACCTACACCGTCACCATCAGAGTCAATCATACGACCTTGATCGTCAACCTTAGCGCCTTTGGCGGTAAATGGATCAGCGTCTAGGTAATCAGGAATTCCATCACCGTCTACATCCAGAGGAGCTCCATTTGGACCAACATTTACATCGGCAGGAGTACTATTATCCTGATCATAGAAGTTGCTCACACCATCACCATCATCATCACTTACCAATTTCACATAATCCTTTTTAATGTCTGCGATATCTGCAAAAACACCTTCGAAAGGACTGTAGTACACGATGGAAGATTTTTCATCGTCACCAAAGTTATATGCCAAACCAACACCAAAGTAACCGAAGAAATCCGCAGTGACACCAATTTCTCTTGAATCCGCAATATCATAGTTAGCCAGGGTATGTTTGTATAGCACGTCTAAATCCCAAGTATTATTCAATCTATACTTATAAGTTAATTGCATGGGCACCACAGTGGTGAATGAACGTCCATCCGCACCTCCTAAATCACCACGCGGGTTGCCTGCTCCATCAAAACCCTGCGCATCCATTGAGGTTGCACCTAAACCAATACTGAATAAAAGCGCATGATTTCTCTCATAATCCTTACCGTAAAGGAAGATATTGCTAAGGTTAAAATTCAGACTTAAGTCAGCGTCGATGTAATTTCCCTCGTAGTAATAATCGAAGTCGGTACCCGAAGTGCTGTGGTAACCAGCTGAACCAGTTAGACCAAGCATCGGACTAAACCAGTAATTAAGATTACCGCGTAATCCGATTTCAAATCCACCAATTCCAGAGGGAGCATTAACATCACTATCTCCGAAAAAATAGCTAGCCGCATCTCCTAAGGAAGCAGTTGCACCAACATTAAGTCCGAGGGACCAATGCTTAAAGTTTTTGTGATAAGCCTCGGAAAGACGCACCTCATCATCCTGTGCGTTCGCTCCATAAGTGAAAACTAAAAGCCCGAAAAGTAGTCCTAATCTTTTCATAATTATCTTAAGGGTTAAGTAAATGCGCTTTGTTACAATTACATGGCAAAAGTACCAAAAAACACACAACAGCAAACTAAAATGAATACTTCGGAGAAAATTAATATCTCTTCAAAACAATATTTATTATAACTAAAGTGACTTAATCTCCTGTATCAAGCTCTGGACGTCACTTTCAGAGTGTAAAAAATCCTTCAAATCCGCATTGATTCTTAAAATTTTACCCTTCCAAAAATGATTCAAATAAATACCGTAACGCTCTGTTAACTTTATTAAGTAATCCTTTTTCAAATTTTCTTCGAAGTTACGTCCTCTCTGCTCAATATTTTTCATCAAGGACTGAGGTGATCGCTGAAGGTAAATCAAGAGGTCTGGTTGGGGCACATTTTGAAAGGCCATTTGCCAAAATTCCCGGTACAAACGAAACTCTGCATCGTTAAGGTTATTTTGGGCGAAAACCAAACTTTTAAAGGGGGCATAATCCGCGATAATATAAGAGCTAAACAAATCACCACTGGCCGGCAAAGAAGACAACTGATGATATCGATCGGCCAAAAATGCCATCTCAACCGAAAAGGCATAGCGCTCGGGATCATCATAAAACTTTTCTAAAAATGGATTATCTGCAAATTCTTCCAGTATCAAACGCCCTTTGAGCTTCTTGGCCAAAATTCTTGACAGGGTAGTTTTTCCGGCACCAATATTGCCCTCTATTGCTATGTAACGAATGTCATTCAAGGCGTTTGATTTTTCTTGTGTCCTCTGCTAAATCTTCTAAGGCCCTTTGATATTTCACCGATTCCCCGGGCCTGCTTAATTCTGAATCCAGTTCTAATAGAGGCAGCAAGGCAAAGGCTCTTTGCTCTAGATGAGGATGAGGGACTTTCAATCGTTCTGAATCAATTTTCAAACCTTTAAATAAAAGAATATCAATATCGATTATCCGATCCTCGTATTGTCCAGACTTATTTCTAATTCTCCCCAAAGCCGACTCCACACGCAGGATTTCGTCCAACAACTCCATGGGAGTCCAATCG
>Ga0207422_1000308_pt1 | contig 171447 bp, 145 predicted proteins | sample MarCyaLeptolynsp_FD_187757 | JGI IMG/M metagenome (GOLD analysis project Ga0207422, IMG submission 187757) | Marine cyanobacterial communities from Panama - species 1 Leptolyngbya sp. (SPAdes) | ecosystem: Environmental > Aquatic > Marine > Unclassified | place: Panama: Panama City | collected...
TATACCACATAGCATAATTATTTTTTTTGGGGTCTAACTATGAGCGGTTTTGAGCGGTTTTACGTGGTTTAAGAAATTAAAGGTCTTGCACTAGCTTGCACTAGCCTGCGCAAATTGTTCCAAGCATGTTCCAAGCTACTTACCGAACACAACAAGGTTGTGATCCTTCGATTCTGGTGGCTTTGCCTGGTCAAATTGGACTCTGTTGCGGTCATTTTCTATAAAGTCTGGTGAGAATGCAAGGTATATTTTAGCTGTTTCGTAATTCGTCCAGCCCATTATCTGCATTAGCTTCCAAAGCTCACCGCCATTCTTCATGAAATAGGTTGCGTAGTTGCTGCGAAGGTTTCTTGTTGTGTAAGGTAATCCGGTTTCCTTTCGAAACTTCCTCATTGCTGTGTCGACGGTAGACTGTGCATTTACCTCATGAAAAACACGGGTGACATTTCTTTTACGTGGGTAATTCGAAAGGAGGTGGATACAGTAGTCATTTAATGGCACGCTTCTCCATTTACCTGCATACTTACCCTTAGCGGGAAACCTGAGATATCTATCCTCAAGAAATACATTGTTATTCCAATCAATCAAGCGCAAAGGGGTTTGCCTGAGTCCGGTATTCAGCATAAGCGGAAAATACAGCCTTTGCCATAGCGGCAGATCCTCACAGCTCCAATACTTTAAAAAGACACGAATGTGCTGCTCTGGCAGGAAGACGGGTTCTTTCTTTGGCTTGGGTGGGAGTATCCCGCTAAAGGGATTCTTTTCGATAAACTCTCGGCGCTCGAGATATCCAAAGAATGCAGACATGTCAAGCATATGGTGACGAACTGTAGATATCGCCTTGAAATGTCGCTCCAGTGATGGGCGCAATTCAAATTCAATCACTGACCTGCGAATGTCTTTAAGTGGTGTGTCTTTGAGGAATTGTTTTAACAAGACGCTGACTGAATAACGGTAGTTGTATTTCGTGGTATCTGAGAGATCCTTGCGGCTGTCGATATACCAAATGTATTCATCAATGGCCTCATACAGCATCTTCTCTTTTTTGAGGGAGCCAAATATATCATTGGGGTCGAATCGCTGATCCAGCATCAATAGATCAATTCTTGATTTTAGCTTCTGGGCTTCGCGCTTGCTCTCAACCCCTAGAGAGCGCCGATAGCGCTTTTTGTTCCGGTAGAATGTGATCTTCCAGTATTTTTCGCCCTTCGGCTTGTCGATGCTGCTCATGAGGATTCGCTAAGTAGGTTGTAATAATCTAATACATCCTTCATGCGCTGAATCTCTCTTTTACTAATGTTTTTGATTTTGTGATACTGGCTACCCACTAGCTTCATTTTTGCAGATTTAGAACTGGCAAGGGCTTCTACAAGCGCCATATCGACACTATTAAGTAGATGTCCGTCAGACCATTCCCAAATTGTCCCACCACTATGATCTCGCTTAAAGTCTGCAATATAGGGCGGGAAGGGCTTTCCGTCGATAACAAATCTTACCTGGCGAATAAACAGCCAATCGTTAGCAAGATACTGGATTACAAACCTCAAATTTGAGGGTTTGCCATCATTGGTTTGAAAATAAAGAAATACCCCATTTCTGTTGGTAAATTTAGGAGAATATTTGTGTTTGTGCCAAATCCGTCCACCGCTGTCAAACTCGTCTTTTTCCGTTCTAAACAATCCCGCGAGCTGCTTTATTCTTTTCGCCTTAAAAGCTCTTTCTTCTGCAAGTTTTTTTTCTAGCTCGATTCTTTCCTTTTCAGCCAACTCCCTGGCTATCCTATCTTCCTCTCTCTTAATGACAATAGCACTGTCAAGTGTTTCCTTGTTGTATCTTAATTTTGATATGACTAAATCTTCTATTTGAGGCTTAAGGCTTTGAATCTCTGGACTTGTTGTATCAATATCTACAAAAACATAATCACTATAGCGACGGACACGAAAACTAAGGGGTTCAACAATACCTCTCTCCTTATATATATACTTGCCCATCAAGTATCGCGCTTTTTTCTCGTAATACTTCTCATAACCAACTTTGAAGGCCTCAACGTCACTGCTGGCTTTAAATTCATGGCTTTTGTATCTAACGTATTCTGATTTTTCAGTTTGTATACCATATTCGTAGCTATCGCCACAACTAACCAGCAACAATAGACAAAGCAGTAACCCGAAGTATTTTACCATCTTTCCCCACCCTCACCATGCGCGGATGTGCGCATATATTTACCAAGCCCCTTATAGGGTGCTGGTATTCATGTATATAGTTGTTCTCCCTTTGGTGTGCAATCTGATCGGTTGCAGATCGAATTCCACTTGTGTTCCTGATAATGTCGATTACAGATTTACCTACCAGGAAAGAAAAGGGATAACCCATAATTTCGCAAGCTGAATCATTTGCGAATAGGATTTTCCCTTGATCTGTAACCACGACTGGCAATTCGCTGTCGAGCAAATTTATCAGCCAGTCAACCTTGTCTTTAACCTCAGTCTTCAGCGTCCGGTGCTTCTGAACTAAAATGCGTTCGTAACTACCTAGACCCCCCTTCGTCCTTATCATTCTCATCTGCCGCTCCCTCTAAGATTCCGTAAATCAACTTCTTCCAATGCTCCTTCTGTGAATCGTCGCGTAAGAAACTAAGTAATCTCCTCTCTTGTTCACTTAAGTCTTGATGATCTAAGTCACTGTTGTCTTGAGGGGTTTTCTGTGGTGCGGCAGCCTCAGACTCCCCAAGTAGATAGCCAATCGTAACGCCAAAATAGCCTGCTATGACCTTCATCCTTGTAAATTCAGGCATGTGCTTTCCAGATAGATATCCAGATAGTGCACCTATTGGAATATTGAGAGCCCCAGCAATCTCACTTTTGTTGAGCCCCTCACTCCTATTTTTTTGATAGACTAGATCGCTAAGCCTATCACTAAAAATCTTCTGTTGATCTTTAATTGTTTCCATGAGACCAATAAAATGCATTGGCAACCCCTAAGTAAAGTTTAAATATTTCGCAAAACTTCCACAAAATTTCTGTTAATTCAAAAAAGTTCTTGACTCTGGTGGTTTGATAGCCGATATTTCTGTTGAATCAAAAATAATTCAAAAGGATCAAAAAGAAAATGGCTAAACGAGAAACACCAAAAGGTTTTTATACGCTTGAAGATGCCGCAAGTCTTTTAGGGATAAGCGTCAAGACCCTAAAGAAATACAGACTGCGAGGCACGTTTAAAGACCACCCCCATTTCAACAAAATTTACCTACTTGCTTCTGAAGTAGACAGTTACGCAACTCCGCAACCGGAAGAGGCTGCATAAATGAGCGCCCCTCCCACCATAGTCCATCACATCCACATACACACAGATCCGCTTGTGTGGGATGTCCACTACACGGCATACATGCTGTCAATCAAGCCAAGACAGGTGTATAAGCTGGTGGATGCCGGGCTATTGCAGGGCGTCAAATCCCCCACTATCAACGGCAAAGGCGAAGAGGTTCCGGGTGATCTGAGGATTTGCGTGAAGTCTGTGAGGGCTTATAAGGCTAAGGGGGAGATTGAAAACATAAACAGCAAAGCATTAAAAGTCGTCGGGAGGCTGAAATGATCCGCATCTACCCACCTGAGACCCCAACTCAGAGCGCTACGGTGACGCTCGATTCGGGTGCGGATCATTGCGGTCTTGTGCCGCTTGACCAACTACTAAAGACCAAGTTCAACAAAACTAAGGAGAATAGTGGTTCCAATGTATCGCGTCCCCTCTATTCGTTGACGGGCGCAAAAACTAAAATTGGTGGGTCTCGGCAGTCGGGAAACTGCCGGGGCTACTTAAAAGGAGAGTCAAGGATGATTCTAACACAAGAGCAAGTTGAGCAGAACAGAAAAGTAACTGGATTCAGTTTATGCGCAGACTGTCGCAAGCTGCTGCGCCCCGGTTATGACGTAATAGAAAATGAAATTTCACAAACAGAGTCCGTCCGTGTTTCCGATGGCTATTGCCAAGAGTGTTTTGATAAGCGGATGGGGAAAGCGAGGAGAGCGTGAAGCACACAAAAGTCTACCACAATGAAAACGTTGTATTAGTTGACCCTGTTGTCGCAGAAGCGCACGGCCTGCTAAATGGGCAGAATACATCAACAACCAAGCTTTGGGAGGTAATTGCGGACAACGCCAAGGCATCACTGGCGGAAATTGAGGCAAGGAAGGTTTTAGAGGAAGTCAAATAAAACGCAAGGAGAAGATGATGGATAGAAATGACATTCTTGAACATTTGGAAAATTTAAGCGCAAGCGAGGCCGGAAAGTTGCTTGTTGAGTATTTCAGTGGGGATTTTGGAGATAACTATTTCGCTGGCATACTCGCAGCGGTAGAAAGCGCAAGTGCGGAGGATCGCGAAAAAATGAACTTTCGATTTGAGTCGCTTTTTCTGTGACAGTCGACTAAAAACGCAAAACGCAGGGTTGCAGCCCTGCGTTAAGCCAAAACAATCATTTCAAGATCAAAGGAATATCGCAAATGAGCGCGATGAAAGCAATAGCAAATTTAATGGAAGATGGAGACAGGGACGTGATAGAAGCATACCGGGAATTATCCCACCCGACTAACACACCACCCACAACCTGCACATGCTGCGGTGAATTCGTGGACATGGGGCGAGAGATGGTGCAAAATCGCATCAACAACACGCTCTATTGCCACAACTGTATTCGTGATTACCGGGCATGTATAACCGAGATCGAAAACGCTTCATTTAGGCTCGATCAAGTGCTTGCAATGTTCTTTGACGAGAACCCCGCCAAGCAAGGCATCGACATCAATGCACTGGAAAAGTTACGCACAAAAATGTGTGGTGCAATTGACGATGCAATCAAGCAAGCGAAGCAGATGGAGGGCTTGAAATGAAAGTGACACGCGGAAACATAACACAGGTGACGCTGGATGATAAACGTTGGTATATCAATCACGATACTGGCGAGACCGTTCCGTCAATTACGTGGGTGCTTGAGAGCTTCCCGAAGGATCACTTTTTTCACAACTACCTGATGTCTCTCCCCTCCCCGGAATACGGCAAGCAGGTCTTACGCGATGCTGGCGACAAGGGAAGCCGTGTGCATTGGGGTATTGAGCAGTTTTTGTCCGGTGTGCAGCTGCGCTACACTGATGTGCCGTATGGCTATGACTACAGCTTCACTCCGGGTGAATGGCAGATGATTCAGCACGGCTTTATGAATTGGTATGAGAAGCTGCCGCAGGATTTCGCCATCCAGTCCATCGAGGAAACCGCATGGGGTGATGGATATGCCGGGACGGTGGATCTGGTGTGCTTGCTGGATGGTCGCTTGACAGTAATTGACTGGAAAACCAGCAAAGCCATTTACGACGGTTACAAGTGCCAGGTCGCAGCCTACTGCAAGGCCATAGGCGCAGAGCGCGGAATGATCGTGCAATTGGGGAGCAAGACCAAGCAAGGATATAGCGTCTGGGATACCGACAAATCAGCCGAGAAGTCAGGCCGGGATATTGACTACTACTATGAGCTATTCGGCAACGTCAAGGCGATCTGGGATCACCTGAACCCTGACCCGCATCCTCGCACGATGGACATACAGGAAACACTTTCAATACATCAGGAGGTTGCAAATGGCGTTGCGTAAGAATATGAGAAGACGATACAGCCGGGACATGCGCGGCAAGATTACGTGCGGCACGAAGTCTGAAAAGGGCTATCCGAAATCTCTGGATCACTTCAACGTGTCCAAGTTTCCCGAATTAGCTGCTGTATATGGTGATAAGCCGCAGCGTATTGCGATCTTCTTTCCGTCCAATAATATCGAGGACTTCTTTTTTACTGAATACTCACTATGGGGTGGCAAGGGTGACAGTGCAGTGAAGAAACGCAAGTGCGACGGTGAGACGGCCTGCGACCTATCGACAGGTGAAGAAAAGGCGTGCTTCTGTGCCTCGCTGCCGGAAAAGCAGCAATGCAAGAGCTATACCTCGCTCAAAGCATACGTCGCTGACATCAACACAGGGCAGCTAATTAGCCCAATGCTCTACCAGTTCGAGACGCACTCAGACAACTCCAGCGACGGCCTATACACTGAGATAGAGAATGTGTTCAATATGACAGGCGGTCGGCTTGTTGGTGTGCCGTTCTGCATCGAGGTGAAGTTCATCAAGAAGCTCGGCGGTAAGCAGTTCCCGATCCTGCACCTGCAATCAGTGAACAATCTGGAAGCCATACACGCACTAGCAAGTCGAGGCGTGCTACCTGCTGCACCTCAAAACAGCCTTGCGATTGATATCACTGGTGAAACCCCGACGCTATCGGGTGAAGTGAAGGCAATTGAAGCCCCGGCGGTTGAGACTGTTAAAACTGTTGACCTGACAGCCACCATCGCTCTACTCACCAAAGACAAGAAAACACCAGCCGACCAAAAACAGCTTATTGGCGACATGATAACGCTCCTGGTTGATGGCAATATGGCTCAAGCTGGTTCGATGCTGGAGAAATTGACAGGCTGGAGTATGGACGACGGCACACCCGTCCGAGGCTATGAGAGTATGCGAGAAATCAACGAGCTGTCAGGCCAAAAGCTCAACATTGCATATGGCAAGGTAAAGGCGGCTTTCACTAAAGCCTTCAAAAAACAAATTGACGAATACGCTGCCGAAGAAGTCCCGGCATAACCACACACCCGCTCTGATGGGCGGGTAAGGAGAAGATGATGGAAAGAAAGTTTATATCAAAGGGTGACCTGAACTGGAATGTGATATTCAAAGACGGCTTGGACTTGTTTGACATAGAAGTCAGCGCAGTTGCTGGTAGATACATGGAAAACCTTGAAACGCAAATCGCCGTCCTCACCCGCCAGCTTGAAGAAGAAAAGAAAGCGCGACTTGACGAGACTAGCAAATTAAACACCGAAGCTTCGGAACTGATCGAGCAGCGCGACGGACAGAAGAATTCCTTCGAATCCGAAATCGCTGAACGTGCAAAGAGATTCGTAGAGCTGGAAAGCCAGCTTGCTGAGGCGCGGGAGGAGTTAAAAAACAAACAAGAGATAATTAACGGCGAGTATAACGGCGCGGTTGAGATCATCACCAACCTTAAAAAAGAGGTCGAGGCGTTGCGGGAGGGCGAGGAAATCACCGAAATGACCGAGTGGGAGGCAGATTGTTTCTACGCTGTTGTTTACCCCGGAAAGGGTGAAATACATGACTTTAAGGTCGAGCTATTCAACTATCCATGTGGGTCGGACACAACAGACTTTGAGGATATGGGTATCACACCCCCAGCGCGCCGCTTCAAACTTCCCACCCCACCCGCAGGAGGTGAGTGAGATGGACGCAGACAAGATATTTGACGCAATGAGCAAAATGTCAAGCAAGGTTCATCGACTTGACAAAATCAGAGAGCAAAGAAAAATAGTGAATCGGTGGTCTGCTGAAGTCTGCGGAAACTGTGTGTTCTGGATGACTAGCAACTGTAAGCCAGAGAAGGTGCATAAGCAATTTAAAAGCATGAGTAGCATAGCCTGCTCTGATTTTACAAGAGGCGATTTCACAAAAAAGCAGATCACTCAGGAGACGGCGAAACTGGTGCAGATGGAGACCACCCCATGAGCCGCGTAATCCCCTTCCAGTCGGCTGAGGATAAATCCAGATGGCTCGAATGCAACTGCGCAAGCTGTCCGCGCTATGAGCGGGGCTGTCCGTTTCAGCAGGTGTTGTCTGGTCTGTTCTCGCCGGATGTGCCGGAAGCGACGGTTCAGCGGGTGGGCTGGGAAGATGGGAAGATTAGTGAAACGTGTAAGATGAAGGAGGCGGTGTGAGGAAGCAGTATGCAAAAATAGATACAGAGGATGTAACCAGGGTAATGGATCAGTGTTGTTGGCAGGGTGTGGTTATATCGACCGGGAATATTGCTGTCTTGCTACAAACGAGCAAGTATCAAGTCAGGAAGATACTGCACCGCTTGCAAGAAGATGGACTTGTGAAATACAAGATGGTTCTTTGGGGCGAAGAAGAACCGCCAATGTGGGGTTATGCGTTAACCGACAAGTTTTACGAGCTACAACCATGACCACCACCGAACGCCAGCGATTCTTCATGTCGCTAGTCAAAGCCATGCGAAAGAGCGATCTGCCAGCGCGGAAGCGTTACCGGATAGTGGCAGCGGCGTATTGGGTGCGGCGTAGCGGGGTGAGTGTTAATTAGGGAGAAAATGATGAACAAATACTATCGAGAGTATTACGGATGGAAGCCAAAAGAGAATGGGATTCTTGACTCTCAACTGGCGGGGAAAAAGCCAAAAACAGACCAGCCAGAGGGCGAGACTTTCAACCGAAAAGGCCGAAAGCGAAAAGTCAAAAAGACCGACGGAGTGCGTGAGCAATTGAGCTTCTTTGCCGAGGGCGAAGGGCTGAAAGAAGAGACCTGGAGCGACGAGGAAAAGAGTAAATAAAGGATAATCAATGTCGGGATTTGACAACAATAAGCAGCAGGGTTGGAGGAAATAGAATTGACATATCTTCACAACGAGCGGTTCTGGGATGGAAAAGATGAGGACACAGTAACAGAAGAATTTCCGGTTTACAAGTGTGATAGGCGTGGTGATGAATTTCACTGGTTTGTTTGTATGGGACTCGCTATCCCTCCGGCTGTATCTGACGTAGAGGGTAAGGATTGCCACATTTGCAATAAGTGCTCTCTTGCAATGTCCTTTGAGCATTTTCGTGTAGAGAAAGACGACTTAATGAACATCGTTTTTAGCTATCAAAGGCACTTCAATTTGCCAGATGAAAAGCTGTATGAATTCCTGAAATCAACAAACGATTTGTTCTTGAAATTACAAAACGTAGTCTTGAAGCCGCGTAAAAAAATCACGGCAAAATTACGCCGGGATATGATTAACGATGCAGGAAACAAATGCTACTATTGCGGGGATCTTTTCAAAAATAAATACCTTCATATTGAGCACAAAACACCTATCTCTAGAGGCGGTTTAAGCAACCCAGGAAACCTTTGTGTGGCATGTAAAGACTGCAATATGAAAAAGGGTGTAATGACTGAAAAAGAATTCAAAAAGCACCTAAAATCAAACGGAATTGACAATGGCTAATCCACAACCAGACAAATATACAAAGCTGTCAAATGAGCTACTTGAAGCCCTGGCAAAGATACGAATTCCGGGTGAAGCGATGCAGGTTTTTTTGGCAATAATGCGGCTCACTTACGGCTGGAATCGGACGTGGGCACACATCAAAATTGCCGAGATTTCGGAGCGAACGGGGCTAATAAAGCCTCATGTGTCTAGGTCATTGAAAAAACTGGAACTTATGGGCTTAATCGTTATCAATAAAGGTAATGGCGTTATCAATAATGATAACAGTCCAGCCCCTAAGTATAAAATAAACAAGAACTACGATAGCTGGAAAAGTATCAAGAAGGGCTCGAAGGCCATTACCAATAATGGTAACGATTCATTACCAATAATGGTAACAACCATTACCAATAATGGTAATGGAAAATCGCCACAGCCCCCTCATAATGGGCGATCCAGAGCCTCTAAAGAAAGTATTAAATACAATAAAGACAAAAGAGAGAGAGACGCGCGCGCGCGACCTCTCCTCACTCACTCTCTTTTTGTTGATTTTTTTGAATCTGGGGATGCCCAAAAAAATTCCCCGCTATGGGCTGAATATGTGCGCATTAAAAACATCATTACCGAGGACTATCAGCGTGCGAGGTTTGTGATGTTCCTTAAGGAGCCGCCCCGAAAGCTGATGGGGCTGGAGCTAGAGGCGCAGAAATGGGAAGAGAATGCCGTGAGATGGAACAAGCGACAGCAGAAGCCGAACGGCAGCACTAAACCAAAACCAAGAACAACACCAACGAGGCCGAACTTTGCAGAATGAGTGGAAACTACCTGACGAGCAGTGGGCGCAAGCATGGCAATGGTTCAACGGTGCGTTTCAGTCCAAACCAGAGTGGAAGGCTGAAAGCGAAGCGCATTACCGCATGACAGTTGAGCGATATGGTCTGCCGACGTTCATTGATTCAATCGACCTTATGACACCGACGCTTGATCTTAAGGCCGGGGATCTGCCGAGTGTCGCAAAGGTGGCGCAGTATATGGGCATGGCTTCGGAGTCGAAGCGTGCAAGAATGGTTAAGCGATACGTTGAGGAGAAAGACGAGCGTAACGCCTCGGAGCGAGAGCGTGCGAATGCACTCAACAAACTCGGACATTGTGCGGTGCTGGTAGCGCGGGGGATGTTGACCACTCACTACACCGCCAGCATGACAGAAGCACAGCGGATAGACCGCTGGACGATGCCGCAGGAGGCGAGTGAGAAGAAGATCACCGGAGACCGCAAGGCGGGAACGGTCATGCTCTCCCCTCTCGACGTGCTGATAAACAACTGGAAGCGCTACGGACATCTGGTTAATTATACAGCCGAGGAGTATGTCGGATACTGGGATAGGTGGATGCCGTTTTCGGTGATGAACAAGTTTCGTGAAGGTGTCGGACTTGAAAAAATAGGAGAAGCAGCGTGAATAGCAGAAGGACAACAAGGCATTGCTTTGACGGTTGGCATAACGGCGAGTGCTGTTGCAACTGCGCGAATCAACTTGAATTGAAAAAACATCCGGGCAACAAAACTATCGGCAAAGGTCAAATCACAGAAACAATGGGCTATGTGTGCATTGCAAAGCTTGACCCAATACCAGAGCCAATCAGGCAAGGGGTTTTTCTTGACCACCAACACAGCTACTGCGAGCTATGGAAACCAAGAGAGGTGACAGCGTGAGAGAGTTGAAGTTTAGGCAATGGATAGAAAAATCTAAGCAGTTCCATTACTGGGGTTTTTTTGAGGATCGCTTTGAGAGTCCGGCGACGGGTTCAAGCGTTACGTTTGCCGATGCGCATAGATGCAGCCACCAATTCACCGGACTGCACGACAAGACGGGCAAGGAGATTTACGAGGGGGATGTTGTTGATTTGCAGGGTGGCTACCTAATCGGCGACATCTTCAGCGGACAATCTAGGGACTTTCAGGGTGTGGTTGAATTTATCGAAGGTCGATTTGTGGTTAACTGCAAAGAGGATGAGGTGATTTTCGAATTACAGAAGGAATATCACGTCGCTGTTGTCATCGGCAACATTCACGAGGAGGGCGCGGAGTGAAAAACGCAAACGAAAAATGGCTGGAGATGTTTGCTGATTCGATAAGCAAGGAGGGCAAGGCGTGAAGAAGTGGACACCTTTCGTAAAACCCGCTAAAAATAGACCCGGATCGCCGCAAGATGGCTTTTTAATCGCTAGGAGGCGCATTCAAGAATTGCGATCTGCCGCATACAGCTTTCGGCTAAGGGCGGAAGCGTGTAAGAGGGAAATTGAACAGCTTCAGGAAGTGGAAAACTTCTACAAAGAGAGGGGCAAGGCGTGAGTTATCAAAAGCAATGGAACCAATACGAGGATGATGGCAAGCTGAAATCTTTCATGGGCGCATGTGAAACAGCTCATTCAATGCTCGGCAAAGCCGACGCGGAGATTGCGCGGCATAGAGAGAAGGCGCAGGACGATCACGCGTTGATGGCGGAGAAGGACAAGCGCATCGCGGAGCTGGAGGGGGCTTTGCTGGTTGCGGCAAAGGAAAGACAAGGTGAATCTGGCGATATTGACGGGCAAATCGGCTATTGGTTGTCTGTGGCAAGTATGCCCCAAACCCTGGAGACCAAATGAACCGCACAGAGCAAAGCCTTCGGGCATTGGATCGGCTGTATCGGTCAGCCCTCGACAAGAAAAAGCAAATCCACTACCACCAGTCCCGGCTGAAGCGCATTCATGGTTGGACGCCGGGAGAGGTGCGGGAGGAGATACGGAAGAAATTAACCAAAAAGGAGAATTAGTATGTTTGGATTTGGAGATTTGAACGAAGTGAAATTTATCGGGAACTGCGGAGAGGTCAAGCGCAGAGGCACAGACGAAAAACCTGTAATGGCTTTCGGCCTGGCAATCAATAAGCGAGTGAAGCAGGGTGACGAATACGTAGACAAAACCAACTGGTTTAACTGCGTAGTCTTTGGGAAGACTGCTGAGATTGCCCTCAAGTGGGTTGAGAAGGGAAGCAAGGTTTACGTTTCCGGCGAGCTGGAGAATACCAAGTGGCAAGACGACGACGGCAACGACCGCTACGGTGTTGAGGTGATAGTTCGAGATATTCAGAAATTGGCAGATCCAAAGAACAGCACCAACGGCTCACCGGAATCGGCTGCTGCTGTGGCAGATAGCGCGACAGTTCAGCCAATACCGGGCGCGGATTTGCCCTTCTAATTTGCAATATCCACCCAAACAGCCCCGGATTCGAAAAATTTCGGGGCTGTGGTGGGAGATCGTGCGATCTAGGTGTAATGAGTCGAGTGCGGTAAATTTTACAACAGGATCGAAATTTAGCGGTAAGAAATTTAACAGGAGAATGGGAGCTTGAAAAAGAAAGCTGTAAACCCGCAAATGCTGATCTTGGCGCGACAATTTAGAAATATGACACAAAGAGAGGTTGCGGCGGCGATTGAGGTAAATCAGGCAAAAATCTCCAAAGCAGAATTGGGGATAATTGGAGTCCGTGAGGGTGATGAGTTTTTGGGAAAGCTGTCTGCTCTTTATGAATTCCCAGAGGATTTTTTCTTTCAAGATGGTCAGATTTATTCAGCAGATGTAAAAATCACAGACCCTAAGCGAAGATTTTAACAACAGGAGGCGTAGCGCGATGGATGCGAAAATGACAATGCAAATACCAATTGCCGACATCAGCGGCGAAATAATCTCAATGCGAAAGCACGACGCGGAGCAAGTCAATAAGTATATCCAATCTCTCACCGCCGAACTCTCCCGGCTGCGGGAGGAGCTCGAAAGCGAGCGGTGGCGGACGTGGGATGAGTTGCCGTCTGATGGGCAAAGAATTCGTTTAGGATTCAAATGGGACAATGAGGTTCCAATGAAATACACCTCATTCGAGGAAGATCATTTTGTTTTCAGGTCACCCGATTTATTTCAAGAACTATCGCGGGATATAATGGATTTTGATGAGCGAAAGATTTTTAACCTTAGTCAGATAAAGAAGAAATACACCCATTGGCGACCCGCCGCCAAACCGCCGGAGGTGGGGTGATGGAATTTAAAATACCTTCAGATGTAAGAGGCAAACGAGAGGCTAATGTGTATATCAAGGGCTGGCTTGCGGGATACGGTAAAGCTGTTGACATAGAGGGTCTCCCCTGGCAACCCGTCACGGAGGGGATGGAGTTGGATGAGGAGCAGTATTTAATACTTGGGCAATCGAAAGATGGTAAACACTCTTTTCTGGATATTGAATTTTGCCTTAAAACTCGCATCTCAATGGGGGCTTACAGGTTTAACATGTCGGACTATGTTTACCACCGAATAAAAATCACAATGCCGGAGGGATCGTGAAGATCTGCCGCAAAAAGAAGTGGGGCGAAACAGGAGCCAAGATTGAGGCTGCGAGGATGTCTGCAAAAAAGAAATCGTCGCTTAGGGCTTATCGCTGCGACATTTGCAAGTCCTGGCATGTGGGGAGAACTGAAAAAGTGGACTTTCTGAGAAAGTGGGAAGAATGAAACCAGCCGACCTAATCCAACTGGAGATCAAGCGTGAATCCGACTTCCAGAAGAAGGCCGCGAAATACCTGCGTGACCGATTTCCCTACCCTGAAACGGTGTGGTGGCACACGGCAAACGAGCGCAACACATCCAAGCAGCGCGGGCACTCACTGAAGCTGCAAGGGGTATTGCCGGGTGTGTCGGACATTATCGTCTTGAATTGGCAAGCGGGATTTGAGCTGAAGATGCCAACCGGGTCACTCTCGAAATCACAGAGGGAGTTCAGGGACGCTTTGCAGGACATCGGCTGGAAGTTCTACACATGCAAGAACTGGCAGCAATGGCTGGATGCTGTAGCCGATGCCAGCGGATTGAATCAGGCTGCGATTGAGCAGCGAAGGATAGACACACTAGCAAGGAGGTATTGCGGGTGAGCGCGGAACAAGAAATAAAAGCAGCAGAAGAAAGCATTGACTTTTACAGGCGAATACTGGTCGTCGCACTTATCAGAGGTGATTTTGACAACAAGGCTGAAGCAGACAAGATTGATATAATTAATGGATTGGCAAATGATGCAATGAGAGATGCGAGAGAACATCATGCAGAACCACCTATTTAACACAAAGGAGCAAAGAATGAAATGGACGTCGGAAACACTGACTAAGAGGCAAAAAGGCATACTAGATAAGGCGGTAGCCGAGGGGCACACAGCGAAAGGGGCTGTGTGGTTGAGCAAGTTCAACGAGTCACTCAGAGAGGCTAAAAAGGTTAAACCACTAGAGGGTATTTTTACATCCTAACCCCTCCCCCAACACACCGTTGCCCTGCCCTTTCGGGGGCGGGGTTTCGGGCTAATGCAAACTATCCCCGCCACCCTTGCCTGGATACCTAACCCAATGGATAGGAACCGACACAGATCGGCGCAGCAATGCGGAGGGCTTGGGGGCGGGAGAATTTTAAAATCAGAGGAAGAAGATGAGACGATGGTTTTGGCGGTTCATGTATCCGCTTGTAAGGCTTGGCAATGCACTTGGGTTGCTGGGGTATGAGTGGGTGAATGTGGTTCGATGTGCATGGGTAAAACCTGGGCAAGGATATAGCTTGTTGAAGCATTATAAATGGTTTGGCGACCCCATTGAGGTAATTCCGAAAAATATTGTGCTGTGTGGTGTTCCATATACGGTCTTTGTTTCAGATGGAAAGCTGGTATTTAAAGATGATACCGGGCTTGGTAGTGGCTCAATAATATTCTCCAGAGAGTATACCATGTGGTATGTCGAAACGGGAGGTGAAAAGCCCTATTCACACATAGAGCACGCCTATGAATGGATTCGCGCTGTAGGCGAAGAAAAAGAACACCTAGTCCCTATGAATCAGCAAAAAATATTGAAAATCAAATAGTCAATGCAAATATTGCATCACAGCAATCCCACAAAAACGCACTTTTGTGCTTGACTACGAAAAATATTCGTAGTATATTCCGTCAAAGAAGCACATGGAAAGCAGGACGCTGTTTAGTGCATCAGGGAATTATCGAGCGTAGAATAGGCGTAATCGGCTTTTGCAATGTGCAAAGATTGATTGCGCTTTTTGCGCTTATGGAGGCTCTGAGGTGGGTCAGATCGTCACTCAGTTCACCACAGCAGTATTGACGGCAGCGATATACAGCAGCGTGATCTATCTTGCTTGCGGTTTCCTCTTCAATCTTGATATCCTCAAGAAAAAACTATCAAACGACATAAAGGCGGTAATCGCACTCATACTTTCCGGCTTGTTTGTCTGGTATAGCGGTTTTGATATGCTGCATTTGCTTGGAGTAGAAAGGCATTGGGGTGGGCAGGTAATATCTGCACTTGTCCTGGCTGGCGGTAGTCGCGGCATCTTGAAGCTGGTGCGAAAGGTGCTTAAATCAGAAGACTCACCCATAAAATACGAGCAGAGTGCGACATGAGTAGATTCTCAAAATTCTGGAAATACGGCTGGACGCTAAACAAGCACATCTACTGGCACATTGCCGGAGGTGCACTCTATCCAATCTTCCATGCATTTATGGGCTGGAAGTTCATGGATTCCGTCGGCGTAATTGCTGTTGTGGCTATTGCGTGGGAAGGCTTGGAATATCTCTGGGAAGAGGTGCTGGGTGAAGGGCTTGAGGTTGCTGGGTATGGCAACGAGGAAGAAGGCTTTACGCCTAAGCAACACTTTCTAGTCGATGCTATCGTGGATTTCTTTGGTGCATTGGTGGCTGCGATCGTGGTCTTTGAGTTGATAGAATGGCTGGTGTAATCGTGAACGTATTACTTGGAGCATTGCCGTTTGTTCTGTTCGGATATATGGCCTATCTGGAGGCAACTGGTTATTTCGTGACAGAGCGACAGAAAAGCCGGGGTGAGTGGTGAAGCTCACCCTTGCAAATACGGCTTGGTTTGTGCTGGTGTGGCTTTTCTATCTAGCACTACCTGAATGGCGTGAAGTCTTACCAGCACTAATCCTCGCAATTCTGCTGTGGCGTATTCAGGAGATAGCGAGATTTAGACCGGATTGGTCTTGGCTTGAAAAGTGGCCTTTCCTGCTGAAGTTGGAAAAAGGTAAGATCACGGGCTATCACTTATCGGGTGGCGGTGCATTGACGGTGTGTTTTCTATTGACGCCACCGGAGATGTCACAAATTGAGTTCCTGTGGCAAGGTGGACTGCTGATCGCCCTGCTGGGCTATACCAGCAACCACTTTTATCACGTGGCTTTCATGTATCCACACGATAGAGAATACGATATGCTGCTGCATGGCCTTGTGCCGAATAAATGGCGACGGCGGATAGCAGTTCTATGGGCTGCTTAAGCACTTTATAAACCTCACGGATGGGGAGTATGAGCGAATATACAACGCTTGCTGAGTCTCTTGCTGAGTTAAAGCAGGAGATGAAGGAGCTAAAAGAGACGCTAACAGCAGATCGGTTGGCGAGGGTTGAGGAAGCCTCTAACACAAGAGCCGTCCTTGATGCATTGCACGAACAGGCTGATGATGTCAAGCGATTGAAAAAGCAGGTTTTTGAGTCTGGTATGATACAGGATTTGGCATACTTAAAGCGTGCAGGGCGCTGGCTGGCCGGAATAGCGGGGACGCTGATAACGGTAGGGTTGATAGCGCTGCTGAGTAGCTTGATAAAGGTTGGCGGGTAATGGCTTTAACGGACAAACAAAAGCGATTCTGTGAGGAATATGTTGTTGACCTCAATGCTACTCAGGCCGCAATAAGGGCTGGATATAGCGAGAAAGGTGCGAAAGTAAGAGGTGCAGACCTATTAACTAACGTTAACGTTAAATCTAGGATTGCAGAGCTGCAAAAGGCAATTTCTGATAAGCTCGATTTTGAAGCGATTGACGTGGTGCGAGAGGTTGCAAGACTAGCGTTTTCGGACGTGACCAGCTTTCTTGAGAATCCAGCAAACGAGGACAAACAAGAAGACGATGAAGACAATGAAGACAATTTTACTCACGGACTCGCACTAAAAAAACTGGAAGACCTTACACCAGATCAAACCCGTTGCATTGCAGAGATAAGGCCGACACAGTGGGGTATAGTCTACAAGCTCCACAGCAAAACAGACGCGCTTGAGAAATTGATGAAGCACTTAGGGCTTTACGATAAAGACAATACTCAAAAGAAGCAGGATATCGTCATAGAGATTAAACCGAATGACGATACGGATTAAGTTTGACCCGGCGGTAATAAATGAAGTCTATCGCCCTTACATAGAGACAGATAAGCGCTTCGAGATTTATTACGGTGGCGCTGGCTCAGGTAAGAGCGTTTTCATAGCTCAAAAGAAGGTGCTGAATCACCTCACCTGGGGAAACAGAAAGACCCTTGTTCTTAGAAAAGTAGGCCGCACATCGCGGCATTCCACCTTCGCAGAGATAGCGGGAGTTATCAGCGATTGGAATCTTACACCGTTCTTTGAGATCCAGAAAGGCAACCTTGAGATTCACGGCGTCAATAACAGCCATTTTATATTTCTAGGCTTAGACGATCGGGAAAAAATCAAATCCATCAAAGGCATCACAGATATCTGGATGGAGGAGGCAAGCGAATTTTCAGAGGATGATTTAAAGCAGCTCAATTTGCGCTTACGCGGTCGAGCAGTGGATCACAAGCAAATCACTCTGAGCTTCAACCCGATCAGTGCGCTATCCTGGCTGAAGTCGTATTTCTTCGACAATCCCAGAGAAAATGCACTGATACTTAAGACGACCTACAAGGACAACAGCTTCCTAGATGAAAGCGATATCGCCGAAATCGAAAGCCTCAAAGAGATTGACCCGATTTACTACAAGGTTTACGGGCTTGGTGAATGGGGTGTGCTTGGGGATCTGGTTTATACGAATTACTCAGTATCGCCTGAAACATGGACGGCAGAAGATTTCAATACGACATACAACGGCTTGGATTGGGGTTTTAATGATCCGGCGGCGCTGGTTCGGATTGGCTTTAAAGACAGCAAAATTTACATCTTCGATGAGCTGTATGAGCCAAGCCTGACAAACTCGCAACTGATGCGGGAAGCTGAAAACCAGATCGGGAAAAGCGATCTAATTACAGCGGACTCCAGCGAGCCAGCCAGAGTGAAGGAATGGCAAAACGCAGGGTGGAATATACGAGGGGCAAAAAAGGGTAAAGACTCAATCCGATTCGGAATTGACTTTTGCAGAAGGCATGAGATAGTGATATCGCATAAATGTCAGAATTTTATAAATGAAATACAGGGCTATCAATACCGCAAGGATAAGGACGGCAACACACTTGAAGAACCAGTTGACTACAGAAACCACCTTATGGATGCGATGCGATATGCCCTCGAAGATCTGGCATATGAACGGAAAATAGAATTCTTACGATGAGCTACTTAACGACAACAAGTATAGATGTGCTAAAATTGAGCCACAAGGCAACGATGAGCCAAGCGGATATCGTTGCCCACCTTATCAATGATTGGCAAGCCTCGGATCAATACAAGGCAATGACAGCGGGATCTGTTTACTATCGGTCTCGCAATGACATTGAAGATCGCAAGATCACCTATGAAGTAAAGAGCGTAACGCATGAGGACACCGACGCTGCCAACAATAAGATAGGTCATAGCTTTCACAAGCTCATGGTTGACCAGAAGACAAGCTATGCGGTTGGTAATCCGGTAGTATTTCAGTCTGAGGACGAAAAGCAGTCAGCAGCAATCAGTGAATTGCTTGGTGATGACTGGGCTGATGTGGCTCACGATTGGGTTAAAGGTGCTGCAAATCGCGGTCAGGAATGGCTGCATGTGTTTATAGACGGCGATGGGGAATTCAATTACATCGTGGTTGATGGTCGGCAGATTATACCGATCTACGATCCGACATACGAAAAGCGTTTAACGGCTGTGATTCGGTTCTACGAATACACCTCAATAGACCCGCAGGGGCGCGAGGTTAAGCTCAGGCGTGCGGAGTGGTGGACGGATGAGGATTGCACCACCTATATCGAAGAACAGGCCGGACAAGACAAAACAAGCTGGCGCGTAGCCGTTGCTGCTGATGGGGTTGACCCCAATCCGGTTGGGCATTTCTACCTGACCAACACAGCCAATGATACAGAAGATGCTCGCGGATGGGGGCGTGTTCCTTTCATCTGCTTACCCAACAACAGCGAATGTATGACCGACTTGGCACCTATCAAGGCACTGATTGATGATTTCGACAAGAATGTGTCGGACGCATCAAACAACCTGGAAGATATACAGGAGGTTGTTTGGATATTAAAGGGATACAGTGGTGAAAAGCTGGCAGAGTTCCGCAGTAATATGAAGCGTCATAAAGCAGTAAAAGTTCAAGCAGATGGTGGTGTTGAACCGATTTCAGCCGACATCCCTGTTGAAGCCAGAGAGAAGCACTTGCAACGCTTGGAGGATAATATCTTTGTCCTCGGTCGTGGTTTGAACCCGAAGGATATACAAGCTGGCTCCTCCCCTTCTGGTGTTGCCTTGAAGTGGATGTTCTCACAACTTGACATGAAAGCAGACGAAACCATCCGCAAAATGAAAAAGTCTCTCGGTGAATTTATGCTGTTTGTCCATGACTGGATGGACTGGAGCAATGTCGGTGAGTTCGACTCAAAGAATGTGAGTTTTGTATTCAATAAGTCCCGTATTGCTAACACGGCTGAGCAGATTGACAATGCCGTTAAGTCTATGGGGGTTACCAGTCGAAAGACGGCACTTGCCAACCATCCTTATGTAGATGATGTTGCAGCCGAATTGAAGTTAATCGAGGAAGAATCTGGCGAGGTTTTGCCGCTGGGTGAACCTGAAGAAGATGCGTGATCTAAATAAAATTATTGCGGATATATACCGCAGTGCAGACAGTGACAGCGACGCGCTTTTACTCTCTGCGGAAAAGGAATTGCAAAAGGCCTACACCGTTGCGCTCCGAGAGATTCGCCGGGACTTGGCAGAGATTTATGCGAAGTTCGGTGCGAATGTGAGCTTTGTTGATATGGCGAAATATGACAGGCTTACAAAGTTGGAAAAGCTGATAGCCTCGCGGATCAACGTCTTGCGTCAGCAGTCCCAAAAGATAACACGGGCTGCGATAATGGATGAATTTGAGCGAAACTATTACTATACCGGATTCGCAACGGAGAAGGCATTGCAAGTCAAGACTGGCTGGACAGTATTAAGTGATGAGACAGTGAAAGCGGCTGTGTTAAATCCTATGGATAGGCTCACATGGACAAGCCGTAATTCTGAAGCACATAATCAGATGATGCGGCGATTGCGTCAAACGTTAACCACTGCTCTCATTCAAGGATATGGTTTTAGGACGCTTACGGGCGAGGTCAAGCGGATTACAGAGCGCACTGCATACCAAGCGGCGCGAATCATCCGCACAGAGAGCCACAGAGCGCAGTCAGCAGGGCGTTTAGCTGGGATGGGGAGGAGCTTTGATGTTGCCGAGCGTGTTGGGATTAAGGCACGTAAAAAGTGGATTTCTACACTGGACGGAAGAACGCGACACAATCATGGTGAGGCTGATGGTATGCTGGCAGATGAGGAAGGTATTTTCACTCTGCCGAATGGCGTAACGGGTCAAGCTCCGGGCTTGACGGGGGTTGCAGCAGAGGATATTCACTGTCGATGTGGTGTGATTATGTATTTTGAGGATATACCGCAGAATTTGCGGCGAGCTGGTGACGAGGTAATTCCATACGAAACGTATGGCGAATGGTTTGGCGAAAGGATAGCGGCGTGATACTTGGCTTAAAAGACTTTGACTTTAAGAACATGTTCAAGGATCTGGGCGGTGGTTCGATAGAAATCAACATGCCGATTATCCCTGAAGATTTTTCCGAGATCGTAGCTCTTTTGGCTGGTCATGGAATGGGTGGGTTTGCTGGAATTCCAATAAGGAAGGCTCAAATTTCTACCATGTGCCTAAGTGAAAAGATTTGGAAAAATGTTTTCGGTGACAACATAAACACTGACTTGCCAATTTCTATTGGTGGTGTTGACATAAAATGCATAGATCTCGATCATACTGACAGAATAATTATTGAGGGGTATAAACTTTGTCAACCGACATCATCCTAGTTATTGTCGCCCTCGTCTTTGGTTACTGTGCTTGGCTGTTTCATCGCATCGAGGTTGCGGTGTGGGAAATTCGGGAGAGTTTGAGAGTGTTGGAAAGCGACAAGATTAAAAGCATTTGGGTGAACACCGAGAATGCCGGAGTGCAGAAGTTTAATGTAGAGGATATTGAATCAGAACAACCTGAGTAAATACATAACCACCAGCGGACGCCGGGAGTCATGCCCTGGCGGGTGGCAGCGAAAATCCTAGCTAGGGGATTGATTGCGCAGGGAAACTTCTCCCTCTGTTGCGGTCAGTCCCCTTTTTCGTTGAAGGAAATGACATTGAAATAAATCGCCCGAATTGGTATTGCCGGGGCGTAAAAACGGCAAGACGGAATCGAGGTCGAAACCTCGTAAAAAAAACGTAGAGCGAATACTAATTAAGGAGCTTTGGAAATGGATTTAAAAGGACTGCTAGGCGAGGAACTGCATAGCCAGGTGATGGAGAAAATCGGTGATACCAAGATCGACATCATCAAGGACAAATACGTTCCCATCCACCGGATGAACGAAGTGCAGGAAACCGCCAAAAAGGAAAAGGAGCAGCTGCAAAAGCAGCTCGACGAGACCAGTAAGACGCTGGAATCAATTAAGGGCGAAGCCGGGGCAAGTGATGAGCTTAAGAAGCGAATCGAAGCACTGGAGGCAGAGAAAAAGAAGATCGAGGAAGACGGCAAGGCCAAACTTACCGAGATCAAATTCGAAACCGACCTTGAAAAAGAGCTAGTCAAGCAGGGTGCTAAAAACGTGGTGGCTGTTCGTGCCTTATTGCCGGATGTGGAATCCCTTAAGGATAGCCGTGATTTCAGTGCAGATGTGAAGGATCAGATTGACAAGCTGAAAGCTGACGAATCAACGTCTTTTATGTTCGGCGAAATCAGGCTGAAGGGCAAGCAGACGCCACCAGCCGATCCACGAAATCCCGATCCGAAGCAGAAACAACCGAAAACGCCTATGGAGGCATTAAAAATGACCTATGAGGCGTCAAAGTAAAGGATTTTGAATAATGGCACAAATAACAACTTACGATGTTCTTGAAAACGTGCGGGACGTATCCCCGGTTTTCAATCTCATCAACCAACCCACAACCGTCTTGCTGAATATTCTCGGCGTATCGAGTCGACGCGCACGCGATAAGCGACACTACTGGTGGGACGATCAGCGACTCTCACAAACTACGACTCTTGGCGGAGCTTATACCGCTTCTGATTCTTCTGTGACGGTTGCCAGCACTGATGGAATGGCGGTAAATACCATTCTGACAATCAACTCTACCGTTCTGCGTGTAACCGCAGTTACAAATGCGACCACCGCAGCCGTGACAGCTATTGCACAAGACGCAAACCAGTCAAACGGTGCAACTGTTCGTATTCTGCGTTCGCAGGTTGAAGGTAAGGCTTACGAGGATCGCGAATACAAGGAAAAGGTCGAACGTCTGAATGTCTGCCAAATCATTGATGAGTTTTTCAAAATTACTGGCTCTCAGCAAGCTACGGCTCGTGAGGTTGGCGGCGACCTTTACCAAGAAGAAGAGCTTCGCAAGATCGAGCTTTGCCGACTGTCGCTAGGACGAGCAATTTGGCAAGCTGGCTTCCTAAACCCATCCGACAATGCCACGCCTCGCATCATGGGTGGGATTGACTATTGGTTGCTTAATCATGGATATGCACCGTCCGCACAGTCTTTTAGTGCTGACAACTTCGATGCATTTCTACTTGAGCTTTCCGCAGAACGCGGTGGCAATCCAACGCACATCGGAATGAACCCGGCAGATATGTCTGACTTCTCCAGCCTGGATGCCTCAAAACTCCAGAAGGACTACGACGATGAGATTATCGGGCGCAAGGTAACTGCCTACGCATCCAAGCATGGGCATGTGGTTAGCCTGGTAACGGATGTAAATGCGGCTCCTGGATATTTCCGCGCATTTAACCCGATGGATGCTGAAGTAATCCCATTCCGTCCGTTTGGCTCCACAGTGCTTGCACAAGATGGTGACAACGTAAGGGGCATGATTGTCGGTGAATATACCCTGGAACTGCGCAACGTATCCACTCACGGAATCTTTACGAAATCTTAACCCGGAGCTGACGTGAAATACAAAATCAGAGATGGCAAAGACTTCATCATGGACGGCAAGATTTTTAAGCCCGTTGACGGTGTTGTCGAGTTGCCGCGGAAAGTAGATCACCCGGATTTAACTCCGGTTGTGGCTCCGAAAAAAGCCCCTGCAAAGGGAAAGGCGAAAAATGATAACGCTTGATGAAGCGAAGGTATTCCTGCAAATCACTGACACGGATAGCGATGCGCTAATCACGGCGCTTATCCCGGCGGTTCAGTCGCAAATCATAGCGTATTGCAATTATGATTTTGCGACACCGAAGGGGCAAGTGATTGCCGATACAATTGCATTCGCTGAAACCGGAGGCGAGATCACGGATAGCGAGTCGAGTTTTGTTACAGGCAAGCTCGGCAAGGCTAAATACGTGAGCGTGTCCGGATCTGTGGATAATGACGGAGTTTACAAGGTAGAAACCGTTGTTGCCGGAACGATAACCCTTGATAGTGGCGAGGCACTGGTGGATGAAGATGCTGGTGAGTCGGTGACTATCAAGAAAGTTGAATTCCCTGCTGACATTCAAAAGCTGTGCGCCGACATGATCGGTCACGGCATGAACAAAGCAGCACAGGACGGCATCACATCCGAAAAGCTCGGTGATTATGCAGTGACCTATGCAAGCAGCTACGCCAGTGAGTTTCCTGGCACATTCAGAAATCGCCTGAATCAATACCGGAGATTGCCGCGTGATTGATCGCTTGTATAATTCAACATTTACAGCGTCCCGCCTTGCTATCACCAAAGATGGCGGCGGGGCTGTGAATCGCGGACAAACAGCATACGCCACAGATCAGCCGTGTTATTTGCGGTCTCTGAATGGCAAAGAGCGCGATGATCTCTTGAAGCGTGAGATTGTCGGTGAATATCGGCTTTATTGCTCGGCTTCATTGGCAATTAAGGAATCGGACATTATCACAACCCAAAGCGAGCAATACAAGGTTGTATTTGTAGCCCCACGGCAGCAAGGCAACCTTAGTCATCAAGAGGTGGATTTGACTCGCGTGGAGCCAGTGACAACAGCATGAGACTCGAAATAGACAGACGGGCATTGCAGAGGGCGTTAGAGCGCCACGCTGAAGACAGGCTTCGAATTGTCGGTGAATTCTGCACTGGCGCTGCAAAGCTACTTGCACCCGTCGATGAGGGCAACTTGCGTAGCTCTATTGACTTTGACCAGCCCAACCCCTTTACGGTTCGGGTAGGTGCATCGGCTAACTATGCGGCGTTTGTTGAGTTTGGAACGGGTATACATGCTGAGAATGGCAAAGGACGCAAAACACCTTGGCTATATGAGATCAGGCCGGGGCAGTTTGTTCTGACGCGCGGAAACAAGGCTCAGCCTTTTCTGCGTCCGGCTGTATTAGGAAACAAGAACGCAATACGAAGGATAGTTGAATCGTGATAACGGTGCTTAGGAGTGAAGTCTACAGGTTGATTGACACTGTGGCTGCGCTTAGTGGTGAAATTTTCTACCAGCAAGCCCCTGACGGCACTGCCCTGCCCTATTGCGTGTTCTTGCAGACAGCGGGAAATGTGTTTGAGGACACTGCGGACGAGTTTGGCGAATCATACGTGCAAATCAGCGTTTTTTCGTCCACTGCTGCACAGGCTGAGTCAATTGCGCAATCGGTTCATGATGTGTTTTTCAAGTCTGCGGCTGATTTTTCGGTCACAGGCTACAACGTGAACCTTTGTTCAGTAGAAGGTAGGCGTTCACTGGTTTTCGATGATGTCTATCAAGAAATAATTGAAATACGAATTTCTCTTAAAAAGGAATAAACAATGGCTAAGAAAATTCTAAACACTGGTAAGGCAACATACGCCTCAACCGCCTACGGTGTGACAGCAATGGAGCACAACAAAAGCACCGAGGATGTTGATGTTACCGATACCAATTCCCCGACAGGTGAAAATGAGTATTTAGGTAGCGGACGGGTTCAGCGTGATGTCTCTATCACTTTTTTTAAGGATGTTGCTGTGGCTGATTTCCCCATCGGCGGTTCTGGTGCAACGCTTGAAGTAGACTTTGAGGGATTCACTTATTCCGGCACGGTGATTTGGTTGAATGCGGGTGTGTCGGCACAGGTTAAGGGTGGTGTTGTCCAGACATACAGCGGACGATTCACCGGAACTGTAACAGAAACACCGGAAGCCTAATGCTAGAACCCAAAAGCAAAGAAATAGAGCTTTCAGGTATGCGGCTGTTCCTGTTTGAACGCAGGACAGCCGACATCATCGGCTTTCAAAAGTGGTATGAGGAATACCCGGAACCGGAGAATGATAGTGAGCGCTTTCTATTTAACGTCATGCAAGCGGCACGCATTCTTCATGATGGACTGAAGCCGAACTATTACAATACCCCAATGTGGCGATGGATTAAGCGTTTGCGTATACGTCGGGCTATCCTGGAAACGTCTTTGGTGAAGAATTTGACCAGCACACAGCTCTCCTTATTTGCTCAGGAGGTGGTCAAACTGGAGGGTGGCACTGAAGGCGTAAAAAAAAAGGACAATCTATCTCAACTGAATACGCATACGGACTAATCGCGTATTTTTGGCGGCTTTCGGTGCCAGAGATTGATGCCCTTCCAATATCCACCTATCAGAAAATGATAAACTCGGCTTTTAATATGGGTAGCTGGTTTAATGGTGGGGAATTTAAGTTTGAAAGCGCAGCAGACGAGGCGCAAAGGCAAGAGGATATTTACGATTATTTCGTAGAACAAGGACTGTTAAAAGGTGACTAATTTCAGCGGCGATTCAATAGGCGATCTGTTTATAGAGATAAAAGCCCGGCAGGATCAATTCGACCGGGAGCTGCGGCGTATTCGCAAGACTAGCGAGGACACCGCAAAGCAGATCGAAGGCAGGTTTGCCAAGCTCAAGAACCTGGGGAATAACTTCAAAGGCTTTTTGGTTGGTGCTGGAATCTTAACAGGTATACAGAAACTCACCAGCTTTGTCGGTGATGCTACGCAAGCAGCATTCACTCAAGCTAAGGCAGAGCGTGCTGTTGAGCAGGCTATTGAATCGACGGGCGGTGCAGCTGGTCTTTCTGCGTCTGAACTAAAGACCTATGCATCTGAACTGCAAAAACTAACAGGCATTGGTGATGAGGTTCAGCTAAAAGACGTCACCACGCAATTACTCACATTTACCAAAGTTGCCGGGGATAATTTCAAGCGAGCACAAGCAATAACCCTTGACTTATCCGAGACCTTGGGGACAAATCTTCGCAGCAGCGCTATACAGGTTGGAAAGGCGCTCAATGATCCAATCCGGGGCTTAGATGGGTTAGGTCGCGCTGGTATTCAGTTTAACGATGAACAGAAGAAGCTAATCAAAACCCTTGTCGAATCGGGCGACCTCTACAAAGCTCAATCCCTTATCCTCGATGAACTCGAAACCCAATACGGCGGTCAGGCAGCTGCGGCAGCCGAAGCTGAGGCAGGAACACGCCAATTTTGGGCAGCGGTTGGTGATTTATCCGAGGTTGTGGGTGCAAAGTTCATCAAGATCATTTCACCAATGGTTGAGACGCTTAACGAGTGGCTTGGAGCAACTGAGGACGTAAGCACCAAAACTGAGGCCGCTACCCGCGAGACATCCAGGCAGATAGGTGAATTTGACAAGCTATCCTTTGCCTATGAGCGTCTTGCGCAGAATGCCAGCAGGTCAGCGGCAGAACAGAAACTCTATGAAAAAACCATCAAGGACTTGCAGCGGCTCTATCCGAACTACCTGAAGTCAGTAGACCTGGAGAAAGACGGCTATAAAGAGATCTCCGTAGCACTAAAAGAGGCTCGCAAGGATTTACAGGCGTTTCTGGAACAGAAAGTCAAGCTGGCAGTGGTTCAGGATCTCGAGACGGAGTTCATAGACCTCGGCAAGCAGCTCGACCAGCTTGCACAATCCCGAATCAACATAGAGAAGGAAATTAATGATGCGTTAACAGGGAATTCTGGACTTGAAGACGTAAAAGCGGCACAACTAGTCGACGTGTCCTTGCAACCGCAACTCGATTTCGTTGATACGCTCGAAAAACAAATAATTGAGAGACAGGAGCAACTCAAGAAGCGTATTGCGGACACACAAGCGGCGATTGGTGACTTTTTGCCACCCGCGACACCAACCACAACACCCGCCAGCGGCGCACAGTCGCAGCCTGTCGAGCGCGAAACAGCAAGCCCGTCAGCTACAGTCAATGCCGAACGCGACGCAGGACGAGCGATTTTTGAGCGTTCTGTGGCTGAATATAGGGCGTTTTATGACACACTTCGCTTTGAAGCAGCTGGCTATCTGGAGTATCGCAAGCAGTTAATCGCACAAGAGGCTGCCGAGATACGAAAATTCGCTTCCGGCGCTGATGCGGAGCAATTTGAACAGAAAAAGCTGGAAGATTTAAAGCGCGAAGAAAAGCAGTTCTTTGAATCACGTCGTTTCGAGGCGATCGGATACAAAGAATTTCGTATTCGCCAAATTGAGGAGCAGGTTGAGGTCTTTAGTCGCACCGCTTCAGATATCACTGAGGTGGAAGAGCGCCGAACTGAGCTAATGCAGCAATTTGCGCGTGAAGAAGCGGAGTATTTCAAGAGTCAACAAGATACAAAACTCAGCTATTTTGCATCGGCAATGGATGAGATTGAGCGGCGGCAGAGTGATAACATCAACCTGATTGTGGAGGGTTATGAGGTCTTCACTGACTCCTTTAGCAATGCGCTTTCTGATATGGTCTTTGAGCAGCAAAAGTTTGGTGATGCCGTTAAGCAAATATGGCAAGACCTGTCACGTGCTGTAGTAGCCGAAATAGGGCGTATGATCGCTAAAATGATAGCTTTTAACGCCCTAAAGGCTGTAGGTAATGCAATATTGCCCGGTCTTGGTGGAAGTGCTATTGGAGGCATCACAGACGGACTTACTGCACAACACGGCGGAACATTCACAGGAACGTCACAGGGTGTTAAGAAAATGCAGCATGGCGGTAGCTTTATCGTCCCTGGCGGTTATCCAAATGATTCCTATCCGCTAATGGTGCAGACAGGCGAGCGCGTCAGTGTGACACGTGCCGGGATGGTCAACATGGAGCATGTGGAGCTAGGCAAAATCAAAGACGCTATTCAAGCGATGAATAGAAATATGCTTATCCAGTCCGACAGGATGCAGAAAATCGAGGGTGAAATACTACTCGAAAGCACTATTTCCGGACGTGATCTGGAGTTATCCAGTCAACGACAGCAGCGATTCAATACGAGGATGAAGTAATGGGCGCGGGAACAACTACATACGAATTTCCACAAACGACGGGCATAGATACGGGCGGCAACTCTCTGGAGCTTACTATGGCGTGGCCTAATAGCGACGTAAACGAGACCCGTCAAGCCGAAGACTGGAATTTGTCGGTTATACGCTATGGGAATCTCACCTGGGAATATGATTTAGATGAGCCGCTAATGGTTCCGGGCGAATTCGCCTTTGTCGTTGCTGATCCAGATGAGGTTTTGGTTAACGAGGTGTTTGAGGGTAGCAACGCAGAATTTGATACGCCTCGTGCAACGGTGACCCTTGAATTGAATGGCACGACAGAATTCAAGGGAAAGCTAATAGAGAATGAAACCAGATTCGACAAAGTGAGCAAGCTATGGCGATTTGTGGCGGCATCTGAAACCGACATCATCAACAATCAGCTTGTTTTTGATGTTGATGATACAGCGGTAAACCCTTTCAGCTATTCCTCCAGCGGTTACCGGAATGCAGTTTCAATGATTGAGGACATATACCAGCAAGTAGACGCCACAATCACGGAAAGCTCCGGCAAGCTCAAGATCCTCCATAGTTGGGAGTTTGAGGGTTTTAAGTCCGGTGAGCCTTTTACCCGACTGGGCGGATTTGACTTTACAGATATATACGTGCTGGTTGATTACTTCTTTTTCAATACAACGCTTGGCATCAAGACAACTGGCGACGTATTGAAGCGCTTGGCTAATGACTTTGGCGCATTTACCGGATTACTGCACAATGGACAGGCTTTTTTTAAAGAGCTATTTGTTTATTCATCCAGTTTCACGCAGACGCTCGGCACCGTCTTAGAGCACACAACAGGATATCGGTATAACCTGCTCGATTGGGTGCGGATGGAAACAATCAGCCCTGCGTCACAGAATCCAACATTCGAAGAAGGCACTGAAACCAATATAGACGGCAGATATCTGCGTCGGGACATCTTCAGTTATTTCCATACCGATTTCCCGAATCCGGGCGATGCCTATAGCGGCACTACCGCTCTATCGAGTGGTGATACATACTTTATGGATCGAGTGCGGCAAGCAGATATTGACTCAAACAACTGGCAAGATCACGGTGAGCTGCTGGCGAAATTCTGGTATGAGTTCCGCAATACATACACCTACATGATCGTAGATGAGTTTGTTGTTGAGGGTGTGGGATATGAGTTTCTGCGAGACTTTACGTATGACGGCACAAAGTATCAAATACTTAAAATGGTTAAGCAATATGACAAAGGAACCACAAAAATCGAAGCACTTTACCTGGGGGCGTAGATGAGCATATTTGGCGTTTCCCATCCGAAGTTTGTAAGGCATTACGGATACGGTGCAGTGAGCTTTACGGTGAACACCTCAACAGATTTCATAACCTCAGGGACAACGGGCATTCCCTTTGTAGCTGGGGACAGGGTTTCATTTGAGGCTGACGCGGGAACCTTACCGGGTGGTCTTTCGGGTGGCACATGGTATTACATCATCAATCCATCCGGTAACACGTTTCAAGTCTCGCTCACAAAGGGCGGGTCGGCTGTCAATATAACCTCCAGCGGCACAGATCCATTTACGATGTCGCTTGAATACACTGTAAATCTGAACTATGCCGTTGTCCAGCAGGACGAACCAGATTTGCAGCAGCTTGTGCATGAGGCACCGCTACACGGAGAGCGGGTTTATGTAGATCGCGGTGAGCACTGGGTTTTTGATGTGGTGTTGAACCTATGGAAATACAGTAATGTGAGCAGCAAGTTTCAAGAAATTAATTTCTACCGCCGCAAAAAGGTGACTCTCTGGAGACACAGCGACGGCGAGCGTATGCTTGACCCTGATGGGAATACAGCAGATTTCATAATTGAGGAAGTGAGGCCGTTCTATCTCAACAGAAATGACTATCAGGATCGTCTGTTGTTGAAGTTCCGGTCTTTACAATGGGTGGACTTAGGCGATGGAAGCACACCCGTGATGCAGCTTGAAGACATCGCAATGAGGGCTTAACAAATGGCAAATGTGACTTTAAGGGTGTTTATGCATGATGCGTCGACTGGTGCGCCGATTACGGGCTTTAGTGGGCATGTCTACGCGGTTTCCGCTGGTGCCTCTGTCAATTCCAGCAACCCGCTAACAGAGAGCAGCAGCAATCCCGGCGAATACAGTCGAACTATCGCAAACGGCTCATACGATATCTATGTGGACGCTGACAAAAGCGGTTCAGCTGTGTCGGGTGACTTAAAGATGTCCGGCGTATGGGCTGGTATCCCTGACGGAACTATTGAGCCGTCAATGACAACATTCGTGGAGGATTTCTGATGAGGATAATTGTTTTACTTTTGGTTTTTACGGCTTTTGCTGGAGCGCAGACAAAGAAGTTCGCAACAGACAGCCTGAAAGTGAATGGTGGTCTAATTGTGAAGGGTGTTGATGTGACTGACTTTGTTGTCACGCAGCCAAGCGGCGGCGGCTCTGGCTTCGATCATGAGATACTAGACCAGACGATAGCCATAACGGTTGACTCTGTTAGCTTCACTATTGCTTCGCAAGGCTATACGAATGTGCCGGATGTGGTTATAGTCCCAACAAATGGATGGGGTGCATATGTGGCAAATGTCACCAGCACCTTGATAACAGTTAAGCCCTTCCCCTCCGGTATTGGTGAGCGCTACAATTTTGATCTTTTTATATCCAGTAACGACTAAGGAGAGTCATGAAAAATATATTACTTGTTATAATCCTGCTTGCGTTTGGGCTTCAAGCTCAGACAAGATGGTGGGTTAAGGTGGGCGGCAACAACTCCAACACAGGAAAGACCAGCACGCAAGCCCTAGCGACACTTGCAGCAGCGGCAGATAGCATGTCCGGCGGGGACTGGCTTATTGTGGACGGTAGCGGTGGGGCGTTTGACTTGTCCGGCGGAACCGTCGGCTTTAATACATCGAGTCTTGATGGGACGCTTACCCAACCCACTCGGATCATCGGCGTAAATGGTGCGAGCATAACAGCAGGAACGCCGGGGACAACTTATGTTGTTTTGAATGTAAACGCTGACCACATCCTATTTGACAACATTATTTTCGATGGTGCAAGAGGCGGGGCGACCTACGGAAGCCAGTATATATATGTGCAGATCGAAGATCAGGATGTCATCGGCGAAACAAGGCGCATGACGTTTAGAAACTGCACATTTAAGGACAATGCCGCGATAGTGCAAAATGAGGACGACACCCGATACATACAAAACATTCATATTGAATACTGCACGTTTGTCAATAACCGCATTGCAATCACGCTAGAAACAGCCAACTACCGTGAGAGTCTTGGAAGTTATGTGCGTATCATTAATTCTTCGTTTTATGGCGATGCGCACTCATCCAGCTATGTGTATAAGTCCGAAAGCTCAAGCAATTCCGGTCTTGGTGAGTTTAGTCGGAACATTGTGCAGAACTTTAACAAAGTGTTCAGAACGCACGTCTCCACCTGGATGAACGATGCAACAGCAGACTCGACCATACACAAATATAATATTTATCACGACTATACCACCTTTGACGATGAGTCTACCAATATCAGCCTTGCCCCATCCGAAAGCACTGTTGACCCGCTTTTTCTCTCACCGTCCACAGACGATTTAAGGCTGCAAGCGACATCGCCAGCACGCGGCTTTGCGCCACAAAATACAACGATCGGCTCGAAAAAAAGGAGTGCTATCAATGCGAGTTATTAGCCTTCTGATCCTTCTTTTTGTTTCGGCCTTTGCACAGGATGATGTGCTAAAGACCCGACGGGGCGGTGTTGTTGAAGCTCCGGGGTTCTTGCTCAGTCAGCCGTTGAGCGAAATCGGTTCAAGCAACATGCCAGCATGGAAGGTGCATGCCGATAGCGCACTGGTAGATTTTATTGTTGGGATCTATGCAAGGATGGATTCGATGCAGTTGCAGCTTGCAAGGGTTGATACGGCTGTATTTGGGTATTCTGAGCCGTTGGCGCCTGTTGCCAATTTAAACCTGATGCCGCTTGTGCCGCAGTCGCTTTCGCATATTGGCGCACCCGGCAAGGGCTACGCATACGGCAATATCGAGCGCCTGGAAAGCATGTCGAGCCACCATACCGCAGAGCTGACGTTGAATGCTGCGAATTTTGAATCACTGGTTGAACTTGGCGAGTATATCCATAGGTCAGAAGACTCGCTAATATATGTCTATGTTCCGGCGGGGATCTGGGAATTACCCGCTGCACCGTTGGCAATATATGGCAAAAAGGAGGTGCAGTTAGAGTTCGCACCGAATGCCTACATGATGCCTACATCTGATTGGCCTAGCACTACGTTTAAGGTTAATGTCGAGAATGATGTTGTAGAGGGCGACACAACACTGGAATTCACCACAGGCGATGCGGACTTCTCCAAAATAAAAGTCGGAATGGCCTTTATGCCGAGAGGTAATGGCAGCGGTGGGATATCCGGCGGGGTGTGGCAGGAGGATCACTATATCCTCAAGACGCTGGACACCTCAACGGGCGTTGCTACATTCTGGCCTCCTTTTGATGGAGATCCACAATCGGGCAATATAGGCTTTACACAGTCATTTGGGTATAGGGTGAATCCATACGCGCCAAACAATGGCGACTTAGTAGACACTTTGTATGCAGACGACGAAGTGGAGTTCGGCGGCAGTTCGCTGTTCTTCGCAGCGCGCGGGGCGCGTTTGCAGTTGTCCGGTGGAGTGTGGACGGCGAGACCCTGGCGACAGTCTACAGTGAAGCCAGTGGGAGCTGGAGCGCGTGCGCCCATTAATAGCGTTAGCAGCAACGGCGTTGTGGTTCGCAATACAACAGTGGTGAATCCCTATAACGATGGGATCATCTTGCAGAATTCAGACGCGTATATCGTATTTGAAGGCAATACAATCTTGTTCGCTCCGGGTGCAGCAATGCACATCGGGGGGCGTGGTAGAAACACCATGATCCGGGGCAACGTCACCTATAAATGTAATGAGGGTTTATATTCCTCGCTTGACCTTGAGAGAGTCTTTTTGATCGGCAATCTATTTATAGACAATCAGTCAACAACAGACCATGTGTATTCATCCTATGGCGATCAAGTATTGTTGGGCGATCATTTGACCGTAGTGGCTGGCAATCTGTTTGACGGTGGACTGTCTGCGATTGATGTGGGGCAACAGTCCGGGCGGCTGTTCTTTCAACAGAACATCGTCATGAATATGGTTGCAGATGGGGTATCTGTGAATGCTCTCAGCGATACATCTATAGGGGTTGCCCGAAATGCTTACATGGTGGACATATCCTATAATCAGGTTCTTTTTAGCGGTAGAAACGGGATATTCATCAATAACCTAGAGGGCGGCCGGGTTGTTGGCAATCAGGTATACAACAACGGCACAAATGCAACCTATGCCGCAGCTCACCGCTCCGGTATCCGCATCGAATCGGACTCAACAGAGTCGGTGATTATTGCAGAGAATTTCGCCTTTAATCTGCCGGACTCCGGCAATTTCTCATCAGACAACTACAACAGCGGCGAGACCATCGCACAGTCGCAGCAATACGGGTTCTACACCAATGCGACTGACGAGACGAATACATACCGAGAAAATCACGCCTGGCGTAATAGCACCGCCGATTTCTCGATTACTACTGCCCTACCTGACGGCTCTGAGTTCCGCAATAACGCAATTCCCTGGCAACCAGGGACATTCAGGCTTAGGAGCAGTGACAGCACAATGCATTATTGGGATAAATCAGCATGGAGGGAGTTGCAATGAAAGGTTACAATGGTTTTGACGGGTTTAATGGTTTTGATGGTGTAAGCAGCGTCAATTATTTAGATGGTGCGGTGTTTCATCTGGATGTATCTGAGGAATCAGACGCACAGTATGAGCTAACCGACCAGACAGGGAATTTCACCACGACCCTACCGGATTTCGCGATAAATGACAATGTATTCAACAACGATCCGGGTTGGCTCGATGCCTCGATGAGTGGAGCGCAGCGGTGGATCATTGCTGCGGAAAACTGCACAAGCGTTGCGTTTGACGATTCGGCTTTTACTGTTGGGGTGTGGCTTAAGAAGTCCTCCAGCAATATTGGTGATGTTCTGGGCAAGAACAGTGACAACGGCTCTGGAGCTGGCTGGAAAGTAGATGTTGGGTCAGGCCGAGTTAGCCTCACCATTGAGGACGACAACAGCACGACTACTACTCTAAGTGTGACAGGTTTAAGCGATTCATCGGAAGCTGCTTTCTTCTTCTGGTTCACGCGCAATGCAGACAACACCTGGACATTGAAAGAAGAGACCAGCGGGACGTCGGTAACGTCTGCCGCATTGAACTACAATCTGAAAGACGATGGATATTTTGGTATAGGGCTGGTGGATAACACCAGCTACACAGGCAAGACGGGTGATATCGTTGTATGGCCGGAAACAAAAGACGCGGGATTTATGGAAGGGTATTTTAACGCAAACAAGTCGGAGTTCGGCTTGTAAACCGTATTAATCACTACAAGGAGTAGGCTATGAATGACCAGATCGTCATTTTGAGAGATGGTAAGTTAGAAGAAGTAACCCCGGAGGAGTTAGTTGAGCTTCTACCCCTCCCCGATCCAATACCGGAGCCAGACCCGGAACCGATTGACGAAATACCGTCGATTGTATCAAAGTCTGTCACCCCGTCGAAGTCCGGCGCAATTATCCGCGTAATCGCTTCTGAGCCTTCAGAAATCGACATCCGCTATGGATTAGGCGACTCTTACGAAATGGGCAAGGTGAGTGAAGACGAGGCAAAGATTGAGCACCGCCTGGAGATTACCGACTTACAACCGGATACAGAATATCACTATCAGATCAGGCTGGAAGATGTCACGGATCAGGTGAGCGTTTCTGAGGATTTTGTATTTAAAACACTGGAAGAAATCAGTGATCCAGTTCCTGGAGATCACGCGCATTATGAGCGAGAAAAGGTCAAATCTGGTGTAGCGTCCTATGCATCTTATCGTGTCCCTGCTGGTGAAGTGTGGGTTGAGGAGCAGCGTGTAGATGGTCGTAGCTGGGATGAGGTGCGCAACACCGATCCAGGCGATGCGGATTATCCTTTTTATGACGCCTCTATTGACGGCTTAAAAATTCCGGTTGTTGTTGGCGAGAAATCTGCACAGAAACAGTTACGCCGAAGATTCCCAGACCAGCGCATCAACGGCTCGTTCTGGAACCAAGTCGAAATGATGCCATCAAATGCTTTCATCTTTGAGTGGGACGGTGGCTATAAGCTTTACCGCTGGGAAGATGAAGAGGAAGGCGTGGGCGATAAGCGCATCCTGACAACCAACTGCGGCGCTGGTAATGGTGCAGATACGGCACTGTATCACCGCGACGGTGAGAAGGTTTGGCAGCGCAACTTGCAAGCTGACGGTTCTATTGAGTTCGATCGCAAGCGAGAGGTTCGCATACGCTACGACTTCGAAGATGATCCGACCTTAAATGAGCAGCCGGGAGGTGAAACCTCTGTTTGGTATCGTGGCAACCTACCAAGCGATACAGATGATCCTGAAAGAGATAAGCCTGGATTCTACTGGAGTGCGGACGTATGGCATCGTATCACATGGCACTTCGATACAAAGAATGGCTTACTGCACTGTTGGGCGCAGAAGCTATCTGGATCAGATACAAAGGTGTATAAGGTGTTAGAGTTCCCAATTGAGCACTGGAAGGGCAATACTAGGTTCGGTGTGACGCGCTGTGGATTTTGGGGACATTCAACGTCCGGTGTAGTTGGTAACGGTGTAACGTGGTGGGGATATCGAAACCTCATCGTTTCATCGAAAGAGATTGCATTGCAGTAAACATCAAAGCCCCTGCCTAGCGGTGGGGGCTATTTTTTAGTGCTTTTTCTCTCACCACTGCAATACCATTCATACAAGGCAGACAAGTCATAGCCGTGACCAACTTGGGTTGTTGTTATTCTATCGGCGGCTTTCTGCATCTCTAAAATAATATAATCCAGCTCTTCTTCTGTAAATTCAAAGTAGGCAAAAGGGTTAGAGCTTACTGTTGATTCAATTAGGCTTTTTGTGTAAGCCTTGACAAGTGCTTTCAGCTTTAACTTGTTCACGCCGCCACCTCTCTTTCTTCAAAAACCTCACCCGATCCAGTTATTAATAGCAATATAAGCACTGTTCCAGGTTTGACGTTATATATTTCCACTATCCATGCATCTGGCAGTCCAAACACATATGCATCTTTGATTGGTATTGTCATAGATCCCCACACCACTTCCCTACCCTGGCAATCCTTGCCGTGTCGTCCCTGACGGTAGGGGAGTGGGTTTATCCTGTTATCAATTTTGCTATACAATAAACCATTGTTCCGAGTATGCCAAGATACCCATCAATCTGCCAAATAACTTCCATAGCGCAAAGGGGAGCCATTAATCCGAAAGCTTTTATCTTGTCCCGTTGCCTCTTGCTCATCAACTGCCAGCGGGTTTTCGGCTTAGGCTTTGTTCGCGTCTTGGATTTGGGCTTACTGCTCCCCTGCTGCGTAACAGTGCCGACTTTTTGATATACGTCTTTGCCTACTTGGATGAAGTCAGTCATAGAAACCGCCTATTTACGCGCTTTTCCGCTGGGGGAATTCCCCGGAATCCGCAGGGAAAGGAATAGCGTTCCCCGTCTTTCCGCGTTGGTTCTTAGCTTCATTTATTAGTCGACTTGCGAAACTTTTCTGGATGCCGAGCAAGTCCATCACCTGCTTAATAGTTGGCTTCTTGTTCAGCTCATCCCATAATTCAAGGATCTGCTCAACCTTGTCCTGCTTGCTGCTAGGTGCTGAACGGGTGTTCACCTTCGGCGGGTATAGTTCAGTCTTAAGTGAAAGCCCTATGACGACCAGCAGAAACACAAAGTAATCAATTACCCATGAGCAGAACGCACCGAGACCAGCAGCAACCAATGAGTAGGGGAGAAAGGGCAACGCGCTTGCAAGTTTGTCGATTGAAGAATTACCAGCGATAGCGCCTTCTTGTGCAAGTCTCTCTGCTTTGCCCTCCAAGCGGCGAACCTCTGGAGTAATGCGCTCATCTGTAACGGTAACGACACCCTGTGAGACTGCACTAGCACTGGCAGCGCTCAAATTGTCGATACGGTTGTTGGTGCGCTCCAGTTCTGCTGCCTTGTAGTCATTAAGCGCTGCACTTTGATCGAAGAAGGTAACAGCGCCCAATATTCCCAAGCCAACTATAATCATTCGGGCGATGCGCAATTGTTCATGCCATTTCTTGTATTCTGTGCCAAGATAGACAAACAGGGCATATAGTGCGGTGAATGCGGCAGCGATCCACATCGCCAGTTCTGAAGCATTCTCCAGTGTGGACGGTATGCGACTTGTCCAGAAATAGCTATTAAATAGCGTGGTGGCGTATGTGAACACGCCGAGTATTGCGACGATTAATCCTATCGCTAGTTTCTTCATTCTTCTTCTCCTCTTTGCGGTGGCTCAATCGCCAGCCTGTGACTGTAATGCTTGTATAGCTCTCTCTCTGGTATCAGCTCAACATCCCCGCCAAATGTCCAAGCGTGCTGATGTCCATTGTATTTGATTTGGGTGTAGACCCAGCCGTCTTCCGTGTCGTGTGTAGCGACAAGGTATTTCTTTTTACTGTCCCACCGGGTTTCGGCGGTGGTAGGTTCCCAGGGGAGGGCAAGGAAGGCGTCTTGTGCGTCGGAGTATTTGCACCACTGCCCGGTATCATCTTTCGTAACACCGAATTTCCCGTCTCCAAACCTCTGAATCTTCATTTCTCCTCCGGGGTGGGGGTGTAACTTATACGGGCGACGTGTATAGCGCGAATACTATGCAGCAAGTTTCCGCTATCTCCCACAACTTCATAGTGGTCGTATGGGTCGCCGTCGATAAATTTTTGAGTCAAGCGAATCTCAGAAACGCCGAAGTCGCCTATCCAGTATTCCTCGACTTCTTCAGAACCTCGCTTAATTAGGATGGATTTGATTTTTTGCGTCATGCTGAAATCCTCCAAATAAACGAACCCTCCCAACGGTGCTATCTGACTACTGCGCAAGGCAGGTTCAGCCGTCAAGAGGGTTCTGTTCTGTGAATATATGGGAATCACAGTGAGTCAGATAGCATTATTATAATACGACCAAAAAACCGTGATTTCAACACAATTGTCACAAGGAGCGCACAAGCGCTTAATTTTTGCCTTTAAAATACTGTCAAATATCACACTTTCAAGTAGAATTTAAATATTTGTTTCTTATAGACCTAACGAACCCATGAAAATACACCCATCACAAGGTCGACGTATACTATACCACATAGCATAATTATTTTTTTTGGGGTCTAACTATGAGCGGTTTTGAGCGGTTTTACGTGGTTTAAGAAATTAAAGGTCTTGCACTAGCTTGCACTAGCCTGCGCAAATTGTTCCAAGCATGTTCCAAGCTACTTACCGAACACAACAAGGTTGTGATCCTTCGATTCTGGTGGCTTTGCCTGGTCAAATTGGACTCTGTTGCGGTCATTTTCTATAAAGTCTGGTGAGAATGCAAGGTATATTTTAGCTGTTTCGTAATTCGTCCAGCCCATTATCTGCATTAGCTTCCAAAGCTCACCGCCATTCTTCATGAAATAGGTTGCGTAGTTGCTGCGAAGGTTTCTTGTTGTGTAAGGTAATCCGGTTTCCTTTCGAAACTTCCTCATTGCTGTGTCGACGGTAGACTGTGCATTTACCTCATGAAAAACACGGGTGACATTTCTTTTACGTGGGTAATTCGAAAGGAGGTGGATACAGTAGTCATTTAATGGCACGCTTCTCCATTTACCTGCATACTTACCCTTAGCGGGAAACCTGAGATATCTATCCTCAAGAAATACATTGTTATTCCAATCAATCAAGCGCAAAGGGGTTTGCCTGAGTCCGGTATTCAGCATAAGCGGAAAATACAGCCTTTGCCATAGCGGCAGATCCTCACAGCTCCAATACTTTAAAAAGACACGAATGTGCTGCTCTGGCAGGAAGACGGGTTCTTTCTTTGGCTTGGGTGGGAGTATCCCGCTAAAGGGATTCTTTTCGATAAACTCTCGGCGCTCGAGATATCCAAAGAATGCAGACATGTCAAGCATATGGTGACGAACTGTAGATATCGCCTTGAAATGTCGCTCCAGTGATGGGCGCAATTCAAATTCAATCACTGACCTGCGAATGTCTTTAAGTGGTGTGTCTTTGAGGAATTGTTTTAACAAGACGCTGACTGAATAACGGTAGTTGTATTTCGTGGTATCTGAGAGATCCTTGCGGCTGTCGATATACCAAATGTATTCATCAATGGCCTCATACAGCATCTTCTCTTTTTTGAGGGAGCCAAATATATCATTGGGGTCGAATCGCTGATCCAGCATCAATAGATCAATTCTTGATTTTAGCTTCTGGGCTTCGCGCTTGCTCTCAACCCCTAGAGAGCGCCGATAGCGCTTTTTGTTCCGGTAGAATGTGATCTTCCAGTATTTTTCGCCCTTCGGCTTGTCGATGCTGCTCATGAGGATTCGCTAAGTAGGTTGTAATAATCTAATACATCCTTCATGCGCTGAATCTCTCTTTTACTAATGTTTTTGATTTTGTGATACTGGCTACCCACTAGCTTCATTTTTGCAGATTTAGAACTGGCAAGGGCTTCTACAAGCGCCATATCGACACTATTAAGTAGATGTCCGTCAGACCATTCCCAAATTGTCCCACCACTATGATCTCGCTTAAAGTCTGCAATATAGGGCGGGAAGGGCTTTCCGTCGATAACAAATCTTACCTGGCGAATAAACAGCCAATCGTTAGCAAGATACTGGATTACAAACCTCAAATTTGAGGGTTTGCCATCATTGGTTTGAAAATAAAGAAATACCCCATTTCTGTTGGTAAATTTAGGAGAATATTTGTGTTTGTGCCAAATCCGTCCACCGCTGTCAAACTCGTCTTTTTCCGTTCTAAACAATCCCGCGAGCTGCTTTATTCTTTTCGCCTTAAAAGCTCTTTCTTCTGCAAGTTTTTTTTCTAGCTCGATTCTTTCCTTTTCAGCCAACTCCCTGGCTATCCTATCTTCCTCTCTCTTAATGACAATAGCACTGTCAAGTGTTTCCTTGTTGTATCTTAATTTTGATATGACTAAATCTTCTATTTGAGGCTTAAGGCTTTGAATCTCTGGACTTGTTGTATCAATATCTACAAAAACATAATCACTATAGCGACGGACACGAAAACTAAGGGGTTCAACAATACCTCTCTCCTTATATATATACTTGCCCATCAAGTATCGCGCTTTTTTCTCGTAATACTTCTCATAACCAACTTTGAAGGCCTCAACGTCACTGCTGGCTTTAAATTCATGGCTTTTGTATCTAACGTATTCTGATTTTTCAGTTTGTATACCATATTCGTAGCTATCGCCACAACTAACCAGCAACAATAGACAAAGCAGTAACCCGAAGTATTTTACCATCTTTCCCCACCCTCACCATGCGCGGATGTGCGCATATATTTACCAAGCCCCTTATAGGGTGCTGGTATTCATGTATATAGTTGTTCTCCCTTTGGTGTGCAATCTGATCGGTTGCAGATCGAATTCCACTTGTGTTCCTGATAATGTCGATTACAGATTTACCTACCAGGAAAGAAAAGGGATAACCCATAATTTCGCAAGCTGAATCATTTGCGAATAGGATTTTCCCTTGATCTGTAACCACGACTGGCAATTCGCTGTCGAGCAAATTTATCAGCCAGTCAACCTTGTCTTTAACCTCAGTCTTCAGCGTCCGGTGCTTCTGAACTAAAATGCGTTCGTAACTACCTAGACCCCCCTTCGTCCTTATCATTCTCATCTGCCGCTCCCTCTAAGATTCCGTAAATCAACTTCTTCCAATGCTCCTTCTGTGAATCGTCGCGTAAGAAACTAAGTAATCTCCTCTCTTGTTCACTTAAGTCTTGATGATCTAAGTCACTGTTGTCTTGAGGGGTTTTCTGTGGTGCGGCAGCCTCAGACTCCCCAAGTAGATAGCCAATCGTAACGCCAAAATAGCCTGCTATGACCTTCATCCTTGTAAATTCAGGCATGTGCTTTCCAGATAGATATCCAGATAGTGCACCTATTGGAATATTGAGAGCCCCAGCAATCTCACTTTTGTTGAGCCCCTCACTCCTATTTTTTTGATAGACTAGATCGCTAAGCCTATCACTAAAAATCTTCTGTTGATCTTTAATTGTTTCCATGAGACCAATAAAATGCATTGGCAACCCCTAAGTAAAGTTTAAATATTTCGCAAAACTTCCACAAAATTTCTGTTAATTCAAAAAAGTTCTTGACTCTGGTGGTTTGATAGCCGATATTTCTGTTGAATCAAAAATAATTCAAAAGGATCAAAAAGAAAATGGCTAAACGAGAAACACCAAAAGGTTTTTATACGCTTGAAGATGCCGCAAGTCTTTTAGGGATAAGCGTCAAGACCCTAAAGAAATACAGACTGCGAGGCACGTTTAAAGACCACCCCCATTTCAACAAAATTTACCTACTTGCTTCTGAAGTAGACAGTTACGCAACTCCGCAACCGGAAGAGGCTGCATAAATGAGCGCCCCTCCCACCATAGTCCATCACATCCACATACACACAGATCCGCTTGTGTGGGATGTCCACTACACGGCATACATGCTGTCAATCAAGCCAAGACAGGTGTATAAGCTGGTGGATGCCGGGCTATTGCAGGGCGTCAAATCCCCCACTATCAACGGCAAAGGCGAAGAGGTTCCGGGTGATCTGAGGATTTGCGTGAAGTCTGTGAGGGCTTATAAGGCTAAGGGGGAGATTGAAAACATAAACAGCAAAGCATTAAAAGTCGTCGGGAGGCTGAAATGATCCGCATCTACCCACCTGAGACCCCAACTCAGAGCGCTACGGTGACGCTCGATTCGGGTGCGGATCATTGCGGTCTTGTGCCGCTTGACCAACTACTAAAGACCAAGTTCAACAAAACTAAGGAGAATAGTGGTTCCAATGTATCGCGTCCCCTCTATTCGTTGACGGGCGCAAAAACTAAAATTGGTGGGTCTCGGCAGTCGGGAAACTGCCGGGGCTACTTAAAAGGAGAGTCAAGGATGATTCTAACACAAGAGCAAGTTGAGCAGAACAGAAAAGTAACTGGATTCAGTTTATGCGCAGACTGTCGCAAGCTGCTGCGCCCCGGTTATGACGTAATAGAAAATGAAATTTCACAAACAGAGTCCGTCCGTGTTTCCGATGGCTATTGCCAAGAGTGTTTTGATAAGCGGATGGGGAAAGCGAGGAGAGCGTGAAGCACACAAAAGTCTACCACAATGAAAACGTTGTATTAGTTGACCCTGTTGTCGCAGAAGCGCACGGCCTGCTAAATGGGCAGAATACATCAACAACCAAGCTTTGGGAGGTAATTGCGGACAACGCCAAGGCATCACTGGCGGAAATTGAGGCAAGGAAGGTTTTAGAGGAAGTCAAATAAAACGCAAGGAGAAGATGATGGATAGAAATGACATTCTTGAACATTTGGAAAATTTAAGCGCAAGCGAGGCCGGAAAGTTGCTTGTTGAGTATTTCAGTGGGGATTTTGGAGATAACTATTTCGCTGGCATACTCGCAGCGGTAGAAAGCGCAAGTGCGGAGGATCGCGAAAAAATGAACTTTCGATTTGAGTCGCTTTTTCTGTGACAGTCGACTAAAAACGCAAAACGCAGGGTTGCAGCCCTGCGTTAAGCCAAAACAATCATTTCAAGATCAAAGGAATATCGCAAATGAGCGCGATGAAAGCAATAGCAAATTTAATGGAAGATGGAGACAGGGACGTGATAGAAGCATACCGGGAATTATCCCACCCGACTAACACACCACCCACAACCTGCACATGCTGCGGTGAATTCGTGGACATGGGGCGAGAGATGGTGCAAAATCGCATCAACAACACGCTCTATTGCCACAACTGTATTCGTGATTACCGGGCATGTATAACCGAGATCGAAAACGCTTCATTTAGGCTCGATCAAGTGCTTGCAATGTTCTTTGACGAGAACCCCGCCAAGCAAGGCATCGACATCAATGCACTGGAAAAGTTACGCACAAAAATGTGTGGTGCAATTGACGATGCAATCAAGCAAGCGAAGCAGATGGAGGGCTTGAAATGAAAGTGACACGCGGAAACATAACACAGGTGACGCTGGATGATAAACGTTGGTATATCAATCACGATACTGGCGAGACCGTTCCGTCAATTACGTGGGTGCTTGAGAGCTTCCCGAAGGATCACTTTTTTCACAACTACCTGATGTCTCTCCCCTCCCCGGAATACGGCAAGCAGGTCTTACGCGATGCTGGCGACAAGGGAAGCCGTGTGCATTGGGGTATTGAGCAGTTTTTGTCCGGTGTGCAGCTGCGCTACACTGATGTGCCGTATGGCTATGACTACAGCTTCACTCCGGGTGAATGGCAGATGATTCAGCACGGCTTTATGAATTGGTATGAGAAGCTGCCGCAGGATTTCGCCATCCAGTCCATCGAGGAAACCGCATGGGGTGATGGATATGCCGGGACGGTGGATCTGGTGTGCTTGCTGGATGGTCGCTTGACAGTAATTGACTGGAAAACCAGCAAAGCCATTTACGACGGTTACAAGTGCCAGGTCGCAGCCTACTGCAAGGCCATAGGCGCAGAGCGCGGAATGATCGTGCAATTGGGGAGCAAGACCAAGCAAGGATATAGCGTCTGGGATACCGACAAATCAGCCGAGAAGTCAGGCCGGGATATTGACTACTACTATGAGCTATTCGGCAACGTCAAGGCGATCTGGGATCACCTGAACCCTGACCCGCATCCTCGCACGATGGACATACAGGAAACACTTTCAATACATCAGGAGGTTGCAAATGGCGTTGCGTAAGAATATGAGAAGACGATACAGCCGGGACATGCGCGGCAAGATTACGTGCGGCACGAAGTCTGAAAAGGGCTATCCGAAATCTCTGGATCACTTCAACGTGTCCAAGTTTCCCGAATTAGCTGCTGTATATGGTGATAAGCCGCAGCGTATTGCGATCTTCTTTCCGTCCAATAATATCGAGGACTTCTTTTTTACTGAATACTCACTATGGGGTGGCAAGGGTGACAGTGCAGTGAAGAAACGCAAGTGCGACGGTGAGACGGCCTGCGACCTATCGACAGGTGAAGAAAAGGCGTGCTTCTGTGCCTCGCTGCCGGAAAAGCAGCAATGCAAGAGCTATACCTCGCTCAAAGCATACGTCGCTGACATCAACACAGGGCAGCTAATTAGCCCAATGCTCTACCAGTTCGAGACGCACTCAGACAACTCCAGCGACGGCCTATACACTGAGATAGAGAATGTGTTCAATATGACAGGCGGTCGGCTTGTTGGTGTGCCGTTCTGCATCGAGGTGAAGTTCATCAAGAAGCTCGGCGGTAAGCAGTTCCCGATCCTGCACCTGCAATCAGTGAACAATCTGGAAGCCATACACGCACTAGCAAGTCGAGGCGTGCTACCTGCTGCACCTCAAAACAGCCTTGCGATTGATATCACTGGTGAAACCCCGACGCTATCGGGTGAAGTGAAGGCAATTGAAGCCCCGGCGGTTGAGACTGTTAAAACTGTTGACCTGACAGCCACCATCGCTCTACTCACCAAAGACAAGAAAACACCAGCCGACCAAAAACAGCTTATTGGCGACATGATAACGCTCCTGGTTGATGGCAATATGGCTCAAGCTGGTTCGATGCTGGAGAAATTGACAGGCTGGAGTATGGACGACGGCACACCCGTCCGAGGCTATGAGAGTATGCGAGAAATCAACGAGCTGTCAGGCCAAAAGCTCAACATTGCATATGGCAAGGTAAAGGCGGCTTTCACTAAAGCCTTCAAAAAACAAATTGACGAATACGCTGCCGAAGAAGTCCCGGCATAACCACACACCCGCTCTGATGGGCGGGTAAGGAGAAGATGATGGAAAGAAAGTTTATATCAAAGGGTGACCTGAACTGGAATGTGATATTCAAAGACGGCTTGGACTTGTTTGACATAGAAGTCAGCGCAGTTGCTGGTAGATACATGGAAAACCTTGAAACGCAAATCGCCGTCCTCACCCGCCAGCTTGAAGAAGAAAAGAAAGCGCGACTTGACGAGACTAGCAAATTAAACACCGAAGCTTCGGAACTGATCGAGCAGCGCGACGGACAGAAGAATTCCTTCGAATCCGAAATCGCTGAACGTGCAAAGAGATTCGTAGAGCTGGAAAGCCAGCTTGCTGAGGCGCGGGAGGAGTTAAAAAACAAACAAGAGATAATTAACGGCGAGTATAACGGCGCGGTTGAGATCATCACCAACCTTAAAAAAGAGGTCGAGGCGTTGCGGGAGGGCGAGGAAATCACCGAAATGACCGAGTGGGAGGCAGATTGTTTCTACGCTGTTGTTTACCCCGGAAAGGGTGAAATACATGACTTTAAGGTCGAGCTATTCAACTATCCATGTGGGTCGGACACAACAGACTTTGAGGATATGGGTATCACACCCCCAGCGCGCCGCTTCAAACTTCCCACCCCACCCGCAGGAGGTGAGTGAGATGGACGCAGACAAGATATTTGACGCAATGAGCAAAATGTCAAGCAAGGTTCATCGACTTGACAAAATCAGAGAGCAAAGAAAAATAGTGAATCGGTGGTCTGCTGAAGTCTGCGGAAACTGTGTGTTCTGGATGACTAGCAACTGTAAGCCAGAGAAGGTGCATAAGCAATTTAAAAGCATGAGTAGCATAGCCTGCTCTGATTTTACAAGAGGCGATTTCACAAAAAAGCAGATCACTCAGGAGACGGCGAAACTGGTGCAGATGGAGACCACCCCATGAGCCGCGTAATCCCCTTCCAGTCGGCTGAGGATAAATCCAGATGGCTCGAATGCAACTGCGCAAGCTGTCCGCGCTATGAGCGGGGCTGTCCGTTTCAGCAGGTGTTGTCTGGTCTGTTCTCGCCGGATGTGCCGGAAGCGACGGTTCAGCGGGTGGGCTGGGAAGATGGGAAGATTAGTGAAACGTGTAAGATGAAGGAGGCGGTGTGAGGAAGCAGTATGCAAAAATAGATACAGAGGATGTAACCAGGGTAATGGATCAGTGTTGTTGGCAGGGTGTGGTTATATCGACCGGGAATATTGCTGTCTTGCTACAAACGAGCAAGTATCAAGTCAGGAAGATACTGCACCGCTTGCAAGAAGATGGACTTGTGAAATACAAGATGGTTCTTTGGGGCGAAGAAGAACCGCCAATGTGGGGTTATGCGTTAACCGACAAGTTTTACGAGCTACAACCATGACCACCACCGAACGCCAGCGATTCTTCATGTCGCTAGTCAAAGCCATGCGAAAGAGCGATCTGCCAGCGCGGAAGCGTTACCGGATAGTGGCAGCGGCGTATTGGGTGCGGCGTAGCGGGGTGAGTGTTAATTAGGGAGAAAATGATGAACAAATACTATCGAGAGTATTACGGATGGAAGCCAAAAGAGAATGGGATTCTTGACTCTCAACTGGCGGGGAAAAAGCCAAAAACAGACCAGCCAGAGGGCGAGACTTTCAACCGAAAAGGCCGAAAGCGAAAAGTCAAAAAGACCGACGGAGTGCGTGAGCAATTGAGCTTCTTTGCCGAGGGCGAAGGGCTGAAAGAAGAGACCTGGAGCGACGAGGAAAAGAGTAAATAAAGGATAATCAATGTCGGGATTTGACAACAATAAGCAGCAGGGTTGGAGGAAATAGAATTGACATATCTTCACAACGAGCGGTTCTGGGATGGAAAAGATGAGGACACAGTAACAGAAGAATTTCCGGTTTACAAGTGTGATAGGCGTGGTGATGAATTTCACTGGTTTGTTTGTATGGGACTCGCTATCCCTCCGGCTGTATCTGACGTAGAGGGTAAGGATTGCCACATTTGCAATAAGTGCTCTCTTGCAATGTCCTTTGAGCATTTTCGTGTAGAGAAAGACGACTTAATGAACATCGTTTTTAGCTATCAAAGGCACTTCAATTTGCCAGATGAAAAGCTGTATGAATTCCTGAAATCAACAAACGATTTGTTCTTGAAATTACAAAACGTAGTCTTGAAGCCGCGTAAAAAAATCACGGCAAAATTACGCCGGGATATGATTAACGATGCAGGAAACAAATGCTACTATTGCGGGGATCTTTTCAAAAATAAATACCTTCATATTGAGCACAAAACACCTATCTCTAGAGGCGGTTTAAGCAACCCAGGAAACCTTTGTGTGGCATGTAAAGACTGCAATATGAAAAAGGGTGTAATGACTGAAAAAGAATTCAAAAAGCACCTAAAATCAAACGGAATTGACAATGGCTAATCCACAACCAGACAAATATACAAAGCTGTCAAATGAGCTACTTGAAGCCCTGGCAAAGATACGAATTCCGGGTGAAGCGATGCAGGTTTTTTTGGCAATAATGCGGCTCACTTACGGCTGGAATCGGACGTGGGCACACATCAAAATTGCCGAGATTTCGGAGCGAACGGGGCTAATAAAGCCTCATGTGTCTAGGTCATTGAAAAAACTGGAACTTATGGGCTTAATCGTTATCAATAAAGGTAATGGCGTTATCAATAATGATAACAGTCCAGCCCCTAAGTATAAAATAAACAAGAACTACGATAGCTGGAAAAGTATCAAGAAGGGCTCGAAGGCCATTACCAATAATGGTAACGATTCATTACCAATAATGGTAACAACCATTACCAATAATGGTAATGGAAAATCGCCACAGCCCCCTCATAATGGGCGATCCAGAGCCTCTAAAGAAAGTATTAAATACAATAAAGACAAAAGAGAGAGAGACGCGCGCGCGCGACCTCTCCTCACTCACTCTCTTTTTGTTGATTTTTTTGAATCTGGGGATGCCCAAAAAAATTCCCCGCTATGGGCTGAATATGTGCGCATTAAAAACATCATTACCGAGGACTATCAGCGTGCGAGGTTTGTGATGTTCCTTAAGGAGCCGCCCCGAAAGCTGATGGGGCTGGAGCTAGAGGCGCAGAAATGGGAAGAGAATGCCGTGAGATGGAACAAGCGACAGCAGAAGCCGAACGGCAGCACTAAACCAAAACCAAGAACAACACCAACGAGGCCGAACTTTGCAGAATGAGTGGAAACTACCTGACGAGCAGTGGGCGCAAGCATGGCAATGGTTCAACGGTGCGTTTCAGTCCAAACCAGAGTGGAAGGCTGAAAGCGAAGCGCATTACCGCATGACAGTTGAGCGATATGGTCTGCCGACGTTCATTGATTCAATCGACCTTATGACACCGACGCTTGATCTTAAGGCCGGGGATCTGCCGAGTGTCGCAAAGGTGGCGCAGTATATGGGCATGGCTTCGGAGTCGAAGCGTGCAAGAATGGTTAAGCGATACGTTGAGGAGAAAGACGAGCGTAACGCCTCGGAGCGAGAGCGTGCGAATGCACTCAACAAACTCGGACATTGTGCGGTGCTGGTAGCGCGGGGGATGTTGACCACTCACTACACCGCCAGCATGACAGAAGCACAGCGGATAGACCGCTGGACGATGCCGCAGGAGGCGAGTGAGAAGAAGATCACCGGAGACCGCAAGGCGGGAACGGTCATGCTCTCCCCTCTCGACGTGCTGATAAACAACTGGAAGCGCTACGGACATCTGGTTAATTATACAGCCGAGGAGTATGTCGGATACTGGGATAGGTGGATGCCGTTTTCGGTGATGAACAAGTTTCGTGAAGGTGTCGGACTTGAAAAAATAGGAGAAGCAGCGTGAATAGCAGAAGGACAACAAGGCATTGCTTTGACGGTTGGCATAACGGCGAGTGCTGTTGCAACTGCGCGAATCAACTTGAATTGAAAAAACATCCGGGCAACAAAACTATCGGCAAAGGTCAAATCACAGAAACAATGGGCTATGTGTGCATTGCAAAGCTTGACCCAATACCAGAGCCAATCAGGCAAGGGGTTTTTCTTGACCACCAACACAGCTACTGCGAGCTATGGAAACCAAGAGAGGTGACAGCGTGAGAGAGTTGAAGTTTAGGCAATGGATAGAAAAATCTAAGCAGTTCCATTACTGGGGTTTTTTTGAGGATCGCTTTGAGAGTCCGGCGACGGGTTCAAGCGTTACGTTTGCCGATGCGCATAGATGCAGCCACCAATTCACCGGACTGCACGACAAGACGGGCAAGGAGATTTACGAGGGGGATGTTGTTGATTTGCAGGGTGGCTACCTAATCGGCGACATCTTCAGCGGACAATCTAGGGACTTTCAGGGTGTGGTTGAATTTATCGAAGGTCGATTTGTGGTTAACTGCAAAGAGGATGAGGTGATTTTCGAATTACAGAAGGAATATCACGTCGCTGTTGTCATCGGCAACATTCACGAGGAGGGCGCGGAGTGAAAAACGCAAACGAAAAATGGCTGGAGATGTTTGCTGATTCGATAAGCAAGGAGGGCAAGGCGTGAAGAAGTGGACACCTTTCGTAAAACCCGCTAAAAATAGACCCGGATCGCCGCAAGATGGCTTTTTAATCGCTAGGAGGCGCATTCAAGAATTGCGATCTGCCGCATACAGCTTTCGGCTAAGGGCGGAAGCGTGTAAGAGGGAAATTGAACAGCTTCAGGAAGTGGAAAACTTCTACAAAGAGAGGGGCAAGGCGTGAGTTATCAAAAGCAATGGAACCAATACGAGGATGATGGCAAGCTGAAATCTTTCATGGGCGCATGTGAAACAGCTCATTCAATGCTCGGCAAAGCCGACGCGGAGATTGCGCGGCATAGAGAGAAGGCGCAGGACGATCACGCGTTGATGGCGGAGAAGGACAAGCGCATCGCGGAGCTGGAGGGGGCTTTGCTGGTTGCGGCAAAGGAAAGACAAGGTGAATCTGGCGATATTGACGGGCAAATCGGCTATTGGTTGTCTGTGGCAAGTATGCCCCAAACCCTGGAGACCAAATGAACCGCACAGAGCAAAGCCTTCGGGCATTGGATCGGCTGTATCGGTCAGCCCTCGACAAGAAAAAGCAAATCCACTACCACCAGTCCCGGCTGAAGCGCATTCATGGTTGGACGCCGGGAGAGGTGCGGGAGGAGATACGGAAGAAATTAACCAAAAAGGAGAATTAGTATGTTTGGATTTGGAGATTTGAACGAAGTGAAATTTATCGGGAACTGCGGAGAGGTCAAGCGCAGAGGCACAGACGAAAAACCTGTAATGGCTTTCGGCCTGGCAATCAATAAGCGAGTGAAGCAGGGTGACGAATACGTAGACAAAACCAACTGGTTTAACTGCGTAGTCTTTGGGAAGACTGCTGAGATTGCCCTCAAGTGGGTTGAGAAGGGAAGCAAGGTTTACGTTTCCGGCGAGCTGGAGAATACCAAGTGGCAAGACGACGACGGCAACGACCGCTACGGTGTTGAGGTGATAGTTCGAGATATTCAGAAATTGGCAGATCCAAAGAACAGCACCAACGGCTCACCGGAATCGGCTGCTGCTGTGGCAGATAGCGCGACAGTTCAGCCAATACCGGGCGCGGATTTGCCCTTCTAATTTGCAATATCCACCCAAACAGCCCCGGATTCGAAAAATTTCGGGGCTGTGGTGGGAGATCGTGCGATCTAGGTGTAATGAGTCGAGTGCGGTAAATTTTACAACAGGATCGAAATTTAGCGGTAAGAAATTTAACAGGAGAATGGGAGCTTGAAAAAGAAAGCTGTAAACCCGCAAATGCTGATCTTGGCGCGACAATTTAGAAATATGACACAAAGAGAGGTTGCGGCGGCGATTGAGGTAAATCAGGCAAAAATCTCCAAAGCAGAATTGGGGATAATTGGAGTCCGTGAGGGTGATGAGTTTTTGGGAAAGCTGTCTGCTCTTTATGAATTCCCAGAGGATTTTTTCTTTCAAGATGGTCAGATTTATTCAGCAGATGTAAAAATCACAGACCCTAAGCGAAGATTTTAACAACAGGAGGCGTAGCGCGATGGATGCGAAAATGACAATGCAAATACCAATTGCCGACATCAGCGGCGAAATAATCTCAATGCGAAAGCACGACGCGGAGCAAGTCAATAAGTATATCCAATCTCTCACCGCCGAACTCTCCCGGCTGCGGGAGGAGCTCGAAAGCGAGCGGTGGCGGACGTGGGATGAGTTGCCGTCTGATGGGCAAAGAATTCGTTTAGGATTCAAATGGGACAATGAGGTTCCAATGAAATACACCTCATTCGAGGAAGATCATTTTGTTTTCAGGTCACCCGATTTATTTCAAGAACTATCGCGGGATATAATGGATTTTGATGAGCGAAAGATTTTTAACCTTAGTCAGATAAAGAAGAAATACACCCATTGGCGACCCGCCGCCAAACCGCCGGAGGTGGGGTGATGGAATTTAAAATACCTTCAGATGTAAGAGGCAAACGAGAGGCTAATGTGTATATCAAGGGCTGGCTTGCGGGATACGGTAAAGCTGTTGACATAGAGGGTCTCCCCTGGCAACCCGTCACGGAGGGGATGGAGTTGGATGAGGAGCAGTATTTAATACTTGGGCAATCGAAAGATGGTAAACACTCTTTTCTGGATATTGAATTTTGCCTTAAAACTCGCATCTCAATGGGGGCTTACAGGTTTAACATGTCGGACTATGTTTACCACCGAATAAAAATCACAATGCCGGAGGGATCGTGAAGATCTGCCGCAAAAAGAAGTGGGGCGAAACAGGAGCCAAGATTGAGGCTGCGAGGATGTCTGCAAAAAAGAAATCGTCGCTTAGGGCTTATCGCTGCGACATTTGCAAGTCCTGGCATGTGGGGAGAACTGAAAAAGTGGACTTTCTGAGAAAGTGGGAAGAATGAAACCAGCCGACCTAATCCAACTGGAGATCAAGCGTGAATCCGACTTCCAGAAGAAGGCCGCGAAATACCTGCGTGACCGATTTCCCTACCCTGAAACGGTGTGGTGGCACACGGCAAACGAGCGCAACACATCCAAGCAGCGCGGGCACTCACTGAAGCTGCAAGGGGTATTGCCGGGTGTGTCGGACATTATCGTCTTGAATTGGCAAGCGGGATTTGAGCTGAAGATGCCAACCGGGTCACTCTCGAAATCACAGAGGGAGTTCAGGGACGCTTTGCAGGACATCGGCTGGAAGTTCTACACATGCAAGAACTGGCAGCAATGGCTGGATGCTGTAGCCGATGCCAGCGGATTGAATCAGGCTGCGATTGAGCAGCGAAGGATAGACACACTAGCAAGGAGGTATTGCGGGTGAGCGCGGAACAAGAAATAAAAGCAGCAGAAGAAAGCATTGACTTTTACAGGCGAATACTGGTCGTCGCACTTATCAGAGGTGATTTTGACAACAAGGCTGAAGCAGACAAGATTGATATAATTAATGGATTGGCAAATGATGCAATGAGAGATGCGAGAGAACATCATGCAGAACCACCTATTTAACACAAAGGAGCAAAGAATGAAATGGACGTCGGAAACACTGACTAAGAGGCAAAAAGGCATACTAGATAAGGCGGTAGCCGAGGGGCACACAGCGAAAGGGGCTGTGTGGTTGAGCAAGTTCAACGAGTCACTCAGAGAGGCTAAAAAGGTTAAACCACTAGAGGGTATTTTTACATCCTAACCCCTCCCCCAACACACCGTTGCCCTGCCCTTTCGGGGGCGGGGTTTCGGGCTAATGCAAACTATCCCCGCCACCCTTGCCTGGATACCTAACCCAATGGATAGGAACCGACACAGATCGGCGCAGCAATGCGGAGGGCTTGGGGGCGGGAGAATTTTAAAATCAGAGGAAGAAGATGAGACGATGGTTTTGGCGGTTCATGTATCCGCTTGTAAGGCTTGGCAATGCACTTGGGTTGCTGGGGTATGAGTGGGTGAATGTGGTTCGATGTGCATGGGTAAAACCTGGGCAAGGATATAGCTTGTTGAAGCATTATAAATGGTTTGGCGACCCCATTGAGGTAATTCCGAAAAATATTGTGCTGTGTGGTGTTCCATATACGGTCTTTGTTTCAGATGGAAAGCTGGTATTTAAAGATGATACCGGGCTTGGTAGTGGCTCAATAATATTCTCCAGAGAGTATACCATGTGGTATGTCGAAACGGGAGGTGAAAAGCCCTATTCACACATAGAGCACGCCTATGAATGGATTCGCGCTGTAGGCGAAGAAAAAGAACACCTAGTCCCTATGAATCAGCAAAAAATATTGAAAATCAAATAGTCAATGCAAATATTGCATCACAGCAATCCCACAAAAACGCACTTTTGTGCTTGACTACGAAAAATATTCGTAGTATATTCCGTCAAAGAAGCACATGGAAAGCAGGACGCTGTTTAGTGCATCAGGGAATTATCGAGCGTAGAATAGGCGTAATCGGCTTTTGCAATGTGCAAAGATTGATTGCGCTTTTTGCGCTTATGGAGGCTCTGAGGTGGGTCAGATCGTCACTCAGTTCACCACAGCAGTATTGACGGCAGCGATATACAGCAGCGTGATCTATCTTGCTTGCGGTTTCCTCTTCAATCTTGATATCCTCAAGAAAAAACTATCAAACGACATAAAGGCGGTAATCGCACTCATACTTTCCGGCTTGTTTGTCTGGTATAGCGGTTTTGATATGCTGCATTTGCTTGGAGTAGAAAGGCATTGGGGTGGGCAGGTAATATCTGCACTTGTCCTGGCTGGCGGTAGTCGCGGCATCTTGAAGCTGGTGCGAAAGGTGCTTAAATCAGAAGACTCACCCATAAAATACGAGCAGAGTGCGACATGAGTAGATTCTCAAAATTCTGGAAATACGGCTGGACGCTAAACAAGCACATCTACTGGCACATTGCCGGAGGTGCACTCTATCCAATCTTCCATGCATTTATGGGCTGGAAGTTCATGGATTCCGTCGGCGTAATTGCTGTTGTGGCTATTGCGTGGGAAGGCTTGGAATATCTCTGGGAAGAGGTGCTGGGTGAAGGGCTTGAGGTTGCTGGGTATGGCAACGAGGAAGAAGGCTTTACGCCTAAGCAACACTTTCTAGTCGATGCTATCGTGGATTTCTTTGGTGCATTGGTGGCTGCGATCGTGGTCTTTGAGTTGATAGAATGGCTGGTGTAATCGTGAACGTATTACTTGGAGCATTGCCGTTTGTTCTGTTCGGATATATGGCCTATCTGGAGGCAACTGGTTATTTCGTGACAGAGCGACAGAAAAGCCGGGGTGAGTGGTGAAGCTCACCCTTGCAAATACGGCTTGGTTTGTGCTGGTGTGGCTTTTCTATCTAGCACTACCTGAATGGCGTGAAGTCTTACCAGCACTAATCCTCGCAATTCTGCTGTGGCGTATTCAGGAGATAGCGAGATTTAGACCGGATTGGTCTTGGCTTGAAAAGTGGCCTTTCCTGCTGAAGTTGGAAAAAGGTAAGATCACGGGCTATCACTTATCGGGTGGCGGTGCATTGACGGTGTGTTTTCTATTGACGCCACCGGAGATGTCACAAATTGAGTTCCTGTGGCAAGGTGGACTGCTGATCGCCCTGCTGGGCTATACCAGCAACCACTTTTATCACGTGGCTTTCATGTATCCACACGATAGAGAATACGATATGCTGCTGCATGGCCTTGTGCCGAATAAATGGCGACGGCGGATAGCAGTTCTATGGGCTGCTTAAGCACTTTATAAACCTCACGGATGGGGAGTATGAGCGAATATACAACGCTTGCTGAGTCTCTTGCTGAGTTAAAGCAGGAGATGAAGGAGCTAAAAGAGACGCTAACAGCAGATCGGTTGGCGAGGGTTGAGGAAGCCTCTAACACAAGAGCCGTCCTTGATGCATTGCACGAACAGGCTGATGATGTCAAGCGATTGAAAAAGCAGGTTTTTGAGTCTGGTATGATACAGGATTTGGCATACTTAAAGCGTGCAGGGCGCTGGCTGGCCGGAATAGCGGGGACGCTGATAACGGTAGGGTTGATAGCGCTGCTGAGTAGCTTGATAAAGGTTGGCGGGTAATGGCTTTAACGGACAAACAAAAGCGATTCTGTGAGGAATATGTTGTTGACCTCAATGCTACTCAGGCCGCAATAAGGGCTGGATATAGCGAGAAAGGTGCGAAAGTAAGAGGTGCAGACCTATTAACTAACGTTAACGTTAAATCTAGGATTGCAGAGCTGCAAAAGGCAATTTCTGATAAGCTCGATTTTGAAGCGATTGACGTGGTGCGAGAGGTTGCAAGACTAGCGTTTTCGGACGTGACCAGCTTTCTTGAGAATCCAGCAAACGAGGACAAACAAGAAGACGATGAAGACAATGAAGACAATTTTACTCACGGACTCGCACTAAAAAAACTGGAAGACCTTACACCAGATCAAACCCGTTGCATTGCAGAGATAAGGCCGACACAGTGGGGTATAGTCTACAAGCTCCACAGCAAAACAGACGCGCTTGAGAAATTGATGAAGCACTTAGGGCTTTACGATAAAGACAATACTCAAAAGAAGCAGGATATCGTCATAGAGATTAAACCGAATGACGATACGGATTAAGTTTGACCCGGCGGTAATAAATGAAGTCTATCGCCCTTACATAGAGACAGATAAGCGCTTCGAGATTTATTACGGTGGCGCTGGCTCAGGTAAGAGCGTTTTCATAGCTCAAAAGAAGGTGCTGAATCACCTCACCTGGGGAAACAGAAAGACCCTTGTTCTTAGAAAAGTAGGCCGCACATCGCGGCATTCCACCTTCGCAGAGATAGCGGGAGTTATCAGCGATTGGAATCTTACACCGTTCTTTGAGATCCAGAAAGGCAACCTTGAGATTCACGGCGTCAATAACAGCCATTTTATATTTCTAGGCTTAGACGATCGGGAAAAAATCAAATCCATCAAAGGCATCACAGATATCTGGATGGAGGAGGCAAGCGAATTTTCAGAGGATGATTTAAAGCAGCTCAATTTGCGCTTACGCGGTCGAGCAGTGGATCACAAGCAAATCACTCTGAGCTTCAACCCGATCAGTGCGCTATCCTGGCTGAAGTCGTATTTCTTCGACAATCCCAGAGAAAATGCACTGATACTTAAGACGACCTACAAGGACAACAGCTTCCTAGATGAAAGCGATATCGCCGAAATCGAAAGCCTCAAAGAGATTGACCCGATTTACTACAAGGTTTACGGGCTTGGTGAATGGGGTGTGCTTGGGGATCTGGTTTATACGAATTACTCAGTATCGCCTGAAACATGGACGGCAGAAGATTTCAATACGACATACAACGGCTTGGATTGGGGTTTTAATGATCCGGCGGCGCTGGTTCGGATTGGCTTTAAAGACAGCAAAATTTACATCTTCGATGAGCTGTATGAGCCAAGCCTGACAAACTCGCAACTGATGCGGGAAGCTGAAAACCAGATCGGGAAAAGCGATCTAATTACAGCGGACTCCAGCGAGCCAGCCAGAGTGAAGGAATGGCAAAACGCAGGGTGGAATATACGAGGGGCAAAAAAGGGTAAAGACTCAATCCGATTCGGAATTGACTTTTGCAGAAGGCATGAGATAGTGATATCGCATAAATGTCAGAATTTTATAAATGAAATACAGGGCTATCAATACCGCAAGGATAAGGACGGCAACACACTTGAAGAACCAGTTGACTACAGAAACCACCTTATGGATGCGATGCGATATGCCCTCGAAGATCTGGCATATGAACGGAAAATAGAATTCTTACGATGAGCTACTTAACGACAACAAGTATAGATGTGCTAAAATTGAGCCACAAGGCAACGATGAGCCAAGCGGATATCGTTGCCCACCTTATCAATGATTGGCAAGCCTCGGATCAATACAAGGCAATGACAGCGGGATCTGTTTACTATCGGTCTCGCAATGACATTGAAGATCGCAAGATCACCTATGAAGTAAAGAGCGTAACGCATGAGGACACCGACGCTGCCAACAATAAGATAGGTCATAGCTTTCACAAGCTCATGGTTGACCAGAAGACAAGCTATGCGGTTGGTAATCCGGTAGTATTTCAGTCTGAGGACGAAAAGCAGTCAGCAGCAATCAGTGAATTGCTTGGTGATGACTGGGCTGATGTGGCTCACGATTGGGTTAAAGGTGCTGCAAATCGCGGTCAGGAATGGCTGCATGTGTTTATAGACGGCGATGGGGAATTCAATTACATCGTGGTTGATGGTCGGCAGATTATACCGATCTACGATCCGACATACGAAAAGCGTTTAACGGCTGTGATTCGGTTCTACGAATACACCTCAATAGACCCGCAGGGGCGCGAGGTTAAGCTCAGGCGTGCGGAGTGGTGGACGGATGAGGATTGCACCACCTATATCGAAGAACAGGCCGGACAAGACAAAACAAGCTGGCGCGTAGCCGTTGCTGCTGATGGGGTTGACCCCAATCCGGTTGGGCATTTCTACCTGACCAACACAGCCAATGATACAGAAGATGCTCGCGGATGGGGGCGTGTTCCTTTCATCTGCTTACCCAACAACAGCGAATGTATGACCGACTTGGCACCTATCAAGGCACTGATTGATGATTTCGACAAGAATGTGTCGGACGCATCAAACAACCTGGAAGATATACAGGAGGTTGTTTGGATATTAAAGGGATACAGTGGTGAAAAGCTGGCAGAGTTCCGCAGTAATATGAAGCGTCATAAAGCAGTAAAAGTTCAAGCAGATGGTGGTGTTGAACCGATTTCAGCCGACATCCCTGTTGAAGCCAGAGAGAAGCACTTGCAACGCTTGGAGGATAATATCTTTGTCCTCGGTCGTGGTTTGAACCCGAAGGATATACAAGCTGGCTCCTCCCCTTCTGGTGTTGCCTTGAAGTGGATGTTCTCACAACTTGACATGAAAGCAGACGAAACCATCCGCAAAATGAAAAAGTCTCTCGGTGAATTTATGCTGTTTGTCCATGACTGGATGGACTGGAGCAATGTCGGTGAGTTCGACTCAAAGAATGTGAGTTTTGTATTCAATAAGTCCCGTATTGCTAACACGGCTGAGCAGATTGACAATGCCGTTAAGTCTATGGGGGTTACCAGTCGAAAGACGGCACTTGCCAACCATCCTTATGTAGATGATGTTGCAGCCGAATTGAAGTTAATCGAGGAAGAATCTGGCGAGGTTTTGCCGCTGGGTGAACCTGAAGAAGATGCGTGATCTAAATAAAATTATTGCGGATATATACCGCAGTGCAGACAGTGACAGCGACGCGCTTTTACTCTCTGCGGAAAAGGAATTGCAAAAGGCCTACACCGTTGCGCTCCGAGAGATTCGCCGGGACTTGGCAGAGATTTATGCGAAGTTCGGTGCGAATGTGAGCTTTGTTGATATGGCGAAATATGACAGGCTTACAAAGTTGGAAAAGCTGATAGCCTCGCGGATCAACGTCTTGCGTCAGCAGTCCCAAAAGATAACACGGGCTGCGATAATGGATGAATTTGAGCGAAACTATTACTATACCGGATTCGCAACGGAGAAGGCATTGCAAGTCAAGACTGGCTGGACAGTATTAAGTGATGAGACAGTGAAAGCGGCTGTGTTAAATCCTATGGATAGGCTCACATGGACAAGCCGTAATTCTGAAGCACATAATCAGATGATGCGGCGATTGCGTCAAACGTTAACCACTGCTCTCATTCAAGGATATGGTTTTAGGACGCTTACGGGCGAGGTCAAGCGGATTACAGAGCGCACTGCATACCAAGCGGCGCGAATCATCCGCACAGAGAGCCACAGAGCGCAGTCAGCAGGGCGTTTAGCTGGGATGGGGAGGAGCTTTGATGTTGCCGAGCGTGTTGGGATTAAGGCACGTAAAAAGTGGATTTCTACACTGGACGGAAGAACGCGACACAATCATGGTGAGGCTGATGGTATGCTGGCAGATGAGGAAGGTATTTTCACTCTGCCGAATGGCGTAACGGGTCAAGCTCCGGGCTTGACGGGGGTTGCAGCAGAGGATATTCACTGTCGATGTGGTGTGATTATGTATTTTGAGGATATACCGCAGAATTTGCGGCGAGCTGGTGACGAGGTAATTCCATACGAAACGTATGGCGAATGGTTTGGCGAAAGGATAGCGGCGTGATACTTGGCTTAAAAGACTTTGACTTTAAGAACATGTTCAAGGATCTGGGCGGTGGTTCGATAGAAATCAACATGCCGATTATCCCTGAAGATTTTTCCGAGATCGTAGCTCTTTTGGCTGGTCATGGAATGGGTGGGTTTGCTGGAATTCCAATAAGGAAGGCTCAAATTTCTACCATGTGCCTAAGTGAAAAGATTTGGAAAAATGTTTTCGGTGACAACATAAACACTGACTTGCCAATTTCTATTGGTGGTGTTGACATAAAATGCATAGATCTCGATCATACTGACAGAATAATTATTGAGGGGTATAAACTTTGTCAACCGACATCATCCTAGTTATTGTCGCCCTCGTCTTTGGTTACTGTGCTTGGCTGTTTCATCGCATCGAGGTTGCGGTGTGGGAAATTCGGGAGAGTTTGAGAGTGTTGGAAAGCGACAAGATTAAAAGCATTTGGGTGAACACCGAGAATGCCGGAGTGCAGAAGTTTAATGTAGAGGATATTGAATCAGAACAACCTGAGTAAATACATAACCACCAGCGGACGCCGGGAGTCATGCCCTGGCGGGTGGCAGCGAAAATCCTAGCTAGGGGATTGATTGCGCAGGGAAACTTCTCCCTCTGTTGCGGTCAGTCCCCTTTTTCGTTGAAGGAAATGACATTGAAATAAATCGCCCGAATTGGTATTGCCGGGGCGTAAAAACGGCAAGACGGAATCGAGGTCGAAACCTCGTAAAAAAAACGTAGAGCGAATACTAATTAAGGAGCTTTGGAAATGGATTTAAAAGGACTGCTAGGCGAGGAACTGCATAGCCAGGTGATGGAGAAAATCGGTGATACCAAGATCGACATCATCAAGGACAAATACGTTCCCATCCACCGGATGAACGAAGTGCAGGAAACCGCCAAAAAGGAAAAGGAGCAGCTGCAAAAGCAGCTCGACGAGACCAGTAAGACGCTGGAATCAATTAAGGGCGAAGCCGGGGCAAGTGATGAGCTTAAGAAGCGAATCGAAGCACTGGAGGCAGAGAAAAAGAAGATCGAGGAAGACGGCAAGGCCAAACTTACCGAGATCAAATTCGAAACCGACCTTGAAAAAGAGCTAGTCAAGCAGGGTGCTAAAAACGTGGTGGCTGTTCGTGCCTTATTGCCGGATGTGGAATCCCTTAAGGATAGCCGTGATTTCAGTGCAGATGTGAAGGATCAGATTGACAAGCTGAAAGCTGACGAATCAACGTCTTTTATGTTCGGCGAAATCAGGCTGAAGGGCAAGCAGACGCCACCAGCCGATCCACGAAATCCCGATCCGAAGCAGAAACAACCGAAAACGCCTATGGAGGCATTAAAAATGACCTATGAGGCGTCAAAGTAAAGGATTTTGAATAATGGCACAAATAACAACTTACGATGTTCTTGAAAACGTGCGGGACGTATCCCCGGTTTTCAATCTCATCAACCAACCCACAACCGTCTTGCTGAATATTCTCGGCGTATCGAGTCGACGCGCACGCGATAAGCGACACTACTGGTGGGACGATCAGCGACTCTCACAAACTACGACTCTTGGCGGAGCTTATACCGCTTCTGATTCTTCTGTGACGGTTGCCAGCACTGATGGAATGGCGGTAAATACCATTCTGACAATCAACTCTACCGTTCTGCGTGTAACCGCAGTTACAAATGCGACCACCGCAGCCGTGACAGCTATTGCACAAGACGCAAACCAGTCAAACGGTGCAACTGTTCGTATTCTGCGTTCGCAGGTTGAAGGTAAGGCTTACGAGGATCGCGAATACAAGGAAAAGGTCGAACGTCTGAATGTCTGCCAAATCATTGATGAGTTTTTCAAAATTACTGGCTCTCAGCAAGCTACGGCTCGTGAGGTTGGCGGCGACCTTTACCAAGAAGAAGAGCTTCGCAAGATCGAGCTTTGCCGACTGTCGCTAGGACGAGCAATTTGGCAAGCTGGCTTCCTAAACCCATCCGACAATGCCACGCCTCGCATCATGGGTGGGATTGACTATTGGTTGCTTAATCATGGATATGCACCGTCCGCACAGTCTTTTAGTGCTGACAACTTCGATGCATTTCTACTTGAGCTTTCCGCAGAACGCGGTGGCAATCCAACGCACATCGGAATGAACCCGGCAGATATGTCTGACTTCTCCAGCCTGGATGCCTCAAAACTCCAGAAGGACTACGACGATGAGATTATCGGGCGCAAGGTAACTGCCTACGCATCCAAGCATGGGCATGTGGTTAGCCTGGTAACGGATGTAAATGCGGCTCCTGGATATTTCCGCGCATTTAACCCGATGGATGCTGAAGTAATCCCATTCCGTCCGTTTGGCTCCACAGTGCTTGCACAAGATGGTGACAACGTAAGGGGCATGATTGTCGGTGAATATACCCTGGAACTGCGCAACGTATCCACTCACGGAATCTTTACGAAATCTTAACCCGGAGCTGACGTGAAATACAAAATCAGAGATGGCAAAGACTTCATCATGGACGGCAAGATTTTTAAGCCCGTTGACGGTGTTGTCGAGTTGCCGCGGAAAGTAGATCACCCGGATTTAACTCCGGTTGTGGCTCCGAAAAAAGCCCCTGCAAAGGGAAAGGCGAAAAATGATAACGCTTGATGAAGCGAAGGTATTCCTGCAAATCACTGACACGGATAGCGATGCGCTAATCACGGCGCTTATCCCGGCGGTTCAGTCGCAAATCATAGCGTATTGCAATTATGATTTTGCGACACCGAAGGGGCAAGTGATTGCCGATACAATTGCATTCGCTGAAACCGGAGGCGAGATCACGGATAGCGAGTCGAGTTTTGTTACAGGCAAGCTCGGCAAGGCTAAATACGTGAGCGTGTCCGGATCTGTGGATAATGACGGAGTTTACAAGGTAGAAACCGTTGTTGCCGGAACGATAACCCTTGATAGTGGCGAGGCACTGGTGGATGAAGATGCTGGTGAGTCGGTGACTATCAAGAAAGTTGAATTCCCTGCTGACATTCAAAAGCTGTGCGCCGACATGATCGGTCACGGCATGAACAAAGCAGCACAGGACGGCATCACATCCGAAAAGCTCGGTGATTATGCAGTGACCTATGCAAGCAGCTACGCCAGTGAGTTTCCTGGCACATTCAGAAATCGCCTGAATCAATACCGGAGATTGCCGCGTGATTGATCGCTTGTATAATTCAACATTTACAGCGTCCCGCCTTGCTATCACCAAAGATGGCGGCGGGGCTGTGAATCGCGGACAAACAGCATACGCCACAGATCAGCCGTGTTATTTGCGGTCTCTGAATGGCAAAGAGCGCGATGATCTCTTGAAGCGTGAGATTGTCGGTGAATATCGGCTTTATTGCTCGGCTTCATTGGCAATTAAGGAATCGGACATTATCACAACCCAAAGCGAGCAATACAAGGTTGTATTTGTAGCCCCACGGCAGCAAGGCAACCTTAGTCATCAAGAGGTGGATTTGACTCGCGTGGAGCCAGTGACAACAGCATGAGACTCGAAATAGACAGACGGGCATTGCAGAGGGCGTTAGAGCGCCACGCTGAAGACAGGCTTCGAATTGTCGGTGAATTCTGCACTGGCGCTGCAAAGCTACTTGCACCCGTCGATGAGGGCAACTTGCGTAGCTCTATTGACTTTGACCAGCCCAACCCCTTTACGGTTCGGGTAGGTGCATCGGCTAACTATGCGGCGTTTGTTGAGTTTGGAACGGGTATACATGCTGAGAATGGCAAAGGACGCAAAACACCTTGGCTATATGAGATCAGGCCGGGGCAGTTTGTTCTGACGCGCGGAAACAAGGCTCAGCCTTTTCTGCGTCCGGCTGTATTAGGAAACAAGAACGCAATACGAAGGATAGTTGAATCGTGATAACGGTGCTTAGGAGTGAAGTCTACAGGTTGATTGACACTGTGGCTGCGCTTAGTGGTGAAATTTTCTACCAGCAAGCCCCTGACGGCACTGCCCTGCCCTATTGCGTGTTCTTGCAGACAGCGGGAAATGTGTTTGAGGACACTGCGGACGAGTTTGGCGAATCATACGTGCAAATCAGCGTTTTTTCGTCCACTGCTGCACAGGCTGAGTCAATTGCGCAATCGGTTCATGATGTGTTTTTCAAGTCTGCGGCTGATTTTTCGGTCACAGGCTACAACGTGAACCTTTGTTCAGTAGAAGGTAGGCGTTCACTGGTTTTCGATGATGTCTATCAAGAAATAATTGAAATACGAATTTCTCTTAAAAAGGAATAAACAATGGCTAAGAAAATTCTAAACACTGGTAAGGCAACATACGCCTCAACCGCCTACGGTGTGACAGCAATGGAGCACAACAAAAGCACCGAGGATGTTGATGTTACCGATACCAATTCCCCGACAGGTGAAAATGAGTATTTAGGTAGCGGACGGGTTCAGCGTGATGTCTCTATCACTTTTTTTAAGGATGTTGCTGTGGCTGATTTCCCCATCGGCGGTTCTGGTGCAACGCTTGAAGTAGACTTTGAGGGATTCACTTATTCCGGCACGGTGATTTGGTTGAATGCGGGTGTGTCGGCACAGGTTAAGGGTGGTGTTGTCCAGACATACAGCGGACGATTCACCGGAACTGTAACAGAAACACCGGAAGCCTAATGCTAGAACCCAAAAGCAAAGAAATAGAGCTTTCAGGTATGCGGCTGTTCCTGTTTGAACGCAGGACAGCCGACATCATCGGCTTTCAAAAGTGGTATGAGGAATACCCGGAACCGGAGAATGATAGTGAGCGCTTTCTATTTAACGTCATGCAAGCGGCACGCATTCTTCATGATGGACTGAAGCCGAACTATTACAATACCCCAATGTGGCGATGGATTAAGCGTTTGCGTATACGTCGGGCTATCCTGGAAACGTCTTTGGTGAAGAATTTGACCAGCACACAGCTCTCCTTATTTGCTCAGGAGGTGGTCAAACTGGAGGGTGGCACTGAAGGCGTAAAAAAAAAGGACAATCTATCTCAACTGAATACGCATACGGACTAATCGCGTATTTTTGGCGGCTTTCGGTGCCAGAGATTGATGCCCTTCCAATATCCACCTATCAGAAAATGATAAACTCGGCTTTTAATATGGGTAGCTGGTTTAATGGTGGGGAATTTAAGTTTGAAAGCGCAGCAGACGAGGCGCAAAGGCAAGAGGATATTTACGATTATTTCGTAGAACAAGGACTGTTAAAAGGTGACTAATTTCAGCGGCGATTCAATAGGCGATCTGTTTATAGAGATAAAAGCCCGGCAGGATCAATTCGACCGGGAGCTGCGGCGTATTCGCAAGACTAGCGAGGACACCGCAAAGCAGATCGAAGGCAGGTTTGCCAAGCTCAAGAACCTGGGGAATAACTTCAAAGGCTTTTTGGTTGGTGCTGGAATCTTAACAGGTATACAGAAACTCACCAGCTTTGTCGGTGATGCTACGCAAGCAGCATTCACTCAAGCTAAGGCAGAGCGTGCTGTTGAGCAGGCTATTGAATCGACGGGCGGTGCAGCTGGTCTTTCTGCGTCTGAACTAAAGACCTATGCATCTGAACTGCAAAAACTAACAGGCATTGGTGATGAGGTTCAGCTAAAAGACGTCACCACGCAATTACTCACATTTACCAAAGTTGCCGGGGATAATTTCAAGCGAGCACAAGCAATAACCCTTGACTTATCCGAGACCTTGGGGACAAATCTTCGCAGCAGCGCTATACAGGTTGGAAAGGCGCTCAATGATCCAATCCGGGGCTTAGATGGGTTAGGTCGCGCTGGTATTCAGTTTAACGATGAACAGAAGAAGCTAATCAAAACCCTTGTCGAATCGGGCGACCTCTACAAAGCTCAATCCCTTATCCTCGATGAACTCGAAACCCAATACGGCGGTCAGGCAGCTGCGGCAGCCGAAGCTGAGGCAGGAACACGCCAATTTTGGGCAGCGGTTGGTGATTTATCCGAGGTTGTGGGTGCAAAGTTCATCAAGATCATTTCACCAATGGTTGAGACGCTTAACGAGTGGCTTGGAGCAACTGAGGACGTAAGCACCAAAACTGAGGCCGCTACCCGCGAGACATCCAGGCAGATAGGTGAATTTGACAAGCTATCCTTTGCCTATGAGCGTCTTGCGCAGAATGCCAGCAGGTCAGCGGCAGAACAGAAACTCTATGAAAAAACCATCAAGGACTTGCAGCGGCTCTATCCGAACTACCTGAAGTCAGTAGACCTGGAGAAAGACGGCTATAAAGAGATCTCCGTAGCACTAAAAGAGGCTCGCAAGGATTTACAGGCGTTTCTGGAACAGAAAGTCAAGCTGGCAGTGGTTCAGGATCTCGAGACGGAGTTCATAGACCTCGGCAAGCAGCTCGACCAGCTTGCACAATCCCGAATCAACATAGAGAAGGAAATTAATGATGCGTTAACAGGGAATTCTGGACTTGAAGACGTAAAAGCGGCACAACTAGTCGACGTGTCCTTGCAACCGCAACTCGATTTCGTTGATACGCTCGAAAAACAAATAATTGAGAGACAGGAGCAACTCAAGAAGCGTATTGCGGACACACAAGCGGCGATTGGTGACTTTTTGCCACCCGCGACACCAACCACAACACCCGCCAGCGGCGCACAGTCGCAGCCTGTCGAGCGCGAAACAGCAAGCCCGTCAGCTACAGTCAATGCCGAACGCGACGCAGGACGAGCGATTTTTGAGCGTTCTGTGGCTGAATATAGGGCGTTTTATGACACACTTCGCTTTGAAGCAGCTGGCTATCTGGAGTATCGCAAGCAGTTAATCGCACAAGAGGCTGCCGAGATACGAAAATTCGCTTCCGGCGCTGATGCGGAGCAATTTGAACAGAAAAAGCTGGAAGATTTAAAGCGCGAAGAAAAGCAGTTCTTTGAATCACGTCGTTTCGAGGCGATCGGATACAAAGAATTTCGTATTCGCCAAATTGAGGAGCAGGTTGAGGTCTTTAGTCGCACCGCTTCAGATATCACTGAGGTGGAAGAGCGCCGAACTGAGCTAATGCAGCAATTTGCGCGTGAAGAAGCGGAGTATTTCAAGAGTCAACAAGATACAAAACTCAGCTATTTTGCATCGGCAATGGATGAGATTGAGCGGCGGCAGAGTGATAACATCAACCTGATTGTGGAGGGTTATGAGGTCTTCACTGACTCCTTTAGCAATGCGCTTTCTGATATGGTCTTTGAGCAGCAAAAGTTTGGTGATGCCGTTAAGCAAATATGGCAAGACCTGTCACGTGCTGTAGTAGCCGAAATAGGGCGTATGATCGCTAAAATGATAGCTTTTAACGCCCTAAAGGCTGTAGGTAATGCAATATTGCCCGGTCTTGGTGGAAGTGCTATTGGAGGCATCACAGACGGACTTACTGCACAACACGGCGGAACATTCACAGGAACGTCACAGGGTGTTAAGAAAATGCAGCATGGCGGTAGCTTTATCGTCCCTGGCGGTTATCCAAATGATTCCTATCCGCTAATGGTGCAGACAGGCGAGCGCGTCAGTGTGACACGTGCCGGGATGGTCAACATGGAGCATGTGGAGCTAGGCAAAATCAAAGACGCTATTCAAGCGATGAATAGAAATATGCTTATCCAGTCCGACAGGATGCAGAAAATCGAGGGTGAAATACTACTCGAAAGCACTATTTCCGGACGTGATCTGGAGTTATCCAGTCAACGACAGCAGCGATTCAATACGAGGATGAAGTAATGGGCGCGGGAACAACTACATACGAATTTCCACAAACGACGGGCATAGATACGGGCGGCAACTCTCTGGAGCTTACTATGGCGTGGCCTAATAGCGACGTAAACGAGACCCGTCAAGCCGAAGACTGGAATTTGTCGGTTATACGCTATGGGAATCTCACCTGGGAATATGATTTAGATGAGCCGCTAATGGTTCCGGGCGAATTCGCCTTTGTCGTTGCTGATCCAGATGAGGTTTTGGTTAACGAGGTGTTTGAGGGTAGCAACGCAGAATTTGATACGCCTCGTGCAACGGTGACCCTTGAATTGAATGGCACGACAGAATTCAAGGGAAAGCTAATAGAGAATGAAACCAGATTCGACAAAGTGAGCAAGCTATGGCGATTTGTGGCGGCATCTGAAACCGACATCATCAACAATCAGCTTGTTTTTGATGTTGATGATACAGCGGTAAACCCTTTCAGCTATTCCTCCAGCGGTTACCGGAATGCAGTTTCAATGATTGAGGACATATACCAGCAAGTAGACGCCACAATCACGGAAAGCTCCGGCAAGCTCAAGATCCTCCATAGTTGGGAGTTTGAGGGTTTTAAGTCCGGTGAGCCTTTTACCCGACTGGGCGGATTTGACTTTACAGATATATACGTGCTGGTTGATTACTTCTTTTTCAATACAACGCTTGGCATCAAGACAACTGGCGACGTATTGAAGCGCTTGGCTAATGACTTTGGCGCATTTACCGGATTACTGCACAATGGACAGGCTTTTTTTAAAGAGCTATTTGTTTATTCATCCAGTTTCACGCAGACGCTCGGCACCGTCTTAGAGCACACAACAGGATATCGGTATAACCTGCTCGATTGGGTGCGGATGGAAACAATCAGCCCTGCGTCACAGAATCCAACATTCGAAGAAGGCACTGAAACCAATATAGACGGCAGATATCTGCGTCGGGACATCTTCAGTTATTTCCATACCGATTTCCCGAATCCGGGCGATGCCTATAGCGGCACTACCGCTCTATCGAGTGGTGATACATACTTTATGGATCGAGTGCGGCAAGCAGATATTGACTCAAACAACTGGCAAGATCACGGTGAGCTGCTGGCGAAATTCTGGTATGAGTTCCGCAATACATACACCTACATGATCGTAGATGAGTTTGTTGTTGAGGGTGTGGGATATGAGTTTCTGCGAGACTTTACGTATGACGGCACAAAGTATCAAATACTTAAAATGGTTAAGCAATATGACAAAGGAACCACAAAAATCGAAGCACTTTACCTGGGGGCGTAGATGAGCATATTTGGCGTTTCCCATCCGAAGTTTGTAAGGCATTACGGATACGGTGCAGTGAGCTTTACGGTGAACACCTCAACAGATTTCATAACCTCAGGGACAACGGGCATTCCCTTTGTAGCTGGGGACAGGGTTTCATTTGAGGCTGACGCGGGAACCTTACCGGGTGGTCTTTCGGGTGGCACATGGTATTACATCATCAATCCATCCGGTAACACGTTTCAAGTCTCGCTCACAAAGGGCGGGTCGGCTGTCAATATAACCTCCAGCGGCACAGATCCATTTACGATGTCGCTTGAATACACTGTAAATCTGAACTATGCCGTTGTCCAGCAGGACGAACCAGATTTGCAGCAGCTTGTGCATGAGGCACCGCTACACGGAGAGCGGGTTTATGTAGATCGCGGTGAGCACTGGGTTTTTGATGTGGTGTTGAACCTATGGAAATACAGTAATGTGAGCAGCAAGTTTCAAGAAATTAATTTCTACCGCCGCAAAAAGGTGACTCTCTGGAGACACAGCGACGGCGAGCGTATGCTTGACCCTGATGGGAATACAGCAGATTTCATAATTGAGGAAGTGAGGCCGTTCTATCTCAACAGAAATGACTATCAGGATCGTCTGTTGTTGAAGTTCCGGTCTTTACAATGGGTGGACTTAGGCGATGGAAGCACACCCGTGATGCAGCTTGAAGACATCGCAATGAGGGCTTAACAAATGGCAAATGTGACTTTAAGGGTGTTTATGCATGATGCGTCGACTGGTGCGCCGATTACGGGCTTTAGTGGGCATGTCTACGCGGTTTCCGCTGGTGCCTCTGTCAATTCCAGCAACCCGCTAACAGAGAGCAGCAGCAATCCCGGCGAATACAGTCGAACTATCGCAAACGGCTCATACGATATCTATGTGGACGCTGACAAAAGCGGTTCAGCTGTGTCGGGTGACTTAAAGATGTCCGGCGTATGGGCTGGTATCCCTGACGGAACTATTGAGCCGTCAATGACAACATTCGTGGAGGATTTCTGATGAGGATAATTGTTTTACTTTTGGTTTTTACGGCTTTTGCTGGAGCGCAGACAAAGAAGTTCGCAACAGACAGCCTGAAAGTGAATGGTGGTCTAATTGTGAAGGGTGTTGATGTGACTGACTTTGTTGTCACGCAGCCAAGCGGCGGCGGCTCTGGCTTCGATCATGAGATACTAGACCAGACGATAGCCATAACGGTTGACTCTGTTAGCTTCACTATTGCTTCGCAAGGCTATACGAATGTGCCGGATGTGGTTATAGTCCCAACAAATGGATGGGGTGCATATGTGGCAAATGTCACCAGCACCTTGATAACAGTTAAGCCCTTCCCCTCCGGTATTGGTGAGCGCTACAATTTTGATCTTTTTATATCCAGTAACGACTAAGGAGAGTCATGAAAAATATATTACTTGTTATAATCCTGCTTGCGTTTGGGCTTCAAGCTCAGACAAGATGGTGGGTTAAGGTGGGCGGCAACAACTCCAACACAGGAAAGACCAGCACGCAAGCCCTAGCGACACTTGCAGCAGCGGCAGATAGCATGTCCGGCGGGGACTGGCTTATTGTGGACGGTAGCGGTGGGGCGTTTGACTTGTCCGGCGGAACCGTCGGCTTTAATACATCGAGTCTTGATGGGACGCTTACCCAACCCACTCGGATCATCGGCGTAAATGGTGCGAGCATAACAGCAGGAACGCCGGGGACAACTTATGTTGTTTTGAATGTAAACGCTGACCACATCCTATTTGACAACATTATTTTCGATGGTGCAAGAGGCGGGGCGACCTACGGAAGCCAGTATATATATGTGCAGATCGAAGATCAGGATGTCATCGGCGAAACAAGGCGCATGACGTTTAGAAACTGCACATTTAAGGACAATGCCGCGATAGTGCAAAATGAGGACGACACCCGATACATACAAAACATTCATATTGAATACTGCACGTTTGTCAATAACCGCATTGCAATCACGCTAGAAACAGCCAACTACCGTGAGAGTCTTGGAAGTTATGTGCGTATCATTAATTCTTCGTTTTATGGCGATGCGCACTCATCCAGCTATGTGTATAAGTCCGAAAGCTCAAGCAATTCCGGTCTTGGTGAGTTTAGTCGGAACATTGTGCAGAACTTTAACAAAGTGTTCAGAACGCACGTCTCCACCTGGATGAACGATGCAACAGCAGACTCGACCATACACAAATATAATATTTATCACGACTATACCACCTTTGACGATGAGTCTACCAATATCAGCCTTGCCCCATCCGAAAGCACTGTTGACCCGCTTTTTCTCTCACCGTCCACAGACGATTTAAGGCTGCAAGCGACATCGCCAGCACGCGGCTTTGCGCCACAAAATACAACGATCGGCTCGAAAAAAAGGAGTGCTATCAATGCGAGTTATTAGCCTTCTGATCCTTCTTTTTGTTTCGGCCTTTGCACAGGATGATGTGCTAAAGACCCGACGGGGCGGTGTTGTTGAAGCTCCGGGGTTCTTGCTCAGTCAGCCGTTGAGCGAAATCGGTTCAAGCAACATGCCAGCATGGAAGGTGCATGCCGATAGCGCACTGGTAGATTTTATTGTTGGGATCTATGCAAGGATGGATTCGATGCAGTTGCAGCTTGCAAGGGTTGATACGGCTGTATTTGGGTATTCTGAGCCGTTGGCGCCTGTTGCCAATTTAAACCTGATGCCGCTTGTGCCGCAGTCGCTTTCGCATATTGGCGCACCCGGCAAGGGCTACGCATACGGCAATATCGAGCGCCTGGAAAGCATGTCGAGCCACCATACCGCAGAGCTGACGTTGAATGCTGCGAATTTTGAATCACTGGTTGAACTTGGCGAGTATATCCATAGGTCAGAAGACTCGCTAATATATGTCTATGTTCCGGCGGGGATCTGGGAATTACCCGCTGCACCGTTGGCAATATATGGCAAAAAGGAGGTGCAGTTAGAGTTCGCACCGAATGCCTACATGATGCCTACATCTGATTGGCCTAGCACTACGTTTAAGGTTAATGTCGAGAATGATGTTGTAGAGGGCGACACAACACTGGAATTCACCACAGGCGATGCGGACTTCTCCAAAATAAAAGTCGGAATGGCCTTTATGCCGAGAGGTAATGGCAGCGGTGGGATATCCGGCGGGGTGTGGCAGGAGGATCACTATATCCTCAAGACGCTGGACACCTCAACGGGCGTTGCTACATTCTGGCCTCCTTTTGATGGAGATCCACAATCGGGCAATATAGGCTTTACACAGTCATTTGGGTATAGGGTGAATCCATACGCGCCAAACAATGGCGACTTAGTAGACACTTTGTATGCAGACGACGAAGTGGAGTTCGGCGGCAGTTCGCTGTTCTTCGCAGCGCGCGGGGCGCGTTTGCAGTTGTCCGGTGGAGTGTGGACGGCGAGACCCTGGCGACAGTCTACAGTGAAGCCAGTGGGAGCTGGAGCGCGTGCGCCCATTAATAGCGTTAGCAGCAACGGCGTTGTGGTTCGCAATACAACAGTGGTGAATCCCTATAACGATGGGATCATCTTGCAGAATTCAGACGCGTATATCGTATTTGAAGGCAATACAATCTTGTTCGCTCCGGGTGCAGCAATGCACATCGGGGGGCGTGGTAGAAACACCATGATCCGGGGCAACGTCACCTATAAATGTAATGAGGGTTTATATTCCTCGCTTGACCTTGAGAGAGTCTTTTTGATCGGCAATCTATTTATAGACAATCAGTCAACAACAGACCATGTGTATTCATCCTATGGCGATCAAGTATTGTTGGGCGATCATTTGACCGTAGTGGCTGGCAATCTGTTTGACGGTGGACTGTCTGCGATTGATGTGGGGCAACAGTCCGGGCGGCTGTTCTTTCAACAGAACATCGTCATGAATATGGTTGCAGATGGGGTATCTGTGAATGCTCTCAGCGATACATCTATAGGGGTTGCCCGAAATGCTTACATGGTGGACATATCCTATAATCAGGTTCTTTTTAGCGGTAGAAACGGGATATTCATCAATAACCTAGAGGGCGGCCGGGTTGTTGGCAATCAGGTATACAACAACGGCACAAATGCAACCTATGCCGCAGCTCACCGCTCCGGTATCCGCATCGAATCGGACTCAACAGAGTCGGTGATTATTGCAGAGAATTTCGCCTTTAATCTGCCGGACTCCGGCAATTTCTCATCAGACAACTACAACAGCGGCGAGACCATCGCACAGTCGCAGCAATACGGGTTCTACACCAATGCGACTGACGAGACGAATACATACCGAGAAAATCACGCCTGGCGTAATAGCACCGCCGATTTCTCGATTACTACTGCCCTACCTGACGGCTCTGAGTTCCGCAATAACGCAATTCCCTGGCAACCAGGGACATTCAGGCTTAGGAGCAGTGACAGCACAATGCATTATTGGGATAAATCAGCATGGAGGGAGTTGCAATGAAAGGTTACAATGGTTTTGACGGGTTTAATGGTTTTGATGGTGTAAGCAGCGTCAATTATTTAGATGGTGCGGTGTTTCATCTGGATGTATCTGAGGAATCAGACGCACAGTATGAGCTAACCGACCAGACAGGGAATTTCACCACGACCCTACCGGATTTCGCGATAAATGACAATGTATTCAACAACGATCCGGGTTGGCTCGATGCCTCGATGAGTGGAGCGCAGCGGTGGATCATTGCTGCGGAAAACTGCACAAGCGTTGCGTTTGACGATTCGGCTTTTACTGTTGGGGTGTGGCTTAAGAAGTCCTCCAGCAATATTGGTGATGTTCTGGGCAAGAACAGTGACAACGGCTCTGGAGCTGGCTGGAAAGTAGATGTTGGGTCAGGCCGAGTTAGCCTCACCATTGAGGACGACAACAGCACGACTACTACTCTAAGTGTGACAGGTTTAAGCGATTCATCGGAAGCTGCTTTCTTCTTCTGGTTCACGCGCAATGCAGACAACACCTGGACATTGAAAGAAGAGACCAGCGGGACGTCGGTAACGTCTGCCGCATTGAACTACAATCTGAAAGACGATGGATATTTTGGTATAGGGCTGGTGGATAACACCAGCTACACAGGCAAGACGGGTGATATCGTTGTATGGCCGGAAACAAAAGACGCGGGATTTATGGAAGGGTATTTTAACGCAAACAAGTCGGAGTTCGGCTTGTAAACCGTATTAATCACTACAAGGAGTAGGCTATGAATGACCAGATCGTCATTTTGAGAGATGGTAAGTTAGAAGAAGTAACCCCGGAGGAGTTAGTTGAGCTTCTACCCCTCCCCGATCCAATACCGGAGCCAGACCCGGAACCGATTGACGAAATACCGTCGATTGTATCAAAGTCTGTCACCCCGTCGAAGTCCGGCGCAATTATCCGCGTAATCGCTTCTGAGCCTTCAGAAATCGACATCCGCTATGGATTAGGCGACTCTTACGAAATGGGCAAGGTGAGTGAAGACGAGGCAAAGATTGAGCACCGCCTGGAGATTACCGACTTACAACCGGATACAGAATATCACTATCAGATCAGGCTGGAAGATGTCACGGATCAGGTGAGCGTTTCTGAGGATTTTGTATTTAAAACACTGGAAGAAATCAGTGATCCAGTTCCTGGAGATCACGCGCATTATGAGCGAGAAAAGGTCAAATCTGGTGTAGCGTCCTATGCATCTTATCGTGTCCCTGCTGGTGAAGTGTGGGTTGAGGAGCAGCGTGTAGATGGTCGTAGCTGGGATGAGGTGCGCAACACCGATCCAGGCGATGCGGATTATCCTTTTTATGACGCCTCTATTGACGGCTTAAAAATTCCGGTTGTTGTTGGCGAGAAATCTGCACAGAAACAGTTACGCCGAAGATTCCCAGACCAGCGCATCAACGGCTCGTTCTGGAACCAAGTCGAAATGATGCCATCAAATGCTTTCATCTTTGAGTGGGACGGTGGCTATAAGCTTTACCGCTGGGAAGATGAAGAGGAAGGCGTGGGCGATAAGCGCATCCTGACAACCAACTGCGGCGCTGGTAATGGTGCAGATACGGCACTGTATCACCGCGACGGTGAGAAGGTTTGGCAGCGCAACTTGCAAGCTGACGGTTCTATTGAGTTCGATCGCAAGCGAGAGGTTCGCATACGCTACGACTTCGAAGATGATCCGACCTTAAATGAGCAGCCGGGAGGTGAAACCTCTGTTTGGTATCGTGGCAACCTACCAAGCGATACAGATGATCCTGAAAGAGATAAGCCTGGATTCTACTGGAGTGCGGACGTATGGCATCGTATCACATGGCACTTCGATACAAAGAATGGCTTACTGCACTGTTGGGCGCAGAAGCTATCTGGATCAGATACAAAGGTGTATAAGGTGTTAGAGTTCCCAATTGAGCACTGGAAGGGCAATACTAGGTTCGGTGTGACGCGCTGTGGATTTTGGGGACATTCAACGTCCGGTGTAGTTGGTAACGGTGTAACGTGGTGGGGATATCGAAACCTCATCGTTTCATCGAAAGAGATTGCATTGCAGTAAACATCAAAGCCCCTGCCTAGCGGTGGGGGCTATTTTTTAGTGCTTTTTCTCTCACCACTGCAATACCATTCATACAAGGCAGACAAGTCATAGCCGTGACCAACTTGGGTTGTTGTTATTCTATCGGCGGCTTTCTGCATCTCTAAAATAATATAATCCAGCTCTTCTTCTGTAAATTCAAAGTAGGCAAAAGGGTTAGAGCTTACTGTTGATTCAATTAGGCTTTTTGTGTAAGCCTTGACAAGTGCTTTCAGCTTTAACTTGTTCACGCCGCCACCTCTCTTTCTTCAAAAACCTCACCCGATCCAGTTATTAATAGCAATATAAGCACTGTTCCAGGTTTGACGTTATATATTTCCACTATCCATGCATCTGGCAGTCCAAACACATATGCATCTTTGATTGGTATTGTCATAGATCCCCACACCACTTCCCTACCCTGGCAATCCTTGCCGTGTCGTCCCTGACGGTAGGGGAGTGGGTTTATCCTGTTATCAATTTTGCTATACAATAAACCATTGTTCCGAGTATGCCAAGATACCCATCAATCTGCCAAATAACTTCCATAGCGCAAAGGGGAGCCATTAATCCGAAAGCTTTTATCTTGTCCCGTTGCCTCTTGCTCATCAACTGCCAGCGGGTTTTCGGCTTAGGCTTTGTTCGCGTCTTGGATTTGGGCTTACTGCTCCCCTGCTGCGTAACAGTGCCGACTTTTTGATATACGTCTTTGCCTACTTGGATGAAGTCAGTCATAGAAACCGCCTATTTACGCGCTTTTCCGCTGGGGGAATTCCCCGGAATCCGCAGGGAAAGGAATAGCGTTCCCCGTCTTTCCGCGTTGGTTCTTAGCTTCATTTATTAGTCGACTTGCGAAACTTTTCTGGATGCCGAGCAAGTCCATCACCTGCTTAATAGTTGGCTTCTTGTTCAGCTCATCCCATAATTCAAGGATCTGCTCAACCTTGTCCTGCTTGCTGCTAGGTGCTGAACGGGTGTTCACCTTCGGCGGGTATAGTTCAGTCTTAAGTGAAAGCCCTATGACGACCAGCAGAAACACAAAGTAATCAATTACCCATGAGCAGAACGCACCGAGACCAGCAGCAACCAATGAGTAGGGGAGAAAGGGCAACGCGCTTGCAAGTTTGTCGATTGAAGAATTACCAGCGATAGCGCCTTCTTGTGCAAGTCTCTCTGCTTTGCCCTCCAAGCGGCGAACCTCTGGAGTAATGCGCTCATCTGTAACGGTAACGACACCCTGTGAGACTGCACTAGCACTGGCAGCGCTCAAATTGTCGATACGGTTGTTGGTGCGCTCCAGTTCTGCTGCCTTGTAGTCATTAAGCGCTGCACTTTGATCGAAGAAGGTAACAGCGCCCAATATTCCCAAGCCAACTATAATCATTCGGGCGATGCGCAATTGTTCATGCCATTTCTTGTATTCTGTGCCAAGATAGACAAACAGGGCATATAGTGCGGTGAATGCGGCAGCGATCCACATCGCCAGTTCTGAAGCATTCTCCAGTGTGGACGGTATGCGACTTGTCCAGAAATAGCTATTAAATAGCGTGGTGGCGTATGTGAACACGCCGAGTATTGCGACGATTAATCCTATCGCTAGTTTCTTCATTCTTCTTCTCCTCTTTGCGGTGGCTCAATCGCCAGCCTGTGACTGTAATGCTTGTATAGCTCTCTCTCTGGTATCAGCTCAACATCCCCGCCAAATGTCCAAGCGTGCTGATGTCCATTGTATTTGATTTGGGTGTAGACCCAGCCGTCTTCCGTGTCGTGTGTAGCGACAAGGTATTTCTTTTTACTGTCCCACCGGGTTTCGGCGGTGGTAGGTTCCCAGGGGAGGGCAAGGAAGGCGTCTTGTGCGTCGGAGTATTTGCACCACTGCCCGGTATCATCTTTCGTAACACCGAATTTCCCGTCTCCAAACCTCTGAATCTTCATTTCTCCTCCGGGGTGGGGGTGTAACTTATACGGGCGACGTGTATAGCGCGAATACTATGCAGCAAGTTTCCGCTATCTCCCACAACTTCATAGTGGTCGTATGGGTCGCCGTCGATAAATTTTTGAGTCAAGCGAATCTCAGAAACGCCGAAGTCGCCTATCCAGTATTCCTCGACTTCTTCAGAACCTCGCTTAATTAGGATGGATTTGATTTTTTGCGTCATGCTGAAATCCTCCAAATAAACGAACCCTCCCAACGGTGCTATCTGACTACTGCGCAAGGCAGGTTCAGCCGTCAAGAGGGTTCTGTTCTGTGAATATATGGGAATCACAGTGAGTCAGATAGCATTATTATAATACGACCAAAAAACCGTGATTTCAACACAATTGTCACAAGGAGCGCACAAGCGCTTAATTTTTGCCTTTAAAATACTGTCAAATATCACACTTTCAAGTAGAATTTAAATATTTGTTTCTTATAGACCTAACGAACCCATGAAAATACACCCATCACAAGGTCGACGTATACTATACCACATAAACCCGCAGGGCGTAAGTAAAAAAGCAGGATTTCATTTCATAGAGTTTATTCAGGGACTGCGATCGGCAAACCGGCCTTATTCCAGGCGCTCATACCGTCCGTCACGTTCATCAAATTGGTATAGCCAAGATCCTTCAGCATCACGGCTGTGCGTCCACTACGACCTCCGCTGCGGCAAACCAGCATTATAGGCTGATTCTTTTCGGCATCCAGTTCAGCTCCCCAGTATTTGAACTGCTGGATCGGCATCAGCCGTGCACCTTCGATATGTCCGAGAGGACCGTTGTATTCTTCAGGTGTGCGCACATCAATCAGCAGGATATTTCGATTTCTCTCCAGCAGGGTTGAGGCTTCCTGAACGTCTATATTGCGGATGACATCTTTTTCAACCGTCTCTGTTTCAGCAGGCTCGGTCTTTTCTGCAGTATTTCCTCCACAAGCCAGTAGTGCAAACAGGCATAGTAATACAAAACCACTTTTTGAGATCGTCATAACAAACTCCTTTTTAATTCCTGGGGTAGGAGTAATTAATCAAATTTTAGGGAGAGATTCAAGAAGAGTTCGGAGTCCATGACTTTAGTCGTGGGGCAATGAGATTATTCGTGAATGGTAAAAGAGGTGAATGGTGAATAAAGCTGTATCCCAAGCCCTTCGGCTGGCTCAGGATAAACTCCGCTGAGAGAGGCAATGGGGCAATTTGTTTGTGAACAAGTGAAAAGGCAAACGTGAAAAGGCAAACGTGAAACGTGAAACGTGAAACGTGAATAGGTAAACGTGAAAAGGCAAACGTGAAAAGTAAAACGTAAAATTTATCTGCCTGTTTCTGACAGTCTCTCACATATATACTGCCCAACTGCTCGTTTTTCACCCACTCTCCCGCTCACCAGTTCTCCCCTCACTTAGTCTGACGTCCGACATCTGTATTCTGACTTCTGTATTCCGTATTCTGTATTCTGTATTCTGTTTTCTGTTTTCTGTTTTCTGTGCTCTGTATTCTGACTTCTGCCGTTAATAGCTCCGCATCGGATCATTCCAATAGTACTGGGTAAGTCCTGCATTGGTAACAATCCAGATATAATCACCATCCAGAAGCAGTTGATTACAGTAGTTATCCAGCAGGCCATCTTCGGTTGTGAACAGACGCCAGTATTTAAATTCGCGATCGTATTTTAATAATCCGGATGCACTGGCAACCCAAACTGATTCTTTATTCACAGCTATATCGGAATATGGCGGAAGAGTTTCAAAAATTAGCTGAGGATAACTTTGCCAGCGGTCTTCATCACTATCATACCACATAACTCCACCGGCACCGGCAAACCAAACCTCATTTTGATAGGTTGTAACAGCTGTCAGATTCAAATCCTGAATAGAAGCCCCGGCCGGAACAAACTGCCACTCATTTTTCGAAAGCACGTAACGAAAGATACCGCGATCAGTGGCACACCAAAGAATATCATCCTGAATAGCCATTCGTCTGAAGGTGACGCCGTTAATTCTGCGATCTTTTATTTTTTCCAGACGACCGGTTTGCAGACTGATCCTTGAGATACCACGCTCAGTTCCTGCATAGAGATAGTCCTGCAATATCGCGAGGTCCAGCACCTCATCATCGACAAGACCATTATTTTGATTGTAGTTCCGCCACTTATTGCTGCGCGTATCAAATAGCGTGACACCATAGGATGTAGCAAACCAGACCGAGTCACCATCTGCGAGGATGCTGTTTACATCATCTTTCGGCAAGCGACTAATAAAGCGCTCCTGATAATAATCCCAGGCTACCCCTTCGTATGGCCAGCGAGCTATGCCGGGGCGACTTTCCCTGCTACGATCTCCGATACCTCCAATCCATAGGTCATCATATTGATACTCCAATGCTCTGGGTTCGATATCCGGTAGTCCAAGACGGTAAAAATCCGCACGGGAAGAAAATAAATCACCCATACCAATGCCAAAACCATCGACCAGAAACCAGATCCTGTCGAAACGATCACGAATATATCCAACAACAGGATATTCATCAAAATTATCATCAACCAGCAGCCAATCGCCGGTTAGCTGGAATCCGCGATTAGCAAAAAAGGTCGGAAGTTCGTCAAGGTCATCCCTCCCGCGAAATATCTCGCGTGGGACTCCGTCATTAGGTAAATTATCTCTGCTGCCCGGGAGCTCATAATTCCAAACCGGGTTTTCAGATCGGCTAATCCATTCTTCAGAGGCAGGATCGAAAACAGCAACATCGTTGCGCATGATGGCAAAGAGAAAAGATGTTGTTTGATCATAAATCAAATCAACAATATGATTGCTGGGTAATCCACTGCTGGTTGTAAAGGGGAAATCCCAATAGTTTTCAAAGATGTGGTAGCGCAAAATTCCACCATCACGCGTGCCGATATACAAATATTCCGGGCCAACGGCCGCAGATGAGAATCGGGAAGCCGTTGTATAGCTAAGCCAGTCGTTTATGCCGTAAACCGTACGCCGGTCTCTTTCAACTGCAAAAGAGTTCTTCTGGACATATTGAGCAAAAATTCCCGGAGCAAGGAATAGGAGAATGAGTGTGAAGCGAATTAAAGCAGCAAAGTTCATAGGATATTAGTCTTTTTTATGATTGGCATCGGGCATCGGGCATCGGGCATCGGGCATCGGGCATCGGGCATCGGGAAATTAATATTGATATTGCAAATCATTAAAACCAAGTCCAAAATTCATCACCGATCACCGATCACCGATCACCGATCACCGATCACACCTTAATCAACCCCGTCAGATACTACAGGTTCCGGAGTACCGTTTTTTCCACCGGCTTCACATTCCAGCGCAACCGTTTGCAGTATTCGATCCCTATTTCCCTGAGTCGCTTTAAAAGCAATCTGCACTTCCTCATCGGTATATTCCTGTGAGGTCACCACAGCAAGATTATGCACGAAGTTAGTCAGTTTCGACAATCTATGTGGAAATGCGACCTTTCCCTCCACAAAGGACTGCTGGAGAAAGTCAATCAACATATTTCTCAGATCTTCAATGCGGATTTGGCGTATTGCCGAGATAAAGACGCTTCCGGGATAACGCCGTTTCAACGCTCCGATTATCGCCTTGTCTTCAAGCTTGTCGATCTTGTTAAACACCATCAGCATAGGTTTCTGTGAAGCGCCAAGATCTTTGATAACTGTTTTTACCGTCTCAATCTGCTCCTCAAAGCCAGGATGGCTGCTATCCACGACGTGTATCAGCAGATCGGCTTCCAACACTTCGTCCAGTGTCGACTTAAAAGATTCCACCAAATGGTGTGGTAGCTTGCGTATAAAACCAACCGTATCGCTGAGCAAGATTTGATGCTGAGAGTCCAACTCAACCTGCCGCACCGTTGAATCAAGCGTGGCAAAGAGCTGATCCTGAACCAGCACTCCGGCATTGGAAAGCAGATTCATAATGGTTGATTTTCCAACATTGGTATATCCCACCAGAGAGGCGCGGAAAACCTCCTCACGGCCCTTTCTTCGGGTAGCCCTGCGCTGTTGTATCAGATTCAGATCCTTGCGCAATACCTCAATACGGGTCCTTACGAGTCGACGGTCTGTTTCTAGCTGGGTTTCACCCGGCCCCTTCGTGCCAATTCCACCAACCTGCCTTGAAAGGTGTGTCCATTGACGCGTTAAGCGAGGTAACATGTATTTCAGCTGCGCCAGCTCTACCTGGGTCTTAGCCTCACGGGTACGAGCATTGCGTGCAAAGATATCAAGAATCAGGCTGGACCTGTCTATAATCTTGGCCTCGGTCTTTTTTTCAAGGTTACGCGTTTGAGCAGGTGTCAGGTCATCATCAAATATGACGGTTGTGGCATCATGCATTTTCAGCAATCCGCATAACTCTTCGACTTTTCCCTTGCCGATAAATGTCGAGGGTTCCAGCCGATTCCGTTCCTGCACAATTTCGTCGACGCTTTCAACGCTTGCCGTAGAAGCCAGCTGCTTCAGCTCAGCAAGGTTCTCCTCAACATCCCAACGTTTATGGCCAGGGAGGATAACTCCGACTAAAATTGCCCGCTCAGGCTTTTTATCCAGTGAATTCAATTTTGGTTTTTCTATCAAGTAGCAGCTCCTCCTTCTGCTGCAATCAGCGATTCATAGTCTTTTCGCGAGCCGGTTCTGGCTATAATCATTTCCAACACCAACATAAGCAATGCAGCGATCAGAAAATAACGCCATAGCTCTTTACCAAATCGGCTGTTTTGAACGGTCTCAAACATATTTTCAGTTGTTAATGTGGTGCTATTGGGAATAAGAGTCGCAACGTCTTCCGGTGAGTAGAAGTTTGCAAGTGCTTCTTCAGGCCATGGATTAACAGAGAGAATATGTATTTTCTCGTTATTATGCAGGATACCGTAATTCCCGGGTAAAGCAGTATCCTGATACTCCAGAAAAACACGATTACCCTGGAATCGAGGTGTCATCCTGGCTTCGACTGCTTCATTTGCCACGATTTTAAAATCATAGGGCGCCTGCAGGTTAGCAAAATCCTGACGAAAGATTCGACCACTACGCAGACTTTGACGATCAACACGGCTACCTATTCCGGAATAATACACCATACGATAGAGCAGCGGCACGATAAATCCCTTCACCGGTAATTGCGACCAGTTTTGCTTCAGCGGAGTTGATAAATAAAAGACGACTCCACCTTTACCAGCTCCCTGTAAGAGTAGCGGAGATTTATCCGTCAGGGCTATTAAGTTTCCTGCTCCCGCAGCAGTTTTTGTGGTATAAGCACCATAAATTTCGATCGGGTTTAGCAGAGGCCGGGTTTTCTCGAAGAGGCCTTCAAAGACCGGATGCTGCCAATTAACAGTAGAAATAGAAAGGAATTCCGCTGTGCTACCGGGATTACCGATCCGCTCCAAAAAGGTGCCTACTTTTAGCGTGGTTAACAACTCGCGATACTGCGGAGCAACAGCATTCTCTCCCGGTATGATCACAACCCCACCACCGCTCTCTGAGAACTGACGCAGTCTTTGCGTTAGCGTCGTTGGTATTTGATTCATTCCTTCCAGCAGCACTACATCATAATTATTAAAGTTCTGACTGCTCCATCCTGAGGAGGAAGCGGATTTGTAGTCGAAGACTCCCTTTTCAATTGCCGGCTGCAGGATTAGCGGCAGATAACTTTCCCCGGGCTTTTCATCATGTAGATGTAAAATTCCAAGCCGAGGCGGGACATAAAAGTTGAAGAAGCGTTTATTGTCTTCCTGCAGCGCATCACTCTCCAACGTTACCATTCCATCGACAAAACCGGTTTGAGTCAACGTAAACTCATAGCGAACCTCTTTCGATTGACCGGCAGCAATATTCAGATTCTGTTGGGCAACTCTATTATTGCCCAGAACGACTGAAGAAAGCGAGGTAAGACTTTTCTCCGGATGATGATTTCGAATAATGGCCCTTATGGCAATCGGCTGATTCACTTCCACAAGCCTATTTAAGACCTCCACGCTATCAATGGAAAGGTTCTCACGGTTTTCATGGGCCAGCGGTATCGAAAATATGCGGACATCTTCAAGGCTGCTTTGCTGGAAAGCTTCTACAGCCTCTTCAATATTATTGCCAAAGCCGCTTTCCTGAAAATCCGAAACGATGTAGACTTCACGGCTGGCAAATATAGACTCATTCAACTGTTGGGAGGCCGTATTCAGTGCTGAAGCCAGATCACTGCGTGCATAATTGGGCTGGAGACCGGTTAACAGTCTATCCCATAAATCAGCGGAATAACTTTCCTGTTTCACCAGCATTTCCTGTGGATTGGTTGCCTGAATTACGCTAATGCGGTCTCCGGGCTGAAACACTTCCTGTAAATCCGAAAATGTCTGCCTCATTTTATCTAACAGGCTACCACTCAATCGCACTTCATTTAAACTTTGTGAATTATCAACGATAACAATGGCTTCAATTGCGCTGCGCTCAGCAAGTAGTCCTGCTGCGCTATCTTCCCGCAAAGTCGGTCTGGAAAAGGCCAGCACCAGACAGAGCACAATGGCCGTTCGCAAAAAGAGCAGCAGCAATTGGCGAATACGCAAATTACGCATCTGCTTCTTTTCGAGGCGTTTTAAAAAGCGAATCGTGCTAAAGGGAATGTTTTTTATTTTGCGGCGATTCAGTAAGTGAATCACCAGTGGAATTCCCGCTGCTATCAATCCATAAAGAATTGCAGGGTTCAGAAAGTTCAGATTTGACTCCTTTAGTTCAGCAAATAGGTCCGTTATCGAAGAAAATTATCAAGGGAAATCGATCCACACTGTATCTTCTTAACGAACTCATCATAAAAGTCTTTTGTTCCGATGTCGATCCAGCTTCCACGGAAGCAATAAACGCCGACTTCCATATCCGTCATCAACTGCTTATACAGAGCCGTAATTACCGATTGGTTCTCAGGCTTCAGCAACTTTCTTGCAGAGGGTGTAAGCACCTGATAGCCGATGAAAATTGCATTATTAAAATCATCCGGGATATCCTGTCCCCGCAGGTTAAACCGTCGCAACTGATGCGAGTCATCATAACTTACGAGACCATAGTCTATATTGTTCTGAGAGGGTAAAACGGCCATTGTAGCCTGTTTAGCCGAGCGTAGATGCCAGCGATAGAAATCACGGATATCTATTTCGCAGAGCGTATCGGCATTTACCACGAGAATATCCTCGCCGGTAAAGTGTTTTTCAGCATTGGCAATTCCGCCACCACTCCCCAGCAGCTCCGCTTCTTCGCTAAAAACAATTTCCAAACCGTAGTCGCGACAGAGAAGTTGTCTGACAACCTCCGGTTTATAGTGCAGATTAATAACGGCTTTGGTTATACCGGAAGCAGCCAATTTTAGCAGCAGCACTTCAATGATTCGATTTTCGTTCAGGGGTAAAAGAGGTTTGGGAATTTCAGCTGTTAGCTCGCCCATCCGTGTTCCATACCCGGCGGCCATTATCATCGCTGTTTTCAGTTCACGTGTCATTCAGTTCCTGATGAAGATGTAGTCTAGATAAGTAATTACAGTGAAGCCGAAACATACGACAGGAATAGCCATTTTGCAAGCCAGACTGGAGCATTGTTACAATGGAACAGTCTTGGGAGTAACAACAAGAGCAGTTTTCAAAACCGCTCTTGATTTGTTGGGTGTTTTTTTGTGGTTTTTGTCAGATTGGGTTGTGAGAAAATAAAGATTTTCTGAGATATTGGAACTACCTTAGATTGGCGAGCTTTATAGAGTTGAAATCCGATCTTTCATTGACTATAATTCTACAGGAGGTTTTTTGAATGTTTGGTCGCCACAACATAATCAAATTTATTGCCGCAATAAGCCTGCTGTTTTATGTTAACATCATTGCACAGGAAGGGCTGGATATCCGCTATACGATTCTGGCAACAACTTACGGCGAAGATGAGAACAAGATCAAAATTAAGGTGCCCCCTTATCTTTCACGTAACGAGGTAAGCAGGCAAGTAAGACTGGCTCTGGCCTGGCCAGGTGAACCGCTTCCGGAAGTACTAACGAAGATCTACGTTTTCCGTGATGATGCAATTCTCGGCACCACCTCCCGTCTCGGGGCGGTCTATTCACCGGAAGCTGGATTTATTTGGCATCTGTCGGGTTGGAAAGCTGATACAACAATCATTTCATATGATTTAGTACCTAGGGACAGGATGGTGTATAACGCAATGTTAGACAGCATGTTCGCTAGACAGAACTTCAAGCTGGAATCATCGCTTTCTGCAACGGCAAAGCGTAACATTGCAAGTGAATTCGATCTGAATACAACACAGGTTGACTCCATATTTTATCTGGTCAAATGGTGGCGCGAACTAAACGGCTCGGAGGGCCCGTGACAAGAATTGTTACTCTCTTTCTACTCCTGATAACGTTCAATGCCTTTGCTCAGGAGGTTTCAGTCTGGGATACGCTGGACGTGCAGTACGAAGTAATCGATCAGCGCCATTATGACGGGAAAGTCTCTCTGTCTATCCAACTACCGCCTTTTTTAACACAGGATGAGGTAAAGAGACAAATTGAAATCGCCGTGCAGTTTCCAGGCTCTCCTCCACCGGATGAGGTAACCGAAGTTTCGATTTATGTCGAAGGCCGTAAAAACGGCAAGCGTGTCGGAAGGGCGACCTATAAACCGGGAAAAGGATTTAAATGGAAGATTGACAAATGGGATACCGATTTATCTATCGTAAACTATAAGCTTACCCCGGAAGATCGCTACGTCTACGAGACCCTCATGGATACGCTTTACTCCATTGATGAGTTTTCCCTGGATACAAACCATAAGCAGGTTAAGAAGGCAAAAAAAGAACTCGCCAAGCGCAGTAAGATGACGCTCGACGAGTTAGAAAGTTTGTATTATCGTGTAAAGTGGTGGAAAGCTCAGGAGAAGCGCGGCCGCTAATAGCTACTTAGACAACCGATAATGCACGTCTCGCTGCTCCAAATACTTCATCATGTATTCGAAACAGCCTTCCTCAGCGCCGACATATTCCGGTGGTGAGATTCCTTTTCGGGTGTAAATTCCCTCAGCAAGCATATGAACTGCTGCCGTACAGGTAAATCCGGTCGTTCGGGCCATTGAAGAAAAGCCGGTTCCAGGGTCGTTCCGGTCAAAGAGATGATAGCTATAGCGTTTTTTCTCCCCCTCTTCGTTTCCCTCTACGGAAACAAGCATAACGGTAAATTCATCTTCACCTTCTTCCAGTCGCCATTTATCAAACAGAAGCTTGCTGGACACATCCAGCGGACGAACGCTAGTCCCTCCAACATCCAGTTTTTCCTGGCTAAAGAAGCCGCTGTCGCGTAAAACACGCATTAGATAGATATGCCCGGGATAGCGTAAGGTCTTTTCCTTCATGTTGGGTATATTCATCGTTTTTAGCAGAGTACGCAAGCCATCGGTGTTAAAGGCCTCAAGCGTACCGATGTTCTCCAGCTCCAGATACTCCGGCTCGGAAAGGGCCTTTTTCACAACGTCCTTGCCATTTTCGCGAATTCGTGCCGGGCGCGTATATTCTTCCAGAACGTCAATCGGCGAAAACGGGGCCTTATATTCGTAAGGCCATGACCTGACAACCGGTAGGCCTCCTACATAACATTCAAAGCTCTCCACTTCCATTTTTTGATTGTAATACCCCAATATCAGATTACTCATTCCCGGTGCTACCCCACAATCTACAATGGCGGTTACATCATGTTTTTTTGCCAGCTCATCCAGCTCAAACGGATCCGCATCAAAAAAGGATATATCGACAATCGGTTTACCTGCCTCTATAACCGTTTTCAGCATATCATATCCCATATGCCCCGGAACAGCACCGACAACGATATCCGCGTCTTTCACAGCATCTGCAATAGCGGCCGAGCTACTTAGATCAGCTTCCAGCGTATCGATTTCATATTCTTCCTTTAGCTCAGACAACACTGACGCATTAATATCTACTGACGTTACGGAGAATGAATCCTTTAAATCTATTGCCATTGCCTTACCGACTAGGCCGGCACCAAGCACAACAATACGCGTATGCGCTTTTTTAACCTCCATTGCATATCCTTTCTTTAACAGGGGAAGCGGTAATTGTGTCATTTGGGGGAAAACGTTACAATGAGTTTTTGCAGCTGTCTGTGATGGTTTCGTAAGTGTTCCGTCAGAAAACGGAACGTCTGATCCAAATTAATCATGCCGATGAGCGGATGCTTAAACATTGCGGCATCCTGCTTTTCAGGCGGCAGGTTTAAGGCTTCAGAACGTAACTCCTGCAGTATAGATTGCCATTCGGACAGGACCTCATCTACATTTGCTGAATTGGACGGGGCGATTTTATCTGTTGGGACTTTTAGCTTAAGCGGAGATCTCAAATAAGCGCAGGCAAATCGGGTTAATAGCTCGTTAATGATACCCGGCTTCGAAAGATTTGACCTGGTAGCCGCTTTTTTAACAGCGCGTAATGCAAAACCATCCACCTTACTTAGATGCTCAACGATTTGAACGGCTGACCATTTTTCAGGTGATGGTTTAACGCTTTTTTGATCATCAGCAAGCTGATGGAAAGTATCTAAAAACTCCTCGCGAGCTTCTTCCCATTGTTTTATGCGCTCTGTTAACATCAGCTGCCCCCGTAATACGATTGTCTCAATAACACCTGACGGGGGCAGATATGCAACGATTTTCTCTGATTTTTAATTGAAGAATTCGTACCAACGCTTCTTTACTTTCACCAGATCAACCAGTACGGCTTCCAGCCCATCAACAACGCGCGCCATATGAGCATAGTTCAACTTATTAGGAACGTCCTTGCGAGTTGCATGATAAGGATAGCGCGATCTTCCGGTATCAGTGATCAGAACAGCCGGGTATTCTTCTTTCCAGAAGGCCCGCTGGCAAACACCACCGAGGCCACGACTGGTATCAGGGAATAAAAAGCCTTCGGAAGGAAAATGTGCCTTGTTGCGAAAGGTACCGATTGTGCGCTGAACCAGATTTGCGGACGAGGTATTTCCAACAAATGCTACAAAGTTCGCTTCATCGGGATAGAAGAACTGTAGCGGCATCGGGTATTCCTGACTGGAGCTGTGCTTTGAATAATATCCCAGTGACTCCAGGGTTAATACTGCCTCCACGGTCTCACCTTCTTTCTTGAGCGTTGCAGCATAGGAATTGCTACCACGTTTTTCAGATGGCAATGTTGCATAAGCTTCGTTAGCAAAAAGGACGAAACGGAGTGTTCTTGAAACCTCTCTACCGGAGAGGCCTCTGGCTAGCGCCAGCACTGCTGCCGCACCGGAGGCCGTAGCGTTTGCCGCAACGCTATTCTCCGGAGAATCGTAGGGTGCTCCGACAACAACCGTTTCTTCAGCACTTTCAGTACCGGTGATTTCCGCAACCAGGTTGTAGCAAATCTTATCGCGCACGACGATCGGATAACGCAACACATCATACCCGGCTTCGCGTAGCGAGAACTCCAGATAATCAACAGCCTCTTCATATTTATCAAATCGGCCAACGTGGCGCTCACCAATCCGACCAGCGAGGATATCGACATCAAAGCGCAAAGACTGCTCGATGTTTTTTTGTTCAGAGGTTAATTCGGGTAAGGGTAAATCAAAACTGCTTCCGGGCATTCGGGTTGTCATATATCCTGTTAGCAATACCAGACAGACAACGCCGGCAAAAAGAGTTCGAATAATTCGGCTCAAAAAAAGCAAGTGCAACCAGACGATCTTCAACAGGAAGCCCATAATACTACTCCATTAGTTATGTCAATAATCCATTTGTGGAATAGTTTATAATGAGAAAAACGCGTTGTCAATACCCTCAGACCGGATTAAAAACACCGATTTTCGTGCTGTGACAAACCCTGTGAGGTGAGTGTGCAAAATGCATACAAAATTGCAAAATTGAAGAAAAACTCAAAGCATCATCGTCGCTAAAACGCGACAAGTCATTCGTCATTCGTAGCGTCTGCGGCTCATTCGTGAGATCAACTGCCGATATTTTGTATTTTGCCTGTGACGAGTGCCAAATAATTCAAAAAACACAAGTCCGTTTAACCAGCTTTTACGGTCACCAACCGTTGCAAGCTGCCTGGCCTTGCGCAGATTTTTGCTCTTTTCCTGTTCCAGCTGCATTTCTTTTACAAAGAGCGGAGCAAAGAGTCTCTCCAGCCTCCCCGAAGACAGCTTCTTCAAGGCATTACCGATAGAATATTTTTGCAGCTTTTGCCAAACCAATTCTTTCTGACGAACGGCAGATACAATTTCCTTTTCATCGAACCCTTCACGATCGGCGATCCAGGAAGACGCCCGGTAAATATTCGCTTGATCCTCCCAATAGGTCCGCGGGACGTTGCCTATTTCCCAGATTTCAAAGCGTCCCGGCCAGCCGGCATCGATTGCGCGAAAAAGATTTTTCCCAAAGCGCTTCTCAAATAGCGTCGCTAAACCAAACTCGCTAAAGGTCTTTCTGTTTAGCTCACCAATCTGTACGCGTTGAGGTATTTCATCAACCAACCACCCTTTCTCCAGCATCATCCAGCGAATCGCTTCTGCAGCGGTCTCATCCGTCCAGACATCTGCCGGAATCTTACCAATTTGCCATGGGCGTAAATTTGGATAAGCCTCAGATATCGCCCTGGATGCAGAGTTGTAGAAGGTATTGAATAGATAGGACAGACCGTTGGCTGAGAAGTCCTTCCGTTTAAGTGGCACGCGGTAGAGCATTTCCGGAATAATATCCAGCCGTTCTTCAATTAACCAGCGAATCGCCTGAATCCGGTGAGCCGGATTTGCCCAAAAATCAGATTCGCAGCGACTATTAATCCACGGATGAATTCTATCCGGCCAGGTATTCCGTAAAACACGGTTTGCCGAATAATTGAAATGGCGATAGAGACTTTGTAGCTTATGCTTGAGGAAAAAAACCTCATCTGCTTCCTCCAGCACTGCCTCGGGCGATTTTTCAAGGATATCCTCAACGAGAAATCGGACCAAAACGCTGCCGCGATGGTCTGCTTCCTTTGCGAAAAGGTGTTGAGGCAATCTCCTTTCTACGCCGAGATAGCAAAGCAGATAAGCATGGCGTATTTCATCATCAGATAAAGATTGACGTCCGTCATAAGATGCAACGTCCGGCAAGATACCATCCGGATAATAACGCCGCAGCAAAGAAATGGTATGAATTGCTTTGTCCAGCATAACCGTTGAAAGGGTGTTTTTCTTGCTGATGCGCTTTAGAGAGCGCCACCAGTCAGGCTGATGTTTTAGCAGCACCTGCTGGAGAAAAGCAGCATCTTCTTGTGGAAGCTTTTCGAATAGCTGCGTCTGAAATTCGTCATCACTTTTATGAGAGTCAGCAGCAGTATCTATAACAGATTCTGCCTCAAGCACAAACTCCAGCTTATCGATTGAGGTAAAGCGGCGCTTCGCGACATCAGGAAAAAGCATACGCCGGGCATCTTCTATCGCCTCAATAAGTGGGGCACGATAACGATCCGGCGTAAACACTTTTTCGGTCAGGAGTGTGACGATGGAAATGTCACCAAGAGCAGATTGGCAAATTTCTTCTTCATCATACGATTCAAGACGCGCATAGCCACGTTGCTGAAGAAGCTGCTGCAATAATTCAACAGCTAATGAGTAAGCCTGTTGATAATTAGAAGAAATCTGTGGTCCTGAAAGCCGCATGTTTTTTACACTCCCTGTGATCATCGTTTTCAGTTAATGAGGGATTTACCGGAAAGGTAAATCCCCAAAGTTGCTTTTTCAGCTAAAAACGTGACGTCCTTGCAAATCTTCGACAGAATTTTACCGCATTTATCTACTTTTTCAGAACTGTGACGGACTTTCCGGCTATGGTCGCGCGATAGTCGTTATTATACATCGCTTCCATAATTGTTCCCGGTAGTTCAAACTCACCAACCGTTACAGCATTCAGCTTAACCAGAAAGTGCATCTCACCGCGCATATCGAAAAACCACATTATCCGGTCATCGCGAATATCAGTATATTCCACCCTGTTTCTCGATCCCCATTTCGATGCCCAGCCTGGTAGATCGGCTCCGGAGACGCGGGTATTTTCAATTTCCCAGCCGGATGGCAGTACCTGCACCAGGGCAACTTCATCGATGTATCCACGACGATTACCGATGCGTTCGGCAGTGTAATGTGCCCAAAAAGACTGGCCTTGCTTCAGAGTCGTCGGATTGATGGGAGCACCATCATCATCCAGCCACTCGACTTTCAGACTAAGATTCTCTTTAGTAGTCTTTACGTCGCTCTTAAGCGGCACGCCGTTCCAATCCAGTGCAACAAATGCTCGGCTGGCCGATGCATCCTTGTCCAGTTCGACGGTAATTTGCTTTCCAAAACCAGAGATAATTTCTTTATCAAAGCTAAATTCTTCCGTATTGAAAGCAATCCGCTCACCATCCGGCATAACCAGTGTTCCCTTCATCCGCGGTGCCGAGCCTTCTTTTCCCTCAAGGGCATCCAGATATTTGCCAATCGCCATCAGCATATAACCGGTCGCCTGCGTTGAATACCAGCGGCTTTCATCAGACAGAGCGCCACTCAGTTCCTCGGCAAGTTTATCTGCTTCAGCCCAACGTTCGAACACTATCATCTGTTCCAGAATCATGGCCTGATCACGCAGGCTTGATCCATAAGTTCCTGAGAACTGGAAATAATCCTTAATCGACCATCCGGTTTCTTTTACTACGCGCTCGCCAACACCACTTTCACCGGCTTGTTTATAAGCACTTCCCAACAGCCATTTATGGGCGTTGTTCATGTCCTTCATGTTATTCTCACGCAGCAGGTTCAGTGCGCCGATGTCCGGTTTCCCGGCGCGTGACAAGGTGAAGACGCGATACAGGCGGGTCATCAGATCGTCTTCGGTATTGCGGGCGCGGGATTTTAAATAGACTAGTGCATTGTCCAGCAAATCACTGGGCACGCTATACCCCTTTTTCTTTGCCTCGACCAGAAAATGCGTGGAATAGAGCGTACCCCATTCAGAAACATTTGTATTTCCCGGCCAGTAGGTAAATCCACCATTTGCGAGTTGGAAGTGTCTAAGTCGTCTAATCGCTTCGTTAATATTGCGATCGATACTCGTATTGTTGTAGGACTCACGATTTTTATTTGTTAGCCCTTTCAGAAACCCCTTCAGATACAGCTGCGGAAAAACGGCTGAGGTTGTCTGCTCAATACAGCCATAGGGATAGCGAATGAGATACAGTATACGCTGCGAGAAATTCATATTGGGTCGACGCCGTATGCTTACCGAAGCAATATTCGACCCCGGCAATCCACGGTTCGGGATGGTCATTTGTATGCTGCTCCCCTTTGCAACGGTCTGGTTTTCAGTTGCGAAAACACGCGCTGACGAAGGACGCACATACATATCTATTTCGTTCACGCTCTTGAACTGACCTGACCGTGCTTCTACAACGATCTTCGCTTCACCGATAGCCGCATCAGCTGCCAGATCAAATGAGACGTCTTTATCGCCGGTTTCCGTAAAGGTAAGCTGCTGATTTTCGGCACCGACGACTTTAAGAGGACCGGTCGTTTTAATCGATACATCAACCTGTCCGATACCTTCCTTCATCGCAAACACGGTTACCGGGACCGTTATTTTATCTTCCGGCGCCATAGCTCGTGGAAAAGAAGATACCGCCATAAGCTCGGTTTTTACCGGAACGGTCTTTTCTGCCTTGCCGTAGCGATTACCGTTCGCAGCCACAACCATCGTGCGGACTGAACCAACATAGTTCGGCATTTCAAATTCAACAGTTGCTTTTCCATTGCCGTCAGTCATAATCGGCCCCTGGAACAGCGAGACCGGCTTAAAGCGTTTTTTCTTACCCCCTTCTAACTGTGATGAACGAAATTTCTCCGCGACGCCACCACCAATAGAATAGGTTTGAAAGACATCGCCCTTATGAGCGCCCAACACCTCAGAGAATAAATCGTAGGTTGAGACACCGAGCCGCTGCTTGCGGAAGAAGTTTTTCCAGGCATCCGGAGTATCAAAACCGGTAAGGTCCAGCAAGCCTTCATCGACAACAGCTATCGTAAACTGGGTTGGCTCTCCATCTGAGGTTTGCAGATCTATTTTAAACGGTTCTTTCGAGCGTAGCTCATCCGGCATACTTATCACAATATTTTGATGCGTAGAGGCCTGTTCTACATTCAGCGGCACAACACCATACATGCGCAGCGGGCGGTCATTTGCTGTCTGCGCGTGCGGTTGAATAATCGAAATAGAGGCATAGGATGTTGGCAGCATCTCCTCGGTAATTGGAATTTCAATCTTCATTTCGTTGCCGTCCTGCAACCCTACCCAGCGGGAAGACATAATCTTTTGCTCTTTCTCCAGAGATAGAAGAACACCACCTGCTGTTGGAGCCGGGAAGGTTAATACAGCTGTTTCACCAACGTTGTATTTTTCTTTATCCAGCTGCATCGCCAGTACACCTGCATCCTTACCTCCGGCTGAACTGCCCCACGAATCCACTCGTATCATAAATGCAGCAGAATGTCCTTTATCACCATCCTGCACCTCGATGAGATAAGACCCTTCGCTTTCAGGAAGATATTCCAACATCCCGGCGCCGCCCTGAGAAACGATACGCCCTTCTTTTACCAGCTTGGTTGCAGCGGATTTTTTAAAGCGCAGCAAATATGAGCTGCGCGAATCATATTCCCACCACCAATAGCGCTGTGAGGTATAGATGCGATAATTCAACGTTTTCCCGGGGGCCTCTTTACCATCAGCGGTTAGGAGGACATACGGTATCTCCAGGGTTGATCCGAGCTTAACATAACCCCAGCGGGTTTGCGGCCTTTCCAGACCAACATAATGCGTATAGGTTTCGATTGGAATAGATACGGAGCTGCGATTCGGTCGTCCGCCTTTTTCAAATACCCTGGCGGTAACGTCAGCTCTTAATGCACCGGGTGCCCCGGTTAAGCGTGGCAATTTCCAGCTGATTTTAGCATTTCCATTAGCATCCAGTGCCCCACGGAACAGGTTTGCACGAACCGGACGATATTCAAATGTTGCATTATTAAAGAGAAAAGTCTTGTATTTGGGAAAAGTTTTGCTCACCGATTGGAGTACAACTCCCGCTTCCGCATTTAGGCCTGATGCAGGATTACCGAACAGATACGTGCTGTTCAAATCTATGTTCATTCGACTATCTGCAGTCGTCAGCGTCTCTTTTTCCGGCTTCAGGTTAACCTTCAAACGAAACGGCACAACAGTCTCAATTTTCAGGTCCTGATTAAAATAAGATGCTCCGGCTTTAACCGTAATTCGATACGTTCCGGTCGGATCATCTATTCCACCCTGATAAGTAAAATTGTAGAAGCCATCCTCCGCATCGGTATGAGTTTTCTCATAAACCTTCTGATTGCGAGGATTAAAAATGGTCATCTCTACCGGGTGATTATCGGGAAAACTGTTTTCTTCATTCCGTACAATCACCGAAACATTCACTTCATCGCCGGGTCGATACACACCACGCTCGGTATATATAAATGCCCGCGTTCCACCCGGAGCAGTGGATTCTCCATCCGTATCAAAGGTGGACAGGTTCCAGCCCATCTGTGATAGTTTTACTACGCTGCGTTGTCCTGCCCTCTCACCCTCAACGCTGAATAACTGTGCATCACCTATGTCGTTAAACTCTACATAACCACGCGAGTCCGTAACGCCTGTTGCCATTACCTGCTGCTGATAGCTGCGCATGGTTACCGTAACGCCGCTCAACGGAGCTGCGCTATTGATATCGGTTGCGTAAATCACGTGCTGGTTAAATCCACGCTTGTAGGTAAGTCCGATATCGCTGACGATAATCGGCTTATGAATTTGGCCCCAGCTATAAATATAACCCGGTGAATATGGATTACTTGAATACTCTTCGCCGTAGTAATAACGCTTATTGCGATCGGCCATCTCCTGCGCCGTTCCATAGATCATATCATCATGGCTAAACTGAACAGACAGCAGGTATAGCCCCTTATCCTCCCGGGAGATGATCTTTGACAGATCTACATCATACTGCATCCACGAGTTTTTCTCCGTGCTGAGACTCAGCGTATCCGTATGGACAACCACGCCAACCCGATCGACATAATAGTTAAAGTTTTCACGTCTTTCAGTAGCACCGGACAGATTCTGATTCTGTAAAAACTGGGTTAGATTCGATTCAAATACCCGCTTAACCTCAACTCTCGCAGCACGAACATTTATCGCCTGGAAACGAACCTTTCGATTATTGGCCGTCGGTGAAAAGGCACCGCTACCGGCAAACTTGACTTGCGGCTTCAGGTCTTCCAGTTTCACTTTATCTTCAGTAAGTGCCTGAGTTTTAGTTCCAAAGCGGCTGCGGACACCTTTACTCACCAGAACGTTGTATTCCCGGCCAAATTCAAAATTGCCGCTGATATAGGCTCTTCTGCCAACAACTTTAATTTTGGCATTAGCAGAAGGCTCTACGCGAATAAGGCCTTCCAGATCCTGTGCTGTATCGAGATCGTCTGAAAAGGTAACGACAATATTCAGGTTATCCCCTGCTCCTTCTTTCTGCACACCGTCTATAGAAAGATTGCGCAAGGGCGACAGGGAAAATTTTTCGGATAGGGACTGCGATATATCAATCGGCTTATTATCGATCTTCAGTTCAAAAGACTGGTTGGAATTACCACGCGTTATCTCGCTACTGGTAAAGCTAAAAGAAGAGCCACTGCCACTCCATGTTAAAGGCAGAGTGCGTCCATTTCTGGTAAGAACGACGGCATTCTTCACTTCTTCCTGGCCAATTGCCTCGGAAAATTTCAGCGTCCCGACCACCTGTAATTTGGCCGGGTCGTCCTTATTCAACAATTTAAAATCGTGTTCCAGCCCGGCCAACTCGCGTCCGGCGACTTCAAACTGAAAGGGAAAGCTGGTTAGCTTATCCTTGTGCATGGGCAGCAAAGCTGCAACGTCCAGAGTAGCGGTATACTTACCGCGGGCAGCAAGATCTTCTGCCGGCTCAAAGGAGAGCGTTTGTCGATCTTTCCAGCGGGTTACTCCCTCAATAGGCGGATCGAAACTAAAGACATCTTTTGTAAGCGTCTGAGACACAAGGTTTTCATTAATTACCGGTGCGGAAAAGCGCACCTCGATGGTTCCGTCCTTTTGAATAATGCCGGAAGTGGCCTGGCTAATTAGCTCAGCCGTTTCCAGCGGATAGTTCAGATCGGTCGAACCGTCGGCATCCTGCTTATCCTTACAGCTCTGCAGGGTAACGGTCATTGAAAGAATGAGAAAGACATAAAACAGGTTCATTAAATTCTTCGGAAAGGCAAATCTTCCGTGAAAAGAGACATGCTGCGACATAGGTTCCTCGCTATAACATCGGTGTGAATGCGAATCGTGATGGGACTTAAAAATAAACAATATTCAAAGGATTTCAAAACGAGCATTCGATTAATTAGTTAATTGGTGATCGGTGATCGGTGATCGGTGATCGGTGATCGGTGATCGGTGATCGGTGATCGGTGATCGGTGATCGGTGATCGGTGATCGGTGATCGGTGATCGGTAAATAAGCAATCGAACAAAAGAGAGAGTAGACAACAGGAAAATCTCAAGGAAAAATAGAATACAGAACACAGAGCACAGAACACAGAACACAGAAGTCAGAGGTCGGACTGTGTGAGGGGGAGAACTGCTGAGCGGGAGAGTGGGTGAAGTGGATTAGAAAAAGGGTTATCGGTGATCGAAAAGACTTAACGATGCCCGATGCCCGATGCCCGCTCTGCTATCTCCTGCAAGCGATTACGATCTGGTTTCAAGCCGGTAGCAAGGATTTCAGTTGGAAGTGGGAGTATCGATTTGGGGATTTTATATCCGGCTAACGTATTCCGCAGATTTTCTTTTATGAGGTCTTCGTTTAATGTAGAGTTTGGCTTCAGCTGTATGAAGGCAACCGGACGCTTACCAAACTCCCGATCATCAACAGCAACAACGATCGCACGGATAATTTCCGGCAGTGATTCCAGAGCTTTTTCAATCTCGGCCGGCTGGATATTTTCCCCTCCGGAAATAAACATATTATCCATACGGCCGGTTACGATCAGGTTTCCATCCGCATCAAAGTAACCGCTATCGCGGGTATGAAACCAGCCATCGGTATCAACAGCCGGTTCAACTTCGCCGTCCTCGAGATATCCGCTAAACAAAGTTTTGCCACCCACCAGGATCTCGCCGTCTTCTGCAATCTTAAGGTCTCGGTGCTGCAGTAACTTTCCGGAAGTCAATACGTTCTCCCCTACCCCGGTTGTGGTAATTTGTGAAGACATCTCCGTGCTGCCGTAGCTGATATGCACCGGTAGCTGCTCATCCATGCAGCGCTGAAGCAGTGGCTGCGGTATTGCGCTACCTCCGAGCAAAATCGCTTTCAGCTGTCGGAGTATGGGTATAACGGATGTTTCTTCCAATAAACGCTGGAGCTGGGTGCTGACTAAAGAGAGATGAGTGACATGCTGTTTAAGTAAAATATCTACCAGCTTTTCTTTTTCTCCAGGTACATATACGGAAGCACCGGCAAGTAGACAGCGCATCCAGATGGCAATCCCACCAACATGATACAGCGGTAGTGAAAGTAGCCAGCAATCTTCAGGCTGCAGAGGAATGTTAGTGTTGGAACCAAGCGCACTATAATAATGATTGTCCAGAGAATGAACAGCAATCTTTGGTGTTCCGCTGCTACCGGAAGTTGCCAGGTAAGTTGCAGAATGATCAGAGTAATTATTTGTGCCGGATATATCGGCAGGAAGTTCTGAAAGTAGTATTGTCTCAGCAGCAAAGACCAGCGGGTTTTCTTCAAGAGATATAAGGAGGTAGCATTCAGCTCGATTCAGTAAATTGTTCAGCTGATTGACCGGTAGGCGGGTATTCAGTGGAAAAGCAGTTTGAGATCTTAACCATAAAGCGCTAAGCAATAGCAGGTAATCGCTGCTGTTGCTGCCCCATATCGCAATAGATTCCGGCTTCGTTAATGATGAAAGCTGACAGGAGATATGATCGATGCGTTCCAAGCATTCTCGGTAGGATAAAGTGCCAAGGGATGACGAGATAGCCGCTTGCTCAGAATGATCGACAAAGACTTGTTTTATAGCTTTATAAGACGCTTTCATCCTAGAAATATAGTCTCAAAGCCCGTCGTCTTTCAACAAATCAATTTAAACCTGCCGACTTACGGCTGCCGAATCACGTTATTCCGCAGCTACCGAATCTCCATTTTGAACAATCGGCTGCACTTCCTCTTCAATTTCATCCTGTTCCGGCTTGCCGAACGGCGCATCTTCCAATTGAGCCACCAATTCATTCACTGCCAGCTTCAGGGCAGAGACCGCCAGCTTATTGTCGCTATTGCCACGTAGAGAAATTCCGGCTACTGTGCCCTGAGATTTATCGGAGATATCAATCGTATCCTTCCAAAGGATCTCACCGGTTTCGGTGCTCACCAGAGATAAGGTCATACGGGTTCCGGACTCAATGGATCGCTTATGCAGACTCTCCATGTGATTGATGCTAAAGCCAAGGCTCAACATAGCCGCTTCGCTAATTGGATATGTTCCCTGCTCAATTTTCTCCTGCTGATCGGCAGCACCGGCTGCTGTTACGCCCAGCGCAGCAAGAAAAGGCACGCGGTATAACCACTTGCGCAGTCGATTGCGATCATAATAGCCGTAGAAGCTTTCCAACCGCCCTACGAGCACCGCATCGATTTTACTTTCACGGAGGCGATTAAGCTTTTCCCGGCTCAGTCCCTTCATGGCAAACTGCCGTTCCACTACGCCGCCATCAAAAAGACCGGCATGCTGCAGGTGCGCGATAATCATTTTGGTAATTTCTTCCGGTATCTGACCGCGAAAGTCCGTGTCGTAAGTATAGTCAGAAAGGTCACTATACCCTTCTCTCTCCCGGGCAGACTTAAATCGCTCTACCGGATCGCGTTTATCTATCAGGGTTGTTACCAGCACGCGGTAGGGTTTGCCGGTTGTCGCAGTGCGGATTTCCGGTGCGTCCAGGTTATAGCGTATGCCGTGTCCGCAATGACTCAACAGCACAGCAGTTATCATCAATACGAAGTAACGAATCACATCCCTGCGAATCATGGTCCATCCTCTGTATGTCAACTTCATTCCTCAATTCCCGTTTAATACTCTCGGCTCGATAATGCAAGATCCAGGCCAGAACACTACATTCATTTAGATAAGCGTCATTGGGCGTTTTATCGTGCGATTTTCAACAATAATCGAGGTTTTGGGAATCAATTTTAGGAATAAATATACAAAGTGGTGGGAAAGTAAAATTGGACCTGTATCAAAATTGCACAAAAAAGATAGAATAGTCGGTTGTAAAGCAGGAGAATTCCGACAGAGTAACATTCCACTACTCTGCCGGAATAGACAACCTCTGCTACTTAGTTTTGCGGAGCCATGTTGATAACAATGCCGGTTATCGGATCACAGTTTGTTCTCGTAACGGTAGCTTCTCCGGTTAGAACGGCTTGTCCACCTGGCTTATAAACTGCCTTGAACACATAAATACCTGTTGGCCACTCCGGACAATCACCACCTACATTCCAGAAGCCGGGAGAATTATTTGATTCATTCTTCGAGATAACAGTGGTCATTAACGTACCGTTGCGAAAGACCTTAATTTTTACTCCATTTAGGCCAACACCATTATCATATGTATGTCCGCTAAAAACCGGAGGTGCAGACGAACCGGATTCAGCGACAGCCGAGTTAATAAAAAACATATTGGCTGCAAGAAATATTATGGTAAACAAAGCAATGTATTTTTTCATTTTAAACTCCTTAATTGATTCGTATTTATTCAACATTCTCCAACACATTTAAATAGAGCGGTTCAACCTTTATGCAACCGGATCTACAGCGCGCGACCGGCCAAAACATATATCCCGCTCCTTACAGACATTAATTGGGCACAGACAAGTGAATATCGGGAGCGGTTACATCATTGCAATCAGGCTTAGTAACCGATGTTTGCCCTACAACTGCCGGCTGACCTGGCTGCTTATACGATGCCTTAACAACATAGATACCGCTCGGCCAATCTGCACAGCTTCCTCCGGCAGTATAGAAACCATTGGCATTAGTTAACACGGTTGCTTTTAGAACGCCATTGCGAAAGATCTTTACTTTTGCACCATCAACAGCACTGCCATTATGATAGACATGACCGTTTACCTGGTCAGGAGCACCACCGGACGTGTTCGCTAATGCCGAGCTAAAGAAAATGAAAAGACTTCCTAAAATGAAAAGGGTTGAAAATAGACCTGCATACTTCTTCATAGTAAAACCTCCAATTGAATGTTAGTTAAGTGATCTCCCAACTCACTTCGGTGTGCATGCCCACGTGCAGAACGCCTGGAAATCACTTGATTTTTATGACACCGTTCATCGGCATCACACTACTATTAGCATTTCAAATACGACTTTTAGAAAATTTATAATTTGGTATAAAAAAAAGACGCGCCCGACTATTACGGGCGCGTCTTTAATGGCCTCAAAAAGCCAGATGCAGGAATTAGCTTTTATGTTAGCTGGGATCCTGCAGGCTAATATCTGCCACTCCAATGTCACATGAGTTATTACGCGTTACGGAGTTTTCACCTGTGTATGCCGGCTGTCCGGGAACCTTATAACCGGCACTTACATCATAGGTTCCGGCAGGCCAATGGCTACAGGGTCCACCAAAAGCGTAAACTCCATTGATGGAGGTGGTGGTGTTCCCTTTTAAAACACCATCCTTAAACACTTTAACCTTGGCACCTGCTACCGGTGATCCATTCAGCGTCACTATACCTGTGACCCGCGTTGGGTTAGAAGGCATTCCGTCTGCCGCTAGCGGACTGCCTAAAAGCAGAAACAAAAACAGAAAAAGACTGAGAACTGATACGACATACTTCTTCATAAAAACTCCTCCTCAAATAAGGGTTAAGTTAAGATGGTTGAATTACCATCCTGTAGAGAAGGATTAGCTTTAAGGGAGTGATTTTTAGAAATGAGAGAAAAAATTGAGGGTTCACTTTAAAGGCAGCTGGTAGTAAGCGCACTTAAATATGTGACATAAACCTGTTAAATTAGTGACTTACAGAGGTACTATCACTTTTTGAAAAACGTTGCTTTGTACTGATCCCACTTCCCTGCTTAATCAGAATTTCCATACCTGGTTCGGCATCATTAATCTCTTCGAAATCACCGTTTGGCCAGGCAACTTCAAGCGCATCAATTTTACCGTTTGGAGTCGCGATCGTAATCGTTAGCTCACTTTGTGACAGGTATGAGCTGCCGGTTTTCACCATTTGATCCATGCGGCGTCCATCTACCGTAGCTCGAACAACTGCACCAATCCCATCTTTATTAACTGTAGTTCCTTCCAGGCGAACACGGAGAACATTTGTCAGAATCTTTCCACGAATAAGATCGTTTCCTAATAGAACTGCGGGACCATTATTCACGGTAAGCAAGATGTCCTGATCCCCATCGCGATCGTAATCTGCATATGCTACTCCGCGCCCGACGACAGAATTTGTAAGTGCCTCACCCGCTCTATCAGATACATTAGTAAAGCGACCTTCTCCATTATTGTTAAACAAGAGCGCTGACTGCTTATAGCGGACCGCCTGCTGAATGGATTCGATACCGGGTTGAACGTGTCCGTTCACGCCAAGTAAATCCAGATCGAAATCGAGGTCATAATCAAACAGTAGCAGTCCAAAAGTGAGATACAGCAGACTAGGGTTTCCGATTTGAGACACAGCTGCCCGATCCACAAACGATCCGTTTCCGAGGTCACGATAAACACCAATCATCTCGTTCGAAAAGTTACCGACAAAGATCGTTTCTTCACCGCTTGTGTCAACCATACCTACATCAATGCCCATACCGGCACGGGCTTTCCCACCCTCATCAAGAGCAAATCCGCTGAACAAGCCGACCTCTTTAAATCGAACAACTCCATCCTCTCCCCTGCCAAGGTTTTCAAATAGAAAATCCGGCTGCGTATCGTTTGCAACGGCAATATCCAGCCAGCCGTCACTATTAAAGTCCAGCATGGCAACTCCCAGCGCTTTACCCTCATCGCTGTAAACGCCGGCTGAGGCCGTAACGTCTTCAAAGGTTCCGTCTCCTAAATTGCGATACAGCTTTGAAGGCTCACCCTCATATATCTCAGGCGTGCAGTATCCCTTATTTTTCCCGTCAAGTGAGCATTCAAGGTCGGTCTCTTCACTCCATTTGACATAGTTGCAAACAAACAGATCCAGCCAGCCGTCTTTATCATAATCAAAAAACATAGCGGATGCTCCCCATGCCGGATCAGCTAAACCGGCCTCTAAACCAACTTCGGTAAAACGGCCCTTATCATTGCGAAAAAACAGATTCTCACCAACGCATGTAATGAACACATCCGTATCGCCGTCGTTATCATAATCTGCTGCTGCCATCCCCATTCCATAAACGGAAACATCCAGCCCTGCATCAATGGTTGCATCTACAAAGGTTCCATTACCATTGTTCCGATAGAGTTTAAGCGTTGGCTTTTCCCCGGGGTTTGAAGGCCAGCTGCTTCCCTGAATCAGCAATACATCCTGCCAACCATCACCATTATAATCCAGCCAGCCACCTCCCGCACCGTTGGTCTCCGGGAAATACTTCTTTCCAAAAGCGCCATTATAGTGCACGAAGTCTATACCGGATTCAGTAGTAACATCGGTAAATACAACATCTTTTATTTCGGAGGATTTTTTCATGGGCTCAGTTTTTTCATTACTTCCACATGAAAAGAAAATTACTGTAGCGAAGATCAGCAGGATAAATTTCATTGAAGGGATCATCCGTTTATCATATGCATCCGGCACTTGAAGGGAAAGTGGTTAAAGCGGAGCAAGTTTAGCATTTAGGAAAGGCTACCTATGGGTAAGCCTAGTCTTTCATTCCAGATGTCGCTATGCCCTGGACAAAGTGACGCTGGAATACCAGAAAGATAATTAAGGTGGGAATAGATATCAAGGTCGTTCCGGCCATTAGTAAAGTCCATTGAACCTGAAATTCACTGCGGAAAAATGATAATCCAACGGGCAAAGTGAACATGTCATTTGTTGTGGTTACAATTACCGGCCAGAGAAACTCATTCCAGGAGCCCTGAAAGGTATAAATTGCGACTGCAGCAAGGGCCGGCTTGGAAATCGGCAGAAAGATCTGCCAGAAGATGCGAAAGTATGAGCAACCATCGATGCGTGCAGCATCCTCCAGGTCACGGGGAATCGTCTCAAAAAACTGCTTCATCAGGAAGATATTCACGACTGAAACCAGTCCTGGAAGAATTAATCCGGGATAGCTATTGATCAGCTGTAGTTCGTTCAGCAGGATAAACTTGGGTACGAGTAAAATAATACCGGGAATCATCAGGCTACCGAGTAAAATCGCAAATAGCACATTTTTCCCTGGAAATTCCAGCCGGGCAAATGCAAAACCTGCAAGAGCAGCAAAAAACACGTTTGAAACAGTTTGTACGAGCGAAATGAGTGAGCTGTTGAGCAACCAGCGGGCAAAAGGCATTTCTTCCCAGACCCGAACGTAATTATCCAGCGTCCAGTTCTCCGGCAGCAGGCGAATCGGCCAGCTAAACACATCTTGATCTGCATTAAATGAGATCGATAGCGAGAACAGAAAAGGTCCCAGATAGAATGCTGTTGCTACAAAGAGCAGAGAATATAGCGGAAGATGTTTCATAATTGACTTCATACAAATATCTCGTATCTATCCGGCCTAATAGGCATCGGGTGGAAAATACCGTTTTTGTACGTAGGTTGTTGCCAGGATAATCAACCCCAGCACCACCGCTGCGGCGGCTCCATAACCCAGCTTAAAATATTTAAAGGCATTGGTATAAACGAAGTAAGACATGGTAGTTGTAGAGTTTACCGGACCACCGGAAGACATAATGTAGATTTGATCAAACACCTGGAAGCAACCGATGAGTGAAAGCACCAGCACAAAATAGGTGATCGGCCGAACCATAGGCACGGTTATATTCCAGAAGATGTGCCAGGTATTCGCACCGTCTATCCGTGCAGCCTCGTAAAGCGCCTCCGGAATCGACTGTAGCCCGGCCAAAAAGGAAATCATAAAATAACCGGAGGTTGTCCACACATTAAGTGCCATAATAGCAATCAACGCTGTTTGTGGATTTGTCAACCAATCGGTTCCTTCAATACCAACAATAGAGAGAAGATAATTTAACAGACCCGGCTTAGAGTAGACCCAGATAAATATTATGGAGGTTACTACCGAAGAGGTAATTGCCGGAACATAAAACGCCATCCGAAAGAAAGCGCGCCCACGTATTTTCTGATTCATCAAGAAGGCAAGACCCAGTGCAAGAAACGTCTGTACCGGCACTACACCAAATGTAAAAAATGCGGTATTCTTGATAGCTATAAGAAAAATATCATCATCCATTAGCCCGGTATAGTTTTGTAGACCTACAAACACTTTTTCCGGGATAAGAAGGTTCCAGTCGAAGAAACTGATACCAAAGGCAAAAAAGATGGGGAATAGAATGAAAGCACCAAAAATCAACAGCGGGAAAGCCAGGAAGAACCATGCTGTTAAGGCTTGCTGGACGCCATCGCTTTTTTTACTCTTATGTTTTTTAGCTGCACTCATATCAGTTCAGGCGGAACTTCTCTATTCGGGTTTTCAGTTTGTTTAATGCAACAGCAGGGTCTTCTTTCAGGAAAAATACTTCCTGCATTGTGGCCTGGGCTTCATCATACCAGCGTTCCACATATGTGACCTGGAATAGACGGGCAAACTCTGCACTGTTCACAAACCACTTGAAACGGGGATGATCGTAAAATCCGTTTTTTTCGGCAACACTGCGTCGTGCCGGCATCGCCAGGCCAAGACTTGTCCACTCAGCCATCCCCTTCTTTCCAGCCAGATAACTGAGTAGTTGCCACGACTCCTTTTTTTTCTGGCTGCTCTTTGGCATAACGTAAGCCGTCGTAAATGCAACTGTGGCTCGCACTTTTCCAGCCGGCATAAACGCCAACTCGTAGTTTACATCCGGATGCGTCTCGTCAAGGAAAGGCAGTGCCCATCCACCGGCTATAATCATCGCACAGTATTCTCTTCCAAAAGCATCGCCATTCCAACCGGAACCTACTTCTGAAGGCAGGGCAGCAACCCCACTGCGGTGAAGGCCGGAATAATAATCCAGAGCTTCGACAAATTCGGGCTCGGTAAAGCGTAAGCGCCCCTCATCATCCTGAAACGTTCCACCATTTTGATAGACAAATGGTATCAACATTTCTATAACCGGCTCGATCACCAACCCATATTGATCGATCTTGCCATCACCATCAGTATCGATAGTTAAACGTGCGGCGGCTGATTTTAATTCAGCCCAATTTTGCGGAGGCTCTGTAATACCTGCTTTTGCAAACATATCGGCATTATAAAACAATACGTATGGATTGTAATCTTTGGAAAAGCCATAATAAATCGAGTCTTTAGAAAAGGCATTTCTGAGGAATGGGAAGAAATCTTCGGTGTCAAACTCCGGTGAGCCCTCTACATATTCATTCAGCGGCTCAAGAACATCATATCTGAGGTATGAAGGTGCTACCATATCTTTCAGGTAGAAGAGATCAGGAGCCGTTGACGTGCCAAGCATTAACTGTATTTTTTCGCTATAGCTACCAGGAATCGGCTCGTATTTTACCTCAATATCAGGGTGAGCCGTACGGAAAGAGTCTACAGTACTTCGCATCAGCTGTGTTTCAATTGGGCTGGATACCCAGCTGGAAAGACGAACAGCATCCCCAGGATCGTAGCTACCACAGGAAGTAAAAATGAGAGCGGTAAGTATAAAGAAATTGCGCATCATGTAGAGCGTCAATTTTACTGATACTTTATAACGTTCTGACTGGGAATCCAACAAAATACCCTACTTTGTTTTTTATTTGGAAAAACTACCAGAATTTACAATAATCGGAGATATTTGCAAAAAAAATCTTAAAAAAAATGCAGGAAATTATTTAGAGAGGAAAATATGTTCTGAAATAGTACGTAGTTTTTCGAAAGCATGCTTTGTAGAAACCTGATAATTCGCCGGCGCAAAACGATCTGTTAGAACATCTTCTGCCAACCAACGCCAGGTGCCAAGTCCAGCTGCACTTTTACTATATGCCGCAGCAATTCCAACCTCAGCAATCAGACCAACACTCGAACAGAAGCTACCGCTTATCACAACGTCTGCCCCTGCCTGATGCGCCAAGTCCGCCCATTGTGAAACCGGTTTTGCTCCCCCCATTACGGCAGGCTTCAAAATGAATGCGGCTACGTTTTTGGGAACGTCAATATTCTCAGGTGAGACTGAGACCAGAGACTCATCCAGCGCTAAAGGAACAGGTACATCATTTGAAAGCAGATGCAAGTCAGCCGGATTTTTTAAAGGCTCCTCCAAATACTCAACAGTACACTCCCCTACTCCTTCCAGGAAGTGCTGAGCCTCTGAAATTTCCCATGCCTGATTGGCATCGAGCCGCAACTGAGCATTATCCGGTAAAAGCGAACTCAGCTTCTTTACCATGGCGACTTCCTTGTCGATCTCATTCCGACCGACTTTCACCTTAATGGTTCTGCAGCCTGCCCCTAGCATCTGCTGCAGCACATCTGCCTCTTTGCCCCCCTCCCCGGCGAGTAGGCCATTAATTTCAACTTCTGAAGCAGCAGCAGGATTTAATAGGTAAGACGGCAGGGTTTCCTGTTGTGAAGCTGCTAATTGCAGCAAAGCTGATTCAAGTGCGAACCTCAGGCTGGGCAATAAAGGTTCTACCTGCTCCACATCAATTAATAGAGCCTCAATTTCTTCCAGGTTGAGAGGAATCGACCAGCCGGTAACTCTTTTTTGAAGAGATACCAACTGCTGATGGACTGCATCGACACTCTCACGGTGCAACCCCGGCAACGGATTCGCTTCACCATAGCCGGCATGTCCTTCATCTGATAAGCGAATGAGAATACCATGGCGAAAGGAATGCTGTCTGCCCATGAGCATCAGTGACGGGTTTAGCGGCAGTTTAATTATAGAAAAATCGATTTTCATTTACGGTTCGCAACTTTTTTTTCAATCAAATCGTCCGAATATTAAATAGAACGACAGGAAGAATGGAAATGAAACGTATCAATTATCAGTGGAAGCTGAAGGACAATGACGAGCTGGTAAAGGGCAGTGGGGTTTACTTTACGCTGAACGAGGAAGAAGCAGCGGAAGAAGTTGCACATAATCTTTCCCGCGCCTGGCCGGAGGCACTGGATATAGAAATACTCATCGTGCCTCCCAACCTCAGACAAAAACCTGTTTCCTAAGCTTATTGCCCAAACAACAAATCTCTCCGGGCAATTTTTACCAGTAGAATTGCTCCTGCAAGCACATCGATCAGTGAGATCATCAGTAAGATAAAGAAAGTCGGTGTTGCCGCATACGGATCAACCAGAAACTGCACCAAAAATCCGACAAATGAGATCGTTGAGAACGTCTGTTCGGTCATTGCACTGGTAGAGGCCGTTGAAGCCTTGGTCAGCTCAACAAACAGCACGATCAGGGCAATGGCGATAAATATTTCACTGAAGTTGAGTCCAATCAGCTCCCCGGAGGGAAGGGTAAATTCCAACTGCCGGGTTTTCCAAACAGCACCACGTGCACCGAAATATCCCAGGTTAATCATATTATATACAATCAGCACAATCCCCATTAGCGGTACGCTACGAATTAATCCCATGACTTTCCTCGATAATGATTTAATACTCGTACCGTGGGTCGCGACCCACGCAACTATATTACCCACCCCACTGAAAATAAAACTCCATACAATAACAGCAGCTTTCCTGTCGCTGCAAGGGCCGTATTGAGCTCAGCGGTTGCCTGCTGGTTCATTACCTGCCTGAGCGGGCTCAGTATCGGCGTTAATAACAGCCAGGTCAGCAGGACACCGTAATGCCCGTTTGTCATCCAAACCAGAAAAGCAGGTATTAACATCGGACCAACAACAGAGATAATGTACTCAACGCGAACAGCCGTAACGCCAAATCGAACCGCAAGAGTACGCTTACCGCTGATCCGATCCGTCTCTACATCACGCAGGTTATTTACCGCAAGGAGTCCACAAGACAATAGTCCCGGCGCAAATCCGGCAAGTATGACTTCCGGTGTTATCGTAAGAGCCTGAACAAAATAGGCGCCACCAACTGCAACCGGTCCGAAAAAAATGAGCACAAACAAATCTGCCCAGCCATTATAACCAAGCGGATAAGGACCTCCGGTATACAGGATACCAAAAAGAATAGACAAAACACCAATCAACAGTATAGGCCACCCACCTCGCCAAACAAGATACTGACCCAGAATAAACACCAAAACAAAGGTCAGTATAAAAGCCCATTTTATCTGATCAGGTGAAACAAGCCCGGCCTGCGTTACGCGAGTTGGTCCAAGCCTGTCATCCCGGTCGGCACCCTTCTTGAAATCATAATAGTCATTTGCAAAGTTGGTGGCAATTTGTATCAGCACTGCCCCAATCAGCGCAACCGCCGCCGAAAGCAAATGAAAGACTCCATCGTCAAAAGCCATGGCAATTCCCATAAACACCGGTGCCAGCGCAGCACCAAGAGTTTTCGGACGTGTTGCCAGAAGCCAAACCTTCCAGGCAGGTAGTGATTTGATATTTTCGTCAGTCATAATGGTTTAGCTGGCTATGTTTTCAAGGACTTCGCTCAAATGCTTGCAATAAAGCGTCGGATTTTCAAAATGGCAGTTATGCCCGCAACCGGGAAGAATTATCACGTCTATTTTTACATTTTGCAGCATTTGCCCGGAGATTTCACGGAATTTACCATCTTTTTCACCAACGAACAAAAAAAGAGGTACATTATTATCAGAAAGTTTATGCCAGAGTGAGGGTTGTCTACCCGTCCCCATTTCTCTCAATGAACGAGCCAGGGAGGAGGGTAAATTATCCTTCCTGCGTTCAACTAAATCGGCGATCTGTTCCTGGGAGAGTGTTTGTGCGAAGAGCGGCATGCTATACCACTCCTGCAGAAATGAAGACATACCGACTTTTTCAATTCGGAAAGCTCTGGATTCGTCAAGCTGTATCCGCTCTTCCCGCTCTGTCGCTTTTCTCAAGCCGGGTGAAGCAGATTCCAAAATGGCCCCCTGAAACCGTTGGGGGTAGTTCAGCGCCAAATAGAGACCTAGCCTCCCCCCCATCGAATAGCCAACCAATATGCAGCGTTCTATTGAGAGGCGATCCAGAACCTGAATACAGGCTTTAGCGGTAGATTCTATATCCCAACGTCCATTGAACTCACGGCTTGAGCCATCTCCATGCCCGGGCAAATCAATTGCAATACAGCGATAGTCCGCAAGCATGGTCATAATTTCGGACCAGTCCAGCGCGCTTCCCATAAAACCATGCAGGAAGAGCACAGGCAACCCGGAAGGATCTCCACTTTCGCTAAACGCAAGTCCCATCAGGTAGCTTTTTCCGGCTTGTTATAGCTACTCCGGATAACGAGATAAATAGAGGAAATAAGCAGGATTTTCATTTGATCAGCTGGAATAAATTTTAACCAGCCATCAACAGCTGCATCGGCGAAGGAGTATCCTTCAAAGTATAGACTCAGCCAGCTTACACCGCAGAGGAAAAGCAGGAGTGAACCCACCTCTACCGAAAGGACCGTCCCGAGAAAAGAGTTCCAGCGCTCCGAGCAATACCCCACCAGGGCTGAAACAAGCGGGAAAGCCAGCAGATAACCACTGCTGGCTCGGGTTGCCATATATTCCAGGCCGACCCCATCACCTGCGGTAACGGGAAAAACTATGCCCAGAACTAAATACAAGAGTTGAGAAAGGAAGCCGTATAGCGGCCCCAGAAAGAGTCCACTACCATAGACGCCGAGTGTTTGCAGCGTTGTAGGTACGGTTCCGGAGAACAATTCGATTTTGGCTCCTGCCCAGGTAATACCGGCAAAGACTACGACTGCGATAGCCTGATTTTTCCAGGAAAGGCTGCCGTCACGAAGCCTGTCCAGTGGATAGGCTTCATTATTTACAAGTAGACTCATCAGTCCTCTATTCCTGCCAGGTCCAGCAGGAAAGCATATTCCAATGCCGTTTCCCGATAAGCCTCAAAGCGACCGGAAGCGCCACCGTGTCCGGCATCCATTTGTGTATAGAGCAGCAGACGATTATCATCGGTTTTCAATTCTCGGAGCTTGGCTGTCCATTTAGCCGGTTCCCAGTATTGAACTTGCGAGTCGTGCAGGCCGGTAGTTATCAATATATTCGGATAATCTTTTGCTTCTACGTTATCATAGGGTGAATATGAGAGTATATAATCGTAATATTCCTTCACATTCGGATTTCCCCACTCGTCATATTCGCTGGTGGTTAACGGAATATCTTCATCCAGCATCGTTGTAATAACGTCTACAAAAGGCACGGCAGCAATAACACCGTTAAACAGATCCGGTCGCATATTGATAACTGCTCCAATCAGGAGTCCACCCGCGCTGCCGCCTAAACCAAAGAGCCTATCCGGATCCGCATACTTTTCCGCAATCATAAACTCACCGCAGTCAATAAAATCCGTAAAGGTATTCTTTTTCTTGAGAAGCTTACCATCTTCATACCAGCTACGGCCCATCTCCTGCCCGCCTCGGATATGGGCAATGGCAAAAACAAATCCCCGATCCATTAGGCTGATAATTGTAGAACGGAAATAAGCTTCCATGCTATTTCCATAGGAGCCATAGCCATAGAGAAGCGTTGGGTTGGTTCCGTCTTTTTTCACGGACTTAGCGTGAACAATGGATACAGGAATTTTTGTCCCGTCTTTAGCCGTAGCCTCAACCCGTTCCGTTACGTATTTCGATTTATCAAACCCACCCAAAACTTCAGTTTGCTTGAGCAGTTTCTTTTCCTTTGTCTTCATATTGTATTCAAATGTCGACATCGGTGTTGTCAGTGAACTGTAACGATAGCGAAGCTGCTCCGTTTCAAAATCCACATTGGTGGTTGTTGAGGCAAAATAGGCAGACTCTTCGAAGGGCAGATAATGCTCTTCACCAGACTTCTGATTCATAATGCGAATCTGCTTTAATCCACCTTTACGCTCGCTAACGACCAGAAAGTCGTTAAAAATATCAATCCCCGTCAACAGAACATCATCGCGGTGAGCAATTACTTCTGTCCAGTTGGACTTTCCAGGAGCACTGACCGGTGCTTTCATCAGACGAAAATTTTGAGCATTATCGTTCGTTTTGATATAAAACTGATCGCCATAATGCCAGACATCATATTCAAGATTTCGCTCCCTTGGATGAATCACGCTAAACTCACCCATCGGATTTTCAGCGTCCAGAAAGCGATATTCATGAGAGAGGGTGCTGTAGGAGCCCTGGATGATATAGCGATTCGACTTGGATGTATAAACGAAGGTGCTGAACGTTGGATCTTTCTCTTCAAATACCACCTGATCCTCTTTTTGGCCAAGCGTATGACGAGAGATTTTATACGCACGAAGGGTATGATCTTTCTGTGTGTAAAAGAAGGTTTTACTATCGGCAGCCCATGCTGCTGAGCCGGTCGTGTTCGCGATGGCGTCCGGTAGAATTTCACCGGTTTTCAGATTCTTTACATGGATTGTGTATTGGCGGCGACTAAGCGTATCAACCCCGAAAGACAGCATCATATTATCCGGACTTATTCTCAGTCCAACGACGCGGTAATAGGAAAATCCCTCTGCCATTTCGTTTACATTCAGCAGGATCTCCTCTTCAGCTTGCAAACTGCCTTTTTTTCGACAGTAAAAAGGATATTCCTTACCTCCTTCATAACGCGTATAGTAATAATATCCGCGATCAAAGTAAGGCACACTTGCATCGTCTTTCTTTATTCGACCGGTTATTTCCTGAAATAGCTTTTCCTGCAGCGGCTCGGTATGCTTCATCATCGCATCCGTATAGCTGTTCTCTGCTTCCAGGTATGAAATTACTTCCGGGTTTTCACGCTCCTTCAACCAAAAGTAGTTATCAACACGTTCGTGTCCATGAGTTGTTAGAACTTTTGGTTTCATTTCAGCTACCGGTGGGGTCTGATTGGACATTTGATTCTCCTGACATCCGACGAGCAGTGCGATTGCGAATAAAATTCCGCTGACTTGATACGTAAAAAGCTTAAAAAAATTCATGATATTCCTGACGATATTGGTGAGAGAAACATCCCTGGACGTTTTTGCAACATCGTTGCAAATATCTCAAAAACTGTTTATTTTGTCAACGTTTAAAAGATATAGGCATTTAGCGTTACAGCAAACAAGCTAACAGCACGCTACACCGGAGAATACCAATCTTGAATTCACAATATAATCGTTTATTTTTTGTCCTGCTCATTTCGGGATTAATTCTAGGTCTTTTTGCCCAATCGGCTCCGGGCTTTAAGGCAAAAAAACTGGCGTTTGAGCTGCTCCAAACCTTTCCACACGATAAATCGGCCTTTACTCAAGGGCTTATTTATCATAACAATGTTTTATACGAAGGAACCGGTCAGCGTGGAGCATCATCACTTCGCAAGGTAACGTTGGAAAACGGAGTCGTCCAGCAAATGCATCACCTGGAGGATCAGTTTTTTGGTGAGGGCGTTACTATTTTAAATAATCGCATTTACCAGCTGACCTGGCAATCGAACGTCGGTTTTATTTATGATTTGGAATCGTTCTCCTTTCAGGAAAAGATCTACTATCCTACCGAAGGCTGGGGACTAACGACCGACGGTGAACATCTGATTCTGAGCGATGGAAGTGAGACGCTTTATTGGTACGACCCGGCATCCTTTAGTGAAATGAGCAGCCTTGTTGTGCGTGATAATGGCAATCCGGTAAAGGGACTCAATGAGCTGGAATACATAAATGGACAAATCTTCGCTAACGTGTATCCTACAGACTATATCGTCCGTATAGATGCAAAAAGTGGTGAAGTTACAGGATGGCTGGACTGCAGCAATTTTCTAACCCCTTCAGAACGCAGATATACCGATGTTCTAAACGGCATTGCCTGGAATCCCGACAATGGACATTTATTCCTTACCGGTAAATACTGGCCTCTGCTATATGAAATTCGGTTACTGGAAAATTAAATCCGGTGAGACATTCGCTCGATTGGTTATCCGACTAAAAAAAACTATATTTTACTCCCTCCGTATAGAAAAAATGACAATTATCAGCGATCATCCTATCGGTCGTCAACCGCCAGCCAGTTTGGAGAACTTATGTTGCTACATCAAAGAATCATTCTGCTAAATCTTCTATTCGTCTTACTATCCACCCCGCTATTTTCTCAGGCAAAAAAGCAGCTTGATCACAGTGCTTATGACATTTGGAACCGAATATCCGATGAGGAATTATCCCGAGACGGCTCCTGGGTATCCTGGCAGCAAGGCCCGGAAAATAAGGATGGAAATCTATTTGTTAAATCCTCCGACGCCGAAAAAACGTACGTTATTCCCCGCGGAAAGAAAGCCGTCTTCTCCTACAACTCCCTGTGGCTGGCAGCACATATTTCTCCACCAAAAGACAGCGTAAAAGCAGCGAAAATGGCTGAGCTCAAGAAAGACGATATGCCGAAGGATTCCCTTGCTCTTCTAAATCTCAAAACCGGTAAGCTCGAAAAGTTTTCAGATCTGCAGAAGTTTCAGTTTCCCTCAGAAAGCGCTGATTGGTTTTCCTGGCACCAAAAACACACGATTCCGGATGACAGCACCGGAAAAAAGATGGAAACGCTTTGGCTGAAATCCCTGACCTCCGAGAAAGTGCATCAGATTCCCCATGTAAAATCATGGTATTTGAACGCCTCAGGGAGTCACATCATTGCCGTAAACAATGCACCGGATAGCTCTGAACATGGCACCTGGGTTTCATCAACATCAGAACTATCCCGGCGTTATCTGGCTAAGGGTGAAGGCGAATACAAAAATCTGCTTATCAACAAAACAGGACGCTATGCCGCCTTTGTATCTGATTATGAGGTTTCAGATTCAGCAGAGACTACCCCTTATACCCTTTATCTTCACGACCTGCAAAAGAATAACCTTCGTCAGAAAATCGAGGGAGCAAGTCAGCATCGGAAGCTGCACTTTTCACCCAACGGAAAACGACTCTTTTTCGGCTATGCGGCAATCATCGAAAGCGAAGAGCCGGAAATTCCGGAAGATGAAGAAGTCGTCGTAGACATCTGGCATTGGCAGGATCCGTTAATTCAGCCCATGCAGCTCAAAGAATTGAAAAACGAGAAAAAACGGTCCTGGCTTGGTTATGTAGATATGGGCAATAACCGTATTATTCGTCTTGGTTCAGAAACGGTGCCTGAAGTAGAGTTGCTAATGAAGGGTGACGGCGATCTCGCTCTCGGTGAATCAAATATGCCTTACCGTATGGAAATATCATGGGATTTTCCGGGATATCGGGACTATTATAAAGTTGATGTTCGAACAGGCAAAAACTCACTTCTGATTAAGGGCATACAGTCATCCGCTACACTTTCCCCCAAAGGCAACTATGCCGTATGGTGGAGCTACAGTGATTCCTGCTGGTATAGCACCTCAACCAAAAGCGGCGTTCATGCCAATCTCACCAGGAATCTCGGCACCAGCTTTCACAATCCATTACACGATTGGGCATTTAATGCCAGCCCTGCCAGCAGTGATGTGATCTTTTTAGACGATGAAACCCTTCTATTGTCTGACCGTTTCGATGTCTGGCATTTTGATCTTAAACGCGGTTCCAAAGGCAAGCGTCTAACTGCCGGTGAAGGCCGGGAGAAAAATACTACCTACAGGGTAGTCAATACGGCAGAGAGTGGAAAATACATGTCAGCAAAGGACCCGCTACTGCTTTTCGTTCTACAGAGAGACACTCGTGCAAGTGGATTCTCCAGCTTAAACCTGAAAAACAATGCACTTCAAAGCCTGGTATTCTCGGACCATCGATACAACTTCATGGAAAAAGCCAAAGCCGGAAAGACCAGCTTGTTTACACGACAGTCTTTTCAGGAATTTCCTGATTTGCAAATAGCATCAGACAACTGGAAAGACGTCAGGAAACTAAGCAATGTAAATCCTCAGCAGTCTGAGTATCTCTGGGGAACCGCTGAACAGATGTCTTATTTCTCCAGCGATGGCCAACGGATAGAAGGCTTGTTATTTAAACCGGAAAATTTTGATGAGTCACGGACCTATCCGCTCATGGTTTATTTCTATGAGAAGAACTCAGACAGCTTCCACCGGCACCGAGCTCCCTATCCACATCGTTCGGTTATCAGCGTTAGTTTTTATACCAGCCGCGGCTACGTAGTTTTTATCCCGGACGTACACTATACCGTTGGATATCCCGGTGAAAGTGCTATGCGCTGTATTATGCCCGGCGTAGAAAAGCTAATGGCTACGGGGTATATCGATACGGAGAATATTGGTATTCAGGGCCATTCATGGGCAGGCTATCAAATTTCGTATATGGTTACGCGAACAAACCTGTTTAAGGCAGCTGCCGGAGGGGCACCGGTTTCCAACATGGTTAGTGCATATGGTGGGGTTCGATGGAGAAGTGGTATGAGCCGCATGTTTCAGTATGAGCGTACCCAAAGTCGCATTGGAGCCAGCCTTTGGGAAAAACCGCTGCACTACCTGGACAACTCTCCAATCTTCCGGGTTCCGGATATTCATACTCCACTGCTCATTCTGCATAACGACCACGATGGAGCGGTTCCCTGGTATCAGGGTATAGAGTTGTTCCTGGCGCTGCGACGCCTTAACAAACCGGCCTGGCTAATCAACTATAATAACGAGCCGCATTGGCCGGTTAAGTATCAGAACAAGGTTGACTGGCAGACGCGCCTGCAACAGTTTTTTGATCATTATCTGAAAGGGGATCCCGCTCCGGTTTGGCTGCGAGATGGTATTCCAGCGTTACAGAAGGGCCGCACGCTGGGCTTGGAGACTGAGTAGGCTAAAAATTATTCCCCGAGCACCTTTGCAGAAATCCCCCATTCCCGTCCCCTCGGCTACGCTCGGGGAGCGGGCATAAGCGTTCCCCGAGCGTAGCCGAGGGGAACGGCAGATGCAATTAAACCTAAAGCGTTACGGGCTGGCGGGCTTTTTCGCGCAGGTAGCGAACGAAGCGATTTTGTTTATCAACCAGGATTGCCTGAGGCTCTATCGGCTGATCGGTTAATTCGTATCCCATAATAATCAGCTCTTCACCTGCTTTGATGAGGTGAGCTGCTGCTCCGTTCATGCAGATATCCCCTGCTCCACGCTCACCGGCAATCACATAGGTCTCCAGACGCGAGCCCGACGTATTGCTTACAACCTGCACCTTTTCACCGGCTATTAAACCGCAGGCATCCATCAGGTCTTCATCTATCGTGATGCTTCCAACATAGTTTAGGTTTGCTTCTGTGCAGATTGCTTTATGAATTTTTGAACGCATGATCCATCGCATAGTCTTTATCCTCTATTCTGTTTCTCAGTCGGTTCAAACGTAACCGTTTTATTATCGATTAAGCGCACGTCATCAAAAAAGACTGCCAAAGACAGCAGCACATCTTCTGAAACCTGCGACATTTCTTCAAGGGTATGAGCATTGGCAATGCTCAGGTATTCGATCCGAGCAAGAGATGCTCCGGTAATAATTTGATGCATTAAATCTTTAAGGGTTGCGGCATTTCTTTCGCCATTTTCAATGGCATCTGCAGCAGTATTGAGAGCTTGATTGAGCACTATTGCTTCTTTACGTGCCGTTTCGCTAAGGCGCGCATTCCGACTGCTCATCGCCAATCCATCTGCTTCCCGCCGGATCGGACAAACCACAACCTCCAGAGGGAATGCCATATCCTGTACCATCCGCTTTATTACAGCCACCTGCTGGGCATCCTTTTGACCGAAATATGCTCTTGCCGGTTGAAAAACATTAAACAGCTTTGCAACAACCGTTGCAACTCCCCGAAAATGTCCCGGACGCATCATTCCTTCAAGCGGAAGACTTATGGTCTCAACATTAACGGAGGTTTGAAACCCGGGCGGATACATGTCGTTTGCATCCGGTAACCAAACCAAATCGACACCGGCTTCAGATAAGAGCTTTAAATCCTGTTCAATGCTCCGCGGATATGTTTTTAGATCATCTGCATTATTAAATTGTTTCGGGTTTACAAAGATGCTCACCGCTACATATTTATTCTGTGCCTTCGCGGCTCTCACCAGGCTCAGGTGGCCATCATGGAGATAGCCCATGGTTGGCACGAGTCCAAGATCTCCTGCACCGAGTTCGTCGATTGCTTTACGCACTTGCAAAATGGATTTACACTGCTTCATACTGTCGCTCCACCGCTATACTGCGAATCTTTTGACGCAATTCATTGCGCTGCTCATCCGTCCTTATCTGAAGGGAATTCACCGCATGTTCCAGAATGGAATTCAGTGGTGTGGCAATCCCCTTCTCTTCACCCAATAGCTTAATGGCTCCGCATAATGCATCGATTTCAGTTTCTCGACCTGACTGGATGTCTTGTAGCATGGATGAATGATTTTCAGCCGTTTTTCGACAGACCTCCACAATTGACGATTCTATATTTTCTAATGTAATGCCGAGTGACTTCGCAACGGCGGCTGCTTCTAAAGCTACGTTTACCGCAATATTTAACAGTGATTCGTCTTCCAGCAGCTGACCATTTTTAATGTTAAAAATTGCCGTTAATGGATTTATTGCAATATTGATTAGAAGCTTATTCCAGATTTCATTTTCAATTCGGGATGAACTCTCAACATCAAAACCGGCTTTTACCAGCACGTTAAACAGTGTAGCCATTAACGGATGCACCGAGGACTCTATAATCGTTTTACCCTTGCCAGCATGAAACACGCTCCCAATTTGGGGTCGATTTGCTGCTTCAGAGGTTACGCCGGTAAGAACCTTGGTATCACTATAATTATGTAGAATATCGGTGTTTCCCAATCCATTTTGCAGCGTAACCATCAGCCCACTTTTTGAGATGCGATTAGATAAATGCTTTGCCGTTGCTTCCGTCTGATAACTCTTGTTTAAAACTATAGCAATATCCAATTGCGGGCAATCTTCCCAATGCCGAGCTGGGACCTGTACGGTTTTTGTGAATCCGGCAGATGATATGAGCTTTACGCCATAACAATTAATATGCTGGATCTGTTCTTCCCAGTTTCCGAGCATATAGACCCTAACCGGAGAGTGAGATCCAATTGCGGCAATTTTAGCTGCAAACAAACCGGCTAAAGATCCTACACCACATATTCCGAGATTTAAACCCATTCCATGTCCCGTTCCAGAAGACTCTTCAATTCTTCCTTTTTCATGCTAAAGCTATGCTCCGGACCAGGAAAGGCCCCGGTACGTACTTCGTCAGCATAAGTCTTCATCGCCTTTACGATAAGTGGCTTAATCTCCGCATACTGCTTTACAAATTTCGGTTTAAACTGATCGTAGAGACCAAGGATGTCGTGATACACCAGAACCTGACCGTCGCAGGCTGCTCCGGCGCCGATACCGATGGTTGGAATATTCATTTCATCGGTGATTAATTCCGCAAGCGGACTCGGTATCGCCTCCAGCACAATTCCAAAGCAACCAGCGTTCTCCAGTAGACGCGCATCTTCGATGATGGTTCTGGCTGCAGCGGCAGTCTTTCCCTGCACCTTATACCCACTGAGTGCGGTTGCCGTTTGCGGCGTTAATCCCAGGTGACCCAAGACAGGAATACCGGCCTTGACTATCGCCTCAATTGCCGGCAACACATTCTCTCCACCCTCCAGCTTCACAGCATCCATGCGGGCTTCCTTGATAAAGCGACCGGCATTTTTAACGGCTTCAAACGGGTCGGCGTGATAAGACATAAACGGCATATCACCAACTAAAAACGGTGCTGTTGCTCCGCGCTGGACAGCTTTACAGTGGTGCAGCATTTCATCCATCGTTACCGAAACAGTATCCGGATGCCCCAAAACCGTCATGGCGAGAGAATCACCTACCAGGATCATATCCATTCCGGCTTCCTCAGCCATCTGCGCCCCGGGATAATCATAGGCCGTTAACATTGTTATTTTCTCGTCGGCTTTTTTCTTTCTGTTCAGCTCGGCGAGCGTCATTTTTTTCATGCGTCCCGTAACACTCATTTACTTCCCCTTTTCATTTGTCCCAAACTTATATAGGACATTACTTATTTGCATCACCATAATACTTTTGTAACACTTTAAACGAAGCAATCGTCTAACGGTTCATTTTCGAACTATCCAGCTTCATCTATTAAGACCGGCAAAATTCCAATTTGTCATCAATTTTGTGTATTTTTTACAATATGTTGTTTTCCCACAAAAAAACGCCGCTTAGATGCGGCGTTTTATGCGTATTACCTAAACCATGATTTATTTCGAGAACTCTTACTCAGACTCCCGATCCTTTGCTCGTCTATCACGCTGCATCGGGTTTTCCTTCTTCTTGTTGTCCTTAAACAGCTTGAAGCGGCTTGGCATTGCCCTGCGCGGCCAGCTGTTATTGCTTACATCCGTATCGGCAGTTTCCAGGTTCGGATCGAGTTGAATAGACTTGAGTTCCTTATTACTCGCAAAGAGCTTGCTCACATGTTCTGAATTGTGACGCCAAATTTCAGCCGGGATATGCATTCTTTTTTTACTGCCATCAGCATATTCAAAGTCCAGAATAAGCGGCATTACCAGTCCACCGATGTTCTTAAAGTGTACTTCGTAGTAATGCATGTCTTTCGTCAGCATTGCAGCATCTTTTTCGGACAGCTTGGAGAGATACTTCTGAAAATCTTCCTTATCCAAAATAGACGTCTCATAAGGATCGTAATGCGTATAGAAATCCACCGCCTTTTCATCTATCTCGGTAACGGTTTTGGGAATGGCCTCACGGTTGCGGACATCGGAAATATATTCGGGCGCATTTTCCATTTTTTCTTTCATCAACGGATTTTCGATTTCAGGATTCCGGGTATCCACCTGAAACCAGTTTACGCGCTCAATCGAAATATCTACATGATCAGTCGTGTAAAACCAGCCTCGCCAGAACCAATCCAGATCGGTTCCGGAGGCATCTTCCATGGTGCGGAAAAAATCAGCCGGTGTGGGGTGCTTGAACATCCAGCGACGGGAGTAGGTTTTAAAAGCAAAATCAAACAGTTCACGCCCAAGAATAGTTTCGCGCAGGATATTCAGCGCTGTTGCTGGTTTTCCGTAGGCGTTATTGCCAAATTGCGGGATCGATTCGCTATTGGTCATAATCGGCATGATGTTGCTCTTATCGCCCTTCATATAATCCACGATTTTATGTGCTGGTCCACGGCGGGAAGGATATTCACGCTCCCACTGCTGCTCCGAAACATATTGAAGGAATGTATTCAGTCCCTCATCCATCCAGGTCCACTGCCGCTCATCGGAGTTCACAATCATCGGAAAGTAGAAATGCCCAACCTCATGAATAATCACGCCGATCATGCCGTATTTGGTGCGAGCATTATAGGTTCCATCTTTTTCCGGTCGTCCGTAGTTAAAGCAGATCATCGGATATTCCATACCAATGCGCTTGGTATGGACAGAGATCGCCACCGGATAAGGATAATCAAAGGTCATTTCATTATAGGTTTTTATGGTATGCGCAACAACGCGAGTGGAGAACTGCTCCCAAAGCGGATTTCCTTCCTTGGGATAATAGGACATTGCCATAACATTTTTTGCTCCGGACTTTACGCCCATGGCATCCCAAATGAATTTTCGGGAGCTGGCAAAAGCAAAATCCCGCACGTTGTTTGCTTTATAAATCCAGGTCGACTTTTTGTTTGAACGCTTGGTTTCTTTTTCGCGGGCTTCATCTTCAGTGACAATGATGACAGGCTTATCAGACTTTGCAGCTTGATTAAAACGTCGACGCTGGGTTGATGTGAGCACACTACCAGGATTCTGCAGAACACCTGTTGAAGCTACGATGTGATCGGATGGCACGGTTATGCTAACTGTATAATCGCCAAAGACCAGTGCAAATTCCCCTCGCCCCAGAAACTGCTTATGCTGCCACCCATACACATCGTTATACATTACAACTCTTGGAAAGAACTGAGCAATCGTATAAAGGTAATTATCATCCTCCGGGAAATACTCATACCCTGCACGTCCGCCTAATTCAAGTCGGTCATTAATATTATACCACCACTTCACCTTAAAACGGAATCTGCTGCCGGGACGAAGCGGCTGCGGCAGATCAATACGCAACATCGTTTCATTAATCGTATAGGGCAGCTTTCCACCGGATGAATTGGTTACAGCTTCAATCTTAAATCCGCCGTCGTAATCATTAAACAATCGTCGCAAGCTTTTAAAGCTCATGCTGTCCGGTACCTCTGTTGTCTGGGTCAGATCGCGCATAGAGTTTTGTGCCCGCACATTCTGATCCAGTTGAAGCCAGATATACTCCAGGACGTCGGGGGAGTTATTATAGTAGGTGATGGTTTCAGAGCCGGATAGGCGCTGCGTTTCATCATCAATCTCAATCTGCATATCATAATCGGCCCGCTGTTGCCAGTAAGCATGTCCGGGCGCACCTGCAGCGTTACGATAAGAATTCGGAGTAGGAAGTTCCTGGCCAAGCTGTCGGAACTTATTGGTATTAATGTTTTCCTGAGCAAAAAGGCTTGAGAAGCCTAGAAAAAAACAGCTTATAAGCAAAAAGGTTGAAATTCTAAACATTTGGAACCCGATTCGAATAATTTGGTTATTGGATATGGCGATTTATGCTCTTATGATTTAATGACTGATACTTATGAATACCGAATGACGGATAGAATATGCCAAAAGTGCTGCACATCTCCAAGTGGCTCACGCTGATAATCCTGTTTTTTAGCTGCTCCCTGCAAGCCCACGAATATTATGTCAGCATCAGCGACATTGAGTATAATCAGGAATCCCAGTCCTTTGAAATAACCTTAAAGCTTTTCACCGATGATCTGGAGCTTGCACTGCAGCAGGTGGATAGTAATGCAGTCTTTTCACCGGAAGACAGCCTTGCAACGCAGGACTCTCTTTTGGCAGACTATTGTTTAAGGTCATTTACTGTAGAACTAAACGGAAATGAAGCTCCTTATTCGTATATCGGCTATGAGTTCGAGGAAGACGTTACCTTTTGCTATCTTGAAGCGCAGGATATCGATTCCAGCCAATTGGCGGACGCAAAAATCGCGATAGAAAACCGTCTTTTGATGGATGTGCTTCCATCCCAGGTCAACCTGGTTCATTTACGTATCGGCGATCAAAAACGCAGTTTATTATTACGTGCAGGCCAGGCTCAAAAATCCGTGACGTTCCAATGAGCCGCTATTTCATAACCCTATTGATTTATCTGAGCCTAAGTCTGACCACTTCCGCTCACCCTGTTTATGTAAGCATGTGCCAACTAAGCATAACAGAAGACAGGGAGTATCTGGATTTAACCGTTACGATTTTTAGTGATGATCTGGAGCTGGCCATTTTTGAGCAGGATTCAATACGCTTGTATCTTGGAAGCGATGGTCAGATAGATAAATCCTCTGAATATGTGTTAGGCTATGTAGCAAAACACGTAAGTATTTCCGTAAACAAACAAGAGCTTGGTTTATCCTCTGCAAGTTGTGAACTGCTGGATATCCGTAAGGCTCGTACGAAAATCCGTTTTCGCCTGCCTCTTCCCCAGGCACCTTCAATTCTTTCTATGGAAAACACCCTGCTGCTTGATGCGATTGACGGTCAGGTTAATATGCTGCGCTTAAATATCGCCGGTGAAAGAAAAGCAGCCTCCATGGACAGCAAGGAGACTGCGGTTTCCTTTAATATAGCGGGTAGCGGGTAGCGGGTAGCGGGTAGCGGGTAGCGGGTAGCGCAAATATTAAAAGCTTGCCTCAATAGAAGAGACGATTATTTTCCACCAGCCACCAGCCACCAGCCACCAGCCACCAGCCACCAGCCACCAGCCACCAGCCACCAGCCACCAGCCACCAGCCACCAGCTACATGCTTGCTTTTGGCGCACTCTCTTCAATTTCATCAGCAAGTTTTTCAGCATCATAAAGCTTCCGCAGTGCTTCGATGATGTAAGCAGGATGAACAGAAATAGAGCGATTGGTCTCTTCATCATAGATGAAGTTGCCCACCAGGCTATGGATATTACCATCGAAGATCAATCCGACTACTTCAGCGTCGCGATTAATCAATGGTGAACCGGAGTTTCCACCAATAACATCATTGGTGCTTGCAAAGTTGACACGCGTACTGAGCTCGAGCTTGTCCTTACGATCCCAGTAACGATCCAGAACGTCGAAATCACCGGCTTCTGCAAATCCATGTGCGCGGTTATACAGCCCATAAAGCGTTGTGAACGGTGGTGCTTCAGTACCATTCATAGCAAAACCCTTTACCGCACCATAGGAGAGTCGCAATGTAAACGTCGCATCCGGGTAGGTGCTTTTGCCATAAGCCGCGAAGCGTGCATCAGCAATTTTCTTCTCTGCGGCTGTTTTCGGACCGGTAAAGTTTTTATCAAACCACTCTTGTTGGGAGCGTAATAGTTTATCCAGCTTAAAGGCGGCTTTAATAAGCGGATCTTTCGATTTTTTCAGCGTTTTCAAATCTGCAGCCCAGAGTTTTTTACGCTCTTCCGGATCGGCAAGCTTTGATTTGTCGATCATTTTTTCGGACGCTTCTTCAATGGACTTGCCATCAAGCAGAATTTTCAACATGGGATCATCATCACCCAGCATGGACTGCAGCGACATCATACTCTGCTTCATCGCTCCTTTTTGCTGGTCGACATAAACCGGTGCCGGAGAAGTAACGCGCATTTCGCGGCTCTTAAGTTGAGCCTCATTATATCCGTTCAGGCGCTCTCCGTCAGGTTTTTCTGCTTCAACCGCACGGCGGACAATCTGCATAGCATTATTTAGCATTCCCATGCTACGAGTGGTATACAAGCTATTAGCAAGCATTTTGTCGCGATGTGTTTCGTAGAGGTTTGCAATCTCCGTCCATGGATCACCAAACTGCTCCTTCAGCTTGGGATCATTCATAATAGCCTGGCGGAACTCGATCTCTTCGCTGCGCTTTTGCTCCATAATCTTTTCATCCAGCAGTCCCTGATACATGCCGTTATAAGCCTTGTCGGCATTAGACATGCGACGGATCTGAGCCTTCACCTGTCGCTCCTGCTCTTCACCTAAAGCAGCGAAGGCCAGCAGGTTTTTCATCGAATTATCAATAAAATCAAGAATCAGCGGATACCGATAGTCGCGATAATATTCCAATTGCGCGTAGGTCAACAGACGCTCGGTGCGCCCGGGATTGCCGGGAACAAAAACCAGTTCGCCTGCTTCCGGTCCAGCGGTTTTCCACTTAAAATAGTTTTTCGGCTGTACCGGCTTATCATCTTCATAAACGCGAAAGAAAGCCACGTCCAGGCAATAGCGGGGAAAAGTAAAGTTATCCAGATCGCCTCCATAAGAAGCCATCTGCTCTTCCGGAGCAAAAACCAGGCGAACATCGGTATACTTCTTATACTGATAGAGCCAATACTCACCACCGGAATAAAGACTTACAACATTTGAGCGAAGGCCATCGGTCTCCGTCGCTTCCTTTTCAATCTGTCCAATTGCCTTCCGTCTGGCGGCTAACGCATCTTCAGCAGACATATCGTCAGTTGCTGCACCGTTTACCCGATCGGTTACATTTGTCATTTTGTGGAGTACGTTCAGTTCCAGATCCGGACACTGAAGCTCCTCTTCATAGGAAGTCGCATAATATCCATTTTTAACAATATCACGCTCTGGTGTAGAGAGCTTCTGAATTTGTCCAAGGCCAACATGATGGTTAGTCATCACCAATCCGTCTTTGGAAATAAACGAGCCGGAACCACCATCATTGAATCGTACGCTGGATAAACGTACGTGGTCGAGCCACTCCTGAGTAGGCTCAAAATTGTAGCGTTCTTTCAGCTGTTTTAAAGGGGGATTATCAAATGTCCACATGCCTTCATCCGGACTTCCGGTAAGCGGCATAACCAATAAAACTGCAAGCATAGCTATGCAGCCAAGTTGTAAACGTCCTAACATTGGAAACAGACCTCCAGGATAAAATTATTCTTTGGGCGGAACCGGATCATAACCGCTACCACCCCAGGGATGACAACGAGAGATTCGCTTTACGGCAAGGAATCCACCTTTTAACGACCCGTGCGATTGAATTGCCTCAACTGCATATTCCGAACACGTCGGCAGGTATCGGCAGGTTGGACCCAATAGCGGTGAAATAAGTCTCTGATAGACACGTATTACTCCGACAAGCAGGCCCTGAAACAACTTTATGATAAGCATTTTTTAGAGAGATTCTTCATTCTTTATTAACAAAGTGGATTTGCTTACAGAGAGGCTACTTTGCAGAGGAGAATTATTAATTGATCCGGTTGATTCAGCTGATTTATTCGTGACTTCCGAAGATCGTTTTTCCTCACATACCGGACACTGTTTGCACAATCGATAGTTGAGCCAGTGAGCAAAAACGATTACCAAAGCGCCCAAGGGTAGAACGATCGGCTCAAGCTCATGAGGTAGTGAAGTATGAGATATGATAATAAGGCCGATTCCGCCTACCAGAAAATAAATTGGGTAAAATTTCCGGTGCACGTTGCGATAGCTTTTTGTGAGTGAGAAAACTCCTATTGCAAGCGCAAATAGCAGCATGCCTATTTCAAAAGCCTCACCCCAGATAAAACCGAGTCCCCAAAGTGCCATTATCGGCAATACAAGAGGAGCCAGGGCACAGTGTATTGCACAAATAAGGGATGCCGACATACCCAGCTTATCCAAATTTAAATTTTTAAGCATTCTTTAATTCTCCAATCAAACTTACATTCGTTTGTTTTTCAACCATAAAAATATACGGTTTGAAATCGCTAAATGCAACAGAGTTGCATTTTTGTCTGGCAATCCAATTATTGCTTTGTAAATTGGAAGTCATATAAATGTAATCAAAATATACCTTAGTCCGCTTTCTTATTTGTTGATTTGGCGGTAATATTATATAGTTTTTTCAACATGTTTCAACCTATTTGGAGTTCTTTATGTCTATTTCTCGCCGTCACTTTCTAAAGACCTGCGGCTGGGTTACAGTCGGATTCATGGGTCTTCAACAACTCTCTTGTATATCGTCAAAAAACGGTATGGCTATTACAAATAAGTCGTTAATCGCTGATGGGTTTGGGCCACTGGTTCCTGATCCCAAAGGCATTCTTGATTTACCAGCCGGCTTTGTTTACAAAGTTATTTCCCGCGCCGGTAAAAAGATGGACGACGGATTTTTCGTTCCCGGTGTACCCGACGGTATGGCAACGTTTCCCGGCCCGGATGGGTTAACAATCCTTATTCGAAATCACGAAGTAAACCCGGGGAAATCCGGTGCATTTGGAAAGAACCATGAACTCTTTAGCAACATTGCCGCAGATAAGGTATATGATAGCGGTGGTGGTATTTCACCCGGCTGCGGCGGTACAACAACCATTGTATATGATACCAAAAAGCAGCAGGTGGTTACAGAATATTTAAGTTTGGCCGGAACGCTTCGCAATTGTGCCGGAGGTCCTACCCCATGGAACAGCTGGATTACCTGCGAGGAAACGGAGGATCTGAAAGGATCTAAGGGCGGGGTCGTTTTTGATGAGGATCATGGCTATAATTTTGAAGTGCCCGCCTCCGCTGAAATACAGCTAGCTGAACCCATTGCACTCAAAGCGATGGGACGCTTCCGTCATGAAGCCGTTGCAGTGGACCCTAAAACCGGTATTGTATATCAGACAGAAGACAGAGATGATGGTTTGATCTATCGCTTTATTCCCAACGTTCCGGACAAACTTGCCGAGGGTGGCAGGCTACAGGCGCTGGTCGTAATTGACGGACCGCAGGACACCCGAAACTGGTCCGGAGATCAGATTCCGGTTGGCGCTTCTTATGCAACCCGCTGGATCGACATGGAAGATGTTGAAGCCCCCAAGGATGATCTACGTGATCGTGGCTATGATGCAGGTGCAGCGCGCTTTGCCCGCGGTGAAGGCATGTGGCGTGGTGAGGACGGCATCTATTTCGCCTGCACCAGCGGTGGTAAAGCCGAACTCGGACAAATCTGGCGCTATATTCCCGGCGCAGCGGAAGGCACACCGGACGAGCGAAAGTCTCCGGGGAAACTGGAACTTTTTGCGGAGCCCAACGACTCCAACCTGGTATCTAATGCAGACAACCTGACGGTTGCTCCCTGGGGAGACTTAATTGTATGTGAAGATCGCAGCGGCGATGTGGTTCGTCTGGTTGGCGTAACGCCGGAAGGCAAGCTATACACCCTGGCAAATCACCATAAACGAACAGAATTTGCCGGTGCAACCATGTCTCCGGATGGTTCGACTTTATTTGTTAATATGCAGGGAATTGGCTGGACGGTAGCGATAACCGGTCCCTGGGAAAACCGTATTGGCTAGATGAGTGGTGTCGGGAATAATCCCGACATGTTATAAGAACTACGGCCGGGATGAATCCCGGCCGGTTATGTGAAGAATTTACCAGATCCAGGTGTCGTGCATCAGTTTCAGAGCAACACCAGCTGCAGCACCGGATAAAAAGACATTCCATTCGCGGTGCTTGAAATTTAGTCGCCCTACCGCCAGGTATCCCAGAAACATGATAACAGCAACAATAATAATCTGCCCTGCCTCTATACCCACATTGAATGAAAAGAGCGGCCAGAGGATGCTCTCTTCTTCACCCAGCAAAGCTCGAAGATAGTTTGAAAAACCCATACCATGAATTAGACCAAAAAATAGAACCAGTAGATAGTTCATTCTACGCGTGGTGGCACTTCGCTGCTCTCCGGCATGAAAAAAGACGTTTTGCAGAGCCGTAATTAAAATTGTCAGTGGAATCAGGAACTCAATTAAGCCACTATCAACAGCTATAGCACCTCGCGTTGCCAGTGCCAACGTTAAGGAGTGTCCTATTGTAAAAGCCGTAACCAAAATGAGTATTTCCCGCCATTCCCTCGGTTGGAAAACCGCACAGAGGGCTACCAGAAAAAGCATATGATCAAAGGCTGCCAGATCCAGAATATGGTAAAACCCCAGCTGGAAATAGGCGGTGAATTCAGACATATTTAAAACTCCACTTCGTCATAGGGCAATCCGGACGTCAAATTAAGCACCTTCTTCTTCTTACCGATGTTGATTCGTACAATATTGGTTTGTTCTTCAATCGCATTCATCAGCACCTTGTTGGTAATACGCAAATATTTGGGTGCGTCCGATACCGGACAGCTCAACTCACATACAGTCGCATCATTATCGATGGACTTACGCACGAATGCAACGGAAGAAGATTTGCCATCAGCCTTCACGCGAAACTGCTCAGCAAGGTAAACGCCCAGCAGGCTATCTGTTGATGCCGACATTTGAGGGAATCGCTGTTTCAACGCGGCCTCCAGATCATCCGAGAACATGCGCACCTGAATCTTCAGTTCATTATCCGACGGTTGAAAAGAGACCTTGGCAACGCTAACGTAAATGGCATGTGCCTGAAGTGCTGCCGAACATACAAGCAGCACACATATCAGGATTATAAATCGAATCATTCAGCCAAACCGTGTTTATCAATCAGGTAGATAAAAGCCGCCATAGAAGCTGCGCCAATCTCCAGTTCGCGACGATTGACCGATTCAAATACATCCTTTCCGGAATGGTGAACGTCAAAAAGCCGCTGCGTATCCGTGGATAGGCCTACCATCGGCGTGCCGGTGGCATTGTGCAGCGGGCGAATATCCACTCCCCCACCACCTTTGGAAATATATGAAATCGTAGCGCGGTGAAATAGCGGCAGCCAGCTACGCATCTTCTCAATCGTTGCATCATTAGCCGTTACGCCGAATCCACGCGGGGTAAAACCTCCGGCATCGCTTTCAATGGCGATCAAATGGTCTTCCTTATTCTCCACAGCCAGTTCAGCATATTTCTTTCCACCGCGGGTTCCGTTTTCTTCGTTCATAAACATTACAGCGCGAATAGTATGACGCGGCTGAATACCAAGCAGCTTAAACAGGCGAATGACGCTGATAGACTGCATACAGCCGGCACCATCATCGTGAGCGCCATGCCCAACATCCCATGAGTCGAGGTGTCCACCGACAACAATATATTTTTCAGGGAATTCGCTTCCCTTTAGCTCACCTACAACATTATGAGATACGGCATCCGGAAACCACTGTCCACTTAGCGTCATGCTGAGCTTCAGGTCGGGCTTTGACTGTAGGGCCTTGGTCAACTTATTCGCAGACTGAATGCCAAGAGCAGCGGCAGGAATACGAGGCGCTTCAGTATCATAAACCAACGTTCCGGTATGCGGCAGGTCGTCAAAGCTGGAAGTTACCGAGCGAATTACAACGCCTACGGCTCCGTATTTTGCAGCGCGCGATGCACCACGCACCCGCTGATCCACCGCACCACCATATCCGGGCCCGGTGGTAATATTCTTTTGATCGAAGGGGCGATTAAAAAAGACGATTTTCCCTTTTACCCCGGCTTCTCCAAGCGTATCGACTTCATCAAGAGACATCACCGGAACAACTTCGGCCATCAATCCTTCCGGCGGAGTTGCAACAGAGCCACCAACAGCGAGAATGCTCAGCTTCATCTCATTACCGCTTTCCGGATCTGTGAAGGAGGCCGCTTCTACCTCTCCCCTCTCCCAATGTGGCACCATCATTTCCTGCAGGAAAACGTTATCAAAACCATAGTTTTCCATCACCTGCTTTGTCCAGTCCACCGCTTTTGCCGCGCCTTCAGACCCTGACAATCGTGGTCCGATGCGCAGACTAAGATATTCCAGCAGACTGTATGTTTCCCCTGTTTCGAGGGCTTTTTCAAAGAACTTCTTAACCATCAGGGTGTCATTTACGGCCGGCTTTTCGGTCATCTGTGCAAACAGCGCCGTTGAGATAAATGAGATTAGTAAAACAATCCGTAGCATTGATTTCTCCGCTTTAAGTTGAGGTTTGACTGGCTGAATTTGCAACATTATGCGGACTTGTCCAATAGGCTGAAGAAAAAAGAAAGTTAAGTGCCACTCCTATCCTATTTACCTATAAAACCTCGGTTCAGAGTTTGTCAGTCTGAGCTTGTCGAAGCCCTATTGAGGTATTTCTTAACACCTCACATGCTTGGTGTGAGATATGTAATTCAAGAGGATTCTGCCTTTACCCACTTCTATAGCTTATCTGGTTATCTCACTACCGTAATCGTTCGAAGGATCGCGATACATGGCGTGAATATGCTGAGTGGCATCTCCCCCCATGCGCTGCGGACAGTATTCGATCACCACGTTTGGACCCTGGACGCGAAACGATGCTGCTCTCCCCTCTTCAATCGGACCATACCAGGCAAAGAAGGTTTCCGATAGGCTGGCCTCAATTTTCTTCATCGCAATTGAGGCATGAACCGGATTTAAGATTTCAATTCGCCTGGAAATCAGTTTTCGCATCAGGTTCTGCTGTGCCGAATTCAAATCGCCAAAGACGATTCCTTCTTTTCGCGGCGTGATATCGCTTTCACCGGGCCCATAGCGCAAATCGGATGTGCGACTGGAGACGATGGCTTTTTTCTGCTGATCCGAATTCAGCGATTGGATTAGGGTATAGGCCGCCGGGATTTCCTTATCAAGCTGCGAAACGTTTTCCCCGGCTACCTCAAAGCGCATGGGCTGGCCGCCGGTTAATGATGGCGACAACGTTACCTGCTCACCACTAAAAGTGGCATTGATCGCCAGGTGATGCCCTCCGAATTGCCACATCCAGGGCCCGTTTGATGAGGGCTTCCCAAGAATTGAAAAGTAGTATTCATCTTCGCCAAACATTAGCATGCCGCGGCGAGAATTGTTTTTCAGAACCTCATCGGCTGCCATATTTTCCAGCACCTGCTGAACACCTTCCTCGCTCAGCGTAGCCTTCAACACCTTAAAGACTGCGGCTTTCTGAGCCTCATTCAGATCGCCCATGCGCAGTCCTCCACGCTCAACAATGGTAACCGGCAAGTTGGACCAGCGCTCTCGCTGATCATCATCTTTAAAATCATAATACAGCGCCTTATTCTGGGACTCGGACAATTCATTTTGCAAATCGACTGTCGCCTGTACAATCTTTGCAACGACTTCTTTCGGCGTGGTTTCGGAAAACGTTTGTTGAGCTTGTGCAACTGCAACGCTGGATAGATATAGAGTCAATACTGCACATGCGACAATCCATTTTTTCATTTTAAAATTCTCCACAGAGTTTTTCCAATTGAATAGAGAATACTCATATAGGCGCTACAATTTAATACCTTCCCCTCGGCTACGCTCGGGGAACGTGAGTGCCCGCTCGGGGAACGTGAGTGCCCGCTCGGGGAACGTGAGTGCCCGCTCGGGGAACATGAGTGCCCGCTCCCTGAGCGCAGCCGAAGGGGTGGGCAAGAGTAATAATCTATAAATTTTCAATCTACGTTTCGTAATAATCATACGCCGAAATCAATAAAAAGGTACGACTTTTCAGAATTTTAGCGTTTTTTTCCGAACAATAAGAAAACATCGGCGTTGATAAGAGTATATGCCAAAGCAGGTATGGCTTTGGTTCCGTCGCTGTAATAGTATTAACAATCCAGTCTCTCTAAATTCTCTCCGCCACTAGCGGAAATCGAATAACTGCGTACGACCGAGGGGGTGTGTATGACGCAGAGATACTGTATTGCTATTTTTCTATCCTTTTTTCTCTTATGTATCGGCCTGGAGGCCCGTAATCCACATAAGCATTCGCAAACGTCCACCTATCAATCCAATCTGCGCAGTCGCACGCTCATCTCATTAGGCAACTGGGAATACTGGCTGCGCAACGACGGGCAGAGTGCCCATACCCCGGACGGCAATTTTGGTGGAATCTATCCCGCCGGTACGGCATCGGTTATTTATCAGGATGGATTAATCTGGGGCTGCCGGGTAAATGATAACGATCCCAATCTTCCGGAGATTCGCGTCGGCGGACAAACCTATAGCGTCGGCACTACAGCAGGCTACGTGGTTTCTCCGGGCCCAAGCCCAGTTGCCTCGCAGGAGACGCCAATCTGGCGAATTCGCCGCGACTGGCAGCGTTTTTTTGATGGCGCAGACGGCACCGGGGAGCCTATTTTGCACCTTCCTGAAATCATTAAAGAGGCAGCAGCACGCTTTCAGACTGCGCTTACTTCTGTCACCGATGCCCAGCAGCGGGAAATTATCGAGCAGTATCGTGACGATTGGCAGAACTGGCCGGTGCAGTTCGGTGCCCCCTACTATGATGTGAATGGGGACGGGACTTATTCACCCGGCCTTGCGGAAGACTTGGATGGCGATGGCGTAATCGAAACGGGTGAGCGGGAAGAACCTGGCTATGCGCTGGCAGATCAGATTGTTTATTATGTGATTAATGATATAGATAGGAATGTAACAGAAGCGCTGTATGGTTCCCCGCCGATAGGATTGGAGATTCAAAACGTGATCTGGGTATACAATCAGCCGGATGAAACGCTGGGACAGATGCTGTTCAAGCAGTATACATTAATCAACAAATCCGGCTACCTGCTGGATTCGATGTTTATCGGCCAGTGGGCCGATCCGGATGTGGGACAGTTTACGGATGATCTTATGGGAGTGGATAGTCTGAGAGGCCTCGGCTATGCCTATTCCGGCTTCTCAACAGACAACGACTTTTCTGCATTTAATCTACCACCTGCTTCCGTTGGCTACGATTATCTGCAGGGGCCACTGGTTGATGGAAAACCCGGTGAAGACCGTAATCGAAACGGAATTGACGACGCCAGCGACTTTGGTGTATTCAATTTCAAGCCCGTTGGACCAGGGAAAATCAACCTACCCCTAACTTCATTCGGTTATCAACCTCAGTCTTGGGGAGATCCAGGCCCTTTTGGTGATTATGAATCTACAGAAGAAACATATAATCTGTTAAACGGTTTTCTACCGTCTGACTTTTCAAATCCTCCGACCCCGTTTACCGTGGGTTCTGGGCCTAATCGCGGTCAGGAGACTAAATTTCCGCTCTCAGGTGATCCGTTTGGCGAAACCGGTGATATCGATGGCGTTGGTGACAATCTCGCACCTGGGGACAGGCGCATGATGCTCTCCTCCGGACCTTTCGACCTGCAACCTGGCGAGAGTCAGCAAGTACTCATTGCACTTATCGGTGGCATTACAGAGGGTGAAAACAGCAATAACCTGACTGCAATCACACAGCTCTGGCAAAACAGCGATTTCGCGCAGTTCATGTTCGATAACCGCTTTGAGGTTATTCCTACCCCACCGGCAGATCCGGTTGTAAAAGCTATACCGATGGAAAACACCATTATGTTGGATTTTGGATCAGATCTGGTAGCCGTAAAGGCAACCGAAGAAGTCACTCCACCGGCGGGATTCTTCTTTGAAGGATATAATATCTACCAGCTTCCCGATGCGAATGCAACGCTGGAGCAGGCAACAAAGGTCGCAACCTTCGACAGTGACAACGACATCTCTCGGATTCGTGCACCGCGCTATGTCGCTCAGTTGGGTGAAATTGTGGATGTAACCATTCAATCCGGTACTAACACCGGTATCAAGCGCTTCTTTATCGCCGAAAAGGATTACATCAATGATGCCCCGCTCTATGCCGGACTGGAGTATTACTTCGCTGTAACCGCCTATAATGCGAAGGACAGCAACGGCGATGGCCTGGTGGATAAGGACATGCCCGATCCCGCTTTGGAAAGCGCTTTAAATATCCTCACCGTTATACCGCAGGGCGATAAACCCGGCGAACGGAGTGCGGTTTACGGCAGCCTGGTCGACATCGACGCATCCGGCGTTTCAAGCGACGGTGAGGTATTGGTTCGAATCATCGATCCCACGCGCCTTACCGGTCATGATTATGAGGTGTCGTTTGTCACCCAAAACGATTCACCGATGGTGCCATTGCAGCGCACGTGGACGTTGACGGATGTGACTGAAAATCGTATTGTTGCAGACAACCAATTCCAATTACTGTCACTTGCTGGAAATGAGGATGCACCGCATTACGATGGCTTTCAGATTAAAGTTGCAGGTCACCCGCCCGGTATCAATACACGGCGCCCAGGCCCGTTTGGCGATATTCCCAGAGATAATAACGGCTGGAACTGGACAAATGGTGATCGTTGGATGTCCGGCGTTAACTGGGGTGGAATCAGTTTTTTTGGTGGGCTATCTAACGGAGCAGACTTCCTTGGTAGCACGCTGGCATTAGGTGAGGACTTTGACGATGTTGAGCTGCTTTTTGCCGGTGATACACAAGCCAACGAGCCGGAGCGCTGGAGCGAAGGATATGTTTACAGACGTGACAATGGCTATGCCTTTGCCGGTATCGGATCCATGCCCTTTACCGCCTGGAATACAGAAACCGGTGAGCGACTGATCGTTTGTTTTGTGGAGGATGCGATTGAGGGAAGTGCCAATATGACCTGGGATATGGGATGGGACGGCTCTTCTTTTGCCCCAAACGGAGGACATGAATATCTTTTCATCACCAACACGCCCTATGGAAATGGACCTAACCCGACTGATCCGCTCTATTCACAGGACGGCATCGTTGAGGACAGTATTCCCTGCATGTATGCCATCTGGCCGCAGTCACGTGGGTCACGTCCCTATCTGCTCGAGTCTTTTGACATGCAGATATTTGCCTCAAATGTAAATACCGAGAATGATATATTCCGTTTTTCGACTCAGGCAATAGAATTCGATGCCTTGCAGGCGCGACTGGACATAAAGCAAATCAACGTGTTTCCAAATCCGTTTTACGGCATCAACAGCGAAGCCACCTCAGCCTTTAACAGCTATATCACCTTTACCAATTTACCACAGGAAGCGGTGATTCGCATTTTTACCATTGGAGGGAATCAGGTCGTAAAAATTCACAAGAATGACGAATCCCAGTTCCTACGGTGGAACATGCGCAACAAGGTTGGTCTGCAGGTCGCCAGCGGACTTTACGTTGCTCATATCGAGCTACCGGCAATTAATGCCGAGAAGGTGCTGAAATTCTTCATTATTCAGGGGGATGAAATTCCGGAGTTTTTTTAGGGGACGACCTGTGTGTCGCCCCAAGGTGGGATTATACAGTAAAACCATTATCCAACGGCAGCAAGATCGTCGCTGTCGTTCCGTCTTCAGGGCTACCGGTTAGCTCCAGATTACCACCATGTCGGACGATTATCTGCCGGGAAAGCGGCAGTCCCATCCCCAACTTCACGCGTGCATCGCCTTCTGAAAAACCCAGCTCAAAAAGGCCGGCATATGCCTCAGGCTCCAGCCCGCTTCCGTTATCTTTAATGATAATTGTAATTTGGTTGGAATCGAAATCGGTTTGAACTGCGATTCTACCTGCATTCTCTTCAACAGCATCGATACTGTTTTGCAGAAGGTGCATAAAGACCTGATTGATCTCTGCCGGTTGGCATAATAATTCAGGTAGGTTATTCTCGTACGTCTTTTGAACCTCTATCCCCTTCCCGCGAATATCTGCTGCCAGCATGGCCAACGTATTATCCAATCCCTCATGCAGATCCGCGAGCTTTACCTCGGCTTCATCAACTCGCATAAACCCCTTCAGGCGAGCAGCCAGTTCCTGCAGTCGCTCGGCGGCCTGCTCACTTCCGGAAAGCGTCATCTCCAATGCCGATAGCAGCCGTTCGGATTTTGTATTAGCAACCTCCCCGGATGCTGCATCCATCTGATCTTTTATTTTACCGACGGCCCGCTTACCGGTTTGATTCGCAGATAAAATAGCTCCGATCGGATTATTCATTTCATGCGCTAGACCGGCTGCCAGCTTTCCCAGAGCCCCCATCTTCTCGGATTGAACCAGTTGGAGCTGGGTTTCCTTTAGCAGCTGATTTTGCTCTGCCAGCCTTTGCTGCATTTGAATTGCCGTTCTGGCATACAGAAATGATATACCGGCAAGCCCCATTACAGTGCTGGATAGATTCGTCCAGTAAAGCCCGTATTGCATATGGGCAAGATTTTGAAAGTATGGAGCTGTAACGTCCTGGCTGAAATAAAAAAGCCAGCCAAACGTCGCGAAGCTGACCACGGCATAAGCAAAGGGGATTAGAAAAGTGCGATAGTGTCCTAAAAATACCAGCACTGCGATATTAAACAGATAATACTGATAGCCGTATTCCCAGCCGATATAATAAACCGCAGCAGCCTGATGCAGCACAAGTTCCAGCGAAAGGATCATCATAGCCAAGGTAGAATTACCGGTCTTTCGCAGCATGATAAAGCATCCCAGAAAAATCGCCACGCTAAGAATGTTCAGCGTCGCCATGGGGGTTACACCATTTGCTGCAAACATCAGCAGCATATAAACGTGAAAGCTTCCACCAATCAGCGCAGCAAACAGCGTTACGTAATAGGCACGCCGATGCTCTTCCTGTATGTTTTCCGGATGCCAGCGCAGCCAGTCGACGAACGAATTCAGCATAGTTTATCTCGGGTGTTTCTATATAATTCGAGTGAAACTCTAATTTGGATAATCATTATAGTATATTTGTTTTTAGCCTGAAAAGCTAATTCAGAATGTCTGTCTAAATTTGCAAATAACACCGCGATTGCTAACTTTATAACGGTGCATAAATCGTACTCAGATGTTGCTTCAGGGCAAAATCATATGTTGCCCCTCCGGGGCAATGATGGGTTGGGGACAGTCATCGCACTATAAATATCCGGCACCTACGGCGCCGTTACATGTAAGATAATCTGGATAAACAGAGCCGCAGAGCGGCTAAATGTTTATAGAATATCGAACATTCCCAAAAACCTAACCCCCCAGAGGGGCGTAATATTCATTCCAAGAAATAAAAACAGGCTGTTCAGGTTTAATTTATGTACGACCAATTCTACAGACACCGCTTCGCTACCTTTTTTATCACCCAGCTTTTTGTTCTGTTTGGCGCGCTATTCTTTTCTCCGGACGTATTCGAGAAGACCGTATTGCCGCTGCTTATAAAGCTGAACATCGCAGCGGGAATTTTCCTTATCTCAAAAAACAAGCCGCTTATGTGGATGACCATAGGTCTGTTTTTACTGGCAATGTTCATGTTCGGCGCCAGTATCTTTGAGCGCGGGATGGAAGACAATATCTCGCTGCGCCTAACCATTTACTCAGCTTTTTATGCGATTATAACTTTGCAAATTATCAGGCAGGTCTGGAAAGCCGACGAAGTGGATGAGACGGTCATCATCGGCGTGATGAGCGGCTATATGTGCCTGGGATTTCTGGCCTTTTTCATGATGATGGCGATTGAAGTACATCATCCCGGTTCGTTCTCCGGCACGCTGATGAAAAGCGATAACATCAGTATGCGCGGCGACGCATTGATGTATTATGCCTATATTACGCTTCTCACCATTGGCTACGGCGAGATTATACCGGTAACGCAGGTTGCACAGAAAGCGGCCATCCTCACCGGCCTCATAGGCCAGTTCTACCTGGTGATTATTACCGCAATCGTAGTGGGAAAGTATTTGCAGTTTTCTGGGAGACATTTGGAGTAATCTTGCAAAAAAATGCAAAACTATCAAGATAAGTTAAGCGGAAAGCTTAGATAAAATGAATGGGGAGAGTATTGCAATTAAGTTATTTTGGCATTTTCTTAATTATTGATACGAGCATCAGTTTTTTATACTACACTTTTATCTTAGAAACTGACCTTCCAATCGCGTTAATCCTTTTAACACTACGAACTCCCGCAATAGCATTTATTTTATTCTTAGTTTTTCTTAGCATACGAGTATTAAATGAATATAGTCCAACAATAATATTAAGCTATACCGCCGGAATAGTAATTGGATACTTTTATATTTCGTTTTTCATATCCCTTCAAGGAGTTAATCCATTCAGCGAAGAATTAATATTCATTAGTATCCATAGAAACATCAATGAGTACTTATTCATTTACGGTCCTTACCTTATTGCATCTGTAATTACACTATTTATATTTCTTCTTCGAGGTCGAGAAGTAGCCTAAGTTTTATGTTTTATTATTTATCATCTACGCAATTACATATTTTTATCCTATTTCAAAGTTCAATGTGTATATCTCAAACCATCAGCTCTGGGCGGCGGATTAGCCTCCAAAGTAATCAGCTCAGAACATCACTCAGGCTCATACGTGATAACATTTGTAAAAACAAAAGAGGTTAGATTATTAGAAAAGACTCCATTTATACCTTGAGCAACTACTCCATGATTTGAACCATCCCCATCGAGAGAATACAGTCTCGGTCTGTCCCCCATCCAATAAGCTATTCTTTCACCCTTATTTGAAATGCTGAATCCGCTTGAACTGCCAGTGCTAAAGCGATCTGCAATTTCATGGAAACCGGTTCCATCGCTTTTAATGGATACAAGAGGGTTTGGATTTCCATCTTTTACGTAAACTATGCGTGATCCATCTCTTGAAACAACGACGCCTCCTATTGACCTGCAAAGCGGATCTAAGAGTAGCTTGTCATTCCCGGATAAATTCACGTTGATTAATGAGTCCCTGGCGATTCCGGGTGAATCTTTCATATAGATAACACGCGTATTTCCTTCACTAAAATGTGGAAATTGCAGTCTGGACCCTCCAGTTCGCGATGGATTAGCATCAATCATAACCGTATCAATAGCACCTGTAAAGATATCAAACACTTCAATTGTAGCAACACCACCTGTCTGAGCTGAAGTAGCATAAACAATTTTACGGCTATCCGATGAGAATTTTGGGTGTAGAACATTCGTTCCGGGGATCCTTCTTAACGGTTTAAGAACGAGAGTATTTAGACTTAATAAATAAAGTCCAATTTCTTGTCCATTACCCAATGACCATGCAACATAATTGTTGTCAGGTGATAAATCCAGATTCACTCTTTGGAAGGCACTTAAGCTGTCCGGTATTCGGTATAGGATATTCAGGTCTGATAGGTCTCGTGGAGCTTGCAATATGAGACCACCAATGAACACATAAATAGTAGAATCTGTGTCCGAGAAAAAGTAAGCTGCACTTTTAAAGCTTGAAATAGAAGAATTTGCTAACAGAGTTGCTTGCCCTGTATCAAGGCTAAATACGCCCATACCATAGTCTGGGCTGCGCACTCCTTCAGCGGGTGTTTCACAACCGAGCTGTAAAAAACAGAGAGCTGCAAAAATTAAATGACGATAGTATTTGAGGCTTAACATTTAACACCCTCCTTCAGAAAAAAAAGATTATTATTAAGAGGGGTATTAAATGCTACATCCTTGTGAGTCAAAAAACAACATATATTATGAAGGGTATACCGATCCAAGAGAGAAACTTATACATTCACTTTTATAAGTGCGGATCCTAATGACAAAATCAAAACACCAGCTCCGGGCGGCGTAGCAAGCCGCCTAAATGAGCCGTCCAAATCAGAATAATTGTAGAGATAAACATAAGCATAGCAATCGCCCATGGTAGCGAAGAATGCGGCTCTTCCTCCTGAAAATAGGCTAACACCGCTATCAAGGCCATCACGCCAGCCAATAGCAAAATTGTGAATGCTACCCGCCCCCATAAGGCGTGATCTTCAAGAAGATTTTGTTCAAGAGTCAGAATGTCCGTCAACCACTCCGCAGCCCCCTGTCCGGTAAAATATGATACGGTCGAGGTAAGGGCCACAATTATCACAAAGCTATAGGCAAGCTGGTAATCCGATACCGTCTTTGAGCGCATGGCGCGAAAGAGAAAAATGAGCGCCAACGGACTAAACAGTACCGGAATGTGAACTACTATCAGGTGCAGCCAGGTATTCCACATTAGTCGCCTGTACCTATCGCTTCAGAAGGATTTATACCCTGATCAACCTTGGTATAATCCAGCTCAGATCCGCGCATGCTATGAGGTATCAGATAAACAGCGGTCATTATCAATGCTGCGACGACAACAACTATCCGGCTGACAATCTCTTTTTTCTTAGCCTTTGTTCCAATAACTGCAGCAGCAAATAACCAGCTCACCCACATGATCAGCATTTTGTTGTCAGTGAGATCACCGCCAAATGGGAAACCGGTCCAATATTCGCCGAAAGCATATTTCTGTACGATTGGTCCAAGGATCATTCCGCCCAGGGTCATCCCTGCCAGGGCAACAAAAACCCATTTGCGCATATCATTGGAATTGAACAATGCGCCCAAGCCAGCCCTCATACCGATCATTACGGAGAAAAACATCATTAGAATATGGGGCCAAAGTATGGCATCCGGTACCGGGTCTTTATAACGTAAAATAATATTCTCTTCACCTTCGGCCGGGATGCGCATATACTCCCCTGCAACGGCCAGAGTAACGAAGTATTCCATTTTGCCAGCTGCCGGCTGGGTCGGTAGATAAGCCACCCATTCCTCACCCTCTTTAACGAGTGGAGCAACGGTGAGAGAATCTGCAGTCTTATAGCGTTTGTAATGCAGGGCGCCTGAAAGCGTCCCTTCTTTCGGATTTGGCAGAACCACGCGTGCCTGACGGGTCGTTTCTTCCGAACGAATGAGTCCATATTTATACGATTCACCCTCTACCACAATATTTCCCCGAAAAGGATAGGTCGGGCCGGTGGTGCGCTGATATATAACTGCGGAGATCATCAATGCCACCGCAGCGATCCATAATAGTGTTTTTTTCATTTGGAAAGCTCCATGTTGAAAATTTACCTGCTGCCTTATTGCCCATGACCTGTTTAGAAACGGCGTTTCAGCAGATAGGAAAATAATATATATAAGTCTGAGGTTTTCTACCAGTAGGCAATGAAATAGTTAAGAGGGATAGAATCAGTCGGAGGATGGAAAATTTTTGTAGAGTCGGAGATTAAGAAATGAGAGTTCAATTAAACAAATGTTAACGAGATCTATTGCAAGAAGGAATGAAACCTAAAAGAACTTTGCTGGCTATTAACCAATTTGTCTCTGTAAAAGAGCCCTTCTTGCTGCTCTTACTAACCTGTCCCCTGCTCGTCGTGCGCCGGCAATATTACGGGCTACCGGTCCCAATTCCAGCTCAGCAAGCGGGCCGGTTACATAAATCCGCGGATGCCAGCAAAGCTCAGTGTCCACAATCGGATACCCGCAGTTCGCGCATTCCAGGGAGGCTGAGGCGATCAATGAATCGACTAATTCCCCGCCGGGACGGAGCGAACAGAATCCCGTAGCGAGTAGTGCGCGATCTGCTTCAAGCGTTGTATTATCGGAAAGGCTTAGCTTGAGGACATCTCCCTGAACGATAAGTGCTTCGACCTCATCCTCATGCCAGTGCAGCTTCTTTTGAGCAATCGCTCTACGAAGGGAATGCTTCACATAAGGTGGAACAGAACCTCTGTAACGCGCTTCCGAGATGATTGATCGGCGACGGTTGAAGTCTCGCTCCCGACTGAATTTTATCATATTCTTGGGACCAAGCCATCCCGGGTCGCTGTCGTATTCATGTTGTCGCAATGCGTGACGCGAAACGAGGTGAACCCGGTGCCCTTCATCCACCAGGCGAAGTGCAACTTGCCCTGCTGAAATGCCACCACCAATAACGACGACCGCTTCATCGGATGTTGGCCATCCGGTAAAATCCGGGTCAAAAATATGCTGCACGCGCATATCCCCTTGTGGTGCCCAATCGGGCCAAAGAGGTTTATCTCCGTCACCAATAGCTAACACAAGATTTTGGGTTTGAATCTCGCTTCCGTTCAAGAGCTGGACGTTAACGCTATCACAGCTTAACGAACAACCGGTAGCGGTATCGCGAATATGAAGCTCAGCAAGTTCGTATTGCTCTAATACATAATCACAATGTGCATTAAACAGGGAAAGTGCAGGCCTGTCATTTGGATAAGCAAAAAGCTCGGGCTTCCTCTTGACGCGATCAACTGCGAAATGCCTGAGCGATCTGGGGCAAATATCCAGATGCTGGACAGACGAAGAGCGCAAGTGTGTCATTCCGGTCACTTCGGAGCAGGAACGCCAGCGCGACAGTAATCGCTCACCCGGATCGACAATTCGGATTCCATCAGGCCTTATACCAGCATCACCTAGCAGGCGTGCAGCAATATGCACACCGTGAATTCCGCCACCGATTATCAGCCAGTCCAGATTCATTTACTACGCTTCTCCCGAGACTATCGTTTTAGCCAAATAACCTGAAGCAACAATTATCGTCCTGCTGGCGAAGGAACGACAATCATTGCCCAGTTTTCACAATTTATTTTACCGGCTTTTGCCTAATGTGACGATGCGAGGTTACTCTTCAACCTGCAGTTCCGGGAAGGGATTGTTAAACTTTGCCCAGGTCGCACTATTGGTGGCAGCAATTTTCTCATCCAGCAAACAGGCATCAAGCCGAGTCCGAATTGCTTTCTCGTCCATGTTTTGGCCGATAAAAACGAGTTCTTGTATACGATCACCAAATCGTGAGTCCCATTGCGGTTGTTTGTCGGGACCTTGTCCTTCGGGAAAAGGCCATTCATCTCGTGGCACTGCCGCCCACCACATCCCGGCGGGGTTAACCTCACTGGCACCACCGGCCTGAGCCCATTCATAGGCAACCCGATGATCCGCGGCAACCCAAAAGAATCCTTTCGAGCGAAGTATGCCTTTCCAGTTATCATCGTCTATCAGATATGCCCAAAGTTTCTCAGCATCAAAGGGCTGTGGTGTTCTATAGGTAAAGCTTGAAATACCATATTCCTCGGTCTCAGGCGTATGCTCTTCCTGTAGCTCACGAATCCAACCCGCTGAACTTGCAGCTTTGTCATAGTCAAATAAACCGGTATCCAGAACTCGATTGAGCTCAACCTGTCCACGCGTTGTTGTAATAATCTCGGCACCGGGGTTGAGCGCTTTCACAATCGCCTTAACCTCCGCAGCATTTTCTTCACCCGCAAGATCGAGTTTATTAAGCACAATAACGTCGGCAAACTCGATCTGATCAATAAGCAGGTCGGTTACGGTTCTATTGTCATCATCCCCAAGCGATTCACCACGCTCTTTCAGGGCATCGGCAGCATTGTAGTCCTTCAAAAAACTTGCCGTATCTACCACTGTTACCATCGTATCCAACCTGGACACCTGGCCGAGACTAACACCATTTTCATCTTCAAAGGTGAAAGTTTGAGCAACCGGGATGGGTTCAGAAATTCCGGTAGATTCAATCAGCAGGTAGTCGAAACGACCCTCTTGAGCAAGACGCGAAACTTCCTCGAGCAAATCGTCACGCAGCGTACAACAAATACAGCCGTTGGTCATCTCAACGAGCTTTTCTTCGGTACGTGAGAGTTCAGCGCCTCCACGTTCGATAAGCGCGGCATCAATATTAACTTCACTCATATCGTTAACAATAACCGCTACACGACGCCCCTCCCGGTTATTCAGAACCTGGTTCAGCAACGTGGTTTTTCCCGCCCCCAAAAAGCCGGAGAGAACGGTAACAGGTAATCTTGACTTTACCATTTTATATCTCCTGTAAGGTTATATATTCTTATTATCATTTTGTGCAACCAAGTTGCAATAATAAAATATTTCTTATATATTTGCAAAAGGAATTTAGGAAATAAGGAAATATTACTGGATGAGAAGAACCAAATCAGTTATGAAAGTCCAGAAGTATCTGGATGGTCGTGATAATGCGGTTAGCGTTGTTGAGTTAGTCGAGCACTTCAGCGACGAGATGAATAAGGTTACCGTATATAGAATATTGGCTCGCCTGGAAGAAGAGGGTCTGATTCACTCATTCCTGGATGAGGGTGGCCTCACCTGGTATGCCAAGTGTCAGAACTGTGTGCGTGACGATCATGATGACAATCATCCGCATTTTCAATGCAATAAATGTAGCACTATTATTTGCCTCCCAATCTCCATTACGATTCCCAAAATTGAGAATCATCGCGTAGATAAGAAGAACATACTTCTTGTAGGTGAATGTGAAGAATGTCGAGAAGACTTAGTGAATTGATGTCAGTTTAGCACTACTTACGCAAATCGACAGTAAACAAGGAAATGTAAAATGAAGCGTATGACAAAAATAAATCTCATTCTTATTCTTTTTACTGCCTCTTTATTACAGGCGCAGGAATTGATCATCGGTGAAGAACGCGTAGAGCCGGGGATTGTATTTATCTTTGAAGGCGCTATCAAAGATCACGTTATGCCGGAGTCTATGCACCTAGCTGAAAGTGAGACAAACGTCCATATAGAGGCCAGGGTAAACTGGGACACTAAAGATATTCCAAAGGGAACACCAGCTGGTGGCTTTGTTCCGTATCTTCATATAACTGCAAAAATCACCAATGAGAAAACCGGCCTCAGCACATTTATCGACCTCTTACCACATATTAATCTCGTGGACAACTTTCATTATGCCAGAAATATATCCCTTCCCGGTGAGGTAGATGATCCGTATGAAGTAATTTTTTCATTTACGCCTCCCTATGCGGACGACCTTGCACTACATAAGGATTGGGTAGATACTTATGGCACTAAATTAGCCGAAGGCAAGGATTTCAAATACAGCAGCGTCGACTTCGAAGAGATCGCAAACGCCAGTAGACGATAACTAGTTGCTTGTATGCTAAAACCGAACAGTAAATTCTATTTCCGCTGCAAACAAAAACAGAAATCCACAATATTTGCCCAACTGCCGGAACGGCCCTCCAAATTATCATACTTGAGGAAACCCGCTATTCAATAGTACCAGAATATTGGTGGCGGCGACTTAAACGATGTCTCTATTTTATGGAAAGAAACGAGAAGTTGAAGCGCGATAATTCAATGACACAACGCTTCCTTAAAGATGCTGGAATACAAGAGGGAATGCGAGTTCTAGAACTAGGCTGTGGGGGCGGGGAGGTTACTCAAGTTATTGCCGAACTGGTAGGAGCATCGGGAAATGTTGTAGCCTTGGATCGTAACCTTGAGGCCATGAAAGTCGCAGAAGATCGTTTGAGAGAGCAAGGTATAAAGCACGTTCAGTTCATCCCTTTAGATTTTACTGAGGGCCTATCTAGTCTCAGTCACCTCCCCTACGAATCTTTTGATGCATTGGCTGGACGTCGAGTATTAATGTATTTACCTACCCCTATAGAGACTCTTCGTCGCTTATCCAGATGGATTAAAAGTGGCGGTTTAGTTGTATTTGAAGAAATTGATTCAACAATGGTTCCGGGGCGAACGTCTGCAATGCCTGCTCACGATCGAGCAATGGACTTGCTGAGGAAAATGATAGAAGCTGAAGGAGCTAACACCTCAATGGGATTCGATCTGCCCTCTACGCTCATCCAGGCAGGCCTTAAATTTGAGCGCGTCTCCGCAGAGGTTGTATTTGAAGGACAAGGAACTCAATATTCTCTCTCACAACTTCTTAACCTACTCCAATCCAGAATAATATCGGCTGGTATTGCAACAGAAACAGAGCTTACCTCTATAATATCTGAACTTGACAATACGCCTTATAATCCCAAAGTTGTTTATGCCAGTGCAATAAACTTCTGCGCTTGGGCATACAAATTCTAGGTTATAATTTAGCAAGTCTCCCGTTAAAAGGATTACTTAACTTTTGCCTGGCCAAATCACCCCTGTTTCACCTGCTTCCAATTCGAAAACAAATGGAATTATTATATGAGCACACAACAACGTATAATCAACGTTCCGACTAATATTATTACCGGTTTTCTGGGCTCTGGTAAAACGACTGCTATTTTACATCTGTTAAAGAATAAACCGACAAATGAACGGTGGGCCGTCCTTGTTAATGAATTTGGTGAAATTGGCGTTGACGGCAGTCTCTTTGAAGGACAGCACAATACCGGTGAGGGAGTATATATCCGTGAGGTGCCGGGTGGATGCATGTGCTGCACGGCAGGACTTCCCATGCAAATTGCTTTAAACGTGCTCCTCACAACCGCAAAGCCCGACCGCCTATTGATCGAACCGACGGGATTAGGCCACCCCATTGAAGTATTAGGCGTTCTATCCGGTAAATACTATCAGGAGAGCCTTACTATTCAAAAGGTGATCACTTTGGTTGATGCACGCAATCTTACTGAAAGCCGCTATACCAACCACGAGACGTTTAATCAGCAAATTGCGATCGCCGATGTTATCGTTGGAAATAAATCTGACCTGTATAAGGAAGCAGATCGAATAGCTCTTGAGAAATACGTGATAGAAAAAGGCGCTTCGCATGCCGAACTCCTTATTACAGAACAGGGTGTTCTCGAACCTTCCTTGCTGCGTGGTGAAACGCTTGCAGCTGCAGAGCCACTGCACTATCACCCAAGTCATAATCAAAAGCCTTCAATAACCGAACTGCCTATTCCGGAGTCCGGTTATCTGAAAGTTGAAAATAAAGGGGAAGGGTTCAGAAGCATTGGATGGAGGTTTACCCCGTATCGGGTATTTGACCGTAATAAGCTAATTTCCTTCTTTAACAAACTGAATGTCGAACGCATGAAAGCGGTCTTCATTACAGAAAGTGGGATCTTTGGCTACAATTTAACATCCGATGCTCTTACAGAACTTCCACTTGACGATTGTGCCGAGAGCAGGGTAGAAATTATTGCTTCGGATATTGACAGCTCCTGGGAACAGCAGATCCTGGATTGCCTTGCAGCTGGTTAACTTTTTCTACCGTAAATAATTATTCGCTAGGTTACGATCTCTTCCAGTAAAGCCTGCCCGGACTCTACCTCTATTACCACATGTGAAATATTGAATTCGCTTTGTAGCAGGTTACGTATATATGATTTTCGATCTGCTACCTCACTCAGAAGCATGTCCTTGAAAACCACATGTAATGTGCAGCATAAATATTGTGAGGTGATTTCCCAAATGCGTAGGTCATGTATATTCTGAATTTCCGGTAGCTTATTCTTAAGAGCATGCCTTATACGTTCGGAGCTTATGGATTTCGGTTTGCCCTCTAGCAGAATACGTATGGAATCTCTCATTAATGCCCATGACCACTTCAAAACCAAAACCGCTACCAGTGTACTTAGCAGAGGATCGATAAACATCCACCCGGTATACAGCATTACCACTCCCCCGGCAATAATGGCTACTGAGGAAAATAAATCGCCCAACATATGTAAATAGGCGCTTCTGGTATTCAGATCTTCAACACCCGTACGATGTAAAATACCTGCCGTTATCAGGTTTACTATTAACCCTAAAATTGCTACAAATATCATTTCCTCAGTTCGGATGATATCCGGATGCATCATTCTTTCGAATGATTCATATATGATCCATCCCGCGAGTGGTAAAAGCAATATCCCGTTTAGCAAAGCTGCCACGATCTCCATACGATACCATCCAAAGGGAAGTTCATCAGTAGGTTTTCGCGTTGTAAACAATACTGCCAAAAGACTCACCGCTAAAGAAACTGCATGACTTAGCATATGCAGCCCATCGCTGAGCAGCATTAAGCTACCGGTGCGATAGCCTGCAATTATTTCTACAGCCATCATCAAAACGGTAATAATCAAGCAGTACCATAGAGCATTTTTTTGCCCGGTCCTATCTGGAGCAACCCTGCGAACATGAAAATGATGCCCCTTTCCCTGGCAGCATGAACCGCTTTGGTGATGATGATACGATGAATTTTCTATATTTTTTTGCTCGGAATGGCCATTACATACCTTCGGAGCAGTCCTTGCTGTATCCATATTGACATCCTTATACGTTTCGTTTTGGGTCTAAAGTTTTATTCAGTTGTATAATACTTTTACAGCTGACATTCTGAATTTGAATCCATTATTAGGCAAAATTGAATTTCACCTAAGTATGAATATACAAAACAGGTTGAAGCACTTTCTTGGTGATAAGTAACAAATTGATTAACCGCAAGATTTTCAATAACTATTTAATGCTATTCATTAGGTAAAATATATACTTGAAGAACCAAACAGAGTACAGTATTGCTTAATTTATGTCTAACGATAGGTTAGCTTTCGCCAGAGTAGCTCAAGCGGTCCCTGCTTAAATCGACCAAGCCAGGCACGACTATACATCCACTGTATAAATAAAATGGCAAATGCAAAGAACGGTAGAGATGCAAAGGGCACTTCACGCATCAATGCAAATCCATAGCCAAAAAACAATATTACGGCGGTTATATTTTGAAATATGTAATTTGTTAAGGCCATGCGTCCAAGTAGAGCAAGATTACGGAAAATGGGTTTTGCACGTTTAGTTGACCATAAATAAAGGAAGAGCATTGAAATCGCCAGAGCCAAGGTTGTTGCTCCTACATTGTAGACTATAACCAGGATGATACCAACCTCATTCAACGAAAATCCCGATCCGGTAGTGGCCTTAATGTATGCATAGACAAAATGAGTAATCAAGCCAATCAAGCCCAGCCAGACCGTAGCAGTCGGCACAGATATATTATTATTATGAATCCTGGGGAGCCAATGCCGCGCCAACACGACCCCAATCAGAAACAGTCCCAATACATGAAAGTAGCGCCCCGTCATCAAGTAGCTCATCGGCCTTGGTATCGCATACAAAACATTTACCGAAAGCACCTCTATTGCATTGTCTGATGTCCGCATGTCCAACAGGGATAAATCCTCAAATCCCCATTGTGTTTTCAAATCAGCAGAGAAGCGACTCATTACTCCCCAGAATGCCGCATCCGCTGTTATATAGAACAAACCATACATGAGTAATGGAATAAGCAACAGCACCAATATCCATCGAACCAGCTTGCGGCTTGATAGATTCATAAACAAGGGTAGCAACATTCCAATCAATGCATAAAGGGTAAGAATATCACCATTCCAGATCAGATACATATGAAGTAAGCCAATACAGCAAAGTACGATCATTCGCCTAAACCAAAAGGCCGTAAAACTTTCATTTGATGAGCTAAAACGTTCAGCCTGAAGAGCGAACCCAACACCAAATAGAATCGAGAAAATGCCATAGAACTTCCCTTCAATAAACCAGTCTATGAAAAATAGTACGGCTTTATCCCAAAACGGTAATACAACAATTTCTTCGGGAGTGTAGGTGTTATAACCTATAAAACTATAAAGGTTGGCAAATAAGATTCCGAATAGCGCAAACCCTCGAAGTGCATCCAGAACCTCTAGTCGTTCCGATCCAGCAGTAGGTTTAATAGCCGTCATGGTGATTTCCTCATAAGCAGATAGAAGTTTCTCTTGAAAGTCGCAGCTAAATCAACCTTGACTGTATTCGAACAAACTGATGTCTTATGGTAATTTCTAAATACGGTTTGCAGCTACAACGCAAAGGTATGCGTGTATTTAAGCAATACTGTCCGGCTATCCGTTACCGGTAGTCGAGGCGACTGCATTTGGGGGCGATTGGAATTAAGACCTTCATTATAAACAATCCAAAGATCTCTACCCTCCTTGAAATGATAGCGTAGTCTTGTATTTATACTCACTCTATCAATTTGATTATTGTATTGCACAAATGAGAAGGCTGAAAAATGTCTGTTTAATGCTGTTTGAATACGAATGCGGGGAAGATGGGCATTGAACTCCTGATCGCGATCGGGAAATCGAATAGCGCTGAGTTCATAATTGGCTCCCAGCTCAAGATATCTGGAAACGTTCCAGGCTAATCCCGGAGACAAGGAGGTTCTCCACCCATCGTAAAAACTCCCGCTTATGAGTTCCACATCGGGACGTAACTGCCATCCTTCAGGTGCACTCGCTTTTAACCAGACATCGTGAAACCAGTAAGATCCGGCAGGGACTTCAGCATCATCCGATAACGAGAACGGATTGCGAACATCCTCGTAAAAATGATCCGTTGAAATAAGAAATGTGGCCCCTTGCTTAAGTTCAAACCAATAGAAAGGATGTGCCCAAAAAGATTCGACCGATCCATCCGAGTTTCGTATATATGTTGAGGCCCAGTTACCTACCCATACCCTGCGAAGTTTGGAGGATTCACCCTTAAAGCTTTGATAATTGACGTCCGGAGAAATATAGGTAAAGTCGGATCGACGCGTAAATCCCATTGCCGGCAGATAATTAGCTCCGGACCACGTAACGCCCAGATCGTAGGATAGTCCCTGGAGCTTACGACGCTTCCAGTTAAACACGGCACGGCCGGCCTCAAAAGGCTTATAGTTATCGCTGTCCACATCTGCTTTATCAAAGCTCTGCACCCACTTTAAGGTGAGATATTCATCACCGGTAACGCGAACAACACCATCCAAACCATAGGCTAAATTATAATTACCGTCCTCATCTACTCGACTTGTCATCATTCCACCAACAGTCGAATATTCGTTAAATACATTTTTTCTAATGCGCATTACACCAAAATTCTCGGTGGGGAATCCATCCTGACGCGCGGTTTGCATATTCAGCAGCCCCACATCCCAATCGTTTACCCGCCCAACGACGCGTGCTCCTCCCAGGATACGAATAGGTTCACCGGAAACCAGTCCTATACGGCGACTATGAAAAAGTCGGCTACTGGATTCTCCCGTATTGAATTCGAAAATTCCGGAGCGTTCCTGAAAGAACTGCCTCTTTTCAGGGAAGAAAAGGGAAAACCGGGTCAGGTTGATCTGCTGATCATCGGCTTCGACTTGGGCAAAGTCGGTATTCACCGTTACATCTAATGTCAGGTTTTGCGTAAGATTATATTTTAAATCCAGGCCTATTTCATTTGTTAGATCATCATTCAAATTATAGGCCGACTGACTATTGTTCAATGTAGAGAACTGATTAACCCCGCTTAGACCATATGGCGAAATATAGAGTGGATTTTTTCTGCTAATCCCCTCCAGTATTACGTCCTGCATTTGGGAGGGTTTTCTAAAGCCATTGTTAAATGCCGGAGAGATATCAGGGTATAGATGACGCTCGTTGGCTGTTGTCATCCATCGATATACCGAGACCCCAAACACGGCCCGGTCATTTTCTTCCTGAAAAGCCAGCGTGCTAAAAAGGATTCTCATTTCTGCAAACCAGCCCTCCTCGGTTATGGTCGATGCGGAATCCCAGAATCCATTCCAATCCCAATTTGTGCCGAATTCAGCATCATTTGCCAAGGTTGCATCGGCTCGCATACCTAACGGTGTGGTATAAAACCAGAGAGCTGATTCATTATCGTTAAAGGTATCCAGGAGCAATCCGAAGGTATCATCCCCACTCCACCGATCGCGATAAAAGGAATTGCCTCTTAGGTTATCCGGGTTTTTTACGTAGAAATGCCCGGCAGCGTAGATATAGTTTTCATCATATGCGATACGTATTTCAGTTCGCTCCGACATCGTAGCGCGATAGGTCGGTTGGTAGGTGATTAATGGTAGCGGTTGGATAGATAACCAGGCATCTTCATCAATTCGCCCATCAATATTCACAGAACCCGAGAGCTTTTGTAAATAAACTGCTTCGGATGAAGAGCTATCATCTCTGGTAATGTCTTCATGATTGCTTGATTGACCAAACATGTTAAAAGGGATAGTGAGTAAGATGGTAATGCCCAGTTGCAAAACCTGTTTGGAAAACAAACTTTGTTTCATAAGAAGCCTTTTTTCTTGCGAGTAAGCTGAGCTGCTGGCTCAGGCAACTTCACAATCTCCCCTTCTGCAAGATTTCTTAAGAAGAAGGTATCGCTATTTCAGGAGTCCTTTTTTGCCAACTTTTCAGACGCTTCAACGCTTCTTAGGGAGTTGAAGGTTGTAGACTTTGCAGATCTTTTCGAATGGCAGTTACACTATCGAGCAAAACTTTTTGCACTGCAAGCATATCTTCAGGAGCGAGTTCTACATCTGAGCCATGCGAATGATTATGACCATGATGATCATGGGAATGGTCGTGCTCAAATCCGGGTACTTCGATCAGGTTCTCATCCCATGATTTTAATCGTGCCTCTATTTTCAATTTGGCTTCGTTATTTTCCGGAATTTTCACTAATAAATCACGTGCTTCTTTTTCAACCCGAAGCGCTTGCTTATGAACACGAAATGCTTCCTCAAGCTGTGGATCCGGCTTTGAGTGTCCAGAGCAACCTACAAACAGTATCAAAGTAAAAACGCTAAGACTATACATGAGTTGTCTTAATTGAAAAGAGTTTACCATTTTATTGACCATCCAGTGAAATTTTCTCTAAATATCCTAAATAAGTTGCTTTATCTACTTCAACATCTTTCCAAAGCTCAGTTACCATAACCGCTATCTGTTTATCGATCAGCATCTGAATTTCATCGCGATAGTCCTTGTAATCAGAATAATGCGTTTCGGATAAGGCATTCAGCTGATTCTGAAAAAAGGCTACGGGATTAAAGAAATAAGTACTCTTTATCAGGTTGTTTTTGGCGGCATTCGCTTCTTCGATAGGAGCAATGCTGTTTTTGGTAAGCTCATTGGCCAGTGCCGAAGCAGAACGGTTCATCACTCGTTTTACACGAAGGCTATCGGAAAGAATAGGGCTATTCTCGATCTCAGGAAACATATCGATTAGCATTGCCTGAAAGACACTATCCGGCTGATCAAAAAGGCTCTGGCGATCGTCTCGCTGAGCATCAATCCATTCCGTCATTAAATTAACAGGATGCTTAACGCTTACTATCTGATGCACTGTTGCGGGTATGATAAACGTAAACAACAGCCAGATACCGGCCATAAGCATGGTGTTCGTCAGAAGATTGTTACCGTATTTTAAGACAAAGAAGTAGACGACGCTCCAGAAGAAAAGATAGAGCAGCAAATAAATATAGAATTGTCCAAATAGAGCGAATCCGCCGGAAAATACGTCGGTGAGGAGGGCTCCATATAGCATAAGTCCTAAAATCGTGAGCGCCGTTATCAAGACGTAAAATCCGATTCTGGATGCCAGCCAGGCATTTTTCGAATTCGCCTGCGCATAAATCAATGGCAGTATGCCCGAATCCGCTTCCACACCTTTAATATTATATAACAGAATCAGTAGCAGCAGGGGCAGTAAATAAAGCATTACAAAGGAAAAGTCCAGTGTACCAAACTGCAGTCGCTCCGGATTTGCAATTTCCTCTGCCATATCTGCATCATAAGGTGTATCCCAAAATGACACTTTTTTATAGAAACCGAACTGTTCTGCTTGACCGGTGCTGTATACTTTCGCCGGTGAAGGAACTTTAAAATGAGTAGGTGAGGCATACCAGACGGCCCAGTAAGGATTATTTACATCTACCCAGGGGCGACTTTCAGGTCCTTTTTTACCCGCTTCATAAAAAGCCAGGGTTTCCTTATTCTCTTTTTCGACTTTAGCCTGAACGTTCTCGATTTCCTTCATCTGTTCATGATATAGACCGGCCCCATTATGCAGCGCATAAACGCCGGCAACTACAAAGATGAGCAAGGCTAATATCTTGAATGGGCTTCGTACAAAGTGTTTCCACTCGTAAGCTAGAATTGTAAGGTTTTTCATACGACACTCATCTTTCTGATTGCTGCAAACAGGAATCCAAATGTTAAGAAAGTCCAGAAAAAGAGCAGAACCATATCCCAGATGTAATCTTGAAATTTGGATTGTATCGAGGGAGACCGATATTGAAAATCCGCAACCGACTTAAAGAAAGCGTTGTCCGCCTTCCAGCCCCAGTCCCCCGTTTTAGAACCGCCGTAAGCATGCTTATCATTTAACTCTTTGATAAAGTCCCGGCGATAGTGTTCAACCTGTACGAGAAAATCCTGGTGATGCAAATTATCGCTGCCGGCAAAGCCCATGCTGGCATTTTGTAATGAAGCAAATGGATTTATAATTCCACTTAGCTGGTAGGTTCGTTTCTGCTGCACCATTACCGTTCGAAGATTGCCAAAGTGCTTATCCCAGACCTTATTTCCATACTCTTCATCAGCCTGCATTCGAATGCCGTCGAAATTAATTGGCAGCAGTGAGAGACTGTCCACCCCGTATTCCTTTAACACTTCTTCGACTAACGCTTTGCCTCTTTCGTCGGCAGGATTATGGCCATCGATGCCCTTTGCACGATCTTCCTTCATAGCCGTTTTAAAGTTATTCCTACTTGGAAGATCATATAATTTTTCAACAGAACTCATGAAGATATACGGCAAAAAAATGCTCCAGAGGATCCAGATGCCAAACATGGTCGTTAAGGCCAGGGTTGCATTTTGCCCGCGTGCGGACAGCGCAACGGTAAGTCCACATACGATAAAATAGAATAGTGCGTAAGCCAGGAAAAAGAGTCCCAACCGGCTTAGAGAATCAGCATGAATCTGTTGAATATTTAATACACTGTAAACCAGCAGAACGAATAGCAGTAAAAACACTCCGTAAAGCCAGACCGCCAGCGTTTTGGAAAACACAATTTGAAATGGACTTGCCCCCTGCAGGACCAGTAGTTTTAGCCTACCGCTTTGTTTCTCGGAACTGACAATATTAAACGCCAGGAAAACGAGCAAAAGTGGAATAATGTATTGAAGCAAGAGAGAACTCTTTAGCTTACCGAACCTTGACACAGCCTGCATTTGAGAAGCCTCTGAGTGAACCATCTCATTTTGCACGTGCCCCTCAACCCGGAGAAGATTTCCGGTAACGCTGCTTACGCCTTCATCAAGCGTGCTTAACAAGGTCGCGGGCTTAAACACATAGGTGCCATAATGTGCAGCGCTATGTGGATTCATCGCATCAATGCTTTCCCACTGTTCACGGACATGCTCTTTGGCATGGCCATAGGTTTCCTGTTGAGTCTCGGTCTGATAGTTCCCCATTACAATTGTAAGTATCAATAGGAGAACAAATCCTATGCTGGTACCCAGGAAAAGCCGGGTTCGGCTAAAATACCGCCATTCATTTTGAATTATTTTCCACATAACAATCTCAGTTTTGCATGAACTGTAGATAAATAGCTTCCAACTCATTTGCGCTAACGTCTGCGCTTTGGATCTCCTTCACCAACTCACCTTTATTCAGGATACCGATTCGATGACAAACCTCCCGCACCCGAAAAATATCGTGTGAGGCCATCAGAATTGTTGCTCCCTCTTCAGCCAGCTTTTTTAACAAAACAGAGAGCTCGTTGCTTGCAAGTGGGTCCAGTCCGCTGGCCGGTTCATCCAATAAGTAGACCCTGGCTTTTTTGGCATAAGCGATGGCTATACCTACTTTTTGGCGCATCCCTTTTGAATAATCCGCTACTCTTTTCGTATGCGCTTCCGCCTGCAAACCGCAAGTATTTAGAAAGTCAGTCAATTCAGCATAGTTATACTTCAATCCCGCGAGACGAGAAAAGTAATCCAGGTTTTCCAATCCGGTAAGATAGGGATACAGATTTACGTCCTCCGGGATATAGCCGATCATGCTTCGGACCTCGTTTTCCTTGTCCTTCACATTCATATCCGCGACTGTTATGGTTCCGGACTCCGGTTTTAAAAAGCCGAGTATCATATTAATCGTTGTTGACTTTCCGGCGCCGTTAGCTCCAAGCAACCCGAGAATTTCGCCTTTGTTAATCTGTAAATTCAGATTATTGACGGCTGGTGTACCATTGAAAGATTTGCGTACGTTTTGAATATGTATCATGGTATGCCTTCTTCGTTGCGATAAAAAAGCCGGGGCACGCAATGCATACCCCGGCAGATACTTAATTTACTGTAATCGGTATGGCAATATCGATATCAGATTCATCACTCGGAGAAACGCCGTCTTTTACAACGTCGTCATAGTGATACAGGATAATGCCCATCTCACCAGTCTGACCACTGGTACCAGCAGCAACAGCTACGGTATAGTCCAGACCTACCGGATAGTTATTATCATCTGTATCGTTAATAACCAGAGTAATATTTCCAGCCAGGGCACCGGTAACGCTATAGAAGAATTGATGCTCTTCAGCTTCTTCTTCAACCTCAAGCGTGATGTTTTCTGCCGGAGTTTCCAGAGCATTCTCCAGCAAAATAACACCGGAATAGGTTGCACCTGCGGTTAGGGTCAGCGTACCAATGGTATTTGCTGTGCCGTCACCATCGGAATCATCCCAAACTGCTACAGCTACGTTTGCCGGATTTGAAGTATCAGTCAGCGTAACGGTTACGCGGGAGATTACTTCTTCTTCACCTGGTCCCGGATCCGGAGATACGCTATCTTCGCTACAAGCGAAAAAGATGAGTCCTGCAAACAGGGTAAAAATAATTGATCGATTAAAAGCCATTTTGGCCTCCTTTATGAGTTAGTATTAGGGTGTACTTTTTCAGGGCACTAATTAATAAGTTCAAAGTTCAAAGTTCAAAGTTCAAAGTTCTAGAGTTGCGTGGGTCATGACCCACGGTACGCTCTCCCGCTCACCGGTTCTCCCACTCTTATTCCTGCTGCCCAAACGGAATCGCTACGCGCAATACAATATCACGCCCAGGGTCATCCGCAAAATAGCGATAGCGACTCTGATAGCTTCTATAGTTGGTATCGAGTATATTGCGAACGTTTATACTGAAGCGCGGTGTGGATTTTCCAATTGGTATTTCAGCACCAATCTCAAGGTTGTGCAATATGTAGCCGTCCGGCGGATCTACGATGTCCTGTCCCGCCGGGAAGCGATCCTGACGCGCCACAAAATCAGTCTGGAAACTCAGGAAGATTTCTTCCAGCCCAAGTGTGGTTGGCAAGTGGAACTCGTGCATTAGTCGCATGCGGTTGGCGGGCATATAAATCAGCGGCACATCATCATCCAGATTATCTGCCTGTAGCCAGGAGCCACGCACACCTATTTGATAGATGTGAAAGAGATGAAAAAAGAACTCCCCTTCGAAGCCACGAAGCCTGGCATCAACCTGATCGTAGTCAAATCCGGGAAAGGCACCTCGGATGGTCACGCAGAGGTTTTCTCTCGGTACCAAATAGATAAAATCATTTATAAAATTATTATAGGCACTTACGTTTAGCTTAGTGCGTTCGCTCTCATAACGCACAGATAGATCAGCACTAATACTGTTTTCAGAATTCAAATTGGGGTTACCAAATTCACATTGAGCACTGCCGTGGTGTAATCCCAGGCTATAAAGATCACTAATTCCGGGTGGTCGCCAGGCGGTTCCGATATTCGATCCAAAGGACCAACCGGATCCAATCTGATAGTTCAGGCCAATTGCACCAGACACATTTTGATAGCTGTTGATGTCCTCTGTAACAGTGCCGACCCTTTCAACAAAAGCCTTCTGCCAGCGATACTGGTATCGCGCGCCAGCTTCAAGCGTCAGCTTGCCGGTGGTCCATTTTTCCAAGGCGAAGAACGCTGCGTTGTAAGCACGAAAGTTTGGTATCAGCGACCCACTACTTTGTCGGGCATTTCCCTGTCTGGAAAAGTTGATCCCCATACTGCCGAAGAAATTCATAGCCGGCGTATGACGAAAGGTCAGGTCACCGGAGTATGTCGTTAGCTCCAGGTCGAAGGCAGCCTCTTTGGGCGGTTCAGAGGAAAAGCGGCTATGTGCATCAAATTCCTGTCGCTTATTTTGCTGCCAACCGTACTGCATTTCCAACCTACCCAAACGCCCAAGTTGCTGATCAGCGAATATTGACAGAAGGCGGTGAGAGATTGACTGCTTCGGTGCATCAATGGTGTAGGAAAAAGGATTAATTCGCGATGGCTGTCCACGCTCCAGTGCACGTTCCAGATCGTTACGCGTACCGATGTGAGCACCACGGAAGATACCAATCTCCGTATCAAAGTGACTATAATAGGCTTTAATGCTACCGTTTTCCCGTTGAAAACCAACCGTAGCTGCACCACTGAATTCAGCAAAGCCGGTATTATTCAATACGTAGTTTGGAGTTTGCGCATCTCCTGCACGACGACTACTTCCCTGGAGTCTCCAGCTAAGGCCGCTGAACTGATCGGAGTATCCTTCAACAAAAAGAGAGGCAGCTCCCTGCCGATTATTCGAGAAACCATTCAAATTAACCTTACCGGCAATTCCCGGTATAGTGCGCAATCGCTTTGGAGAAAGTTTAATAACGCCTCCAATTGCATTAGAGCCATATTGGACGGTGGAGGGTCCGCGCAGAACTTCAATTAATGACGGAGCAAAAGGATCAATAGCAGGACCGTGATCGCCTCCCCACTGTTGTCCTTCCTGAGCAACGCCGGCGTTCATAATTGTTATGCGCTCGCTATGAAGTCCGCGAATCACCGGTTTAGAGACGGCCGGACCAGTTTGCAACACGGTAACACCGGCTACTTCCTTTAATCCTTCGGCAAGAGTTTGACCACGAATCCGGTCCAATTCTTCTTCATTCAGAACGGTTAGTGATTGAGTGCTCTCTTTTTCGAGGTCGCGCTTTCCAATTGTTGTCTCTTCAACGATTTCAATCAAAGTAGACGTCAATTCAAATTCGCGATTCTCATCAGACTCCGGTAAGATAGGAGCATTTAGCGTCTTATAGCCCAGATAAGCAATCTGTATTGAATCTGGCCGGGGACTATCTAATACCAGTAGAAATACCCCATCATTATCAGTCGTAGTTCCGACAATGGAGCTGGCTGAGTTATTCATACTGCTTTTAAGAACAACTGAGGCACCTGGCAACCCGTTACCGGTTTCACCATCAATGACCCGTCCAACATAGCGGGTGGAATTTTGTGCGTACAGAGACAAGCTCAGCAAAGTGGCGATCAATAGCCACCTTACCAGCTTTATAAAACAATACATAGGTTCCTCCGCACCATATAAATATGGTGCAATCGTACATATTTGCGCATTTGCGAACACATCGCATGCAGCAATCTTCTAAAGCTCAATTAAACGATTAAAGGAAGTATAATGGAGGGGCTCGAGAGGATAGGGCGAGAGCGAATACATCCTCTACCACATTCCCCATAGTGAGCAAGCTACTCTTATCTGTAGGATATTGAGCAGCAATAGCGGTATCAGGGTAGGAAATTAAAAATTCTGCTGTACTTTTCTGAACGATACACGTCGTGCAATCTTGATCATCAGAAGAGTGATGATCCGAACACTCATAAACGTGCAAGTTCGCTATCAACATGCCGGCAAACAGCGAAACTACCAATACTGCTTTCAGGTAGTTTAAGGATGTCTGTTGCTTTAAGTACATGGCAATAATATAGTTATTTTTTTCTCATTTACCATAAAATCAAAAAAATTCTATCCCGGAAGAGGTCATAAAAATAATTTGATTTATCAATAAGGGTTTTATACCATAGGTTAGTTCCACTTGCCAACTCTTTTATCATTCATCTATTTTATCAGGAGAGATTCTCTGAAACGCTCGTATACCGTGATCTTATGGTCATTCGCCCTGTTCTTTATCTATGTTTCCTGTTTTAGCTGTGACGACCAATCTGCAGCAAAGCAGGCTGATAAAATGTTGTTTACCGTAGATCCTGCTTTAATCGGAAAAGCATATACCGATTCAACACACGGTTTGTTATTTCACCCACCTGTTGGTTGGGAGGCTGTGCCCGACTCAATCCTTGGCATATTCAACCGTAGAATGCAACAGCGGGACCCAGCCAACCCACAATATCGCTTTACAACGCTGGGCGTCTTTGAAAAGACCGGAGAAAGTCGCGTCTGCTTTTTAACTAAAATAGACAACGTTCCACCTACGACTACACTTGAAGAGTTTATAGTGGAATATCTTGATGGACAGAAGCGGAAATACGGGCAGGAAATAAAATCTGCTAAGTTTACAGTAAATAATATTCCCGCCGTGCAGTTAATGATTAGCTCTGAACATGCTATTATCTTCGAGCTACTCTTTAAGAACAACTCCGGTCAATTTCTTCAACTGGATTATGCGGTTTCGTCGAAGGTTTATCCTGAAGTTATCAAACACATAGAATCATCAATCGGTACTTTAAAACTGCTCAATTAACAATGATTAGGAGGTATCAAGGTGCGTAAAACATTATTAACTGTAGCCCTATCCTTGTCTTTGCTGTTATTCAGCGGCTGTTTTACCAACGTTCATGTAGTAGGAGATGGTGGAACCGGTGCTAAAGAGGTTAAAGAAAGGCAATGGTATATCTTATGGGGTCTGGTTCCACTCAATGAACTGGAAACCAGTGAAATGGCTGGAGATGCAGAGAATTACACCATTAAAACCGAACACACCTTCATTGATGGTGTAATTGGCATTTTCACCGGTCTGGTAACGGTTTATCCGAAAACTGTTACAGTAAAGAAATAAACTGCAAAAATCTATTTATAGTACAAAAAAAGAGGTGGTCTTGTTTAAGATACAGGACCACCTCTTTAATATTTACTTATAAAAACGCTATTAGTCTTCTTTTTTCTCCGGTTTCGGGAGAGCTTCTTTGCGACTGAGGTTATAGCGTCCTTCACGATCTACCTTCTTCAGCACAACCGTCAGCTTGTCACCTTCTTTTACCACATCGGTTACTTTGGCAACGCGCTTATGATCGAGCTCGGAGATGTGCACCAGTCCCTGCTTTCCAGGCAGGAATTCAACAAATGCACCGAAGTCCATTACCTTCATTACGGTAGCGTTTTCGTAGCGGGTGCCGACTTCCGGCTCAACCGTCAGGCCGCGGATAATCGCTTTGGCCTTATCAGCAGCTTCGGAATCAACTGAGGCGATGATCACCAGTCCGGTATCGTCGATATCGATCTTGGCACCGGTTTCTTCGATGATTCCACGAATCACCTTACCGCCGGGCCCAATAACAGCGCCGATCTTGTCGACCGGGATGTTCATGGAGAGAATTCTCGGTGCATACTGAGAGATCTCTGCACGTGGACTGTTGATAGTCTCTTCCATAATGCCGAGAATTTTGAAACGGGCATTCTTGGCGCGCTCCAGTGCTTCGGACATTACTTCAAAGGTAATTCCACCAATTTTGATATCCATTTGGAAAGCGGTAATACCCTCACGGGTACCAGCTACTTTAAAGTCCATGTCCCCAAGATGATCCTCGTCGCCAAGAATATCGGTGAGCACGCGAACTTCGTCTTCTTCCTTAATCAGTCCCATTGCGATACCGGCAACGTGGCATTTGGTCGGCACACCGGCATCCATCAGACTAAGCGAGCCGGAACAAACGCTGGCCATGGAAGAGGAACCGTTTGATTCCAGGATTTCCGATACAATACGAATAGTGTAAGGGAAGCTGTCCTCGTCCGGCAGAATTGTTTTAAGCGCACGCTCAGCAAGGTCACCATGGCCGATTTCACGGCGACTGGTGCCGCGGAACGGCTTGGCTTCACCTACCGAGAATCCCGGGAAGTTATAGTGCAGCATATAACTTTTGCGGGACTCGCCTTCGAGGGCGTCGATAATCTGCTCGTCTACTTTCGTTCCCAGAGTCGTCGTTCCCAAACTTTGGGTTTGACCACGGGTAAAGATAGCGGAGCCGTGAGCACGCGGCAAGAAAGCGGTTTCGCAGTTGATTTGACGAACATCATCCATACCGCGACCGTCCAGGCGCACGTTCTTGTTGATGATCATGTCGCGTACTTCACGCTTTTCCAGATCACTGAACAGGCCCTTGATGGTTTTTACATCATCTTCATATTCTTCTTCCAGAGACTCAACAAGCTCGTCGCGAATAACGCCGAGAGCAGCATGTCTTTCCTGCTTTTCCGGGATGGTAATGGCTTCACGCATGCGCTCAAGAGCAAAATCTTCAACTTTCTGCGCCAGGCCTTCCGGCAGCTCAGGAGCAACCACTTCCATCTTTTCCGGGTTGATCTCTGCAATCACTTCTTTCTGAAGAGCAATAATATCTTTAATCGAATCGTGCCCAACACGCAGAGCGGCGAGCATCTCTTCTTCGGTAATCTCCTCAGACTCACCTTCTACCATCAGAATAGAGTCCTCAGTTCCTGCAACAACCAGATCGACAATACTGTCTTCCAGCTGAGTCAGGGTTGGATTTACAACGAATTCGCCGTCTATCATTCCAACACGCACCGAAGCAATCGGTCCCTCAAAAGGGATATTCGATACGCTTAGCGCAGCGGATGCGCCAACACCACCGAGTACATCAGCGCTGTTCTCTTTGTCACTGGAGAGGACATAGATAACAACCTGTGTCTCGTTGCGATATGTTTTCGGAAAAAGTGGTCGGATAGGACGGTCAATTAAGCGGGCGCTCAGGATCTGATTCTGCCCCGGACGGCCTTCACGCTTAAAAAATCCACCGGGTATTTTACCGGCAGCGTAGGTTTTTTCCTGATATTCCACGGATAGTGGAAAAAAATCTAAATCTTCTCTTGGACTTCTCGATGCGGTGGCAACAGCCAGTATCATGGTATCACCATATCGCACTACGGCAGCGCCATTCGCAAGCCTTGCAAGGCGGCCGGTTTCAATGGACATTACCCGTCCATTAATTTCTCGTTCTTTTTTTACTATCATTCGTTCCTCTGTCTCGTTAGCGTCTCAGTCCCAATTCCTTAATCAGACTTCTGTAGCGGTTGATGTCTTTCTTTTCCAGATAATTTAGTAGTCTTCTGCGTTGACCAACCAGCTTCAGCAATCCGCGCTGGGAGTGATGATCTTCCTTGTGCGACTTCAGGTGTTCGGTCAGATGAACAATACGGCTGGTAATCAGGGCAACCTGAACTTCCGTACGTCCGGTGTCGTTTGGATTCTGTCCAAACTTTGCAACGATTTCCTGTCGTTGTTCTTTCGTAATGCTAGACATTTTTAGTCCTCCAGTTAGCAAAGTATTTTTCACATTCAAGTTTGTCTTTATTTAGTTGTTCAACCAGCTCATTCACGCCGTTGAACTTCCGCTCTTCGCGGATAAAATGATGTAGACGAACCTCAATAGCTCTGTCGTAGAGATCATCCTTGAAGTTAAACAGGTTCGCTTCTAAAGTCAAGAAGTCATATTCAAAGGTCGGCCTTACCCCAATATTCATCATGCCATCGTAAAGGATGTTATCAACACCGACTTCAACGGCATATACGCCCTTCGCCGGTATCAGTTTATCGGGATCATCCACGACGATATTCGCTGTGGGAAAACCGATTCCTTTTCCGCGTCCATCGCCCTTAACAACAGTGCCACGAAGTCTGTATGCATAGCCGAGGTAGCGATTTGCCTCGGCAACTTTTCCCTCCAGTAGCAGATTTCGAACCAGTGAGCTGCTAAACACTTCCCCACCCTCTTCCTGTGCACCCACCTGATACACATGAAACTTGTATTTTTCAGCCAGCTCCTGCAAAGCCTCAAAGCTCCCCTCGCGATTTCGGCCAAAATGATGATCATATCCAACAATCATTTCCTGAACATTCAGTTTTTCCAGCAAAATATGCCGAACAAATTCTTCTGACGAATGGGCGGCAAATTCTTTTGTGAAAGGAATAATCAACAGCTCATCGATGCCGGCCTCGGCGGCCATAGCAATTTTTTCGTCGGTGCTGTTTAATAATTGGGGTGGATTATCCGGATTGCCTACAACTTTACGGGGATGAGGATGAAAGGTAACTAAAACTCTGCGCAGATCAGAGGGCGCAGCTTTTTCGAATAGAGCGTTCAGAATTGCAAGATGACCGGGATGAAATCCATCAAAGGTTCCGACTGTAACGGCACTCTTTCTTCCCGGCTTGATATCCGCCAATTGACGATATATTTTCACGCGTCACCGGCCTTGCTACCGGTAAATTCTTCCTGGACCTCCTGAATACTCTGAGCTTCCTGCAGCTTAAAAGAGCCGACGCGGGTTCGCGTCAAAACGGTGAGATGACCAGCTGTGCCAAGCTTTCGTGCAATATCACGGGCGAGAGTACGAATATAGGTTCCGCGACCGCATGCTACCCGTATGCGAATCGTATTGGAAGATATATCAAGCAATTGCAGGGAATGGACCGTTACTTTTTTGTAGAGGGTTGGCACTTCCTTACCAGCACGAGCCAGCTTATAAAGGCGTTTTCCCTTGAACTTTGCCGCAGAATAGGATGGAATTTCCTGCTCAATGTCTCCAACCAGGCCCTCAAAAGTGGCTTCCACATCCTCACGGGAGAAAGTGGGAATTTCCACTTCCTGGATTACCTTACCGGTATGATCCATAGTATCGGTTTCACTGCCGAGCGTAATCTCGGCTTCGTATTCTTTTTCCAGCTCCAGAAGTTCAGAGAATCGCTTGGTGGCTTTACCAAGGCAAATCAGCAAAATACCGGTAGCAAAAGGATCCAGCGTACCGGCATGGCCAACTTTTTTAATACCGCTTAACCGGCGGATTTTATTGACAACGTCAAACGACGTCCAGTCTACCGGCTTATCGACAACAAGGACTCTCCCTTCATCGGCGGAGTATGTATTAATCTTGCTCTGGTTCATCCTTCTTGATGCTCTCGAGAAGTTCATCGATTTTTCTGCTGTAGCTCATGGTATCGTCTTCAAAGAATCGCAGATCCGGAACGACTCTCAGGTTCAGGTCCTGGGCAATTTCATGCCGGATAAAGTTTTTTGCGCGGTTCAGTGCGGCAAGGGATTTCTCCATTGCTTTTTCATCACCCAATACCGTGAAATAAATAGAAGCGATGCTTAAATCGCGACTCATTTTGACCTTGGTAACAGTGACAAATCCCTTATCAGGATCTTTGATCTTGCGATCAATAACGATACTGACCGCTTCACGAACGCGATCTGCTACTTTTCGTTGTCGAACAGATTCTTTAGCCATGCTATTCCTGTCTCTAAACGTATTCCACCGAATGATCGATAATTTCCAACTCTTGAATGTTGTCAATCATCCGAAAGATAGTATCTATGCTTTGCTCCAGAAAACCGTATTCGTTTCCTATCTGAGCAATGCCAATTTGAGAACGCTGCCACTTGTCCAAATAGTTCAGCTCAGCAACAGATACGTTGAACTTCTTGCTGACCCGATCTTTCAGACTGCGCAACACCATGCGTTTATCTTTAAGTGAAAGACTACCGGGAAGGTGTATATCGAGAATAAGAACTGCTACGATAACCGAATTCATTTATAATCCATGCCCGGCGGCCTTTGGAAGCCGCCGAGGCAATGTTAGTTCATTGCGCTCTGACGGCTTTGCTTCAGAGTTTGTGCTTCCTGCACGACTTCATAGGCTTCAATAATGTCGCCTTCTTTCACGTCGTTATACTTTTCGATCATGAGACCACATTCGAAACCGGAATTCACTTCCTTGGCGTCATCTTTTTCACGCTTCAGTGAAGAGAGCTTTCCGCTGTAAATCTCAACGTCGTTACGGACGACCCGGATTAAGGAGTTGCGCGTAATCTTACCGCTCAGCACCATACAACCGGCGACAGTTCCAAGTCTGGATATTTTAAACAGCTGGCGCACTTCTACAGTTCCGAGCAGAACTTCTTTCTCGATCGGTTCCAGCATGCCTTCCAGTGCAGCTTCTACTTCTTCTATCGCGTCGTAGATAACCTTATAGAGGCGAATATCTACTTTTTCTCTATCAGCAAGTTCTTTTGCCTTCACAGACGGTCTCACGTGGAAACCAATGATGATTGCATTTGAAGCAGCAGCAAGGATAACGTCAGACTCTGCGATCGGACCAACAGCCCGGCGAATTACCTGAACCTCGATGGTATTGGTTGAAAGTCGCTGCAGCGAATCGGCCAGTGCCTGTGCAGAACCATCCACATCGGCTTTTACAACCAGCTTCAGCTCCTGTAGATTGCCCTGCTTTACCTGCTTGGACAGTTCGTCCAGCGTCATCAGCTTCACCTGGCGGAAATCCTGCTCGCGCTTCAGCTGCTGACGCCGCTGCGCAACATCACGCGCTTCACGCTCATCTTCCATTCCGATAAAGCGGTCACCGGCTTCCGGCACACCATCCAGTCCCAGCACCTGTACCGGTACGGAAGGACCAGCCGTTTGTATTCTGTTTCCTTTGTGATCGAACATCGCACGGACCTTACCGTTAATCTGTCCTACCACAAAGCTGTCACCTACGTTCAACGTACCGGCAGAGATCAGAACGTTTGCAACCGGACCTTTGCCTTTGTCAAGTCGTGCTTCGATAACAACACCGCGGGAACGCTTATTCGGATTGGCCTTCAGATCCAGCAGTTCTGCTTCCAGCAATACCTTCTCAAGCAGATCATCAATACCGGCACCGGTTTTGGCTGAAACCTCAACACACTGATACTGACCACCCCAATCTTCAACCAGGATCTCGCGGTCGGCGAGCTGCTTCTTAATAGTATTTGGGTCTGCGCCCGGCTTATCAATCTTATTAATGGCGATAACGATCGAAACACCGGCTGCCTTGGCGTGATCCAGTGCTTCCTCCGTTTGCGGCATCACCTTATCATCAGCCGCAATGACCAGAATAACGATGTCCGTTACCTGCGCACCGCGAGCACGCATAGCGGTAAAGGCCTCGTGACCCGGCGTATCCAGAAAGGTTATCGAGCGGCCTTCGGACATCGGCACTTCATAGGCGCCAATGTGCTGCGTAATACCGCCGGACTCACCATCAGCTACGTTTGCTTCACGAACATAATCCAGAAGTGATGTTTTACCGTGATCTACGTGCCCCATTACCGTTACAACCGGTGAACGCGGCTTTAGATCTTCCGGATTATCCTCTTCATCAGCTGCTTCTTCGAGGAAGTCGGAGCCAAACTCTTCTTCCTGTTCGACCTCATAACCAAACTCTTCGGCCAGCAGGTTTATGGTATCCATGTCCAGGCGCTGGTTAATGGTAACAACCAGTCCCAGCTCAAGACACTTACGAATAATATCAGTTGTAGAAACGTCCAGCAAATTAGCCAAATCGTTAGCGGTAATAAACTCCGTTACCTTAACTACATTAACTTCAATCTCTTCTTCACCGGCCTCGGTGCGAATTTTCTTGCGTTTCTTACGTCCGCCGCCGCTTCCGCCGTCGCTCATTGATGCGAGGGTTTTCTTCAGCGCATCATCCACCTCTTTCTGGTCGACTTTCTTTTTCTTGCGCTTACGGCGTCCACCGCCGCCTCCGCCGCCGCCCTCTTCATCACCGGCTACCGGAATTGTCGGACGGGACTTTCGTCCTTCCTGGCGTAGCATCTCAAAGGCTTTCTTACGACGGGCTTCGCGATCTTCTTTACGCGACTTTTTCTTACCCTTTTTGCCTTTATCATCTTCTACTTCGGCACCAGGCGTCTCAGTGGTCTGCTTTTCCTTTTCCTTCGCCTTTGCAGCCTTTTTCTCTTCTGCTTTAAGCTTGCGCAGCTCTTCTTCGCGCTTTTGGCGTTCCAGGAACTGTTTTGCCATCGGGTGATCGGTTATAATATCGCCGACCTTCGGGCTGGCTTCCGCTACAGGCTCTTCAACAGCCGGTTCTTCGGCAGCTTCTTCAACGGCCTCTTCCTCGACGACCTCTTCCTCGACAACCGGCTCTTCAACGACCTCTTCGGGAGCTTCTTCCTCTACCGGTGCTTCGGGTTCAACAGGTTCTTCCTCAACCACTTCCTCTTCCGGAGCAGCTTCTTCTTCAACGACTTCTGGAACCTCTTCGGTTTCCACCTCTTCGGCAACTTCCGGGGCGGCTTCTTCAGCCTCGACCTCTTCGGCAACTTCCGGAGCGGCTTCTTCCTCGACAGGAGCATCGTCTTCTACTACTTCAGGAGTCTCTTCGGCAACGGCTTCCACTTCTTCTTCACGCGTACGTTCTTCACGGCGTGCCTGAATCTTTTCAGCCTCTTTCTTCTCGTATGAGAACCGATCCAGAAGCTGTTCATATACCTCATAAGGTATTCTCATATTGGGATTGGTAACCTTCGTTCCCTTTTTCTCGAGAAATTCCTTTATGGTATCGAAACCGAGGTTCAGCTCCTTGACCACCTGAAATATCTTCTTCGGTTTTTTGTTTTTAGCTTCTACCGCCATTGATGCTCCTGTTTTAACTTATCTGCAAATCCTTTGGCCAGTCCTCCGGATTGCATTCCTAATATCTTATAACCGGTTACAAACTCAATTCTATTGTCTATCTTATCCGATCCGGCGACCAAAAGCGGTAATTCGTTGCGTTCGGCCAACTTCACGATTTTCTTGCGGGAATTCTCCGCAAGCGTTTCATCTATCAACAAAAACTGCAGCTTGCCCGAAACGGCTGCCCGACGAACGGCTTCAAAGCCACTCACCAATGCGCCGGATTTTTTGGCAAAACCCAGCAGGCTTGCCAGGGCATCACTAATCTTAATAAATCTCGTTCCCTGCATCAGTACCTTAGATATTCAGCGTACTCAGAATTTTCTGAGCCGTTTTTTGTCCGATACCGGGAATATCGAGTAATCCCTGCAGTCCCAGGCCCTTCAGCTCATCCGCGGTAGTAATACCGTGGCTTTTCAGCTTTTCTGCCATGCTCTCGGAAAGGCCGGGAATTTCTTCTACCGTCATCTCCGGTGCTTCCTCTTCTGCAGTGGTGGTATTTTCATAGTATTCTGATTCTTTGATCAGCTCAATATTTATACCGGCCAGTTCCTGGGCCAATTCGCGATTGCTTTCACCGCGTCCCATCGCTAGTCCCATATCCTTATCGGGGATAATGGCTACGCCAAGCTGCTCTTCCTTATTGTAAATCACCTTGATCGGCTTAGCAGGTGTAATTACGCGATTCAGAAAGACCTCAGGCTCTGATGTCCACGGAATAACGTCTATTTTTTCACCGTTTAGCTCACGGACCACCGACTGAATGCGCACACCGCGCATCCCAACACAGGCACCTACCGGGTCGATTCGCTTATCAATCGACTCTACGGCGATTTTGGAACGTTCACCTGGCTTGCGTGCAACCTTCTTAATTTCAACGATACCATCAAAGATTTCCGGCACTTCGATTTCAAACAGACGAATCAGGAAGCGCTGGTCTGCACGGGAAATAATAATTTCCGGACGGTGATTACGACGTCGGCGTGGGCGTTCCTCAACCGGTGCTTCCTGCAGGACATCGGGTTTAATCACTTCTTTAATGAGTGCACGAACGCTATCGCCACGTCTGAGACGTTCATTCGGAATCGATTCCGAGCGCGGCATAAACATTTCCGTGCGGTCTACCACAACAAAATAGCCACCGCGGGTTTCCTGGTGAACATCTCCGATAATAATCTCACCAACGCGGGACTTATATTCTTCGTAAACTTTTTCTTTCTCATACTCACGCAGCCGCTGCAATAACGTCTGCTTGGCAATATTAATCAACCTGCGACCAAAGTTCTCCGGATCGACAACTTCAGCGAACTGCTCGCCTTCTTCCACATAAGGATCGTTCTTTACCGCATCTGCCAGGGCAATCTGGGTATCGGGATCCTCTACGCTTTTAACGACTTCCTTCTCGACATATATTTCCATATCGCCGCGATCGATATTTACGATCACGTCAAAGTCTGCTTCTTCACCATACTTACGCTTCATCAAGGTTGTAAAAATGTCTTCCAGGATATCGCGCAGATCTTCCTTGTCAATTCGCTTTTCGCGTGCAATTTCAGCAGCAGCAGTTACAATTTGGCTTTTCATGAAATAATCTAAACCTCCGGAATATTTACCATTTTAATTGCACTCTGGCATCTTTTACGGTTTCAAGCAGGATTACCTCTTCCCTCTTTTTGCCGATCTTCAAAACGATCCTATCCTCTTCAACAGTTTCCAGCTTACCTTTGACCGTCTTTACATCAGCATCCTGCTCGTATTCGACCTTTAAATTACGACCGATATTTTTCCGATACTCCCAGAGTTGCTTCAGTGGTTTTTCAGCGCCCGGTGATGAAATCTCAATTCTGTATCCGCCCTTTATAATATCAGCTTCATCCATCATCATGCTGATTTCCTTCGTCAGAGCGATTATCTGATCCATTCCAATGCCCTTTTCCGTATCAGCTCTGATATCCAGAACACGACTTCCTACACGTCCGCGCAGCGTTAAACTAACCAAATATACATTTGCGCGATCGAAGACCGGCTGAACCATTTCCAACAGCTGTTCTTTTAAAGCATCCATCGACTTTGACCGAGATTCAAATTGGACCTAAAAAACAAAAAGTGGGATTTCGCCCACTTTTAACGCGCCCAATATACACGGAGAACAAGGCCAATGCAAGTAAATTTAACAATCCGTTCATTCCAGAAGCCAGCGGGTGGATAATTCATACTAATCTAACTCTCAGGACGCCTCAAAACTACGCATTTTTAAGATTTTATCCCCCTACCCATTTTCCCAAACAACGTAAAATTTTTCGTAACCAAACATATTTATGAATAATCAGAACGTTATGCCTGTTAACAGTTTTTTTGCAACCTATCTTACAATTACCCCCCACTGGGGTAACAAATCTCAAAAAAGTCTCTAAATCTACCCCGGTTTGTACGCCAGCTTATATTTTTTTCCCAAAAAGATGACTATCAACGGAAGTTCTTTATGAATTTTTAATCTTCTCTAATCCCAAAAAATTCCATAAGGGGTCCTTGGATGAATAATTTCAACAAACTCGCCATAGCAGTACTGATTTCCTGCTTCGTTTCTCTTAGCCTGTTCGCACAGGATAAGAAGGTAGACGAACGCATCTGGAGTCAACAGTACTGGAAAAAGATGGCGGCACAAGGTTTGGTCGATGTGGCCAAACAAC